>Ga0179591_1258367_pt1 | contig 10405 bp, 7 predicted proteins | sample CZOMad2_1_08_16f_FD_182891 | JGI IMG/M metagenome (GOLD analysis project Ga0179591, IMG submission 182891) | Vadose zone soil fungal communities from Angelo Coast Range Reserve, California, USA - CZOMad2_1_08_16fungal (PacBio error correction) | ecosystem: Environmental > Terrestrial > Soil >...
ATGGCAATTCACCGGGAGGGAGGGACTACTTCGACGGTGGATAAAACAATTGCGCCTCGACTAACTTGGCAATATGGCGAACTAAAGGGTGAAACGCGGATTGAGAAGGGTTCCTACGGGGGGGGGTTTACTACACTCTACTTGTAGCCAAACCTTAGAGCGGCCAGAACATAAAAAAGGAAAACAGTTTTCGAAAAAGAAACGCACTAAGGACCACATTGGTAGCAAGGGGTTTTGGAATACACTGAGGGGGAATAGGGCTAAGGACTCGCCGAGATAGGACAGAAAAAGAAGACTAAGGGTTCAGGGTCTGGCCTGAATTCTACATGAAAATACCTCGGAGGCTGGTGGATCCCTTATCCGAAAAATGCAGAAGACAAGACGGGCCGAGGATTAAAAAAAATAACCCGCTTCCGCCCGGTGGCACCGTAACCATCCACCACAAACTAGGGGGGACTTCAGAAGGGAAGAACCCGGTAAACCGGAGAGGGGGTCAAAAGATCACGCGCCCAGGCTTAACGTGGCGTACAAACAAATTCTTTACGTGGTCAGATCGGAAGAAAACCCCCGCGTCACGACAGCTACAAGGGGGACCAACACTTGAAGGAAAAGACATCCGCAGCCCCGCAATCAGTACGGTCATCGACTGCATAACCGGGTCTATATCGATAATTATTGTAAACGGCACAGCTGACTAGGGACGGAATCCCTTGCAAAATCCCTCTCAAGCAAGTAGAAAAAAACGAAAACCCCCCGGGCTCCCGGCAACACCGGTAGAGTCCACAGTAGGACGGAACCGCGGTGGGCAGGATTCTCAAACGTACGAAAAACAGCGGCTGGTATCAGTTGCTACCCTCATTCAAGCGACAAGCAGAAGAGACAAAGAGTCGAGTTCAGTGGTCAACCATCTAGCACTTGGATGGAAGCCTTGAAAGACGCGGCATGGTAAGAGCTAGGAGCCGGAAGGGAAAAGGAAGTGTATGTCGTTTTGACTAGGGGGGAACAACCATTATAGGTTGCGGAGCGCTTGGAAAAAATTTCGCGAGGAAGTCAGGCATCCGCCACGTAAAAGGGCGCGATTCGTGGTTTCAAGTTAAGCCATGGATGGACAAGGTAGGGAAGGCAATTAATCTAGAAGGGTCAAGGGGACGAAAAAGCGTGTAGGTTACAATGGTCAGTTCTAATTCTGTAAAAGGCACTCTCCGGGAGAGCCGCGGAGAAATCCGTCTCGGAAGGAATGGGTAGAAAAAGGCTAGCCGGTTAAGGTCTCATGATTAAGCCACTAACTCAAAAAAATCTCTGGAGAGAAAACCAACGGGATAGTAGTAAGGGAGAGTGGAAATTTGTCATCGAAGAGGTTGAGGGAGAAGGACCAGGAAAGGGGCGAACCTGGTCGAACCGAGAAGATATGATATTCTCTAGGAGAGAAAGTTATCAAAAAAAAAAGCGTGGGAGGAGTTGTTTGCGCGTCTCACGGGGCTGCAAATGAAAAATAAATCTGGATGGAAGAACGGCCGTCTAGGTTGCACATTGTGACAATTAAGAAAGCGGAATCCATGGGTCAATGAAAAAACAACTAGGGAAGGGAAGGGTGGTAGATCTACTGTTGAAAAGCTAACGTAACAGAGAGGACCTCGAAGGGGGAGGAAGCTGGAGAAGCTCTACAAACGAGAACCAAAATTTACTGGTTGGAGTTTTCGAGTAAAAAGGTAGGTTCCTGCGGAAAAAAGACACGGTCCGAATGGGTCCGGGAGAAAAAGAACAGGCGGACGATGTGGAAGGAAGAAGAGGGAAAAACCTTCTGGTTGAAAGGAGGGTTGCGATTAAGGAGCAACAGGAAAGCCGAGAATTGAAGACAGTGAAGAAGGAGGCAGAGGTCCCGTCACAAGTGAGGGGGGGGGGACACTGCGGGTAAAGGGTAAGGACGGGGTTCAAGGGTTGGAGGTGCCAGGAAGGGGGTAACGGAAGGGAAATGTTCAACGAACGGGATTGCAGTCGGAGGGGGAATAGCACTGGGCATTTTGGAAAACTAAGAAGGGAAGTCTGAGGGATTGTTTCTTGTCGGTTGGGTAGAGAAGGGGAAGAAATTCGGACGCTGTTGAAAAAGTAGTAAGTCAGGGTTCAATGTGAGGCGGCAACGTGAGAGGGAGTCTTTTTTCCGAAAAGATACTTGACAGTGAGAGTCACGGGTAAACGGGATAGACGGTCAGGGGCGATCGCCTGTAAAATATAGTAAAAAGGTACAAAGTAGGGGGGGGGGGGGGAGGGGTAAAGGGGAGAATGGGATCAGGGGGTCGGGTGCAGGCACGGGCCAGGAGGTTGCCGGGGAGATGGTGACGAAATCCATCCCCGCAGGAGGGCTGTACAATTCACATGCAAAACAAGCCGTAAGTCGTATGGCGAGATCGGGAAATAGGGAGTAGAAGGTCCGAATAGAGAGGTGGGCACCACCCAATTAATGTGATCACGTGTCTTTAGAAAGAGCGGCGTTTAAAGAAAGAAGGGGGTAGTAAAGAGGGAGCGCGGGGGGGGAAACCGCTAGGCAATCAGGGCTCAAGCCCCACAAGGAAAAAAACAGAAGGGGCCCCGTTGTAAAAAGTCGTCCTCAGTGGGAATAGGCAATCGCGGAAAGGCTCGAAAAATGTCCAAGAAGTGGGGGCGGATGGTGCAGCTGCGGAAAGCCGCAAAAATAAGGAGCGCAAGTTTTACCGATGGTTTAGTAGAGGGGAGCAGAGGCGTTGGGAATCAAGAGGTAAGATCAGAAGGAAGTGTGCCCATAGTCTAACTTGTGCTAAGGAAGGGGTGTCGGCTCATCATGAACAATTCCGTCGTTGGATCACGAAAACAGAACCCGCCTCTGGAGGGGGGGGGGGGGGAAATCGAAATGAAGTGTAAAGTATTTGTCTATAAAGCTGACCCCGTGTCTAGGTTGCGAAGGGAAAGGAAAAACGGCCTAGGAAGAGTAGAGATAAGATAGTATGCTATCTCGGCGCTCAAAGGGTTTTACGTTGTGAAAGGAGACTTGTTAAGAGGTAATAAAAAACATCAACGGGCAGGCTGAGTCTTTGAACCGTAAGGGAGGGTGAACCAACCACTTTAACTATTCTCTGTGCAAGTCAAAGACAGCAGCGCGTATCTTAAAGGGGGAACATCCTGACGTGTGGGGGTCCATTGGGGGGGGGTTAAGATAAGACAGAAGGGGAGGGAACAAAATTGGTTGCAACAAATCCTTACGCTCGGTCAGAAAAAAGCCGACCAACATGGGCATCATAGGTGCCGAGGGCCTCCACAGGGGGAGAAGAACGTGAGAAGTTGACTAATACTGAGAACAAGAAAAACCTCTTCGGAACTCAGTGGCGGGTGTTGGGAAGATCTGCGAGACGAAAAAAGAAAACGGCGAAGGGCCAGACTGTACGGTAAAGGTCAGGGAAGCGCTACATACTTTGAAGACATGGCTCTTTCAGCCTTTTTTAATTGACAAAGAAAAAAATGGGGGTATGCAATTGCCAGAGAAAGCGATGGCATGGGTACCCACGCCGGGCCCAAAAAAGTGCGCTCGTTGAGCGAACGATCCATGCTTAAGCTTGGACAGGAAGACGGCGTCGAAAAGGCGAGAGAGGACGGCCACGGCGAGGCCGGACGTTTCGTCTAAGGGATAAGAGGGCGAATGAATAACAGGGGGAAAGGTAAGGCAAAAGTCGCGGTCAGGGTCGGACCAATCGTATTAGGCCGGGAATCTCGGACACCTTAAATCACTTCAAAGTTGGGGGCTGAACGTGCAGTTGTCGAAAAGCGGGAGTATATGAGAGCGGGGTGTCCGTGAGAAAGAGGTACGAAACAGGTATTCCATTTGTCACCAGGGGCCTCGTGCGTTCCAGGCAGGCTGGAAAGAACAATTCCAACCAAGAAGAACAAACGCCCAGTCGGGCAGAGGGTAAGAAGTGGTAGGAAGTAGAAAGAAGGGGTAAACGTAAAACTGTTGAGGAAAAGGGGGGACGTATGTTGAGGTAAAAGTTTCTTGGGTGGCAACGCAGCGTTTGAAGCCGACGCGGCGAGTTGAAAGGGGGTCACAACAGGGAAGAGAATTCATGAAGAAACGATCTTGAGGCGTGAAGTAGAAGATAGAAATTCTCTCAGAACATAGGGGGAGGAGGTCGCGGAGGGGGTCCCGGGCACGCACATCGCTAAGGGATGGGGCTCTCCTTAAATACAAACAAAAGTTTGGAAAGCGAGCAAGCCGTAACGAACCGTCCGTCGGATCCCAGTAGAGAACGCAGGAGGGGGGGAACAACCGAGCGGAAGCCGCTGAAGTACTGGAACGGCGAAATAGGAAGTATTTCTGACACAGACTCGGAATTTCGTGTCTGAGAAAAACGCAAGGAAAAGTACTCAGAGGAGCGGAGCACAAAACGGAGGGAGGAGGAAAAAGGAAAAGGAAACGATAAGGAAAAAGGCAGGGGCTGGCAGCGCCCTACATGCAAAGTCGGTAAGCGGCAGGGCAAAACTAACACTACAAACCCACTATTTTCCTAAGTCCAAATGAATGAGAGGGACCAAGGACCCGAAGGGCCACAAACCTGGATGAGCCAGTGGGAAGCAGAAAAAAAACCCGCTGTTCGACTCTTTCGGGCAACGTTCGATCCTGACTCCGTGTAACAACTGACGAAATGAAAATCGCCGGAGCGATATGGCGTGAAAGGGAACAGAGAGCGAGAGGGGGCATTACAAAAGGGGGGTGGGGGGAAACGATCTGGTATTCGTTGACCTTACAAGCATTGAAAGGATGGAGTCGGGACTGAGACCTAGAATTGGGAAGCATACCTCTCGGCTTTGCAAAGCCTGCATTAACACATCTTCGGAAAGAAAAATCGGGACCAAGGTAAGACAGCCAAAGGGGACCTGGGGAACACACCCTTACTTGATGTTATACGGAAAAACGCACCGACGGACCGATGCCATAAGGGTTGGGAAATGGCGACTAATTTTCGGCGCCAGACCCTGCCGGGGAAATGATCCGCGCGTGGCCGGGGTCAGGAAGAATTCAAAGTTGACCGATGGCAGAACGCGAACTCACAGAGTCCCGAGGACGACAACGACAAGGAAAAAGTGACCCTCTCACTTTGCAAGTAAGGGATGGCGCGAATTTGCTAATACGCACGACCTCCCTCGGTTGCTATTGCAGGTACTGCATAGCAGGACACAGATCGTCCGTAACGGGTCCAAGGGGGGCAGTCATTCACCGCTGAAACGAAACTTCCCATCGAACACGAGGGAAAGGCGCTATAGAAGGGCCGACGCCTAAACGAGAGACGATGTGACATGTGGGGACGGAGAATCTATGAACTCAGGCAAGAAACACGCGACAGTGGTCAACCGCGACGCGCCAACTCTGGCGAATGGACAGCGGGATAGTTCCGACCCAGTCTGGACCAACCTCCTAGGGTTGGGGGGCAGCGGAAATCACCATCAAGAAAGAAGAAAAGACGAAAAACTAACGCTTGGGGGGGTAAGAGATGCGATCAACCTGGGAGTGCTCCGGTTGGCCGAAAATCCCGGTGGGGGGGAAAAAGTTGGGGGGGGTCTACAAGTGGATGAAGCTGCTGGAGGGGAAGAGTGGTGTGGAAAAAAACGGCAGGTATCGGGGACAAGCATATCTACAACTGTCTGTCCCTTCCGCCTAAAAAGAGCCTGAGCGTCCAAAGCCAGAAGCGCGAAACATTGTTGCATAGTCCGGTTGCAAAGAAACAGAGGGGGGGGAAGATTACTGGACGAAATCGAAAGCGCAGATTTCAAGAGAGGGGCAACTAACTTGCAGATCGGCATACGAGGACGGAGGGTCGGGCACATCGAAAAGATACCTCTCCAATGTTCAGAGAATAGAAATCCGGGGATACAGGCCGCGAAAGGGAGCAAATAAGGTCAGAATTCATGTTTAGTCTTCCATTACTGTAAGGGGGGGGTGCAGTAGACGCATAAACTAAAAAACAGGACCTTTGCTTCGATGGGCCCATCATTTTGGTGAAAAAACAAAAAAAGTCGGCGCGCTGAAACGGAAAAAAAGAGGTAAAACTCTGAATAGTCATAGCGAGGTTTATCCCGCTCAAATTGATAGGGCAGCTAACAAACGCGCGCGGAGACAGGTTACCTTCCAACAGGAGCCTCGAAAGGGGAAAAACGGACTGGGATCACGAAACTTCGGGCGGGGCTTGGCGCATCTTGGTGAAAGCTACGTGCTAAAAACACCCCCTGGAGGCATCTCACCGATAGGGTTGCAGGTCGTACAGGTCACATTTCGACGGTGTTACACTGAAGGTAACTCGGGGAGAAGCGACTACTAAAAAAACAAAGCCTAGGAATCGGAAAGAAACAAGGCTGGGGACGTTGAGCGCCTCCTGCTAAAAGGCCAGTCTTAAGGTCTGGATGAGGATGGACAAAACTACGGAGATAAAGAAGCCTCTTCGAAGATAAAGCTTGCCGTGACAAAAGGGACCAGACAACAACCAAACTGTTAAACAAGGAAATAGAAGGGAACTGGTACTCCGAGGAGTAGTAAGAGAGAGTGTCGCGGAAAAAACATTACTTGTCGATCGGAGGGAAAAGTCTGGCGAGATATATCTCAAAAAGACGACGAAGAAAAAAAAGGGGCGTCCTGGATTAAAAGAAGGAAGAAGGGTTGAAACATCAGCCACACTTCTTGTCAGAATCGAAAAGCCAGAAGTCATCGGGTCGTATGTTGAGGGGTGTGAAAAACGCGGCACCAACTGCTGCGATCCCAAACAGGTATCTCCTACAGCCGAGCACGCTCGTGAAAAGGACATAGTGGCAAGGACCAACCAATGACAACCGAAGCACACCGTACCGGTTACTACTCAAAGTCCGGGCAACCTCGAACGGGCAGTGAGCTGGGTTGAGAAGTACGGAAAAGCCGCCGTGCTGTGAAAGAGAGGCAGAAGAAGCCTCAACATAAGGGAACAGAGGGGAAGGTTCATTTGGGCCCATCAGGACGCGTCGGTTAGACAACAGGCGAAAAAAGGGGTTCCTCTAACAAGAGACTCTGTCTGGAGCTAAAGAACCGGGAAAAAATCTTTTGAGCTGTCGGGGGGGGGGGGAGGATTTGTCGCCAGGCTCGTGAGGGAAGGAAGCGGGGGGTGATTGGGTCTCGTACAGTCGGAGAAGAAACCGAACCGAGGGAAGAGGGGAATGGTTAACAATAAAAGGCCAATGAGGTGAAAATTTTCAATTGAAACTGACGGCAAGTGGCCGTCAATAGCAATCGGTCCTTGGTAATGTCACCAGTAATAAAAAAAAACAATAGCAACGAGAGGAATTCTCGAATACCACAGAAGCTACTCTGAGAAGGGAAACGGTACTGAAAAGTGCGTCTCATTTCTCCGAAAACGAATGTAAAAAGGAAAAAGATCATCTCAACAAAAAAGGGAATATTGAAGGGGCAGGGGAGTCACGAGGGGTGGAGGAAGAAATGGGCCGTAAGGAGAGGGAGCCGCACTACCGCGAAAAAGGGCGTGAGAGGGGGGAGAGTCTCATAGACTTAAGTGAGCTTTTTTTACGCGTCGAAGGACAAGGCAAAAGAAAAGCGGTTAGTCGCGGAACGAGGCGAGATAGGTTAAAGGGAAACGAGCACCTTCAAGGACCATTGTGGGGAAAACGTTAACCACCACAAAAAAGACAAGTTCTGTTTTAGACTGGAAGGACCACTCCCAGGGAAAAGCCTTGCAATTACGTCAAAAACGATTCGCCCTACCAATCACGCAGGAAAGGGGGGAGATTTTTGGTAGTCGGTCATCCAGTATATTTCGTACTGGGCCATCCAATGGGTCACACGCGGGGGGACAGCACCGAACGGACGACTTTTGATAAAGGGAAGTTTGCTGGTTCGAGGCGTCGCAGCAGTGGGACCAGAAAGGGGGCATTTGTCACGCAAAAAAGGGAGAGCGCACAGCGGGGACGGCACGAAAAATTTAGGTTGTCCCAGTAGGGTTCAGGGCAGTGCCGGGGGGGGGCGTGTCAGAGGGACTAAGGGAGGGGCAACTACGTTTTGTGGGGATCGGATTGAGACGGCATCTTTCCGGGGTCAGAAGAGAAGGAGCCGATCAGGAGTGACTTGGGAGTGGGCGATAAGAAGCAATAATTGGGGCTCGGGAAATGGCTTCCTCTTGGTGAGTATATAGTTCACTTGCTGCGGGACGTCAGGGGTTTGAGGGAGCGAAAGAAGAGACACCCCTTAGGGAGAAACCTAACCTTATCTCTAGGGAGAGCAGCGTAGTCCCGGAGTCTAGAGAAATCGGGTTGGGGGAAAGGGTGAGTTAAATTAATCTAGTCTTTGAACAGCAAAGATTGGCAGTAGAGAGGACGTGTGGGTAAGTCAGGAGAAAAGCTTGCCGCGGCTTACGGGGGGAGGCGGAAGTAGGCGTAGCTTGAGGAGAGGCGTCGAGGGACTTTAGCAGACTCTTCACGGGATTCCCACCACCAGAGAACAAGGGCTGCCTTCGGGGAAAAAAGAAGCGCGTTGGGAGAAGGGGGGGCTTAAAAACCTGGGGGAGGGGGGACTCTGTACACCGGAAGAAAATTGCTCCACCCCGGAGAGGTTTCCAGTCTGAACAAGGGCGGCAGGTGGTAGAGAAAAGAAGTCGGGAGGGCCTCTACGGCGTGGGAAAGAGGGGAAAAAGAAATGTTCTATTTCACGGGACACAGAGAGAGAGCCGTTTTACAGAGGGTGATGGAAGTCGTGTTGTATCACACTGCGGGGGGGGAAGCGGGACGTACTAAAGAAATGAAGGGTTCGCGACTTTGGTCGAATCATGTGACAGTCGGGGGGACATACAACCGTAAAAGCGCTGGACGTCTTGCAGTTGGGGAAGGAGGACGTATCCGTTTGGCGTATCCACTCGCCCCTTGCGGGTGAGGTCGTCTACCAAAGGGGAAAGGCCGATAAAAACTATGTCGAGAAGGAACTCTGCGCAGAAGGGGTAAGAGGTCCTCATAATTGGGACAAGAATTAATTCCACGGATGGCTTACAACCTGGAACGATGGGACCATTGGTTGAGACGAGGAAAGGGAAAACTGGAAGCTACCTGGGAGGAGGCGGAAAGTTCGACTCGCTATGGGGGAAAGAACAGAGTGTCCCAACCAATGGATGCTCCAAAGCACAGAGATACAGGAGTCGCTACCACACGGTGCAATGATGGGGACGCTGCATCCACAGGGCAGGGTTTGAGAGGGAGATCTTGATATCAAAGCCACGAATTCGGAAAAAAGAGCGCTGGTAGAAGGGGATGGGGGGACTGCTTATCGATCCTAAAGAAAGACGCTCCTTTAAAATAGGGGGGAAAAGGAGGATAGATCGGGGGACGGGGACTGATACTTTCGGCAAAGCGGGGGGCATTCAGGTGGGAGAAAAGGGGAAAAAGGGCTGCTTGGAGTGCACGTGACCAGATTCATCGATTGGCCGCGGCCAACACCCGTGGACAGGGGGAACCATCGGGACAGTGCCGATCGTTGATCGTAATGCATTCGGATAGAGGACATTTTTTTCTTCGGGACAGGAAGGGGGGGGATGAACGGCGCAACAGGAGGGACAGTGTCGGGGGAGTGTCGGCGGAAAGAATTATACAAATGGTCCGAACGCTGGTGAGAAGGGGAGTATGTAGACACTCGTAAGTAGGGACAGGGGAAAGCGGAAAACGGCCCTGTAGGCAGGGGGGGAGGGCTTTAACTTTCCTGGCTTTCGGACTTATATTCAGCGTGGTCGGGCATAGCCGATACAACAGGGGGGAAAAGGGGCTTAACCCTTCCGTCGCAGAGGATTTCTCTACACCACAACACAAAACGACTTGCGATGTTGTCAAAAGAAGTGCCCTAACAATGGTTAAAGGAAGAAACAAAAGTGGGGGGGGAAATTGTCATCCAGTTTGTGGGGAAGAACGGGGTGAACAGAACTGTTTTTGGTCGTAAGTCGAGATGGTCTTTAACAGTGTGCTGTAAATGCAGCGTGTAAAGAAGAGCGAGTTGACGGCAAACCGAGAAGAAAGGAAGTTAAGCAGGAACAGCATAGGGTGCTCTTCCTAGGGGGGAACAGGGAAAAGAGAGACAAAATTTTCATACGACTGCTCAAGGAGGACGAGAGGGATTTGTCACGAGGAGAGAAGGGATTTAAAAATGTAGATCCGTGTGAGGGAGCGGCAGTAACTTTTCCGAGACACGCCTAGCGAAAAAAGGGTCGTTATCCACTGTATCACTCGGCACAGAAAAAAGGAATCCACAGGGACAGGGGCCGAGCAGCCTTTACCTTCGAAATCTGGTAGGATAGGGGGGCGGCCATTGACGCCAAGGAGAAAAACGGATGAACTGCTGAGCAACGAAGATAAGGGGGGGGGTAGGATATTT
>Ga0179591_1442713_pt1 | contig 10405 bp, 6 predicted proteins | sample CZOMad2_1_08_16f_FD_182891 | JGI IMG/M metagenome (GOLD analysis project Ga0179591, IMG submission 182891) | Vadose zone soil fungal communities from Angelo Coast Range Reserve, California, USA - CZOMad2_1_08_16fungal (PacBio error correction) | ecosystem: Environmental > Terrestrial > Soil >...
CCTCCTTCCATTGTGAATCTTCATTACCTCCTGCATCTCGTCTCCTCCTCTTGTCCCCTAGGAATACTTTACAGAAAATCTGATGGCTGGCCATATTCCATATTTGCTGGCTGGAGCTTCTGACGTCTTATGCAGCTTTGCAAGCATGATACCATATGGCCCACCATGTCCCAGAGCTAGAAGGCCAAGGTGAATCACAGAAGGTGGCGTTTCTCGCATTCCAGTAAGTGATATATGTTAGAGCGCTGCCCAAGTGACTTTTGGAAAGGTTCAATCACCCCTAGTTGAATCCCCTATCCATTTGTTTTGTCAATTACTCTCCTCTCGTTTACAGGAGAGGAATGACCTGGGGTAATTATATGGCTTGGGAACATGGTATCAAGGGAATTCGTACTTGCGTCCAGATGGCCTACCTATCCATCTAGACTGAGCAATCTGGTTTGAAACGAGAAACGTGTTTTAGAACTCCAAGAAACGAACTGTTTGTCAGGGGAGTTGGGGGATTAATGTCCCATTCCTCCAATAGTTGAGTCACTGCTAATAGTGTTTCCTCTCCTACTTCATATTCTTGATCCTCCTTCTACAGGTTCTTCAGCAATAGGATCTTCCCTTTGTAAAATAGGTTGGAAGTGGTTGAAGGGCAGCGGGAGCTTGCCTTGTAAGCGGTGTTAGGTGCTGAGGAGCAGTTGGAGACCTGCCATCATTGGTCTTTCCCTTTAATTAATGAATCTGGGAGCACGTAGATATCCTCTCGATTTTGGTTAGAGGTTGAATATCCTTTCAAACGTATAGGGGTTCTTATTTCTCGGGAAATTAGCCATAACCCCTGCACAGTTATGACGTTGCAGGGGAATGCAACCATTTTAGAAGATTGTGGACTTCTGTTTTTTCCAAGTGCATGGCTGGCTGTGGCTATAAGAAAGTGTGTTTATTTTGATAGGTAGGTAAGAGCAACGCTAGTATAACATGCCACAGTCGTGACCGCACATTTTCAAATAATGGATTTAGGTGTAATAAATAGGTGAATTGCCAAATATTTTTGAAGTAGAGGACCCCCCGCAAACCGAGGGGTCATTTAAGGGGGCTGAACATTTAGTGCCCTGGTCGCCCCCTAATCCCGTGCACTCACTTAGCCACAGCTCAAGGATTAGGCAATAAAGCAGCTCCCTGGCTTGGGAGCCCGAGAGCTCTAAATTTGTATGAAGCGCGAGAAAAGGCCTAAGTACAAATGGTACATGTGCACAGGGTGTGGAAGGTGGGTAAGCCGAAAAGTAGTCAGTGTGACTGGTTACTGGCGGCACGATGTGCCGCAAGAAGGAGTAGATACCCTTTCCAAGACTCAGGGCTCGCAGATGATTGGATGATGATTTTGTCATCCGCACGGTTGTGGGACGGGTATTGATTCCTCCCAAAAGGGAGATGGCCCTAGTATTGGGGCTCGTGGGGGATTATACTAGTAAAAATAAGTAATCTCACCCTACTACTCCCTGGGGCCTTCACTTAGCCACAGCTCAAGGATTAGGCAATAGCCAGCTCCCCGGCTCAGGAGCCCGAGGAGCTCTAAATTTTGTATGACGGAAGACAAGGCTATAAGTCTCAAATGGAGATGAAGGGTAAGAAGGGAGTTTTTTTTTTGTTTTGTAAATATATCGTCGTGGTTTGTTTGTTGGTTCGAAATAAGATGAGTAATTATGGATGAACAAGTGAAGTAACAAATGAGATGGAGTGTTGACCTCAGTTTGGTGAGATGCTGTGGTGTCACTGGCGACGTCCTAGAAAGGATGAGTGCATGGCCAGGCACTACAGGATTCTTTCAGATTTAGCGTTCAAACACGGTCAGAAGACAGCCGACCTGCTCCTTGATCGTGAGGGCACAGCACAGCTTCTGCATAGCCTACACCACCCGCTCGCCTTTGATTGCCTGGCTATATTGGGCCAAAAATAATGGGAGAGATGGTTCATGAACCCTAAGCACAGCGGGATGTCCCGTCAGCTATTAGCCAAAGCCTGTGGGTGAAAAGATAAGCGAGCATCTCGTGATTCTGATTATTGCACCAAATCAGGTATAGGATCCGGTGGCACCTCGATATTTTGCACACAACCATTTTATTTCCTCAAAAAACAGTGTCGGCTTTATGTGTCGAAGCCAAAAAGCTATGTTTCAATGTCAACATCAATGGAGAAACGCATGTCATTTTTGTAGTCGTGGAGACACTTTTTTGTTCGGCCAGGTAATTTCAACGCAGGAAAGAAGGCCTGTGAAGCCTGTGTTCAGCTGAGCATGAACAATAATCATCATGGTCGTCGACGAGCTAGAATCCATCGAATGTGACGAGGTTCGCAACAGTGAGTGGGGATTTCCGAGTTGTTTGGTGAGCCCCAATATTGTTTTGGCTCCTGCCAACTGCAATTGACAGTGATGGAGGTGCATTTTTCGAACTCTGGGGAAGAATGCCTCAAGTTGGGGTTACAGTCTCTAGACAGGTACGAGTCATGGATTTGGGATTGAGTGAAAACTTTGGAATGTGGTGTAAGTAAGCTCAGAGTTTGTTGGGTGGTTCAACAGGAGTCCTTCCAGTTGCAAAGGTCATGAAGAGTCATCAGACATTAACTTTTCTGTACTCCATTATAAGCCGTGAGTGCTGCAACCGCCGGTGGTGATTAAAAATTGTAAAAAAATCCAACGCCACTCCTCTTCCTGATAAAAATAGCAAATGTCTTTTTATTTCCTTAACTCTGATCCTGATAAAATCCATCCGACGCGGCAATGGTTTACCAGATATGAACAACACACTCGAATGAACGGATGTACGGATCCGATCTTCTACAATCTTCATTCATCGCTTCACTCAAAGCCGCTTGCTTCTGTAACGCTAGAGAGAATGGTTGGTAAAAAATAAATCTTAAATTCTTGCTTGTGGCATCGGTTGGTGCCGCTTCTGCCTGCGCGTTGTAAGAAACGGGCTACCCCCTTTCGGCTACCCACTTGAATAATAGTCTCTACGGCGGAAATCGACACCCGAATTCCAAACTAACCTATGTGCACACCACCCCGCTTTCATTTTCCTTCAGGCAGTCGATCTTCCACCCAATTACGCACTCTGCACTGCTTGTATCCTGAAATGCTATGGCAATGGCACCGGAAAGTTCTGGACTTTATCCAATCCTTTGATACCAGATTTCGGCAAAATGACCGTTGTATTGGTAAAGATCAAGTACTTTTTTCCTGAAGAATAATCGATAACTTTTCAAGAGCACTATCCCCAGTGGCTTACCATGTAAAACGTTTCCCTTCATCGGGAAAACAGAAATGATCTCCAGCTCTTCTCAATATCCGCGCGGATGATTTAATTTCTTCTTTTTCTGGGTCTCAAATAATCCCCAAGCAAAAACCTGCAAGCGACTGCTCCATGTTTGCCGATGGTCCGAGAAACCCCCGATTTTTCAACAGGGGCCAATGGTTTTCAATCGTGAACAAATCAAGTTCCATGAGTAACAACCCGCTTAGAAACCCAGCAACTCGTGCATTCATCTCACAACAATGGATTCAGCTCTTTAAAATAAAGGTATAATTTTTTTTGACGGGCAAATTCAAACTTTCAGAGGGTGGGTACTCAAAATTCAGGAGGCTCCTCAAGTTGCCTTTGTTTTTTCTTTGAACGAAGAATCCCCACTGTTCCGCACGCCTACCCCTCCATGATGAACCGAGGCTTCAACGGCTCTTTCGCGAATAATCGATTTTCTTTTCCCAACCTCGCACGGATAGTGTAATCCCAATAGCTGCAATTTTTTTGAGGTTTCTTTTGCTAACCTTCCAACGAATGAACACGCCGCGAAAATGATTGTAACCACTTCCGGTAGTGCATTCACAGACCGGTGAGTCCTGGTCTTAACTTTCCCCTGCCTCCAATTGAAAGGCAAAGGGAGTCTCACCCTTTGAAGCAAACCACGCAGACCTTTTTTTATCTCTTGGGAGGGCATTTTTCTCTTACTTCAGAAATCAACGCACATTTTTATCGTCAGCTTGTTATATTTCGCAAAAAGAATTAGTGAATCCGTTGAATGCAAGAGCTCCATGAGGAAGTAATTTTATTGATCAAGAATAATGCCATCGGCACGATGGAACCAACTTGAAGCCAATCGCAAGGGATTAATTACATCGGGCCCTTTCAGTGGTTTATTTTTAACTCAAATGGTGAATCCTTCTTCAAAGGACCATTCAAAATACCATAGCGGCGGCGTATGGACCGAAGCGTTGTGGCCAGTCACCCGCTGCCGGAGGATTCAATGGAAGTGTCGCCACTCAAAGAAAATTGAAACAAGAGATGCTGCATGTTGATCTAACCCTGAATATGGCTACAATTTATTTATCGTATTACCCTGATCACGGACTAATTTACACGACTGTGATTATGTATTCACGGTGTTCTTCGTGTAAAACCTACAATAAACCGCACAGAAGTTTGAAGACTGGAAATTTTATTTCACTCTGACCGCTCGCAAGATGTAAGTGCGATCCCAAAATTCTCCTAGTGGTTTCAAAATTGCTTTTAGATCACCATGGTTCAATTGGGAAAGAATTAAATGAACTGGTATTGTTTCCCCACTCAGCCAATCTTTGAATTCTGACTCATGCTCCATTTGGGCTATCCGGTGCGAAGTAAGGTCTGGTTCTGATAATTAAGATTTGATCTTTGAGTTGTTCCGTATATCAACCAGTTCACGCACTATCCGGAAAACATACATCGCCGCTCAGTCGTCATCACGTGAATATGCAGATCAACATAAGGTTGGGAGTTTCCCTGATCACCAAGCAATTTGTTTCCTGATTTATAAGCAGTGTTGAATGGAGCCAACATTTCCTTTTCCTAAATCGGGAAATCATTTCCGTATTAGATTTCTCAAATGACGTAGCAGTTTTGGACGAGCCATTGGCATGATTATCAGTTCCAGTACCTTTAGCCGTTTGTTCCATGTTATAATTAGAATAGCAGGGGGGGGGGCGAATACAAACTAAGAGAGCAGTTTCCTTCTTCTTTAGTAAGCGGGGCATCAAATATACACGAGGCGCAAAGAATTTTCGATTTTGGTAATCGTATCTTTCGTTACAGGATAGCCGTAATGGAATCATCCGCGTTTTTTGAGTGTACATCCCTCCGCCAATTTAAAGAACCCGTTTTTTCCTAAATCAGCTTCCTAACTGTTCCTGTCCAAGGCTATTTCATGTATCAGTTTTTTAGATCAAGAAAGTAATTTTGGACCCTGAACAGTAGGAAGCTATTTAGGAAGGAAACGGGTCTTTAACATTGGGCGGGAGGATTGTTAACACTCAAAATAACGCGATGTTTCCATACGGTCGATCCTGTAACGAAGATAGTCGATTAACAAATCTGAATTCTTGCGCTCGATGTATATTATGATGCCCCCTTATAAAAGAAGGACCTGCCTTCAGTTTGTATTCGTTGCTATCTAATTATAACTATGGAACACTTACATTAAAGTTACTGGACCTGTAATCCTGCCAATGCTCGTCCAAAACTGCTCTTCATTTGAGAAATCTAATTACGGAAATGCATTCCCTATTTAGTAACAGCAATGTTTGGCTACATCAAACTGCTTATAATTCAGAAACAAATTGCTTGGTGACATGGAACCTCCCACATTTTTTTTTTCTTATGTTGATCTGCAGTATTCACGTTTATGACCGACTGAGCGATCGATGTTGTTTTTCAGTCTTGGCGTGAAACTGGTTGATCTGACGTAAACAACTCAAAGATCAACTCTAATTTCAAATCAACTTACTTCGCCACCGGAATATCAATGGAGCATTAGTTCAAATTCAGATTGGCTGAGTGGTAATAACAATACCATGTTCCATTTTACTATTCTTTCCCAATTGAACCTGGGTGATCTAAAATCATTGAACCAATAGGTATAATTTTGAGGATTCTGCACTTAATCTTTTCGCACTGTTCAGGTGGGAACATAAATTTCCAGTCTTTCACTTCATGTGCGTTTATTGTAGTGTTTACCTCGAAGACACCCGGAATACATATCCATCGTGTTCATTAGCCGGATCAAGGTAATACGATAAATAAATTTGGAGGCAGGTCCAGTTTAGATCAATGCCCATCTCTTGTTTCAATTTCTTTTGTTGGCCCACTTCCATTGACTCATCCGCAAGCGGGTGACTGCACACGCAATTCGTCATACGCCGCCCGCTATGTATTTTGACTGGGCTCTCTTTTGAGAAGGATTTCACCTTTGATTTAAAATAACCACTGACAAAACCCGTGTAATAATCCCTGCGAGTGCGTCAATTTTTTCCATCGTGCCCGATGGCATTACTCATCTTGATCAACTAAAATTACTTCCTCCATGACTCTTGAATAAACGATTCACATAAATTCTTTTGCGAAATATAAACAAGCTGAACGATAAAAATGGTTTGCTTTGATTCTCTGAATAAGAAAAATGCCTCCCTCAGATAATAAAAAAGGTCTTGCTTGGTTGCTTCCAAGTTGACTCCCTTTGGCCTTTCAATTGGAGGCATGGTACAGTTTACGGACCAGGGCCTCAACGGTCTAGTGAATGCACCTTACCGGAATTGTAAACATTTGTCGCTGCTTGTCCTATTCTGTTGGGAAGGCTTCGCAAAGAAAACTCAAAACAACTCGTCCTATTTGGATTACACCTATCCCGTGCGCTGGGAAAGAATCGATTATTCTGCGAAAGATCCGTTGAAGGCCTCGGTTCATCATGTAGTATGCGTGCGAAGTGGGGATTCTCGTTCAAAGAAAAACAAAGCACTTGAGAATCCGTCTGGAATTTCTGATTACCACACCGAAGTTTGCATTTCTCTCGCTCAAAAAAAAGTATACCATCTATATTTTAAAGAGCAAATCCATTGTTGAAGATGAATGGCACAGTTGATGGGTTCTAAGCGGGTGGGTACTCATGGAACCCTTGCCTTTTCACGATTGAACAACCATTGCCCCGGGTTTGAAAAATCTGGGGTATCTCCGCACCATCGGCAACCTGGAGGCAGTCGATGGCGGGTGTGCTTGGGATTATTTTGAGAATAAAAAGAAATTAAAACCATCCGCGCGGATATTTTGAGTAAGAAATTGAGACATTTCTTTTCCCCAGATGAAGTGAACGTTTACATGGTCAGGCCACTGGGAATAGTGCTTCTTTGAAAAAGTTATCCGATTAATTCTTCATGTAAAATACTTTGCTCTTTACCAATCAAGGGTCTTTGCCTAAACTGGTATAAAAGTTTTGGATAGCTCCAGAAACTTTCCGGTGCCATTGCCATGCCTCAATGGATCAATCAGTGCAGAGTTTCGTAATTGGGTGGGAAATCGACGCATGAACGGAAAATTGAAGCCGGTTGTTGTGCACATCGAGTTTGAGGCTTGGTTCGATTTTCCTGCCCTGGAGAGACTATTATTCAAGTGGGTAGCCCTAAAGGGTAGCCCGTTTTTCTACACTCGCAGGCATTAAGCGGGTCACCAACCGCATGCCACAAGCCAGATTTATTTTTACCAACCCAAATTTCTTTAGAGTTCACCGAAGCACGGCTTTGCGTGAAGCGATGAACTTGAAGATTGTAGAAGTATCGGGATTCGCCGTAATCCGTTCATTCGCTTGTGTTTAATTCAATATCTGGTTAACCATTGCCCGTGTCGGATGATTTTATCCGGAGTCCTATTTTTAAGGAATCAACAAATACATTTGGCTATTCTTCTATCAGTGAGAGGAGTGGCTTTGATTGTAAATTTCTCACCACGGCGGTGCAAGCACTCACGCTTCTAATGATGACAGAAAATAAGTTCGATGACTCTTACTTGACCTTTTGCAAAAATGCCCGGACTCCCTGTTGAACCTACACCACAAACTCTGATTACTACACCACATTCCAAAGTTTTCACATCAATCCCAATCCATCGCTCTCTTTCGGAGTCCTGTAAACCACTTGAGGCATCTTCCCGATGTTCGAAAACCGCACCTCCACACTTGTCACTTGCACGTTGCAGGAACCAACAATTTGGGGCTCACCAACAACTCTCAATCCCCACTCACTGTTGCGAACCTCGTCACAGTCTCGATGGATCTAGCATCGTCGACTGAACCGATGAGATTTATTGTTCAATGCTCAGCTTAACACAGGCTTCACAGGCTCCTTCGCCTTGGTGAAATTAACCTGGCGAACAAATTAGTCTCCTGACTACAAAAAATGACAATGCTTTCTCCCTTGCTTTGACTTTGACCAGTACTCTTTTTGCCGGCCGTACACACAAAGCCGACACTGTTTTTGAAGAACTAATTGTTGTGCAAATACGAGTGCACCGGATTCCTCTACCGTTATCGTGCAATACATCAATCACGAGATTCTCGCTCTCGTTTCACCCACAGCTTTGGCTAATAGCTGACGGGAGCCCCGCTTGCTTATGGTTTCATGACCATCTCTCCGCCTTATCTTTGGCCCCATAGAGCAGCCATCAAATGCGAGCTGGTGGTGCTATGGCTATGGCAGAAGCTGGTGCGGTGGCCTCAACGTCTCAAGGAGAGCAGGTTGCTGGGCTTCTACCGTGTTTGAACCACATCTGAAGAATCCTTTAGTGCGCATCACTCATCCTTCTCGGACGTCGCACTATGACACCCCAAGCATCTTCACCAACTGAATGGTGCAACATTCCATCTCATTTGGTAACCTTCACTGTTCATCACATCATATTCACTCATCTTCTTCTCGAACCAACAAAGCAAACCACGACTTATATATTTTACAAAACAAAAAAAACCTTCCGCTTCTTACCTTCATCTCCATTTTAGCCTTATAGCCTTTCTTCCGCTTCATCAAAATTTAGAGCTCCTCGGCTCCTGATCCGGGGAGCTGCTTTTTGCCTATCCTTTGAGCTGTGTCAAGTGAGTCACAGGGAATTAGTCGGGTTTAGATTCTTATTTTCACTAGTCCCTAATCCCCCCCGAGCCCAATACGCAGGGCCATCTCCCTTTTGGGAGACATCATACCGTCCACACCGTGTGGCTGACAATCAGCATCCCATTCATCTGGTAGCCTGAGTCTTGGAAAGGGGTCTCACTCCTTTCTTGCGGCCACTTCGTGCCAGCCAGATTAACAGTCACACTGACTCTTTTTCGCTTACCCACCTTCCACACTGTAGCACCTTTTACCATTTTGTACTTAGCCTTTTTCGCGCTGTCAGACAAAATTTAAGCTCCTCGGGCTCCTCAACCAGAGCTGCTATATGTGCCTAATCCCTTGAGCTGTGGCTAAGTGAGTGCACGGTATTGTGGGCGGAACCAGGGGCAACTAAATGTTTCAGCCCCTTAAATGACCCCTCGGTTTTCGGGGTCCTCTATCTTCACAAATAGTTTGGCACTTTTTCACCTATTTATTTCTCACACTAAATCATTTATTTGAAATGTCGGTCCACGCTGTTGGGCAATTTACTAGAATCGTGCTCTTCCTACTTCAAAAATAAACCCACTTTCCTTAAGCACAAGCCAGCCATGCACTCTGCAAAAAGAAGTCACAATCTTCTACATGGTTGTCATCCCGCCTGAAACTTCATAACTGTGCATGTACTGGCTATTTCCCCTAGAAATAAGAACCCTTATACGTTGAAAAGATCTTCAATCGAACCAAAAATAGAGATATCTACGCGTCTCCCAATTCATTACGTTAAAAGGGAAATACCCATATTGCAGGTCTCCAACTTCGCCGCAGCACCTAACCACCGCTACAAGGCAGCTCCCGCCTGCCCTTCAACCAGCTTCCAACCTATTTTACAAAGGAAGATCCTCTTGCTGAAGACCCCTTAGAAGGAGGACTCAAGATATATGAAGTAGGGAGGAACTATTAGTCAGTAACTCACCTATTGGCGAATTGGACTTAACCCAACTCCCCTGGCCAAACAGTGATTTTCTAAAACAATTCTCGTTTCAAACAATATTGGCTTTCAGTCTAAGATTATAGGCTAGGCCATCTGGACGCTAAAGTACGAATTCCCTTGATACCCGTTTTCCAATCCAATATCATTACCCATGTCCTCCTTCTCCTGTTAACCGAGAGTATGACACACATGGATAGGTGGATTCAACAGGGGTTATTGAACCTTCCAACAGTCCTGGCAGCGCCGAACATATATACTTACTGTAACTGTCAAGACATAAGCCACTCTTCTGTTACTTGGCCTCCTCGCTCTGCATGGTGGGCCATCTGCTTATTCAATGCTTGCAAAACCTTCATAAGACGCTCAGAAATCTCCAGCCTCATGCAAATATGGTAATATGCCCTACCATCGAATTTTCTGTACATATTCCTAGTGAACAAGATAGGACGAATGCAGGAGAGAGATGAAGAGTCACAATGAGGAGG
>Ga0179591_1211787_pt1 | contig 10404 bp, 9 predicted proteins | sample CZOMad2_1_08_16f_FD_182891 | JGI IMG/M metagenome (GOLD analysis project Ga0179591, IMG submission 182891) | Vadose zone soil fungal communities from Angelo Coast Range Reserve, California, USA - CZOMad2_1_08_16fungal (PacBio error correction) | ecosystem: Environmental > Terrestrial > Soil >...
GATCGAGCCACGATTGGGACGAGAGGGAGGGAAAGTATAACGACTGGTCATTTTACAGCGGAAAGGAAGTCCACTCCACTAGCGGCATCAAGAAAGCGATCGGGATTAGTTTTGTACATTTCCCGGGGTCTGACGAGGCCACGAGACGAAGTATTAGAAAGGAAACACCAAGGAGGAAACCTGCTGCGTGTCCCCGTAATCAGGGATTGCGGTAAATTCTAAACATCAGAGATAGGAACGAGGAAAAGATCTGAGAACCAGCACGCGTTGTGTCATCTCGGATGAACTACGATGACATCGGGAAAAGAACAGACCAGTGCCGCGGCTAAGGGGGGGGTATCTCATGTCCGGGTTGACCAAGCAAGGGTGAACCGGGGACACAAATAGGGAAGACCAAAACGGAAGGGGAGCCTTTACCTTATGCGCAGCTGGGGCCTCTGTGGAAAAACTACACTACGCACCTCACAGTGACAATCGGAATCTACCGGGAACAGTTAGGTAGATGATACCAACATCCGAGGGAAGGACCAAGGTACCTAATGAAAACTGAAAAATGGGATCAATTGGCACCACATCGGCCTTTAGGCAATGGCAAGGGGAAAGGAAAGGAAAAGGAAAGGGTGCACAGCAGGTTCCGATGCTGACCGATTGAGTGAGTTAACGGAGACTCATCCTCTACAGCACCATATTCCCAGGAGAGGGGCCGAAGCCCACCACCCAGATGCCAAGTATGAAGAATAGTGTGGAAGAAATAGGAAAACCACTGAAGAGAGCAATTTATTGAGCAAGGCGGCCGGGTCATTAGACAGGAGGCGAAGAGCGGGGGCAACATTCAACCGGGAAAATAAACATCAACTGGGAAGGAGGGGATAGGAAGTAGAAAATTCTGCGATTCCTTCGTAGTCTGGGGAGGTGGAGGGCATGAGGAAGTACCACGGAAAGATAACACTCAGGAGCCTCAACGTAGCCGCCAATAAACGACAAAATGTACTAGTCGAAAAAAGAATGGGGGTACAGCACCCGAGAATACACGCAGCTTTTCTTGCTGCTACGAACGATCAGAGACCAAGAAAGGGAGGACAGAAACAATGAGGGACAAACACGAACGGCGGCGCAGATTCAGGAAAGAAGAGTGCCCACCAGGAAAAAGGGGAGATTTTGAGGAAGAAAGGAATAAAGCCCCATCACCGAACCACTACACTGGAAGGGAGGGATGGTTCCTGAGAAGAGTAGACAGTTACCGGTTCTCGTGGCGTCTGAAAAATAGTAACGCTGGAGAACGAAAAAACATAGGGACGACTGCTCTACTGACAAATGGAGGGGGAGAGGGGGAGAGAAAAAACAACAAACACGGAATGAGAGGAGACATAGAAAAAGTGCAGTCTAAGAGCAGCAGCCTCTATGGGTGCATCGTTATTATCGAGCAAAGAGGGCATGGACCCAACAAAAGAAAAGAATTATCACGAGGAAAGGGGAAAAGTCCTCAAATGAAAGGACAAGGGGTAGTGTCGTTTATGGGGGGAGAAGTTCTCAAATCCGCCCAGTTATGCCTGGGGATGACAGCGGAGAGGAAACTAGGGAAGCCGTCGGTTGGGCCATGTATTTCATGGAGAAAGGCGTCTGCTCGTTCGGAACGAAAATCAAGGAAAAAGCAAATGAAGTGCCTGCGGGCCTGCGAAATGTTAGGAAAGAGGGGACAGGTTTGGGAAAGGATAGGGGAGCTTGTCAGTGAAGTGCCCGACAGCCAGGAGGTAAGGGAGAGAAGAGCACCAGCAGTGAAATCATACTATAGGCAATCGTGCGATGAAGAATATAGAGAAGAATGACCGCAGGGGGCGGTCCATCTTGAAGTGTCTTTCACCGCTCTTTCGCTCACAACCGCAGTTCGAAGGAAAGGACAAGTAGGGGTAAAAAGGCGGGCCGGAGGAAGAGGTCGAGGTAAAAAAAAAAAAAAAAAAAAAAGAACCAGAGGAAGGTCGGTGGTGGTGAGTCAACTTAGAAGGGAAAGGGGGAGTCAGGCGGCCCTTTCGTACCGGATCGAAAGGAGAAAGCCTATGGCAGCAGCTAACGAAAAACTTCCGCCTCCCTGACATCCATTAGGAGGGGGGAGAGGTGGTGCTGGTACAAAAGGAGACGGAGAGACAACGGGTATAGATGTGAATTGACCTCACTTGGACACGGCAGGAAAAAAGAAGATTGGCACGTGGGGGGGCAGCGGGGCGTGGGAGCTGGTTACAAAGCTGTCGCAAATACTCGGACAGTAGACGCGCACTTAAGTAGAAGGGGGAAGTGCTAAGGTAAGAAATCGATACACATTACACGAATAGGGGACAACTGGCAGGAAGGAGAACACCTGACAAAGGGAAGGGAGACTGAGCAAAGGACTTCCTATGCGTTTGAGCGCAGGAAAACATAGAGCGGAGGGTCATCAGCCCGCGATCCGGTCCGGTGATAAAAATCTCAGAGACGGGGCAGTAGGAAAGTCGAGAGACTAAAAAACGTCTCTCCTAGTACGACAGTGGAATTAACAAGAAACATAGAGGGGGGGAAGAGAAAAGGGGAGTTTCCCGAGGAGTTGGAGCGTCAGGTGCAAAAGAGGGAAAGGAATAAGAGGCGTCGACGAAGAAACGGTGCCGAAAGACATCAATTCTGTGATCCTCAGATGCCTAGGGACTACAAAAAAAACACAACTTAAGGAGGGGAAAAAGAAGATTGGAGATGGTTCCCCGCATTTATAAGCTCAAATGAAGGAGGGCTAAAAAAAAAAACGTACGGAATGTGAGGGAACGATGGTAAAACCGCTCAAACTACTCGGAAACTCCGAGGATAGGGCGCTCGAAGGGAGGGAAAAGTCACTGTAGTAAGAGGCGAACCTTTCCGTCGATCATAAAAGGGGTCAGCAATCGGGCCCCGGCTGCGCGGGGAGGACGATACCTGTAATATAGAGAGAGAACCGAGAGAAGCGGGAAGACAGAGCCCAACGGAATAGGAGAAAAAGTGGCATGGAGAGGATAAGCATCAAAGGAGGAGGTGATCCTATAAACTGCCCGGCTCCACGGACGATTGTTGAAAAGGAAGGGCCGACATAAGGAACAATTGAAAAATGCCACGTAGATGAAGCCGGTGCTCTCAGATTTAGACTGTATGTTGGAGAAGGAGGGGGAATCAAGTTTCTAAAAGCTACTCTGCACCCACGTGCAAAAGAAAGATCGGACTGAAAAGTAGAGGTAGAGAACGTAGGGAAAGAGGCAGTAATAGGACGGTCCATGAGAAATGCACAAAAGCGCAAAACGAAGGCAACTTTACGGTAACCGGAGTCGGCATTAGTAGGGGGGTTGGAAGGCAGGAAAAGAGGAGGATACCGATTCTTGAGCACCCGTTCCGAACGGAACAGACCTCCGACAACAAAGCCCAGGTATAAGAATACACAACACCACGGCGATGAAGAAAAAAGGAGGAAGAAAGGATTTATAGTAACCTAGGAATTCCCGTCCGAGACCGGTTTTTACGGGAAACAGGAACCCTTGCCTTAGAATAATGCAAGCGAAAACGCCGAAAAAAGCAGGGCACAAGGAGGAAAACGTTGATAAAGAAATCGAATCTATTAAAAAAGGAGCGGCAACTAAGAGAAGTCAAGGACTGGCCGGGGGAGAATTACGGGCTGAGCAGTAATATCACGATGAGGAGGGGAATGAAGAAAGGAGGTCGAAAACCTAACAAAAATTGCAGAGTAGAAACCGTGTCATAAACGCGTACACGCTACCTCAGACCGACGGTCTGCTAGAGGGGCGAAAAGGAAAATACGACCAGGCCGGAGGGGAAAATCCCAACTACCAGTTCAGGACAAAAAAAGGATGAAGAGTCAATGAAAAAAGATTAATGAAACTAGAACAGAGGTTGCGGAATTCTTCTCGCACTAAGCCACAGACACGACAAACCCTCATGCACTGGAAGGGGAGGAAAGGGGACAGAGTCAAGTGCAGGTCATCGGTGAGCGGGACATACGACAAGATGGAAGAGCATATACAAGGAAAGGCACCCATCGAGCTAAATCTCAGAAAAAAAAAGGAAAAGAGGTATATATCTCACAACAACAAAACGATGAGGAGCAGCATCTCCCAAAAACAGTCGTAGAGCAGGCGCTCAGGGGTGCATCGTATAGGAGAAAGGGGGCGATTTAAGAGAAACAGGTCGAACAGAACCGACCGCGTGAAGGAACCAGGCCGAAGGCACGAAAGGGGGCGATTGGTCAGGTTTACTGTGGAGGGAGGAGCATTAAGCAAAAGCCCACAAGGACATGGTGGCGGTAGGGGAGGAATATCGGGCACCTCCGTCCCGTGTTGCTAACTGGGGGGGAGGAAAGAGGAGGATGTAGTTCGGAGCGTGTCTGAGAAAAAAGTCTAGACAAAGTCCGTCAAAGGGAGGTCCTCTCCTTCTCCGGTGTTCGAAAAATTACATTGGGGGAGGAAGGGTAAGAAAGCGTGTCGATGAAATAAGATCTTGCGGGAAGGGGATAATAATCGCACCCGAATGGACATCTCAGGATAAGGAGAGGCGGATTAAAGAGATCGTCGGATCAATCCTTGGGGGGGGTGAAACACCGATCGTGAAAAGGCTTTGCCCGAGAAGTGATAAAAGGTCAAAAAAGGACAGCCGCCGTCGGGGCGAAAAAACCATAACGGCGCGTCAGGAATGAAGAGGGCAGCGCTGCAGTAATACGGTGCAACCTCGCGGGGTGGTGGAGGGAAAAAACATTATACATGGGAGATGGTGTCGTCGGCTTAAACGTTCACTCTAAAGCAAGGAAATCTGCGAGTCAATCTCCCATGAGCAAAGCGAGGAAGAATCGGAAAGAAAAGGCATAACGACTTGGGCATATGTGTTGGAACATTGAGCCACAATTGAAAAAGGGGACGAGGACGGTGTCCAGAAGGATTTTGCTATCATCGCTCAAGGTCACATTGAATAAAAAATCAAGGAGTGTGACACTGGGAAAATTCGAGTCGAAAACTGCAGGAGGTCTATAACGGAAAGGGCGAAAGAGGATCAACGGACATCGAATTTGCAGTGCATTGGCTTATGTTCCATCACATGCGCTACCCATTAACTATATCCAGGGAAGGAAAAGTGAAAGGTAGGGCACGGCAGCCACTGCTGCAAAATGAAGGTTGGGCTCGCTGCAAGAATCGCGGAAAGAAATAGGCCCGCAAAACCTTTCGCGTTCAGACCGAACAGCCGGGTGGTCCTGAAACTTAGGAAAAGTCTGGGGAGAAGAAGAAAGGATAAAAACCGAATTAAGACCGGGACATGGACCACTAAAAAGGAGTAATCAGAAAGATGGATATTTGGACCCGAAGGTGGGGAGAGGCGGTCCGCGGTCACCGTCCCATTACGTCGAGAGACCTCAGAAGTTCCGAATAAGGGAAAAAGAGAAAGAGAATCACAACAACACGGGGGGAGGAAAAAAAGATATAGTATATCGCGGATCCCCGCCTGGTAGCAACGCAAGAAAGAGGTATCGTCGAGGCCGTGGGATACCGTTGTCCATCACGCTCACAACTAATCGGGAAACTCCGCATCAGAGAAGAGGGAATGGAAAAGGGGGCATGTAAGGGGAGGGAAAAGAGCGATCAGGAGGGACCGAGATCGACGGTACAAGAAAGAGCTTCGGGCAAAAGTCTGAGTCGGGACTGAGGAAAAAGATTACTAAGAAAGCAAGTAGCAATCGGTAAAGAAAAACAAAGAATAGGGAAGAGGGGGGGCATGCTCGAAATGAAATCATATGCAAGGGCTAGAAGAGAAAGTCCGGGAGTCGCTGAGGGGAGGGAGGGCTTCAGACAATTGCCCGTGCACGATATATGCATTGCACCTGGACTCAGACAGGGGGAGAGAGGGAAACTCGGAGAAAAAGAAAGCAGCCCCACTTGCAAGCGGAGCTAGGACTTCAGTTGACCAGGGAGCGAGGGCAAACATCGGGTAAAGTCCGTCATCTCCAATGGTCACCCCAGGTGGGAAGGAAACAAGAGAACGGATGTGTGACAATGGCTTGTCACCGAAGTCAGAAGAGAGGTGGAAGGAGAATTCGTCGCCGAGTGTTTATCCGGTTCACAAGGAACGAGCGAAAACATCGCACAGAGAAGTGTGACCATCACAAACAAAGCGATGCACGAGGATAAAAAGGAATAGAAAGAAGGCCTGTAAAAAGAGCATCGGGAAAACCGACGTGCGGAACTTGCCGTAGAAAGTAGGTATATAAAACACAACAGCGCGGGGGAAAAAGACAGGGTCAAGAGAAAAAAAGGCTGGGATCACGATCATCACTTCTAAGCGATCGTGCATAGGGGAATAAAGGGAGGGGGGGTGTCTACTAGAGAGAAGCACGTAAAACATGACGGGTCAATAATCCACGGGCTGGACAACTACACAAAAGAGATTAGAAAACCGGCCGCAGTGCGAACCTATAACGTCGAACTGGGCCGCTGAGCTTCTGGCGAAAAAGGAAAACGCGCAGAAACCAGAAGGAGCCAAGGAACTACAAGTGAGAAACGGGGCACTACCGAACTTCTTGCCGCGAGTCCTTCATAAAGAACCGGTAAGAAAAATAAATCAATGGGAGAAGTGTTCGGAATGCTTCCGCGCACTACCTGAAAGCCGCAAAAAGAACTGGAAGTTGGCCTGGATACAGCTATCAGGTTCTGTTATTAAAGGGGGCTGAAGAAGAAAAAAGGAGGGGGAGAGCGAACCGATACAGCCTCAGCGCATGATAAGCGGTGGACATTGAATGGGTATCAAGAGATCACAACCAAAAAAAGAGGAGGGAGAGGAGATAAGCGCCAGCCATGGCCAGTCGTAGAGAAAAGGCGATACGATGGGTGGGCATGGAGAATAAAAGAAAACGAAAGCCAGAGAACCGAAAACCGAAAAAAGGTCAGCTTAGAAAGAAGCAGGAAAATTAAGGGGGAGGGGTTTAGGTATGCGCGAAAGGAGCAAAAAAGTAATAAAAGTATGCATGGTGGACGTACTCGAGATGATAGGGCCGCGCGGAAAGTTGGGACGAACGTGGTGGGGGGAAAAAAAGGGGGGTGGATGGCAGCGCGGAATGGTAGGGAGCTCGGTAGTTCGACCTAAAAAAACCGCAGGGATAGGTAACGGTCACGCTCAGGTGAGAAAAAGTGGAGAAGATGACATTGTGGTAGTAGTGGCCGTCCATCGTGGCGGATAAAAAAAAAGGGATCATGAGGGACGGACGAAAAAAGAACGATCGAAAACTCATGGACGCTACGTAGTCATCTATCATTCGAAGAAAAAAGGAGGAAAAAGGGGGATCCCAAGGGTGGCGTTTAATATCTTTGGTAAACGAAGGGAGACTCAGGTAGACTCGAAAGCAGTGAGAGGGCAATTCAAAGAAGGAGGGACCATAACCTCGACGTTTACAAAGGGGTAGATAAGAGGTACAGACTTGTTCATCGCGGGTGTGTTGGACAAGTCCGGTCTATTTTTTCGTCCGAGAAGGTCGGACCGGATCAAAGCGAGGAAGCTCTAAAAAAGCCAATCCTCCTGCGCCTACTTGAGATTGAAAAATCGGGGAAGAGGGGTTGCAACTGAATCCACCTGATCATTCTATGAACGGCCGGCCCCGCTGATGGTGGCGGCAATAGACTCAAAATGCCACCTGCAAAATAAGAAGAGGATGGGGGAAAAGGGGGAAGCTTCGACTTCTAAACGAGGAAAACTCTGTGGAGCATAAAGACAGTAAAAGAGAAAACGACAGGTGCACTTTTCAATTGCTCAGTGTCCAGGAAGATACCAGGAGAAGGGAGCCGGGCAGATATGAGAAACTAAAGGGACATATTTGCATAAAGAAAATACGCTTGACCTATGCCCTGGGTCGCCGAAGGCACAAAAATACGAGGGGAGGGTCAGAGAAAATCAGATCACTGGTCAGGGGGTCAAACGGCGACAAAAGGAATACTGGGGGCTGACACGTCTATTCGACGAACTCTCCGGGATGCTAAAAAAGGGGAACAAAAAGACCGAAATAGATCAGAGAGTCACGCGGATTTTCAAGAGGGGGGGGGTAGTCATTGCCAGCATTTAAACGCCTACACGGAAGAGACCGAATCCTGGCGGAAATAATCATTAGTGGAGAATCGAGACAGCTCTCGACAAACAAACAAAGGGTATGATTAAAGAATTGATCGGAGGAACAAGCATTGGGCGCGCCAGGAAGGTGAGGGAGCTGAGAAGGGACAAGGGTTTCAGGGGAGGCGAAAGAAGCTCCACCTACTCGGGAACCTACGCATGCATCAAAGAGTAGTGAATGTGGGTGGTTAAAGGGCCCGGTCAAAGTCAGTTTCTTCCTGATGATAAGTACCATCCACCAAAGGAGTAGGGAAAAAGGGACGACGGATGAACGACCGGATCTTAAAAACTTCCTGGACCAGACGCGAATAAGGAAGCGAACAACAAAATGAGGCCACCTGCTTGGACTGCTAAGGGAAAAGAAGGCGTCGGATTCCGAGCCCTGAAACAAGGTCATAGACTTCGAAGGGTGCGCAGTAGGGAACCAGAAAATTGAAACCCGTCCACGAGAGGCCAGGGAGCGAAAAAAAGGTGGACTGGAGAAAAAAAGAGTGTGCCTACGTGTCGAAAACGCGAAACTCGACCCAGGCCCAAAGGATCAGGGACTGAAAAAAGTGCCCATTAGTAATATAGCCAACATCGAGGGAAATGAACGTCCTGGGAAAAAGGCCGAAACAAAAAAGGCCACTAGGATGCAATGGGGTGCTTGTGCCCAGAAAGAGTGGGACAAGTTGCCGATGCTTAGAGGTAGGGAAAAAAGGGCCTAACCGAAAAAACTACACAACCAATCGTACCAGAAGTTGGAAACTCACAAAACAACCGAAAGGGAAACCTATCCTGATACTGGAATTGACTAGACGCGGCCTTCCCGAGAGCGTTCTTTTCTTTCGCACCGAACGTAGGCCCTTAAGAAACAACTGCTGTCTATAGTACAGCGCGGGAATCCAGGTCACGGAGAACACCAAGCGGTAAGGATCGAGGATCGTCTAATCAGAGAGTAGGTGCCGAAGAGACACGGGGGCGGTTGAGAAACTCACGCGCCGTCCCACGATGGAAGGCAATTCCACGAAACTCTGGATGCACTACTATAACCAAAATCTAGAGAAAAAGGGCAAGGAGGACGGAACGCTTACCCCCGTTCTAACACTGCCAGTATGTTCGAGAAAGAAAAACCAAGCAGGAAAAAAAAGGTCCGATCCTCCAGGCATACCAGGTTCGGAACAAAACAAAAAGGGCCAGAGGCCGACAATCTCCTAGTACGCGCCACGGTCCTAACGGGGAGGAGGGTGCAGAAATGCAGTAGAAAACATACACCTCCCCAGACAGAAACCAATACGGTACGTGAGGAGGGGAAGGCCGTAAAAGGAATAGGGGTCCGGTCCGAGGTGGCGCTGGACAAATCTCAGAGAGATCCGATGCAACCCTCTTAGCGCCTGCTCTAAAATGGACATGGGGGAATGGGATAGATAAAAACAACAACCGGAGGAGGGGAAAATAAGGAATAACTCGCAGAAGCAAACAGGCAGCGCTCTATGTTGCAGCTATATCTCTCAAAGACCGGAAGGGGAAAGCGACAAAAGAAAAAGGGAAAAAACTTATCCGCGTGAAGGAATCAAACGAATTAACAGGGCCCGTCGTATGGGGAGGGGATGGTGATGTTAGAAACATTCACTCAAAAAAAATCCTCCCATGCGGGTGGAGACTACGTAGTGGAAAGACTACGGACAGCCGTCGGTGTCCGAAAGGGGAAGTTGACTTGAGATTCGGAGGAATGGTATAGTCTCTTAGTCTCGAAAAGGACCTACTGAAGGCGGCGGAAAGGGAATAGAACTTAAACGCACGTTTTTCGACTAGGGACTGGTGGGGGGAGGGGGAAAACCCTCTGGGCGCAGTGACCAGAATCTTGGGAAAGCGAGAAAAAAAAGTAGCAACACTCAGTGACTCTCGTAAAAGGCATCGGGATGGGTGAAAGAAGTCGATGAGCAACTCCTTTGGTCGGTTCTTAGGAAACGGACGCGGACCCTCGATTACAAACGGAAGGAAGGTAGAAGGGCAGGCAATCACGTCGGGAATAAAAGCTCGGGGGACGGTCTGCCGGGTCTCGAAAAAACGGGGTCATGAGGGGAAGAGTGTTGTGTAGTCCAACTGAGGAACTTGAATATGGGTAGGGAAACTCGGAATGGCGACCTTACAACTAATCTGGCTGAAGCCTAGGGACCTGCCACCTAAATCAAGCGAGAAGGAGAAAATTGCATAACAGAGGGGGGCGATTTGGTGCACCTGGATCCAAGTGGATACAGTCATGAGTCCTGGTCATCAGGA
>Ga0179591_1220085_pt1 | contig 10403 bp, 19 predicted proteins | sample CZOMad2_1_08_16f_FD_182891 | JGI IMG/M metagenome (GOLD analysis project Ga0179591, IMG submission 182891) | Vadose zone soil fungal communities from Angelo Coast Range Reserve, California, USA - CZOMad2_1_08_16fungal (PacBio error correction) | ecosystem: Environmental > Terrestrial > Soil >...
CCATGGGGACAAAAGTTAAATCAAAAGACAAAAAAGCAAAAAAGTCAGAACAATTGAACGTAATACAACGCAGGTAGTAAAAGCCATGAAAACAGGCCTTGGCAAAGGGAAGAAAAAAGCGGAAAGGGCGTACGAAGCATTGCTAAAAAAAAAGGAAAGCACGGCGGAAAAGATACAAGGATTATAAAGCGGATCGAGCACTGTTTTCAATGGGAAGCATGTTGCGAAGGCGTTGGTGAAAAACAAGAAAAGAAAAGAGAAAAGGCAATCTCGGACAGGGTGTAGTTCTAAAAAAACGATCCGCGGGAACTTTGGGAGGGCAGGCAAACAGTTTCCGGAAAATGCTGCAGAAATCGCGGAAAAGAAAAAACTTTCTGGGGACGACAGGGGAAAGGGTTGGCCGACGCCATAGCGTAAGGAGGCTGACGACGGAACAGGAGTTTGGGGGGGATTTTTTGCAACAGGAAAAAAGGCCAGAATGGGTGCGCAAGCGCGGAAAAGCGAGTTTTGTCTAAAAATGGAGGGGCGAAGTAAAGCGAAACAAAAAGGGGAAAACAGAGAAGCTTCGGAGAATCCGCGAAATTGGAAAGAAGGAAGAAGGAAAGGAACTTGACGAGCAGGCACCCGGAACGAGTGAGGGAACTCAGCTGCTCAAGACTCACAAAGCCAGCCCTACACGGGGAAGAAAAAACCGTATTGAACAAAAAAAAAGCTACCCGGAATTTTGGGGGGGGAACCGTCGTTCTAAACAAGGGGGGAAAGCAAAAAGGGAACACCCACGAGAAAAAGGGGAATTTAAAAGGCTAACCCCCGTGGAAAACCAAAACTGCTATTGAGAATTTTACACGCAGCAGGGTGAATTTTACTGTGCGGGAAAAACCAGATGAGACCCTGCCAACAAACCTGAAAGGGGGGGAAGGCGCAAAAAACACAAAGAGAGTACTCACAAACAAAAACGGAGGGGGAAAAAAAGAGAAGAGATGTTGAAGGTTGTTTGCGCTAGCAAGCCGGGGTGCAGGGAGGGGCAGTCACAATGAGACACAAACGTAAACTTAAAAGAAAGAAAAGGGTAAATTCCCCAAGAACCGGGATTAAACGGGGTTAGCCTTGCAAAGGCACAAGGTGTCCCAGGGCTCGGGGGAAAGGGGCCGAGGACCTCGGGTTGGGAAAAACGCGGCAAAAAAAAAATGCGGGGGGGGAAGAAACGTTAATAAACGGCTGGTTTCACAAGCGAAAAAAAGTGGGCAGGCTGGTTAAAGACTAAGGGGAACAGGATTGCAGGGTCCAAAAAAACGGCGGCCCCCAGAGGACCTGACTCGATTGGCCGTTGAAATTGGCGACGCAACGAATAGACGAGGGGGGGAGATTGTCAAAAGGGTTTACCGCTTGGGGACAATCTCCAATCCCTTCTTCGGGGGGACGCGATCCCGCCGACATTTTGGGGAGAAAACAGTCGGGGGGGAGGGTTACTGGGTTGGGGGGCAAAAAAAAACCACAATATCCAACCAATTCAGGATGAGGGGAACCGCAGCGAAAGTTTCCCTAAGTGGTCTGTCGTTCAAAAGGTGGACCCTGATCAAGAAAAAGGAAGGGGGTCCGGGGAAGAAGGAAGGGTCATGCAAAGGAGAGGCCCGGAAGGGGGGATTTCAAAAAGGAAGAAAATATAAATAGGGTGTTTTGAAAGACCGAACCGGTTCGAGATTTTTAGTGGAGAAAAGCTCACTCAAAACGCCCAGTAAGACAGCGTGGAAGATCAACAGTCTCAAAAGAGAAAGAAGTGATAAGAATGGGGGGGATGCAGAGAATGTGGGGCAAGATTTCACCGTGGCGCGCATTAAGAAAAAAAAAAAGAGAGAAGAGCCGCGACTTTCGATGGGTAAGTGCCCAGGGCAAAAACGGGACTTTGCGATGGGGAAGTGCCGGAGGGAATTGGACCAGAAGAACCCAGCCCAGCGGGGTCGGTCACAGCAACAATTTGAAACCAACAGAAGAACCGCGCAGCTGAAAAACAATTTGTAGGGCACGGCAGAGGCACCGGGGGGGGGATTTGTGCTAAAATTTCACCTGCCAAAAAGCTCTAAGGGAAAAGAAGGCAGAAAGTTGGGGGGGGAAAGGGAAAGGAAATGTTGCCACGGACAAGGAGAACATGAGGATGCGTGTCGAAATAAAATGTAAAAACTGGGCAAGGAACCGCGAAAGAGGAGGAGCAAGGAATAAAAAAAACGAAAGGGTGGGCAACCAATGGAAGGACCAATAGGTCCGAAGAAAAAAAAGGTGCAATTTAGAAAGGGGGCACTCGAGATGATCTAGCACAAAACGTTTGGTATTAGATTAGGTATAGGTCACGGGGGGGGTTTAAAAAAAAAAAATCGCAAGCGATCAAGGGGGGGGCTTAAAAAAAATGAGCAAGTTGAACAGGAAAAAACCCTCGGAAAGATACGAAAAATCTACATAGGTGGTCACAGTGGGAAAAAAAATCAACTCACCACCTCAGCGGAAATATTGCATTTCAATGTTAGAAGAAAGGTATCTACACCGGAGAAAAAACAGCGCCAGTGACATTTTCGTGCAAGTGAAAATCGGCTAGGGAGTCGTGACGGAGCGACAAATATGTTGTGCCCACTTATTGGTAATGAAGTAAGAAGGTTAAAAGACCCAAAACGTGCGAGGGACGGTGCGGGTCAGCCTTTATCAAGTTTACCACCACTCTCCCCGGAGACACGGGGAACGGAATTGGCAAACGTGGAAAAAAGTTTCTTCCTGGGGGAAAAACGAACAAAAGCGGGTAAAAAAAAGGGCTTACCCCTGAAAAAAAAAAGGGGGACGATGACGGCTCTGAATGTGAACTAAAAGTAAACGGCGCAAGCGGGGAAAAAAAAGGGCAGTGTCTAGTGGGCCCTTTGGAAGCCGACTGAGAATTCAAAAAAAAAAATGGGGAACGGAAAGCATGCGCGACAAAAAAAAAACAAGAAAACTCTGTCGGGGGGAATGTCCAGGAAAAGAATGCGAAGACTTGGAAGCATACTGGGTAGTCAAGAACAGAAAAAGGTGAATCCCAAAACATTAGGGAAAGGAAAAATTTTTCCTGGGGGAGAAGTCAAAAGGGGAAAGGACCAAACAACGCCGCTGGGCAAGATCGTGTAGAAGCAAAAAGGAAAAACGGGCCCTTACAGGAAAAAAAAGACAAAGAAAATACTCAGACCACTGCTGAAACAAAACAATGGGTTCAACGCAATCGAATGAAGAAAAAAAACGCGGATCTTCAGGAAGGAAAAGGACTTGGGGTGGTTAAGAAAAGGAAACAAATAAAAAGAGAAAGAAAAAAAAGTGTTGACCCCCCATGTCGAAACAACAAAAGGGAAAGGCCCTTGGGCATCAGAACAAGAAGTTCATCACTGCGCGGTAAGAGAAATGAAAAATCTGGATCGGGCACAGGGGAGGTGTATTTGGGAAGCCCTGAATAACAACAAGAGGGGGGAAAGGGAAAGAACACATCATTGGGGCAAGGGGAAGAAGAACTTTTGAGGAGGTGTGCCTTGGGCGCAACTGGCAGGGTCAAAGGGCAAAATTTGCGGGGGGGAACAGGGACTGAAGGTGAGAAAAAACATCTCAAGCGAACTCCAAACAGTGGAACAAAAGCTTTGGGGGGGGAGGCAACGCGACAACAATTGGGTCGTGGCAGCAAATGGTACCAGGACACAAAAAAAAACAACGAAGGCTCACGATCCCAGAATGGACATGACCCGCATGTGCGGCTTAATCGAAAAAAAGTGAAAAAAAAGGCGAAGGGAAGGCAAAGGGAAATGTTGGCGCAAAGGCCAAAGTGGGGCAACAAAACGAAAAAGTTCATCTACAAAATCAGAAAAAGGGAAAATCGAACAGCGGACCAAGAACCGGTCACGCTGAACTCGCGGGCAAACCAGAAAACTAAAAAGAAGGTGGCAAAAAAAAAACGGGGGCGTTTTGGGGCCTGGCGGGCAGAGATCCATGGGGGAATAAAGGAGCGGGGCAAGAAAGTTCAGATTTGTGGTTCCAAGGCAAAGCCCCTCAAGAAAAAGAGTGCATGAATCAAATCAACGTTCAAAAAACAGAAAAAAAGGAGAAAACTTTGGGATGGGGGTACCAGTATCAAAATAAAAGAGAGAAATTGAATCCTCACGGTGGTTTTTGGTTGGGAAGCGGGGGCTAAAAGATTAGCGAAAAAATTCATGAGCGGGGAAGAGGGATCGTTACGAAGGGGTCAAAAAATCCAAACAACAAAAAAAAAATCCTCGACAATACTGAGGAAAAGAGGACAGCCATTTAAAAAAGTCAAAAAACTCAAAAAAAACGCGTGTAATTCGGGGGGAAATCTTGGGTGGGGTGTAAAAATGCAGCCCAAAAGGTGGTTCAAAAAAAAAAAAGAAGAAAAAAAAAAAAAAAAAAAACAAAAAACCGCAAATGTAAGTCGGCCGGCGGGGGAAACCGGCACAAAACACCAAGAGGGACGACCACGTAAAGTAGGGAACATGCCCCGCTATAAAAAAAGGACGCTTATTCGACCCGAACGATGCGGAGTACACTTCAAGGGACATGGGAAAATCAATGGGGAAAAAACTGAAAAAAGAGACTACGGCAAAAACAACTACCCCACCACACCAAAAAAAAAAAAGTCGCCTGGAAACACAAATTCGAGGCAGAACGAATGTAGACAGGCTGTTGAAAAAAGAGAACCGAGAAAACAGGAAAAGGGAATTCCCGAAAAAGGAGCAGAGGGGGAAAAGAAAGGGGCCCAACAGGAGGGGGGGGCCCAGGGGGTTGAAAAAAAACAAAGAGGGGGGTCAAACAAGTCGGTGAGGGAGGGCGATAAGATACCAAAACCGAAAAAGAATTGAATTGGAATCTGAATCTTAAACGGGCCGTTAGAGGGTTTGAGTTTGACATTTCGATAATCCAAACAATGGGGGAAGGAGCTGCTTTTTACCCTGAAAAAAAGAGGGTGTACTTGACTAGGGTCACAAAGAGAGAAGGATTGGGGGGTAGGGACTCTAAAGGGGAACGGAGGGAGAGGGTGGCTTGGAACCAGCAAAAAAAACCAGAAAAAAAGAGGGGCCGCTATTTTTGACAAAAGAAATCCCCACGGGGCAAAGGATTGTCAAAAAGATCACGAAGAAAAAGAGAACAATGGTGTCGAAAAGTAGGGGCCCTGAAAAGCGTAGGTTGGGTCCCGTTAAGGGAGGGAAAAAAATTAGAGTAAGTAAGACGCAGGGGGGAAAGAGAAGTCCGAAACACACTGGGGGTCAGAATAATCCCAAGTACAGGACCCCACTGAAACCCCAGGCGACAGCGAAGAAAAAAAGAAGTTGTTGAAGAAAAAAACGAGACAGGTGTCCCGGGTGGGGAAAAAATATTTCTCAAGTGAGACTGCAGGAAAGATTGTGGTACTAAGGAAACGGACTTTGTTAAAAGGGAAGGAGGGCATTGGTTTTGTCAAAAAAAAAGGGCGTGGTTTGTGGGAGGGGGGGGGAACCCCCCGTAGAACTCCGATAGGCAAACGAAAAAGAAAAGACAAAAACTGTGAAGGGAGTTTTCAGACAGGGGAAAAAGAGAGTCCCGAGGGGTCTCCAAAGCAGATAAGAAGGAAAGGGGAACTGGCTGAAGTTCAAAGAAAAAACAACAGGACGTTGGGGGACCAAATGAAGGAATACTGGGTGCATTTTTAGGGAAAGTTTGGAGTGGCACACTATTCTTAGGCCCGTGTGGGGGGGTGGTGGCCCAAGCCAAGGGCTTCAGAACATGGGGGGCAACATTGAACAAAAAACCAGAAGCCGTATAAACGGAAAGGGGCAGTGTGTGCACTCTAGACCAAAACCGAAAAAACAACAACGTGGAAATAAAATAGATCGAGGGGGGGGGACGCAAAATCCACCGTGAGAGGCTGGGAGATTGGGGGACTCTGAAAAACCTTTTAGGAAAGGTGTCATTTCCAAAACCAACCGAACCAAGGAATGACACGTGCACAAACCAAAGAAACGGACTAAAGGAAATTTTCAACCTCATAGGAACCAATTGGGGAAAAAGTATTTTGCGAATTGGGACTCAGCAAGGTAAAGTCGCAACGTCGGGGAACTGAGAAAAAGAAGACACAAGAAGCAGGTGGTTGTTTGTAAAAGACTTCCGGGGAAAGACAAGGGGATGGTGGGGGTCAGAAGAGGCCCACTCAAAAAGGGGGACCATGTAAGAAGCCATTACCCAACGGAAGACGCATCAAGTAGACGGCAAAAAAGGAGAAGAACGCACGGAGAGAGGTAAAAAAAACGGAGGGGAAAAGGGTCGAGGCGCGCAAAAAACTTTCGGGTAGGGGAGATTAGGGAAAAAAAGCGGCAGATACAAAGTTAGACGTCAAACGTAATGACGAAGGTCCAAGGCAGGGGGGCTCAGAAAAACAGAGAATAATAAAAAAAAATGCAGACCAATACGATCGGGGAAAGGGAACGCGACAAAAGCCGGAATCAAAAAAATAGGGTTTTTGTGGAAAAAAGAGAGACCCCAATCTGGATAAGGGGGGTGAGTGCCAAAAAAAGAAGCAGGGACTTCGCCCCCAAGAGAGAACGGAACCAAAACAAGGAAAAGTTCCTGCGGTGGAAAAAAGGGTAGGTCACAAAAAGGGGAAAAAAAAGCAAGACGACGGAAAAAAAAAAAGAGCGCGAATGAAAAAATACGACCAATCACATGCAAAAAAGGAAGGGAAGCTTGAAAAAAAACAATCATCGTGTGGGAGCCGCCCTATAGAAAAAGCCCAAGTAAGAATCTCAGAAGGAAAACAAAACCGACGCCTGGAAAGGTGTTTGACAGGAGGGCCGAGGATGGGAGGAAAGAAGAAGTTAAACAGAATGTCTAAACTCGTGGACGAGGAAAAAAAAAAAAAAGGGAAGTTGGGAGCGTCGTGGGTCGTTCCAGTTGGGTAAAAAGAAACGTGAAGGAAACGGAGGGGTGTCCGGGGGGGTCAAAGAAGCACGGAAAGGGGGATACAGAGATTTTGCTTCGAGAAGGCAAGAACACACACCATTTGAGCCGGGGGAAAGACGACCGCGGCGCGAAGCAGCAACGCGAGTCTGGTGGGGGGAGGGAAAACGTCCTTTGGCAGGAAGAGAAAAAAGAATAGCAAAATTCAGGGTGGTGGACTACTTGGGGGTCATGACACGATACGGAGGAAAGTCCTTGGGACGAGGAGGGTTTGTTTTGTGGGGGGGTGAAAAGCAAGGGCTAAGAGGGAAAAAAAAAGATCAGGAAACCAAAATGCAAGTAAAAAGGGGGAAGCCGCAATCTGTAAGCCGCGACAAAAGAGGAGGAGCAAAGGCCCGGGGAGAAATGAAAAGAACAAAACCGTTGGGGGGGGGTCCAAAAAAAAAAAAAAGTCGTGGGGCAACAGGGATTAACACAAGTGGAGAAGCTTTAGGCTTGATGGGGGGGAAAAAAAAAAACCAAAAAAGAGGGAAAAACATTGGGAAAAGGAGGAGGAAGGTTTTTATTCCGCTGCCCGAGAAAAAAACTAGAAGAAAAATTCTTAGATTGTTAGGGAAAAAAGGATAGAGATCCACGCCGAAGCGGTTACAAGGCCAGCGGGGGTTAGATGGACCATAAGAGTGGGAATATACATAGAAGTTTGTAGGCGGGGGGGAAAGCGGGCAGAAAAAGGGAAAAAAGACCGGAAACCAAGGTCAAAGGAAAGCCCCGGTATCAAGGGGAAAAAGTATCTAGAAATACAGCTTGCCAATGAAAGAGGCGAAAGGAGAGGGTGTTGAAGGATGCAAGCAAGACACGAAAAAAAATGTTTAAACGCTTAGAAGATAGTGGAAAGGGGAGCGCTTGAAAAAAAAAAAAAAAAGGAGGTGGAGAAAGCGGGGGTGAACCAGTACTCACACCAGCAAAAGGAAAACGACCGCCAGTGAGTGAAAAGGAAAAAAAATTCATGGGGTGGGGGGAAAGGAGAGCGGCCTCACAAACAAAAATGGCGGGATAAAGCGAGGGGGGGGCAGGAAAGGGGCGTTCAAAGAAACCCTCCGGAAGAAAAAAGCATCCTTTAAAAAAAAGAAGGGGACTCGCGGGGAATAAATGGGGACGGAGTGGCACAGAAGGTTGGGGTGAAAGAAAGGGGAAAAAGAAAAGGGGCCGTTCCGATAAAAGGGGAAATTTGCCCAAAAAACTCAAAAAAGGGGAATTCGCAGTCCCATCAAGGATGGGAACAAGATGAGGTGGACAAAATGGGGGGGGGAAGAAGAAGGATAGAAGTTCTGGGGTCTCAGTCCGGGCAAAAGACAACCCTTTCACTTCACGAAAGAAAAGAAAAAGGTGGGGGGTGGGGATTTCAAAGCCGAGTGAAAACAGAAAGAAGGGAGATGGGGAGAATGAAACGGACTTTCACCAGAGGTGGGGGGGGGGGCTTTGAAAGAAAACAGGGGAATTACTAAACTTGAAGCCCTGTCGGAAAATTTCGAAAAAAAAAAAAACACCAAAACTGAACCGAATTCTTTTGGACTTTGGCACACAACAGGGATGCAAACGAAAAAACAGCGAAATTGAAGATCGAGTGAAAATAAAAATAACAAAGGGGGGCCAGCCGAAAGGCAAAGCAAACTCTGGGGAGTAGGCAGAAGAGGGTCATCGAAAAAGGGGGAAAACCCGTAAATCCATGAAAAAGGGGGGTAGAATTTTGGGGAAAACAAGAAAAAACCTGATCCACGGGGCCAAGTTGAGTTTTCCGCGGAATCAAAAAAAGGTACAGCAATAGGCCAAAAAAGGGGGGGGAAAAGCGTGCAATGGCCGAGGGGGATCACGCTCAGGGAATCCCGTGTTATGGAAAAAATAAAAAACCGGAAAAAAATCAGGGAGACCGGACGAACGAGGGAAATTGCATAAAAAGAAAAGCCGGCTATGGCAACTACGGCAAGATAACACAACGCCAAAAAAAGAAAAGGCAGGAGGGTCGCAAAGAAGACGCGTTTGCGTGTGTGGGGGGGAGTCACACTGCACGGAAAAAAATGTAGCAAAGAAGACACGAAAGGGGGGGGAAAATCCTGGATAATTTTCGGAAAAAAAAAGACGATTCGAGAAAAAACAGAAAAAGGGGTAATGAAGTCCATAGAGTAAGGCAGAAAATCAACCTTGGGGGGGGAGAGATGGGAGGTCGCACATTTCAAGGGCAGACGTCCATCTAAGAGTCTGAGGAACACCACCAGTGAAGGGAGAAAAGCGAAATGCATTAAAGGGGGAACGACCGCAAGGATTAAGGGTTCAACAAAGGGAGAGGGGAATAGAACTATGAAAGACAACTGGGACGGTTAATCGAAAAGAAAAAAGAGACGTTCCGCGAAAATTGGAAAACACGTGGGGGGGCACTATCTGGGGGCTTGAGGACAAAATGAAAAGGAACGACCCCGATGTAAGAGGCAAAACGCAAAACAAAACAATCCCTGGGAGGGTGAAAAAGGAAGCGACAAAAAAAACGGAACCAGTGAACGGGCCCGAGAAAAAGAAAGTACTAGGCGGGGAAAGAAACAAAAAAAAACTTGCGAAAAACATGCGAGGGGGAGCTGCACAAGGGGGACGGCGGGACCAATAGTAGGGAATCTTGAAAAAAAAATGCGGAAGCAAGGTTAAATTGCGAGGGGGGCGGGAACGGCCGTGGTGCGCAAAGAAAAAAGTAATAAGAATACAAAACCTTTTTGAAAAAGGTGCGGTGCCAAGGGGAACACCACAAAAAGGCAGCTTTTGCTGGGATTAAAAGGGCAACGGCCTTACGGGGGAGAGGGAGAAAAACCGCGCCCAAGGCAGCCCCAGAGTTCAATGAAACTCGGGGGAAACAGTGTGCCGAACGAAAAAAGCCAAAATGAGCGCAAAACAAAAGACGGGTGGATTTTTTTGCAAAGGACCAAATGGGAAAAACATAGTTGGTTGAAAAGCGCGAGTAGCAGGGTAGAAGCGATGGGTGGGGGGGGGAGTAAAGAAAAACGCCCGCAGAAGAAAAAAAAAAAAGACAATGCAGCGCGAAAATGGTGGGAGAAAAAAAAAAAAAAAAGCTGAGCAACTTTACAGAGTGCCGAACCCGAGTGGGGGGAGGGCAAGAAAAATCAAAGCTTCTAAAAAAAATCTCAAAATCAGGCCAAAAGGGGGGGGACGCGACCCCAGCCGTGAAAAGAAAGAAAGAAACTGGATTGTGTAGCCGCGGTCTAAAAAAAAGAGGGGCGACACCCCACTGACAAAAAAAACTCAAAATTGGCACATTGACCAAAAAAGGGACGGCCAACCCGCTAATGGAGAAAAAAAAAAAGGCAAAAAAAAAGGGGGTGAAAGTTGGGGGACTCGCCGCTGAAAAAAGGAAAGAAACACGTGCTAGCGAAAAAAAAGGACATCAATCGAAAAAA
>Ga0179591_1262836_pt1 | contig 10402 bp, 18 predicted proteins | sample CZOMad2_1_08_16f_FD_182891 | JGI IMG/M metagenome (GOLD analysis project Ga0179591, IMG submission 182891) | Vadose zone soil fungal communities from Angelo Coast Range Reserve, California, USA - CZOMad2_1_08_16fungal (PacBio error correction) | ecosystem: Environmental > Terrestrial > Soil >...
AGTTTTAAGGGAAAGCTGCAAACAAAACGGCGGAAAGAAGAACCAAGGGGTGGGGGGGACGACATCACGAACCGCGGAGGGTTTGCTACAAACCATTCAAAACAACGATCTGTCACAGAGCTGGGTCGTTGACTGTGAACCCCGCCTGAGAAAAAAGGGGGGGTAGACGAACGGGAAAACTTTGGGTCCGAACACAATGACGAAAGGGAAGCCGACGAAATTTGAAATTAGAGTCGGAAAAAGAACAAAAGGCGGCAAAAACTTCAAAGGGGGGCGGGGGAGGTTTTACCACCGAATTTAAAAAAAAAAGGGACCAAGGAAATCAAAAACCATTTTCTTTTAAGGAGGTCTGGGTTGGACAAACTTACTACTGGGGAGTCTTGACATTTTTCCAGCAAAAACCAGCACGGGGGGAAAAACCACGGTCACAGAAAGAGAAAGACAGAGACGTGACCGCCGTAAAAAGAACCGAAAAAAAAGAAAACGCGCTGTAAGAAAACCACAAAAACCATCGGGACTGGGTGAGTCCCGGCCACGGGTCCAGGTTTTGGGTGATTGAGAGCCTGCACGAATGCGTAAAACCTGGTCAGGTTCCAAATGGGGGGAGGGGAAATGGCGGAAAGTAGCAGTTTCCAGATTCGGGGAGCGAGGTGAAATAAACGCCAAGGACGCCTCGAGAAAGAAAAACCTCAATATAACCACCAAAAGGCAAAGGGGGTTTCAAAAAACAGAGTGGTCAGGGGGAGGGGTCCAGGGGCGGGGGGGATAACCACAAAAAAGGCGAAGGGAAAACTAGGGGAAGTAAGGGGATGTTGGAGGGTACCGGGATTAAAAATGGTACGGTGAGCAAGAAGAAAATGCCAAAACTTATGAGGGGCACGGGGGAGGGAGGGAGGGTGCGTGGGAAATGGGTGGGGGGAAAAAGTCCCGGAATTTCGCCGTGTTCGACAAAAGAATCGGGGACGAGAAGGGAAAAAAAAAGAAAAACGAAATTTTTCTGGGGCAATGAACATCGTGGGCGGAAAAGGGTCCCTCAGAAAGGTGGACGGAAAAAAAAAAGGGGGCTTCCATCATCGCGAGGTTGGGGTCTTGGGGGGGGTCTGGATACAAGATTCGGGGTGTTCCACCAGAGGGGGGCAGGAGGCGTCTTAAATTTAAAAAAACGCAAGCGCAAGGGAGTTCCAATCTTGGGTACAGAGAACGAGATTGAAAGGAAGGGGGGAGGGGGTTGCGCCCTGGAGTGGACGTCGAGGGGGTGGTGTGAGGGGGTAGAAGGAGCCGAGACGATCAAGGAGCGGCAAAAAAGGTATTTCGGGGAACAAGGCGGGATTTGTCGGAAGGGAGAGGTTGGACAAGTGAGAAATTCGGGACGGAGGGGGAAGTCGGTTGGTGGATGAAGGGAGGGGGGGGGAACAGAAATGGAAGCGGGGACCCTGGCGGAGCCCAAAAAACCGGCGCAACAGGCAGAAACTCGCAGCGGTATACCCGAATTGGGTGTTACTTTAAGTTGACATTGTTCTGTTGGGTGGCAAGGGGTCTCCCTAAGAAAGAGAAGAACTGCTGAGAAAAGGTTTCAAATCAACGAGAACATCGTGGTTTCCAAAGCAAGCTCTGTTTGTGAATGGAGAAAGCCCTACATACCGGGGATGGAAAATGTAGTCTCCCAAAAAGGTACAGGGAAAAAACGGGCCAAAAAAACACCCCGGGGGGAGAGAGCAGCGAATGCTTTAACAAGAACGGGGAAAGCCGAGAAAACCCAGGAACCACTTCTCTTGAAGTTGTTGGGGGGTGATGTGGGAAGAAGAAGGCCAGAGAGGGAAAACCAGAGCAGACGCTCCATGCCACTTTTCCTGGCTGACAGAGGGGAGCGGGGGCGCTGGCTGGCTGGGGGCCTCACGAAAAACTGCACACGGAAGGTTTCTCCAGCAAGAAATGACTTCGGCCGAAAAGACGCAACGCCCCGTCGGGGGGGGTGGACGACGTTTCTTTGGACTGTGGTTTGTTCAACCCCGGCGGGAACCACGACGAATGAGCGGATGTGGTCTTCAGGGGACAGGAGACAAGGGATTTTTCAAAGGCGAAAGCTTTTGAGAACGGAAAGAAGGAAGGTGGGGGGCTCGAGGGGGGGGGGGAAAAGCTGGTACCGGAAACGGTAGGAGGTTGGGCGATGCGGTGAATGGCGCGAGGGGGATGATAAAAAAAAAAGACGCGAGTGGGTTGCACAAGCGTATTCAGGGCGGGAAGTCAATATGGCAAAAACAGGGGGGGGATGATTCAAGTAGAAATCAAGGAGAACAGGGGAGAGGAACTTTCCACAGTGGAACAAAAAGGGAAAGGGGGGGGGGGGACGGACACGCGTCGGAGTTAAAACCAGGCCGGTAGACTGCAGGGAGGGCTTGGGGGGGGGGGGGTGGCTTGGAAAAAATAACACTCGGGCAGGGCAGAGGAGTCGCTACGGGGGCTCACGGGGGGGCATGAAAAAAAAAGGGAAAACGGAGGGGATTACAAAATTGCCAGTTGGCGCGAAAAGGTCAAGGTCGGGCTGAAAGGGACGGCGGGGCGGGAAATTCCCGGAAAGGAAAAACGGGTGACGGGTGAGGAAGCAGAGGGATTTGCAAGAGCCAGGCAGACGGAGAACGCAGACAGACTTCTGGGGGCCGGGCGGCTTAAAGTCTAGGGGAGCTATCGGTCAAACTTTGGGGGGCGAAGGAAGCCCCATGGGGAAAGCTGGGGAGGTCTTCGAAGAACTTGGAAGAGGTGGATGGGGGGGGTAGCATTTTTCTTCAAGACAAACAAGGGACAAAAAGCCCCTTCAGGGGAAAGCCTAAGAGGGCAAAGGGGCGCGGGTAGAATGTTTCTCCGTATGTCACCAAGCGTGATTTGGTGTAAATTTGCTGCATGGGTGAAATTAAATCCGAAAGGATGCTGGGGGGGGATATGAAAGGTGGGTTTGTGGGGGACGAGGAACACAGAGCTAATATAAGGGCGAAAGACAGGAGAGAAATGGGCCATGTGTAGCGCTGGAGGGGACTCGTCCACAGAGGGGGAGCCAAAAGGAGGTTCGGGGTTTTTTCCTCAGTTCGTTTGTACAAAAGCGGGGGACCGAATCGTGGCAAGAAAACTGCTCGGGCGACAACAAAGCCGTATGGGGAGAAAGAAGAAATCATTCTGGGACAAAAGGAGGCGGAGAGTTTATGGTGAAAACAATGGAGGAGGAAAAAAACAAACGGCTGGAGCGGTCCGCCTCACAGAAAAAAGATGAAAAACCAGCCGGGACTAATGGTCAATCCCGTCAGGGAAAAGGCCAAGGGAATTGGAAAATGGGATAAGAGGGCTTTCTCCGCACCACCGGAGAGGGGGGGGGGGAATTGGGAGGGGGGTATGACGTATACAAACTGGAGGAAAGCGGGAGGGGACTCACAGTTCCTGGTCGGAGGACGCAAGAGAAAAAGGAATTGGAAAAAAGTACAACCTTTGGGAAAGCGTCAGAAATTCACCGCAAGCAAGGTGGGGCTGTCGGAAGGTGAGGAACCTCTTTGTAAAAAAAAAAAAAAACCAGACCTCCTCAAACCAGGTCATTTTTGTGGGTGAGAAAAACGGTCCCTATACTAAAGGATCCCCGACTTCTTCTACAAAAAAGCGAAAATCAGAAATCAGGACTGCGAGAGATCTTCATAAGGGGGGGGAATAAAAAGAAATATGCCTGGACCCCCACCGAGGGTGAAGGCAATCGTTTTGGTCAGTGAAGAGATTTCCACAACAGACGGTTTCGAGAAAAGTCAGGTAAACAGGGGGTGCCAGGAATACACAAGGGATTGGATTCCAGGCTAGTTGGGGACGATATCTCAAAGAAAAAAAAAAACAAAACACCTGCGGGGATGGGGAGCGGGGAAAACTATCTTGGAAGGCAAAGTCAAAGTGGAGAAAGAACAAAGAAGCACTTGGAAAGGCGAAGAACGGGGAAAAGACTCAACCAATGAAAAAGAGGAGGAAGGCTGGGGGTAACTGAACAAAGAGGGGGGGTGGGACTTCAGAACTGAGGTCAATCCCCACCTTATGAAGAGCTGACTTGTTTCGGAGAAGAGATGGGAAGTGGGACTACCGATTCGAAAAAGCGGTGGGAAAGGGGGGGGGGAAAAGGTAGGTCCTCAACAAAAAAACTCTCGACCAAGGAAAAAATAGAACTCAGGGAGGGGGGGAGTGCTTAAACACGGTTGGGGGTTTAGGGCTCTGTGAAAGGAATCGCCGCAGAGATGAAGCCGGAACAAAATATCAGCAGTGGTATCGGATACAAGCATTCTCAGACGAGCTGAAACAAGCACAAATTTTTCAAAAGGGAAAATTTAAAAGAAGGAAAGATTTGGGTTTTGAAGACAGTTGTATCGAGTGAAACTGGCGGCCAGGCCGGGGGGGGGAAGGGTTTTTAAGGGAAGAAACCGCACTCATGGGAACGAGGCCGAGGCATACGCGCGGTGGTTTGGGGAATCTAAAACGCAGGAAAAAAGGGAAGGAAGCACCCGTTTGTTCAAAAACAGAAAGGAGAGTGTCAAAGCAGAGGTCGACGAGTAAAGCCAGAGGATACAGGGAAAAGGGGCGGAGGGGACGCGGGAAGTTCCGCTCCGCTGAACGATCAGTGAAGACACAGAGAGCCACAGCATTGACAAACCTGTGGGAGTTGACCAAAAAAGGGAAGGAAAAAAAAAAGAAACGCCCCTTGTACCTTAAAAAGAAAAACGGCAATCTCTGTCGCCCTCACGGACAAGGACGACTGGAGGACCCGGGGGGGTCCCGACAAAGAAACAAAAAAAAAAAAAAAAAAAAAACGCTAGAAAAAAAAAAATCAAAGGAGTCCCGCCTTCTTGGAGTAACCCTCAAGACGAACTGGGGCGATGAGAACTTTCCCAAAGCCCATTAAGAAGATGGGGCCGAGCCCAAAAATCACCCGAAAGAGGGGCCTGGGAGGCAAATCCCTCCTGGCAGGGAAAATCTGACAAACGACAGGGCGACATTTAAGCAACACCGCAGTGCCATCTCAGGGGGGCGTTAAGAGAAATGGGAGACCATGAAGTCGCCGAAATGATCACCGCGGAAAGTACTGAACTTCCTGAAGCAAAAAGGACAGAGAAAGAGGATCAAGCCCCAGCTAATGAGGACAGTGAAAGGTACGGCTCAGAGGGAGACGGAAACGCCGACCTGGCACTCAGGGAAGAATTTCCTAGACTAAGGCCGGAGCCATTGGGGGACGGTGCAAAAGATAAAGTTGGCATGACCCCAAAGGAAAGAATAAAACAGGCACAGCAAAACTCAAAAAAAAAAAGACATTTTTGACACGTCATCCAAAGACACGCCACAAAGCGCAAGCGCCACGAAAAAAGGGGGGCCCCAAGACAAAAAAACCGAGGAAACAGAGACAACAATAACGACCAACCAAGAAGTTTCACATTCGAACCTCGAAAAAACAGACGATTAAACTGTGCACACATGCAATGAAAAGAGGAGGTGAAGACCGTGAAAAAAAAGTCCAAGGACGGACAAAGAAAGAGGAGAAAAACTCACCTAGTTGTGAGCCTGAGAAGTGCGTGCGAAGGACATCCTGCTGGGGGGAAGAAAAACGGCACAGGGGGAAAAGCAAGGGCACCCTTGATGGCTAAGAGAAGAAGCAGAATCAGTGTGGGGGATCGAGGGGGATTCGGGGAAAACGATCTAACAACAAAAACAGGTAGTTGGGATCAAAAACCAAATTCCTAAGGATGGTTATTCTGACGATAGAGCAGCTCTAGAGGAACAAAAAAGTCAGGGAACGAGGGGGGGGCAACGCAAGCATGTTGGGGAGAAAGAAGGCAGGGAGGTGATTCAAAAAAAAAACTCCAGAAACCGAGGGGACTGATGCGCACCCAAAAAATCAAAGCAGTTTTGTTTATGCTCGCAAACAAAAGAAGACAAAAGAAAGAGGACAATCTGCGTGAGTCCCACAAAAAAGGGGGAGACGAATTCTGCTAAAGCGGCGACGAACGAAAAAGAACCAAAAACGGGGGGAAGAAACCAAAACGGAAAGGGCACCTGGAAATTCCCCCAGTCAAAGCAAAAGAAAAGACCAACCTCGAAGCCTCCGAAAAATTTAAGAAAAACAACGGCGCGGGGGGGCAAAGGAAAACCTCCGCGGAATTAACGGACAGGGGAGTGCGAAAAGAAATACCGGAAACCCTAAAATGTCTAGAAAAATCAGACCGGAGCCCGAGGACATAACAACTGACCAATCCCAAACCCGAAAAAGTATAAGTATAGGGGGGCTAAAAGATTGAAAGAGAGGGGGGGCTTAAAAGACCTCAAAAATCCGCACGATGAGAAGAACGACCACCAAAAAGGAAAAGGAGCGGAAAAACCCTCCAAAGAAAACAGAATTGCATGGAGGCAGTGAAAAAGAGGGGGAAACTGGGGGAGGAAATCGAAACACACTCAAACAGGGGGGCAAAAAAGTCGTCTTGCTCTCCTGGAGAGAGTCCGAGGAGAAATTAACACTGCCGAAGGACTTTGGCAAAGCAGAACCAACAGAAAAACACATCAAACGGGAAGGGGGACAAACCTCGCCAGGTCTGCTCAGCCGAACAGACAATAACATAAGGGGGGGACCTTGGTGGTGAAAGTCAAACAAATCCAATCAAAAAAAAAAAAGACTAAAAAATGAAGGGCCGCAAGAAGGGCCTATGACACTGATGTCTCCCGGGGAGTGTGGTCCTCAACCTTAGAAGCGGGAAAACCCGGAAACTTTTCCTAAGAATAGAGGAGACAAAAAACGGGGGAAAAAAACGGGAGTTTGGTAAAAAGACGGCAGGTGCAGAAAAGCTTGGGAGAGAACGACGAGGGGTTGTGGTGGGAGAAAGCAACCAGGGACATGAACTACGTCATTTGAACGAAAGAGGAGGAGGAGCCGTGGCTTGGGCAAAAGCGCCGCTAGAATTGGGGGGGAGGACGGACTGAAAAATTGTGCCCCACAATGGAACAAAAAGCCGAAACAATGAATTCTCTGTCCACACAAAACAAAAAAAACGGAGGGAGGATAACTTGGAGGGGAAGTGCCCGTCGTGGCGAAACAAGGTTTTTCATACCTGAAATTAAAAAAAAAAAAAAAAAGGACCGACCAAAGAAAGCAAAGAAGAGAAGACATCTGGTCCGTAAAGGGAAAAAAAAAGGAAAGGGGGGAGCACCACATCGGCAGGGGCATAGGCCGGGGTTCAAGCAGGGCCGATCGAGAATTTAAGTTAACCGTTGCGTGGGTCCAAATAGGCGGAAAAAAAAGTACCAGAATGACGGGGGACAAGAAAAAACGCCTGAGCAAGTCAGAGAGGGGGAACCGCCTCCCGGCGGATGAAGTGGGGGGTCTTGCGGCAGGTGGCCTGGGCTAAAAAAAAAAAAGGAGAAGAAATGGGAAGGTGATTTGGTGGCGGGGGGTAAGCATGACTTGTGGGGCAAGGGGAAGGGAAAAAAACGAAATTCCCGATGGGAGGGACAGGGGCGTTGGGGTGGCTGGGATGGGGGGGGGGGGGAAACGGAAGGGGAAAAAAGGGTTCTTTTTAGCAATTGGAGAGGAGACAGGAAAAAAGGGAGGAAACAAGATGTGGTTGTGGTCGGTTTTCGGGTTGGGGGCCGCAGGGAGGGGGGGTTGGGGGGCGATTCCACAGGTTGACCAGGGGATACAGGGTTCTGTAAGAGGGGTGCCATTCTGTGGGGGGCGCTTTTCCCAGGGGGGGGGAGAAATCTTCTTAGGAGGGTCCGAGGGGGGTGGACATCGCCGTAGTTCATTTCTTTGGGTTCAGAATTGAGGAGCGGGGGGTTTGCGGAGTTCATAAAAAAAAATCGGGAGGTTGGGTGGAGAACGATGACAAGGGGATGGACGAATGACCACCAAAACTTGGACGTGTATTTTCGTCTCAAAATTCAAGAAGAGACTTCTCAGGGAGGGATTAAGGTGCTAAAAGTTTGATGGACAACTCTCTTTAGAGGGAGGGGGTGGGGATTCTGTAAGGACGGGGGATAATGGGGGAATCTTTTTTTGGGAAGAAAAAAAGGGGGAGGAGGAAATTTGGGGTGCTGTCGAAATTGAACACCAAGCTGGGATAAATGTTGTGAACGAAGCATTTTCACCGAAATGGGCAAAGATTTGGGAACCTTGTGTGTTGGCCGCAGGGGTGGGGGGAGCGAAGAGTCTTTTGGGGGGGGAGACATGGGCTCCATGGGGGGGGGGGCGGAAGAATCTGGTTGTTAGAAAGCCCGGACAAAATCAAGGTTAGACTTTTTTTTGGTCATTTCCAAAATTGGTAGCAGTCTGAGGGGACAACAACGCCGGAACACCACCCGGGGTTTTCACGGGAGTAGAGACTAAGGGGAATTCTTCCAAACCGAGACACGTACAAAAAAGGAAGGTTGGGTATTCAGAAGGCCGAACGGGTGGCGAAACTTGGAAAGCGAGAAAAAACAATTCCCAAAAAAAAAACCCTCGCGAATGAAACTGTTCCCTACGAAGACTTCGAAAAGCGGAACGTGGCACGCTGCAGAAAGAAGGGGGACACAAAAGACTTTTCAACAGGGCCAGACGAATCGATGAGAACCCAGACGCGCGGCCACAGTAGGAATTACGTTCGACAGGGGGGGTCAACGGGATGACCGACGGACAAAGGCGTCCGACATGTGGAAAAAAAGGAACAAAAGCAACGAAGAGGGGGAGGGGGTTTGGAGCAAACAGGATGGGTACTAATGGCAGGGTCGCGGAAATGTTACGAGGGGTCCGGACAGGGGGCATTTTGTGCGGGGAAAAAACTAGGGGGGGGGGAACGGAAGCGTAGATGATTATCCGAAAAAAGAAGACGGCTGGGGATACGGCGGAAGTCGAACCCACAAGGGGGAATGGCAAGGGGCTTCCAGGTAAGAAGGAAAAAAAAGTGAAGGCTTTGGCCGTTCAAAAAGGACGGGGGCTCGGGGAAGCTAAGTGTATTAGGACGCTGTTGGGTGTCGTTTCAGATCAGGCAGAAAACGGATCGCGACAGAGGTGTGAAAGGAGAGAAGTCCCATTACCTTGGCGGTGGGAGAGGACCGTGTTCATGAAATGCAAGGCCCTGCCGAATGGAAGAACGGAAGGGGGGGGGGCCATCCAGGGTAACTGAAATGCGGGAAGGGACACAAGGGATTTTCAGCACGCAAAAACCGGTGTGAAAACAAAAACTACTTGTCGGAGAAGGAGGTAATAAGGCGGCGACACGAAGATGGCGTTTGGGTCTCCAATTGCAGTGGAGTTTTACTGAGCGGGGTGGGGGCGGCGTGGAAAAAAAAAGGGTTTGGGGGGGGGGAGAGGCAGAAGGGGTTCGGGGGGGTCGGAAAAGCGGAACGAAGGGAGCGTCCAGAGGCGGAGGTAGGCGAAGAGGGAGGGCGTTGGCGAACTTGGAGGGGGGGGGTGGCGCACCGTTAATGGCGCGTGGAAGTGGGGTTGGAAAGGCTGGGGGTGAAGACCACAGGAAGAAAAAAAAAGATTATAATTCCGGAAAAGGAGGGCGAGCAGAAGAAAAGGAGGTGAAACGGGACGCTACTCGGCAGGGACTTGGCTTGTACTATCCCGACTAATAAGAAAAAAAGAGGCCTTCTACTTCAGGGGGGTGGCAAAGGGGTCGGTGCGGAACGATGCGGGAAAGAAAGGGGGACAAAAAGAAAACGGGGGAGTAACCAAGCGCTTTAGGTATTGCGAAAATAATTGGAAAATGAGGCGGGATTAAATGGTGGGGAAAAAACAGGGTCTAGCGTTCCCAACAGGCGGGGGAGGAAACGGGGAGCGCCCAGATTAAGAATACCAGAAAAGGTATGGGAAAAAAGAAAAACAAAGAGGGGGTCCAGATGTGGAAATAAGGGGGTTGGGATGAGTAGGTTGTTCGCAAAGCACAAAACAAGTGGGGTGATTTTGTAGGAAGAAGGACCACAACCATAACAGTTATGGTTGGTTTTCCGACCGGGGGTACCCACCTGGGAGGAAGAAATCGAAGAAAGGATGGGTGAACCGAAACCCGGGTGATAGACCAAAAAAAGCAAACCGAAGTACTTTTTAGCTGGTCGAAGAAAGGGGGAACCCTGCTCCGGTTTCAATAAGAAAAAAATAAATCACCAACAACTGGGGGTGAGGTTTGAAAGATCATTAGCAAAAGGAAAAATCAGTGACCCCAAATCATAAGAGCGGGGGAAAAGGGAGGAAAGGGGGGCAAATAAAGGCCACGCCACCCACACCCAGGGTGGTAATTAAGAAAGCCAGGAGATTAAAAAAGAAGGGGGTTGATTGGAATGCAGATCATGTTCCTGGAGGCAAAAGAGAATACTGGGAGACAAGTTAAGAGGGGGGGCATTCACCACAAAGGGGGGTGGTCCC
>Ga0179591_1265345_pt1 | contig 10402 bp, 11 predicted proteins | sample CZOMad2_1_08_16f_FD_182891 | JGI IMG/M metagenome (GOLD analysis project Ga0179591, IMG submission 182891) | Vadose zone soil fungal communities from Angelo Coast Range Reserve, California, USA - CZOMad2_1_08_16fungal (PacBio error correction) | ecosystem: Environmental > Terrestrial > Soil >...
ACGGTCATCTTGGTTGAAGTGGGGGGATACCCTCGGGGTCTACTCTGAGGACTTCGATTCTGGGAGAAGAGAAACCTAACAATGAAAACTTTCTAAAAAGGATTGAAAGAGTGGAAGTCCTGACGGACACACAAAGGGGACCATCCGTCCGGAGAAGCATCTGGCGGAAGGGGGGGAACGTCCGAGTAAGGCGATGGGATTCTGTACGACTCAGAAAATGATGTTCAACGTCCAACACTCCTAAGGAACCTTGACCGGAGGCGTTTCTGGATTGAAACGTCCAAAGGTGAGTGCTGCATGGGGTTAAAAAAAGAAGTGCAAATTGGAAAAGGGAAAAAAAAGGGTTACGGGATGGACTTAAAATCGTAATCTGGGGCGTTTCTCCAACAAGGAGCCCTTTGAAGGAAAGCAAAAGGGCCTTGAAGAATCAAGGAAGAAGGGCACTAGCGAAAAAACAGTCTTTTGGTTGATGAATGGAAGTTCAAAAATCAGGCGAGGACGGAGGATCCAGGAGCTGCATCAAAGGGGCCATAAAGTCCCCCTGGTCGCCCGAAATGGAAGTCATCGAAAAAAGAGAAAGCGGGGGAAATTCTGGGTGAATTTGAGGGTAGTTGAAGGTGGTCCTTTGAGAAGGAAAACCGTTGGCTACAAAGTTCGTGGTTCCCGTACAGCAGGGGTCTAAGCGAGAATAAAAGACAACCAAAGCACAACGAACCTTAACAGAAGGTGGAGTACATCGGGAAGAAAAACAAGAAGACGTGCTTGGGGGGCAAGGGAACGAGTTGCGATGGAGGGTAAATATCAGTCAGGGGAAGCGATAAAGTATTAGCATAACGGAGGGTAAAGGGCGTGGTGTGGGGGCAAACTTGTGGAGGGGTCAAGACGGGGAGGAAAGTAGTATGGAATGGGGTGGGACTAGGATGGGGAAGAGATTTGAGTACCCGGGAAAGGTCCTAGGGCGTGCTCCACGTGCAGAGAAATGAAAAGAAAAGTTTCACAAAAACGGCGGGGAATATGAGTGGAAGAATCAGGGCGACCGCATTATGGACGACAAAAGAAAGGATGTTCGGGAAATAGGAGGCAAGGGAATTTGATTGGGGGGGAAATAACTGCCGCAGCAAACGGGGGGGGCAATCAGGAAGAACTAAATTCACGGGGAATATTGGCTCGGCTGAAGATCGAGTCGAGCTAAAGTCTCGGGGCGAACAAGACAAATGAGAGGGACGGCTTCTTATTGGGAAATCGGGTGTTGAAATGTGCCTGCGTTACAAACGGGAGAGCTGGTATTGAGAAAACGTTAGACTGCGTTTACCGTAGCGGGGTTCAAGAAAAAGAAAGGAAGTGAGCCACGCATTCGGGATCAAGTTCGAATCTGGGAAGGTTAAATGCCGGGCACGGACAATAGGAGGATGGGTCCATGCCTTTGATAAAACGGAAGGGGCACACTGGAATTGTAGGGGTAAAAAGGTGGGATCGAGACCCACAGGCAAAGGAAAATACAGCTATCGAACCTCGGACTGGATGGTTTGAGGGGCCGAGGGGCGTTTGGAGTTAAATTACCAGCCGGAAACACAAAAGGGGGAGAGAAAACTCGTTACCAACGAGCAACAAAAAACAAGAGGGGGGGAATAAAGATGTGAGGTTCTAAAAAACAAGGGAGTCAGGATGGTAATTTGTAACGACAACAAAAAGAAAACACGTCCAATCAAACAGGCATTCTGAAGGTAGGAGATCTGTAAAGAAGCGAATGGGGCCTGGAAGGGTCGCGAGTAAACAGGAGAACAAGGAAATTTGTACCTTCAAGGGAAAGACCAATGACCCAGGCAGGGGCCGGCATATGGTATAGGGGAAGGCGTTGGACAAGAAGGCTAACCGGTTAGTAGAGATCTTAGGGGGAAAGAGGCAGAGTTGTGGGGGGGAGTCCCGACAGTCAAAGGAAAAAGAAATCTCTTAAAAAAGCGTTAAAAGAGCCCGACAGTCAGACAAAGGATTCGAAAAATAACCGAAAGGTAAGTTTAAGCCCCGGAGCGCCGTAACAAAAAGGGGGATAAAAATGCGCAACGGGGCTCCTAGATTCGGAGGAAGGGAAAAAACTCGTTCGCGAGGAAGAAAAAGTGCCATGGGGGACAAGCCTAGCGGGTTAATAAATTCCAGATTTTCCAATAAGGGAACCTCCAGACACGTGTCAAAAAAAGGTAGACACGACGGATTTATTTAGTAATCAGATTTTCAAAAAAAAAGTGCGGTATTTTTAACTGGGGGGAGAAGTGACGGATCACCGGAATCGGGATCCTCTTGCAAACGATTCTGACAAAACAAAAAAAATAATAAAAGTCAGGAAATCCAATCTTAGGGTCGCAAGCAGAAGGGGAGACGTCGGTATAAATTGTGAAAAACGAGATTGCCCCTTCAAAGATTCTAAAATTTATAGATGTCCTTAGGGGTGAAAGATAGATAAGTCCAAAGCACCAGGGGGGGTTGTCGGGTTAACTGGGTAAGGTTGCGGATTAGGGAAAGGTCGGTTGGAGGCTAGGGAGAAGAAACGGTAGGGGTAAAGGAAATCTTATCAATGGGGGATGAAACGTTCACACAAACACATACAAAAGGGGATAAAAAAGTGGGGAAACAAGTCGAGGGAGTCCCCTCTGGGTGGCGCTTGGAGGCCTAGTGGTTCAAAAAGGGGATGAAAAATGTGGGGGACGGGATCCGCATGGCAGCGAAGGGGGTGGAGAAAGAATACATTCAGTCAAAAGCACAGCAGTGAGAAACGCACCGTACGGGCTAAAATATAGATGGATACAGAGTGGAATGGCTCATTCTCGAGGGGCCAAAGAATGGGGGGCCAAGAAATGTTCCAGTACGGGGGTTACCTCAAGGGGGGGATTTACAGTGGCCGTCCAGAAAAATGGGGAAATAAGGGGGGTAAAGCATTGGAAGAAAATAGGTCAAGACCCCTTCTGAAACTTGAAAACAGTAAACACACCATCGACCGACCATCTTGTTAAGGGGGGGAATCCTGTATGGAACGAAGGTCGCGCGGCTAAAAATGAATTTAACCATCGAAGGGGAAAAAGGTAAGGGTGTCCAGTCCGAAAAGTCAGTGCTTGGCAGGTAAAGGAAACGATAAGACAACGATCTGCAATGGGAAGCTTATAAGTGTTCCACCTGGGACAAGACCTGAGGGGATCTTCTTGAGGCAGAGAGACAGAGACATAAAAACCGAATAGAGCAGCGCTGGGCGAATGTATCAAGAGAAGAGGATAGTAGTGGACTCTCAACAAAAAAAGGAGGGTGAAGTTATATAGAGACTATGGTCCCAAGGGGGGGGGAAATACTGGGGCGCGGGCGCTCTCGCGGATGAGGCGGACCTTCTGAGACTACAAAACTATCGGAAAAGGGAGGTGACTTACAAACGGAGGGTGCCAACGTTGCAATCAAAGTACAAAATCAATTAGTGGGAGAAGGAGGCAAGAATTGCGACTTTAACAACGGTCCTTGACAGGGAAGGGGAGAATTCATTTTTAATCACGGGGAAGCTACACTCCACATTATGTTACAAAGAGACACGAAACTGAAAAACGGAGTGGGGGGGAGGGGAAGTGTAAGGAAGGTTACGTGGGTCGTGGTTGTCACTGCCGAAGAGGGAATGGACAGATGGCGTCAACCGGCAAATTACGAGGTACTCAAAAGAGTAAAGTGTTTCTCTCAAAACGAAACGCGAGCACAAACCGAGAAAAAAACGGAAGTACGCGTCTCGCAACAGGGCACTTCGTATGGGGGGGGGAGGGAGGGGGTATGAAGGAATAGTGCGATGGGGCCCGGGGGAGGAGGTAACAAGGGTCCATTCGGTCCCAACTAACGAAAAGGACGAATGGGTAGAAGCATCAAAGAAAAAAAAAAAAAAGACGCGAGTCTGTTGGGAAATTGAGAAGGGTAGGTTTTAGAGAACGTTAATAAGCATGCCGTTTGGACTCACACGAGTCGGAAAAGAAAGACCTGGTTCGCATCGTCGAAAGAAAAGAACCCTTTAAGGAAGCACACTCCTCAGGGTTTGAATAATCATCGAGACAAACAAAATAGTGCTTTTGCAAGACCGGATATGGGAGGGGGTCAACAAGGGAAAAATACTCTAGAAAGGGCGATAATGCAGGGTCAATAGGGGTGATTTTTGTTAAAAGGTTACACGCGGAATTAAATTAGTGGAATACTGAAGTATGGGACGGTTTAGGGGAAAAAATGGTTGAAAATCTTTCCTCTGTCTTATAAAAAAGGGACATCTGGGTAAAACATTTGGAACCTAAACTAAGATATCATTACAGGAAATATCGCTAAGGCAGTTTCTCAAAAAAGAGGGAAAATGAGGACTAAAAGAAAAAGGAGTCAGGGGATTGGTGGGTCTGGAATTCCGGGTCCTTGAATAGCGGAAGAACTGGTTGTGCAAAAGAGGGGAACGAATTCGAGGAGAAACGGGGAAAAGTATGCCCGGCTAAGCACGCGAAGGAGGTAAAAGGGTCGTTTGGCGAAGGAAGACTAGTAGGGAGAAAAGGGCATAGGCTGGGGGTGAAGACTGTCAGGCGCGGTCACCAGCTGAAGAGATGGGATTGGGGTGAACTAAGGAATGGGAAACGGGACCGGAAAAAAGTGTCACAGACTGAAAAAAGGAAAAGGAAAAATTCTAAAAGTAGTCGCTAGGGAAAGAATGAAGTACATATGGAAAAAGGCCAAGCAATACGATGGTCACGAACGTTTTTGGATTGCATTAAAGGTTTAAAAGGGGGGGTGGAAAGCCCTGCAGTCCCAGGCTAGATTGACCCGAGTTAGGACACAGAGCCTGCGAGGGTGAATGTGTGAAGGGAGTGGCGGGGGGAGCCACCGAAGAAAATTAAGACACCCTTGTAAAGGAACTACCTTAGACAGTAAAAAAATCCGGGTCGGGGAAAAGAGAGAACGTGTGTTCTTAGAAAAAAAAGCAGGGAGGTTGAGTGGAAATCCAAAATCCAACGGCCAAGCCCACTCTAACCTTCAGGGGGGGCGAACCGGAAAGAGAACTAAGGGTAACGAAGGTGAAAGAGGCCCAACAGGTTCTTCTAACCAGGGCAGATTGTTAACGTAAAATGATAATAACCCCGGTCAGGTGAAAAGCGTTGGCCGGTGGCGTCATAGAAGAGGAGGTGGAAAGTTCAAACGCTGAGGTATAAGTTGATAAAAAAAAGGATCGTGTCCTTCATGGGCCTGTTCCAAAAAAAAAAAAAGAAGTGTACATTAAGAAAGGGGGGAAACTCATAAAAGCCGAAATCATTCAGCTGACGATATCCCTACGCAAGGGGGACCCAACTATATGGGAATAAGACAGCCCTATGCCTTACGAGGATGGGGAGACCATGCTCGTTTAAGGGAGCTCTAGGGATTCAGATTGCAAAATACCGATCAGTCTTCCTACTGGGGGTAAACACGTCGTCAGGGAGAAAAAAAAAAAAACAAAAAAAAAACTGCAAAATTGGGTCCCAGAAACAATAAAGACGGTGGCCTAGGGGACACCTTGGAAAAAAAACATAGGTTTTTGCCAGGGCAATGATCCACGGATTGGGGGTAATGTACAATAGGTGCCAACCCTAGGAAACAGTTTGGGGGGGCTTTCAGGAAAGACATGAGAAAGCAAAGGAGGGACGAACCTCTTCTTACTCGGCTCAATGACATTATGGGGAAACAAGGCGCAGGAGGGAAAAAGTTGTAAAAACACCGAAATGGGGCCAAAGGCACTAGGCCAACGTATGGGTAAGTGTAGGGGGGGGTTTACTATCGAGAAAAAAAAAAACCTGGATTTCTTGGGGGTCAAATCACGCGGATGTAGGAAAAAACCGGGAGGAGTCAGGGGTGCGGCTGGCCGGGGGCGAGGGTTCGGAGTTGAGAAGTACGACGAAAAAGGGAGATCTAGTAAAAACTGGGGGCTGCACGATGACAAAGGACAAAATAAAAAAGTTGAACACCATTTCCGGTGGTCAACCTCTTTGGGGACGGGAAGGCAACGCTAAGACTCGTCAAGGGGCCCGCGAGGGGGGGACGAATGCACTTTTTACTCTCACGGGATAAAAGTAAGGCAAGGGGGGAACCGCTTACAAAGAAGTCAACAATGGTGGGGGGAGGGGAAACAGTCCAAGGAAGGTCATCTAGGGTTTCTCGCAAGGTGTTCAAGGGGAAATAAAGGAAATGCATTTACTATGTTGAGCGGGGAAACCAAGTTAACGCTGTGCGGGCCGCCGAAGCGCCAATTTTCATTTGGACGGAAGGGATTTAGGACCGCTGGAAGGAAAACACAAGGAGGGGAAACAGTTCTGCCTACTTAACGAAACGCCGCGTGGAAAAAAAAAGCGGGGGGGAATAGGTTAGAAGGGGGAAAGAGGGCCGGGAAAAGAAAGAGGATGCCACCTCTGAACTGCTAAGAAAAGAGGACGGACCCTGACAAGGAGGGCGTGAGGACCCGAGGAGGAGGGCATCTGCATGGGGGAACCAATTGAAAAAAAGGTGGGTGAAAAAAAGAAAGTCATGACGTGTCTCGAAAAGTAGCGATCCAGAGAGACGAAAAAAGAGCGAAACGTAAAAAACCCCACAAGGTTGGGGAAAGAGGGAAACTCTCTCACCCAAACGATAGAGAAAGGCTCCATATGGTATCAAAGGTGACTTTGTGACAGCGCCTCAGGAAGAGAGATAGGTCAAGGGAGGAGGCCTCGTTGCCAAATGACAGGGGTTTTGCAACGGGAAAACGGGCAAGAAGACAACATTAAAAAGATGGGGAAACCTATGGGCCTTAAGAGAGCAACTGTCTCTAGAACTAAACCGAAAAGGGTCTGCGAGGGGAGGAGGGGAACGCCGGAGCACGGAGGGCCGGAATCAAGGGAACGCCAAAGAGGAGGGTGGTCTTTTATGATAACGTGGCCCTAAAAGGGTGAGGGAAGAGGATGGGGGGGAAGAGAAATAAGTTAACAGTGGGAAAAGGGGGAGGCGGCCAAAGTCAAAGGTAATGGCAAATCTGAAAAAGGAAGGGGGGGGGCTGGTCGCTCATGCCATGAACTGGGAGCAAAAAAAGAGGGTCCTGAACTCGACAACAGGGGCGGTGCTTGTTCTTGATTAAGAGGGTAAAAAATCGAAAGCTCACTGCGTCAAAAACAGGGGCGAAAAGGGGTCCACGGGAGGAGGGAACTGTCCTTTAAAAAAGAAGGACCGAAAAAGCTGCAAGAAGAAGAATGGGGTCGGGGCAAAAGTATTAGGGAGGGTGGGGGGGGCTAAAGGAACTCCGGGTGCGTCCAGTCGGCACGTCCATAACCGGGAAGGGGTGCTGCAGTAGGAAAGAGAACGAAACCCGTTAATCACACAAAGTGGACTAAATGGTTTTCGGGGGGAGAAAGGGGAAAAAAATAGACAGGGGGGATTGCGTAAGGATAGGCGAGTGTAACACGAGAACCTAATTAAGAAAAGGGAAAGGGGGTCAAAGGGGTAGTGGGGACTATAAGGACACGGGATCTAGGGGGAAACATACAGTTTCCTTGTGGGGAAGAGGGTTGTAACAGGTGTGACCTGTGAGGGCAACACGGCGGCGAACTGTGACAAGAGAGTTAAAAGAAAGTTTTCAAACAAGAAAACTCAGGTGTATCAAGCTTGATTATAAAGCCTGCAGTCAGGAGAAGCATTCTGACGCAAACAGTCTGGAGGGGTAAAAAAGGAAAGAAGGGGCGTAAAGGGGGGATTTCGTTTAGGAAAAAAGGGGAAACTGGGCGACAAGGCACGACGGTGGGTGATCAGCATTCAATAAAACTGAAGTAGTGGAAGCGCGTGGAGAACGGGGCAACTCGGGGCGAGTAAGATCGTCGAAGGGCGGCTGTCAGTAAGGGGGGGTGACGAACTGACGTGAGTAGGGCGTGCTGAGGTCTTTGTCGGGAGGGGGGGAATGGGAAGGTTAAGGTCGAAGGTCAACTGGGACCCGACAAGGGTTTCCTATAGTCACGAGAAGAAGGGGATACCAGATCATGAGGATGATCAAAATCCCGGGGTGCTCAAGCTGAGACGGAAAGGGTGAAGATGACCTTCCCCTTAAGCCAAATGGGAGACAGTTTATCCCGGGATGGGCGGAATAGTGAAGTAAAAGGGGGTTACTAAAAAGAAAAGACATGACCCCGTCGTTTATTGGGATAAGAAAATAAGTAATAGAAGGTTAGAAATTATTGGGGTGGGTGGGCAAAGAAAATCCATTCACAGGGGAAACTAAAGGTTATCTCCTGAAAAAACGGAGGATTAATAGGTAACTAGGGATTAAAAAGGAAAAAGTGATTAAGGATTGGTCGGGGTAAACCACTCATCAACCGCCAATAAAGAGCAGCCCTATTTGTAGGAGGAAAGAAGTGCAGAGAAAGGGGCAAAAGTGCCGGCGATCAGAGTTACGACTCACTCATTGGTAACATAGGGGAAAGCCAATGATTGACAACCAAATCCGTGGGCCGGGTGCCTGGGAGGGAGGACTGCAAGGTGGGAACTGAACGGGGCAGGGGACCGGCTAGGCTAGACGAAGCATTTTTGGCAACCAAGGATAACTTTCAGAAAAAGAAAAAAGCTCATCTTGAACGAAGAAACCGACAGTCTCGGAAAAAATTAGGCAAAAAGAGACCGCAGCTATTAAAAAGGGTTGCAACGTCGACTTGAGACTACGAAGAGGGTGAAGGGACCAAAGGGAATAGCATACCATGAGGGGGAGACAATCGGTCTCTGAATGGGGGACCATCTTCTGCCAAGAACCACGCCATGCAGGGTCAAGAAAAGAATCCGTTGCCAAAACGCCATATTTCATCCCAGGAAAAACACCCCAGCAAGTGAAAAAGAAAGACTGTGGTTGGGGGGCGCGAGCTTGGGAATTCCGCCTGATGGTCTTTGGTACACGAGTTACTAGGTCTGAGGGTGAAGGGGTGTTTCCTTAGCGTCACCGGGGGGGGGAGAAGAGCAAGCGACGGGAGAAAAAGAGTCTTAGACAGAAAGGGAAATTCACAGGTGGTAAAGTCAGAAGTTCTCGGTAGTCTAAAAACGTGGGGCCACACAGAAAGTGGAACTTCAAAGCTCGCTAATGAAAGGGCGAGGGGGGGTAGGGTACAAATATAGTTCAACGCACCCCACGGATTTCTTGTGTGGTATGAAAGAGCAGTTGAGCACAAACCTTAGGATTCAAGGGGCGCTTAAGGACTGGGTCAGGGTCTTGGGAAAAAGGAGACCTGGTCAGTGGAAAGGGAAGAACTAAGAAGAGTTCAAAAGTTGGTTCAGACTTCGGGACAAACACGACACGGGAAAATTGGGCATCCCAGGGTCGACTGGCCGACCTCTTGTTGGGGGGGAGGTGGGGAGGCAGCTCTCACAGGGCAGTGAAATATTCGTGGGACCTAATGCCACTTGGACAGATAGCTGAATACAAGGAAAAAACACGATTTGGGGGTGAACTTAAAGGCAGAGAAAACACGAAGTCATTTTTGCGAAAAAGGAAATGCCAAGGAATCTTCTCCATTTAGGGGGGGAGGTAGGCAGCCGTTTGAAAAAGACGAGCTGAGGAAAGAAATCGGTAAGGGACAATTTCGAGTAAAAAAGAGAGGGGACTCCGCCCGGAGACAAGTGGGGAAATTGCTTTTCGGAATTAGAAGACCGACGAAAAAAGACCCTTAGGGGAACTGGCAAAAGCCGAAAACAAGTACAACGCCAGTAGAAATTTTCCGCATTTCATTTATGGTGGTGAAACTACTAGCATGGGAAGAATCGCGTCTAGAGCCACATTGTTTTCCCCTAAAGAAGTCCCTTTCTGGAACTGCAAATTCCGAAGCGAAAATGCTCGCAGTGAGGAAAAGTACCGAAGTCATTTTTCTTACAACGGTGGAACAAGGGGCAAAAGGGGAAAGCAAAGAAAGTCAGCTCGGGGAATAATTACGGTCAGGGAAAGACCCAAAGAAGCTCGATCGCGCAAGAGGAATGAAAAATGTATCACCAACAATTACCATATGGGGGACCTCATCACAACACCACTTATTAGAGGGAAGGAAATATCCATCGGATGACTATGTGGTGGAGGGGAGAAGAAATTTGCCTCGATCTCATCTATAGAGGGGCGGCTGAATTCAGGTCGGCGAATAGCCAGAATGACTTACATTGGGGGAATTGCTTGAACACTTCGACAATCGGGTGCAAGGGAAAGAAAGACAAATAAACATTATTGGCCGAAGACCTGCCGCCTCTATCATAGGAGCGATTCAACTTGGGGCGACATTGCCTCGGCGGTTGAGTAGTGGTTGAGCAGAGCCTGAGGAGATCCTTCCCGTACGACCGAAAACGAACGTGCGTAACGGGGCGGCGGGGAAAAGGTAGGAGAAGGAACAGGGTC
>Ga0179591_1276785_pt1 | contig 10402 bp, 9 predicted proteins | sample CZOMad2_1_08_16f_FD_182891 | JGI IMG/M metagenome (GOLD analysis project Ga0179591, IMG submission 182891) | Vadose zone soil fungal communities from Angelo Coast Range Reserve, California, USA - CZOMad2_1_08_16fungal (PacBio error correction) | ecosystem: Environmental > Terrestrial > Soil >...
CGGTGGTCACGTCAGGGCAGTGGGTATCGAGGCCGGAACGCGCGGAAAGTGCCGGGGTAATGCCAGGGGAAAAGGTCATCCTTGGTTAGAGACGCGTAAGGGGGGGGGATCGGTTCCTTCCCTCTACTCTTAAGGGAAGTATTTCTTCAGACGGTAGGCAGCACATTGAGCCGGACTTGTAAAGAAAGCTGCGCCAGATCGGGCACTAACTCTCCCTGGATTACACGGCAAAATAGGGCTCGCGTCAGCGAAAAGCCTCTGTAGAGAGGTTCTACGAACTAGGGTTTCACGGGACAAGCAACGTCCAAGGCGCTTAACGTACTGACTGCACCTCCTCGATAAAAGGGGTGCCTGACAAAAATCTTTAAAGAGGCGTTTATTCAATGGGAGCCAAGCCCTTCGGGCGGAACCCCTTTGTCGGGTGGGTCGATCAGCGTCGGGTGACTCGCGTAACGGACAACGCCCAAAGGGGAGGGAATCTCTCGCTACTGTAGGCCAGGCACCAGGCGGCTTCCAGCGCGGGGATTCTCGTTTGAAGAAAAGTTCTAGAACGACGGTCATCAAAACTGGAAAAAGTGCCGAAGAAAGGGTGAAAGGAAAAAAGCTCCCTTGACCCGGATATGCTCTAACCACTCGAACAAAAGCTACGGTCGTCCTACCCACGAAAGAAGGTCGGAAGAAAAGTGCCCTGGTGTAATTGGCAGAAGGGAAAATGTACAGGAGAGACAGCGAGGAAGCGTCCGCCAAATGATAAGGGAGGGGAAGCAAAGTCCGATACGAGGTACCAAGAGGAGCATGGCAATGTCGGCACCGGGTCTTTTACTATTATGGGGGGGAACGTAGATCCTAAAGAGTTTGGCGACAAAGCTCACCAGCTAGGGGTGGTCTGCGGAGTCTTGAATAACGGCGAGCGGAACTTCAGGCCCGGAGGACTCTTACGTTCAAAACTGCAGGCCTCACCTCTGAAGAAAAAGTCTCAACAGAATAATGCCAGAGGGTAGCGCTCCAGGGCCAGCTGACCAAAGAATCTAGCACTCTTACAGGGCCGCCGCAGGATTGCATGTCTTGTAAAACTGAAGCAAAAGGGATAGCTCGGGGGAAAACCCCCTGCCATCTACCAACTCGATAAGGACGGACGGCGGCACCACCCAGAGGTCATATCACCAACAGGCACGGCTTGTACTCAGGGACCAGACGCTCACGGAACGGGGAGTACGGCGAGAAAAAGACGGCCTTAGGGAGGGGGGGCCGCCTTGTGTTGGCGCAGCCCAGGCAGCGTGGGGGTCCTCCTCTCTTTCCACTAAAAGGGACCGGGGGCTGCGGGGTCAAACGGGAATCCCGACATCAGCGACTACGCCCGACAGAGAAAAAGGGGGGGTAGATCAGTAGACGAGATCCTGCTGGAAAGGGAAGAAGTGGTAACCGCCCAAAAAAGCTGCGCCGCGTTTCCTTTAAGACAGCGGGACGGGAACAGACAGGTCCCTTCCATTACGGGGCGGTCCTCAAAAAAAATCTGCTTTACAAGAGGGGAGGGAAGGTAAGACTGCGCGATCGCTTGCCGAAGACGCTCCCCCGTCCTCTTAGAGGAGCGTGTGCCCACTGTATTCAAGGACTCCGGAAAGGGAGGAAAAAAGCGTTCACGCTGCGACAAAAGAACTCTCCAGGAGGACTAAATTCAATGTGAGAAGAAAAAACCGCTGCACGAAAAAACCTTCCGCCCGAACGGCCAGTCATATGCACCTAAGAGCCCATCCAGGAAAGAAACACAAACCAGAGACCGGAGGACAGGGGGGGGGAGTCTACTTTCCTCTTAATCCACCCTACCTTATTCTTTCAACATGGAGGGCTGATCAGGAGGGAAAAAGCAGGGGGAAAAGGGGATCTCTCGCAGAGAAGACGACCTGCGCGGATCCCCAGTGACCCTGCAAAGAGCCTTAAAAAAGGGGGAGGACAGAAAAATCGTCTGACCAATAACGTGTCGCTGGCTGGGGAAGAGGGAAGACTTCAGAGGGGGGCCTGCTAAGGAGGATTGCTCCCAGTGCTACCTGCTTGAAAATCGCTGCCATTTACGGGGGAGCAGGAAAGGGGTAAGACGTCCACCTCGGCGGTGAGAGGGGGCGAAAAGGGGGAAAGCTGATTGACGCTACCCGTCGGGGACCCTGCCTCTTACTTAGGGTCAGAGAAGGAGGCCGCACGGGGGGAGCTCCGGGAGAACGCTTTTTCCTACTGGAAGAATCGCTTCTGTGATGTGACTGGATTATCCTCCCCAGGAACGGTACGGCATCTCCGAAACGCTGTCATAGCGAGGCGGGTCAAAGGTTGACCCGAAAAAAAGAAGTCCCAGTCTCCTCAGGACCGACCAAGCTGCTTACGTTAAAGGGAAAATCGCATTTTTGACCAATGTCTGCTTCGCCGAAAGGGGACTCCCCTCGAAATGCCGACAGGAATGGATCATGCCCGGGGCGTACATGTGAAATCACCCACGCTACGCAACAGAGTCGCGCAGCGACTTGCAAGAAAGAAGAATCCTGTGTCGTTGGAGCACGATGACGATCCGAACGTACGTCACGCGGTTCGGAGGGGGGAAAGGAATCGCCGATAAGCTCCGCCCTGTAACGTGACCGATCTAACCCTAATAAAAACAGAGAAGCCATAACCCCGGAGGACCGATCCTCCATACGGTAAGGGGACCGCTGGCCTCCTGAAGTTCCTCAAGCAGTCCTTACCCAAGCGTCAAGGGAAAGAAAGCGTCGGCACCCGATAAGGTTTATCGCGGGGGATGCGTATTCGTCTCCTCTCAAATCCATCTCGCTGTCCTGCCGGGAGGGAGGGAAGAAAGAGGAAGGAGAAGAAACTCACCAGGGGAAGTCTATGACCCTCTCAAAGGGTGATGCTTGAAAAAGGCGGGCGGCCGTGGAATAAGGGGGGAACAGCTCGCCGGGAAAAAAGGGAACGACCGGCGGGAAAAGGGGTTCATCACAAGGGGGGGCAGAGCTCGCGTCCTACGGCGGAGGACCATTTCCTTCTCGACGGAAAGAGCAGGAGGGGGAACCATTCCATCAGAGAACGGCTCGCCCCCACAAGGAGGGAGGTCGTGAATAAGCCCCCTAAAAGATGTCTACATTCACGAAAACGCCCCGCGAAGGGTTCTGCTAGAGGGCTCGGTACTCGATCCCTCCGGACTGTGTACCCGGAAAGGGCGCCCCCGGGAGAAAGGTTTCAAAGCGGCATTTCTTGACATTCGAAGCCCTTTGGAGAAACGTGACAGCATGGTTGGAGCAGACCTTGTGCGTGTAAAAAGAAAGTCCCTGTGGGCCTCTGAAGGGGGTAATGACGGCCGCGGTCGCACTGTACGCCCCATAAATTTAATAGAGCTAAAAAAGGAGGATTCTTCAAATAGAATATATCAAGGAAAAACGGATGGGCTACGGCGGACGCGCGGAGCAGGTCAACCTGATCGCCCAAGGAGTGGTCATGGTTCACGCGAGAGCGCACCAGGCTGTCCGAACCGGAAAAGAGGCGCTGTAGCCTGGACTGCCGCCGGCCGGGGGAAGAAGGGGGCGCACCTGCACGCCGGGTTAACACGCTGTGTCGTGAAGACACGCGCTTCCCGCGCAAAAACTTACTTCGCGGGGGGGGACGGCCATGTCGACACGTGGAAGGGGGGACCGCAACCCGCAAAGGGTTGGAGGGGAAAGGAGTCGAGCTGACGGCACCGCCCGGCTGTTCGTGAACGTCAAAAGAAAGCCATTGTCCTTTACCCGGGAGGACGCGGGAGTGCCGAGGGTCTCAACCGACATGGGACCAGGAGGGGAAGAATCTCTTCAGTTTAAGGGAGGGATTTTCCTTCGCCAAAGAAACGCCGGTAAATGTGGCTCTCACAAGGGATCGGGGGAACAGCGAATGAATTTTGCGTGTCGAAAAAGGTCAGCGGGGGAAGCTTCCTTCCGTAAGGGAGGAAGAAACGCCGATGGAGGCCTGGCGATCGTCCTCCTCTCCGGGAGGAAGCTAAAACTTATCGGTGGGAAAACCGCTCAGGCCCTTCTCTGGAAGAAGGGGGTACGGTTTAGGAACATGAAAGAAAGCGTAGCACGCTTTTCCAAATAACGTATGGTAGAATCCCTCATGTGGGTTGAGTCTGGCGGGGGGACTCACGGTGGGAAGGTTTCTTTCTTGGAAAAGAGGGAGTCCGTACGGAGTCTATTTGAAAAAGGAACTGGCGCGGGGACTGAGCGCTGCCGTCTAGGGGGAAACACCTACCAGGAGGGCTTCGGAACGGGGGTATCTTGAGAGAAAGCTTTTCGTGTCCGGTGATGTCTCTTACAGACGACCGGCGGGTACCTAGATCATCGTGGAGGAGGGGCGCGGAAGGGCCTCGTTCGTCGAAAGGGGAATCCAGGGTAAACTGCGAGGTAAATCTCCTTCCGCAGAGGGGGCTATTTCCTATTATAGTGGACTTATGGTTCTGTCACAGGACCGTCGCACCCCCAAAAAGGGGGTCCTGCTCTGAAAAACTTTTGAGTTCTGGAGAGACCTTCCTGGGACTGGGGGAGGAAATCAACTTCACCAAGCAGTCTCTTTCGAAAAGTAGCGGCAAACACGGGCCGGGTACTGGGGACGAGCCTAAAGGGCTTCCGCGCGTTCTCTGACCGAAAATCCTATGCATGTTCCCAAGGTTAATTTTCCACTGAGCTAGCCCCGGTTTCGGTGAAAGACCCTCTACACCGAGGGTGAAAGAACGGAAAAAGTAAGAACGGCCATGGCTACGAACACGGTCTCACGGGATTAGACGACTTGCCTCGGAATCTTCCTCACGGCAAGCTCTACTAACGATCGGGCAGAAAGGGGGGGGAAGGGGAGGGAAGGCTTTTCCGGCGCCAAGGATGGTCTACTGGGGAAGGTCCTCTGCCGAAGCGGAAGGGGAGAGATATCCCACCATGGACCCCGGAGAGGAGGGTGAGTGAGGAGAAGACCCCTTGTTTGGGAAATAGTCCTGTCTTCCGGGGGGCTTGCCTCGGCACAGGCGTCTCCCATGTCAGAAGGGTCTGCTTTTGTTTGTTCCCAAGTTGTAAAACCAGGGGGGGGGTATGAATGACGGGAAATCGGTGGGGAAGGACGTTCCGTGTCGCCGGGTTGAGAGAACATTTCCGGTGGTACGTCAGGGCGAGGAAGGACGGTGGGGCTAACGCTAACGAGACAAAGTTGCTAGAGACATTGTCAATAAGAGGACATGGCAACCACGCGCCGCGGTATAAGCGTCCTTGTCGCCTCGACGGACTTCGAGCAGTTGCTACATGCCCTCCACTGGTAAAATCGCACGTTTATTCATCCGAGCGGGGAAGGGGATCCCCTGCGGGAGTGGTCCGCCCGATTCTAATGCCACCATCGGAAAGCCATGCTGGACACCGTGACGTTCCAGAGGGAAAAAAATCCAGGAGGGAGAGGCTCTAAAAACCGCTATTACGTTCATTCTTGAAGTCGCCTGTGTCGGATGACACGAGAAAGGACGTTCCAAAAAAGGGGTCGTGGAAAGACGAGACTGAAACAACCTGCCCTTTTATACCGTCTGCGCAGACACAATGGGGGGGGGGGGGGGGGCTGGAAACCGCAAGTCCGGCCGCGAAGCCTCAAAAAAAAAAAATGCCGTTCTCGAGCCGAACTTGTTTCGTACCAGCCGGTCTCGAAAAGGGGGGTTTTTGACTCTTAAAAGACCGGGTTGAAGGAGAAGGGAATCGCTAACGCGGTTGCAGGGTTCGACTACAAAAGAGCTATCAAAAGGGGGTGGAGTACAGGAAACTGCCCTGCGTGCTGTCCCCGGAAATTTCATCGTAGGGTCTGTCATCATGGGGCATGGGAGCTCCTAGTTGCAATCCAAGAGTTGTATACGGGAGGGGGGACGGGGGCCGGCCCCGTGGATTAAGGGGGGGGGTACGGCAACGTCCTCTTCTGGAAATGGCCTGAAGGTCGCCGTTATTAAGTCTATCTCCGCAAAACGAGCTGGGGGCGCGATTGAAAAGAGCGTAAGGGACTCGACTTCTAGCACTCCCCAAGAAGGGCCGAAAAGACAGTGTTTGCCAGGCGTTGTAGCTCCGTAACGCCAAAACTCTTCCTGGATGCGGGCAGCTTCAGTGCGGCAGGAAAGATGGTAGCGCAGGGGCATGGGTTAGGCCATTCCCAAGTCCCACAAGGGCGGGGAAAGAAAGGCCTTTATTTGGGGGGGGGAAGTTGGCGCTGCCGCTTCCGTAAGCGTAGCGTGTTATACGTTGTCTCTGGGGATTAGGTACGGGATCTCGGCCAAAAAGGAGGAAGGTGCTTGCCAGGTAAGATAGAACGGCGGCGGCGCGAATCCGCGCCTGGGAAGCCGGCCGTGCCTGGACACGTTTAGCTATGAGGACTACCGGGGGGATTGTCCAATCCAGAACGAATGACTACCCTAGCAAAGGCCGAGAGAGACGCACCTACCACGGGTAGGTTAGCAAGGCGCGCTGGAAAAACTTGACTCCCGAACAGGCTTGTAAAGAGTTCAGGGTTCGGAACACTGATGGGGCGGGGGACGCACCGGACTTAAGCTAGATGGACCGTTCTGGAGAACGAACACCTCTTGGGAGCAGGCATAGAACGCTCGTGAGGAAGGGGGGAACTGTCGGACAAAAGCCGTTTACAGGGCTGAGTAGTCCTGTTCGTCCTAAGGGGATCACGGTACTGAATGAATTCTCTTATCTGATTGAAGCTTCAAACATACACCTACATCCTGTCTCGAGGCAATGACCGGAGGGAAAACTTTCCTGAGAAGAAACCTTCGAGGGGACTCTCCACTTTCACTTAACAGACTTTCCAATCCGGCAGAAATTAATGTCCTCAAGACCACTCCTACAACTTGAAACCTCAGACTCAACAAAACAACAAGAAGTATTTCTTAGAAAATAGAGAAGACGAGTTTTTCAATTGGCATGAGGGTCTTCAAGTGTAGGGGGATGCAGCTCGGCAGATGCAGTTTTACGGAAAATGGCCGGCAGCGCAAGGCCGTTATACGTGCACGGCCCGTTGGACGGAGAAGCGCGGCTGGGAGGTCGGTGAGGATGGCTGACGTTAAACGGAGCAGCAGGAAATGGAAATACCGGCACGTTAGCAAAATAAGGCGTCTCACCCAGAAAAGGGGTAACACCTCATCCTAGGATGCGTACACGGCAATATCTGGCCTACCTGGGAGGGGGCTACCCGGGGTCGCTTCCTGTGCTACCACAAGGGGTGAAAGGGTCATAAGAAAACCCCTTCCTTAGATGAAGGCCTGGCGACGACTCCTCGATCATAAAAGTGGGATTCGCAGAGAAGATTACAAGCAGACGGGGGGGGCGGAGTCAATTAGGCCAAGAAAGGAGAGTAACTCACAAGCTTTGCGGAGTAGAAAAGCGTCATGGTGCGAGCGTCCCGGGCGGTTACAACGCCATGGTCCCTCTCGGACAAACTTTCGGCCAGACACCGAAAAAGACAGAAGAGATTCTTCGGGGAGGGCCGCCTTTCACTACGGGAACCGGGCCTCCGGCTGGGAGGTGTTCAACGACCTCCTGACCCTATCAGGGAAGAGCAGAAAAAGAGGCCTCTACTTGCATGGAAAGGCTCAGACGCACCAATGGGCTGAGCCATACATTTCACCGGGTAAAATTTTTCCGAGGAAACATTTCCCAGTAGACGACCAGCCTACCGGCCGAAAGGAGAATGGGCCCCGCAACAAAGGGAAAAACCAAAGGCGAGGTAACAGGAGCGACCAGGTCAAGTTTCTCACCTGGAAGAGGGTCTTTTACTGGGTTAACTAGACGTAGGAAGGAGGAATCGCGAGGGAAGAAAACAAGCTCGCACCATCGTGTTCGGCCGATGCTTCAATAGCTACTCTGGAAAGAGCCCTGAAGACGAGGGGGATTGGGAGTATAAAAGCATCAAGGAAACCCTCGCCGCATCTTCGAAAAACTCCTGGTATGCCCCGAGTGGAGAGTAAAGAGCGCCCACTGACCAGACGAAGCAAGCTTTACCGTACAGGCCGCGCGAGGTCGGAGGTTCATTTACTGAAAGGAAAAACCGGGGGTAGGCGTTAGGCATCTTCGAACGACCAGCGAGAATACGCGCTCGCTGGGGGGAAAACCCTTGGAGAGGGGGGGGAAAAGATCAACAACCAAAGGGGAGAGAACCGGCTGTTCAGAAACAGTTCGTGGAGAAAGGCATTTCAAAGGTGGGGGAGGCTATCACTACTCTTCGAGAACAGTCAAGGGGGCTCATCCGTCCTAAAAATTAAGGCGTGGGGCCCGCCGCGCTGGGAAACCTGCCTTTTACCCGAGATCGTGTAATCCACGCTAAAGAGAAGGACTCCTGAAAGGAAGAGGGTATATCATTTCTGAAAGAAACCGGAGGGGTACATGGCCGTCATCCGGGTAAAAAGCCCTTGCGGCGCCGTGCCGGATAGGGAAAGGACGCCCAGAAGGAACGCTCAGAGTCACCCTGCTCTGGAAAAGCCGTTCGGGAAGGCCCTTCGCGACGGATGCCGCTGAACAGCAACCCAAGGCAGCCGCGCGAGTGGCCCGAAAGGGTTGCAATTACAAGGGTAGGAACCGGGCTCGCGGCGTTAAACCGATATCCTATCCATAAAACACCGGCCATTGGCAGAAAAACTCCGCGGAACTACACAATGAACGGCATCGGCACCCCGACGGCCAGTGCAGGGAGAAAACCTGATTAACCCTCCAGGAAAAAGAAACAAAAAAAGAAAGGCCCTGGGGACACTGACATGCTCGACGCGTGCCGCGTCAAAAAAAAGTCCTGCGCCAAGGATTGGTCTCGCTCAGTAGCCCCAGAAGGTCGCATGGTGGTAAGAAGAGAATCCGACGGACCGGGCCGCGATAAACCCATTCCGAGACCAGAACTATAGCGCCGGAAAAGCCTCGGAAAAAGATGTCTTCCCCTTTACTTAGTCAAAAAAGAGAAGTTGACGCGAGGAAGACGACGAAGGCTGAAGTCGGGGGAGTTCTCCCGTTGCAGAAGGGAGGACGGCCAAATGGCCGCCGAAAAAAAGGTCTTCTGCCCAAGGTTTAGTCGGAGTCGGAAACCGGGGACAGAGCGGAGGGGATACCCCTTCGGGGGCCCGAAAAAAGAAATGGGACTCGTTTCGACAGCGGTCCTCCCTTGGGGAGAAGGTATCCGCAGGCGGGGCAGTAACTGCTAGAGAACTTCCTTGGAGGGGAAGTTTATTATCCTCAAAAGCCCCTTACTCAGGTGGCCTAACCTCTGCGCATTCATAAACTTCGCTGTCAAGGGGTGGAAAAAACATCAGGTCCAGAGACCAGTACATCACCAGAGAGGAGGGACTGAGATTTACCACCCTGCGGCAGTTGAATCCGCTCTCCTAACGAAAAAACAAAGCGCCCGCTGCTCAACTTGTATCTCGGCAAGTCTGACAGTAAAAAGAGAAAAAGCCGCACAGCCCGTGAGGAAAGATGCACTTCTCCGAAGAAGGGTAGGTCGGAGGGCCACGATGACGACCTGCGCAACCAAGCGAAAGTGCGAGCCAGGACCGCCGATCCCGGAAGAACCGCGTAAGATCCACTCGACCAAAGTTAGAAAAGCGAGAAGAAAAAAAAACGTCCCTGAACTCCCATATCTGTAAAGGGGGGAACCGCGTGGAAACGATTAAATGTTCAAAACCGTCCCTTACAGGCACCGGGGGCCCTACTTATGGGCGAAGATACAGGTTGATCGAGTGCGAGGGAGGCGGCAGCGCCGCGGCCTCCATCGGAGCTTCTTTGTCCTCCGAGGCAAAGGAAGAACGGAAATGAGTCTTCGCCCACCCTTTCAAGTAGACCTCTCAAAAAAGGGGGGGGAGGGGAACCCGTAACGGGGGAGGAGAAGGGGATAAGACATCTCAACAACGCCTATCTTTATTAAGAAAGGCTTTTACCATTCTGGGAAACCGGGGGGGGGGGGTGGGTTTGTGGGGGGGGGGGGGGGGGGGGGGGTTTTCGTCCTGACGAATCTCCTCCCGGCCTGGAAGGAAAGGGCCCTTCTCTGACGGTCACTAACATTCACAGGGAGGGGGGAAAGTCAGCTCGAAGGAAGGTAGTCCCCCACCCTCTATAGCGGGGAGGGAAGAAAAGAAAACTTCCACCTATTCGAACATGCAAACTCCCCAGAATTCAAAGGCGGCGAGCGCGGTAAGGGATAATGAAACAGCATCGTGTAAAAAGAAGACGTAAAGTTTGCGCCCCCGTGATGAAAAGGAGGAGGGTTCTTCCAGGACGAAAAAGAGGGAACGGCCCTTTCGGTACAAGAAGGGAGAGCCCTTGTGCGTGACCATGACGCAAGTCCCTGTTGGCCCTAGCAAGGAAAACCTCTCTTCTACTGCCGAAAAGGGGGCTGT
>Ga0179591_1330387_pt1 | contig 10402 bp, 15 predicted proteins | sample CZOMad2_1_08_16f_FD_182891 | JGI IMG/M metagenome (GOLD analysis project Ga0179591, IMG submission 182891) | Vadose zone soil fungal communities from Angelo Coast Range Reserve, California, USA - CZOMad2_1_08_16fungal (PacBio error correction) | ecosystem: Environmental > Terrestrial > Soil >...
AAAAGTGGGAGATCGTTCTGGGAACTTCGACGTTCGATGTAGTAGGGGGAAGCACACGGCCTGGGATCGGTCCGCAAATGTCAGAAGAAGGGGGGGGGGTGTGGGGCGTGACTTGGGCCGGATGCCCAGTTTTAACGCCCAACGTACTTGCAAGCACGGTCAGAAAGTATTGGGCAGGAAGCAGGACATGTTTCAGGCTTGAGGGGGGCCGTCGTGTAAAAGCGGTCTGCTTCGTTGACCAAGGAAGGGGTGATCGAGGTGTGTGTCTAGGGGGGAAGACGGGAAGTAGAAGGGCGGGTCTGGGGGCAACATCACGTTCAAGACGGTGGAATCAGCAGATCAAAAGACGAGCGGTGGGAGGGACGGGTAGGGGTCTCAGACGTCGAGTGGGGTACGCAGATGTTACTGGGGGCAACTGAATTAATGCCTAAACACACGGAACCAAAAAACCGGCGCTTGGACTAATTTTTAGGTAAAAAAGTCCATCCGGGGGCGCCGGCGAACCGATTACCAGCGAAAATGAAGAGAAAGTGGGGGGAAAAACATCATCTTTGACGGGTTGAAGGTCAAAGGGGGAGCAGCATTTACTCCTCTCTCAACCCGGCCCACAAGGTCTCGCAGAAACTGGGGAAATGAGCCGTGATGGTCTATTTCCTGGCTCAAATAAAGATCAAGGGAAAAAAGGGAAACAAAAAACGGCTCCTCCAAGGTGTATAACCCTGAGGGAATATCTTTCCGGACGTGCCTGCCCACAAATCCTAATACACAAAAGGGCAGACATGCTATCGACGGTCCAGGAAACTCGGACGGGTCTGGGAGTAAAAGAAAATGCCTTGAAGGTTCTACAAAATGGACATAGGCGGGAGGGGGAAGAGGTGCGGGGCGAAAAGTCCTGGAGAGAAATATCCGCAGAAGGAAAGGAGCCTTTCCAGCATCATCGATACAGACGGGCACACGAGGGCAGTGGCCTAGGTGTATACGCTTGCACGAAGAAAATAATGCTTTCCGGGTCCCAGGAAGAACCATGCACAAGGAACGGTGCTTAAGGAGGTCTTGTGGCAGGAGGCTTCAAGTCCGGGCGACCTTCGCTGAAAAAAGAAGGGAAAGCCGGCCATGAAAGGGATGCAACCCATTCTCCGTCTTTAAGAAAGAAGCCTGACCGACGTGTCTTTCCCCGACGGCGATGTGAGGGATGCTGAAGGAGGGCAAGAAAGATTTTTGGACACTGGTTATCGATCTCACGTAAAATCTCTGGAGTTGACCTCAACGAAGGGTACAATCTGAAAAAGCGGCCCGAGAAGCATTAACCCGAGTTCTATGGAAAAAACCACATTTCCGCAAGTGAAGATCGAAGAAGGCAGGAAGAAGAGAGGGAGGGATGGGGGGGGGCTCGTGTGCTGACAGGAACCAAAAATGAAAACAACCAACTCTGGGGCGGGCGGTTTATTTGGGAACACATCCTGGGGATCCGCAAACGCCGAAGACGCAGACCAAGGGGGGCGGAACTGAACAGAACAGCAGGGCAATGGGTTATAAATATCCAGCAGCAGAGGAAGTGGCACCTCCCAAGCGGTCCTGCTCGCTAAGGCCAACAGGGAAAAGGGGGCTGAGAGGGAGAAAGAAAAAGTCGGCAATGGTACTGGGGACCTCAGTAGCAGGGGGAGGGTGAAAACGTTAGGCAAAAAAAACGGACGGCACAGTTCTAAGGGGGACCCAAGCGGGCTGCAGAAAAGGGGGAGGGAAGGAGCATGACCAGTTCTGCGAGCAAAATACATCGCACAATACGACATTGGCAACGGGGTGGAAGCCTACGACCTTCCGGAGGGTGCGAAATGTGCGCGAACCAGCAGGGAAAAAAAAGAACCGCAAGATCATTATTCTGCATTAATCCGGTCAGAAAGACCCGAGAAAATGAATCACCAAGAAAAAAAATGTGGAAAGCCGGAAATGGTGGGGCGGCATGGGGAAAGTGATGGGAGAGAACTGCTTTAAGCCTCAAGCCAAGGCAGGGGAAAAGACGTCGGCGCGCAAGCGTGCAGACACGGACCCGGCATAGGATGTAGAAACAGGGGGAGCCGAAAGACGGAGGAGAGTATAGATCATCCTTCAGCAACGCTGAGAAGTTCGGAAGGGGGTACCAACGGTCAGTCTAAATCATCAGGCGGAAATGGGGAGTGGAGAGGTCGACCAGGGGAATAGGCTTGGGCGAGGTTGATAGACCTTCACCTGTCAATAAACCACTACACAAGGTAGGAAGGGAGTTCGGTCCTGGACAGGGGGACGGTCAATAACCGCAGCGGCCATGTCGCCCGAGCAGAGAAAAGGGCTTCGGCCTGAAGGCGCCAGGTGGGAGAAAAAGTGAACTGGGTGCGAACCTATCTTCTTTTTCGACTCATAGCAAATCGTCCCGAAGAGGAAATCTGGCCAGTTAAGCATAAAGGTCGTGAAGAATAACTGCGGAAGTGTGCGTGGAAGCCCGCGCAGGATTCTGACAATGCCTTGTGCGGTTCCGTCCCTGTCTCCATCCTCTGCACTCCATCACGGTTCAAAAGGCCCGAGCAACAGGTGCAGGAGGCAAAAAAAATTGGTGGTGAATCATGTCTCGGGAGGGCGAAGAGGTGAAAAGGAAAACTTTGAAATGCAAGAAAGAATAGAGGCATGCGTAATCATTTTATTCCTCTTAGTCAGCAAACGAAGAGAGAATGAACCCCTCGAGCAGGGTACACAGCATCCGAGAGTCAGCGCCTCTACTAAAGGGGGGACACTTGACGCAGCAATTGCTATCAAGAGTGGGGAAGGAGAAGGGGGGGTAAAATTGACGAACACTAAGGATCGTACACCACCAAAGAAGAGCGGCACGAATTTGAAAAGCGCGGAGGTAAGAAGGTTGCCTCAGGTGGTTACCAGTTTTGGAGGGAGTCAACCATGGGGGGCAGCGTTTGCCATCTTGCTGGAAAGAGGGAAGCAACCTTGACAGTCTGTAGAGGGGTCGGGCGTCCCAATTGGAGGCGACGGCGGGAGGGAGGAATTGTGGAAAAATAAGGGCCCTCGCAACACCTAGTACTTGGGGGGAAGAAGAGTGTTCCGGGACAAAAAAGGGAACTGCAAAACAACCCCTCGCTATTTAATCGGGCTTAAAGCGCAAAGGGGGACTGAGGGGTAAATAGAAGACGGGAAGGCCTGGGAGGAACCGCCGCTGGTTCAAGTAGTAGAATCTCTTTAGTACTAAGAGAGAAGCGATTGTAGAGCAAATCCGGCAAAAAGAAATCGACGTGTCAAAGGGCTCTTCATTCTAAACGACCAGGGGAAGGAGGGACCCCGCTTTCTGATTCTGGGTGCAAAGCCGGCGCAGGTACCTGCCCGGAAGCCAGTTGGGTCAACTAAAAAAGGGTTCTCGTCTTCTTACCCCTAAAAGGAAGAAAAAAAAAAGTATGGGGGTCAGGCGGTCTTAGTGCTTGCGTCAGAATCACATCGGCTGGCAGCTCCATCATGGAATTACAGGAGACGTGAAGGTCGGACTAGAGAATTACAGGGGAAACGGGCGGCCCGGAAAGGGAAAAAAGATCACGGGGCGCGACGGAGCTTTTGCTACACCACAAAAAAACCAGGATATTGCAAGGGAGGGAGTCAAGCACTGGAAGGACTAGTTGGTCCAATCAGAAGCTCAAGAAAGGCCCGTCACCTAAGCGATGGCTCTAAAATGGGGGGGGGAGATGGTGGGTGGCAGGACAGGTTAAGACAGCTCACCGTCGTGGGGTTCTTAGATGAAAACTTGAGGGTGACGTGGTGAAGAAAAAGTATGAAACATGGTCCTAACAAAGAAAAAATCTGATCACGTCGCGACAGGTAGCTTCAAGGCCCAATGGGGCTGGGGTTACCGAGGGGTCAAAAGGATATGAACACGAGCACAGGTCAATGAGGGAAACTTTAATCGGCTCCGAGTCGGCAATGTTCTCTCTTCTCCATGTATTGGACGGGAAAAAAGAGACGAGAAAGGGGAGTGGGAGGAGAGCCTGGTGCGCAGTCCCCTGGAGGCACATTACCTAGGCGCCGTCTACTTCGGCACTAGTAACGATCCAAGGGAGGAGTGGTCAGCGGAAAAAGATGAAAAATCCGGTAAGGTGCAAAGGGGGATGCCAGACTGGGGAAAAAACATCACTAACCAAGCTCCCACCACGCCTAGGAAAAGTACCATACACCGATGGTTCAAAAGCCTAAACAAGGAAGACTACAAGTACCTTAAGGAACAAAGCTAAAAAGGTTGAGGAGTACGAAGAAAAAAGACAGGGGCTGGGGCTCTCAACTGAGGAAATGAACAGAAAAAAAAAAAATGATTTCTGGGTAACAATGAGAACATTACTTCAACCCTGATCGACATAAGCCGACATTAGCGTCCACGCACAGAGGGGAAAACCAAGAGATAAGAGGAACGCGAAGAACGCGGAAAAAAAAAAGCAAAGGATGGAGAAACAATCATCCGACTCACAAAAAGACGGGAACGGGGAATGGACCTTGGACAGGGAGACGGTCGCAGATTGGCACGGGACAAAAGGACAAAATGGGATATTCTCCCTAAAAAAACACGTAAAAAACAAATAAAACAACCGAGGGCACTACCAACCGGAAAATCATTCTGTTATGGTACGTGGAATTCAGAAACACACAGTAAAAGAAAAAAATGGGGTGCGACAAGGGGACAGGGAGGCGAGGAAAAGGAGAAGGTAAGAATGGTCGGTTTTACTGAGCCAGGAAGAAAAATGGGGGTCCTTCATACTTGATTTTTAAAGTCATGTCGGCTCGCCGGAACCGCTGCGGGGGACCGACAAATCACACCTCGGTGATATCACCCAGCCCCGGAAAAAGGAAAGGTATCGACGAAGCCTGGGATGCAAGGGGAAGGGGAAGCTGGGGAAGAGGAACAAGCAGATAGCAGGCCACAGCGGGGAAGGCGAAACTCTTTCAGCCTGTAGTCGGGCCCTGAACGGCCTGCCAGGACAAAAACCTTTTACCAAGCGGGGGACGAAAAGCCAGAAAGAGAAAGGGAAAGGGAGGGGAGAATACGACAGCGGAAAACTGAGGTATTTGACAAACTCATCAGGGATAGCAGACAGGCACGAAAGATGGGGCAGGAAGCCGGCTGAAAGGCGCGGGGAAGCAATGACCTCGCAGAGAAAAACAAACCATAAGTCTTGAAGGGTCCTAACACCAGGGACTGCACGGGAAAAAAAGGGAACCGCAACGCGGGCCTCGGTATGAACGGAGTGGACAGAGGTAGGGGGTAAAAGGTCAACGAGGAAAAACAGAACGGGCAAATCTTTGCTGACAAGTTTCAGGCTTATCTGGAACCCAAAAATAAAAGCAGGGGGCCAGGACAAACACGAGATAGCCAAAATCCACGCGAACCGATGGGGCACCATTTCTGGTCCGTTACAGAGACCCTACCAGGAACAGGTGGCTGTTCACGCAACGGTGAGATGGGTAAAAAAGAGAGAGGCGCATATCAGGTTTCATTGAGGGTGTGATCAAAGGTCAGAAAAATCGAGGATCCGCGGGGGAAGCTCGAAAGGGCTGAACCGTCCCGGAGAATAGGGGAAAAGGTGATAGTCACCCCTCCATGTCAGTTGCAAAGGGGGAAAAAGCCCGGGAAAATCGACCGTTAAGGCCGTCCGACAAAAAAGGAAGGCGAGAAACAGTAGAATGGAAGTTTTTGTCTCGAGGGACACAAAACACTCTTCCGCAGGACCGACACAAAGATCAAAAGATGGAAAATCGAAACGGAAAGGCACGGAAGCGAGGTAAGGATGGGGCTGAAAAGGCGAATGCTCACCCACAAGAAGGGGGGCAAATAAACTTGCGTCGCCCCCGCCGGTTGCTCAGACTGGCCTGATCATAAAGGGGAAATGGGAGAGAAGTCCGAGATATGAGGGAGGGGATTGAAAAGGAACGGAGAATGTAGAGGCGGCAGGCTTCGTGAAGCTGCACCCATGACCCAGCAAAAGGAACCGACCTGGGAATGGAATCCCCGGGTGTGGGGACTCCTCCGGCGGCACGGGGAGAGGGCTTTCCGTGGACCTTCTCCGATCCGGGAAACACAGGGGGTTGTGGCTCTGCCGATCAAGATCAGGGGGGGAGCCGAAAGGCCCGGATACAGGTCTGGAACGTCCTGCTTTCTAAGGGTGACCAGAAAGGGAAGGGAAAAAACGCAGAACCGGCGCGCGTAAACAGGGAGGGGGCCCACGTCAAGGGATAATCTCAAAAAACAAGGAAGAGGAAAAAAAGAGGTAGAGAAACCCGAAAAGCATGTGGGCTGAACCCCCAGGGGGGAAAAAAAGGCGGAGAAGAGAGGCGATGGTCCAGCCTTCAACCTGTAGCCATCAAAGGAAAGGACGAAAAGGGAGTGACAGAGCGAGGAAAGAAACGCGGAATAAGTCCCTTCAAAGTTCCTCTGGAAAGGTAATCCTTAATACTCCTCAAGAAAAGGAAACGGAGGGAATGGTCTAACCCACAAGGGGACTGAAAACAGGGAGGGAAAACGAGGGGCGGCTGGTAAAGGTACATGATCAGGCAAATGCGAAGAAGAGTCCAAGGGATTACTGCCTGAAAGAAACGCAGCAGCTCGCCGTCATCCGAACAGGCAAAGATGATAAGGTCCGATTCCACCGTAGGGGGGATACGTCCATGGTGTAGGTGAAACCCCACGGTTAAATCAGGCGCGTCTAAAATACCAAAAATCCGTACGAGCAGCCCGGCACGGGCTGCAGAGGTGGGAAAACGCTTTGACGCAGGGGGGGGGTGGAAAAGGGACGGAAAAGCGGGGGGAGAGTGAGAAGCTGCACATAAATTCAATTTCGACTCACTCTCGGGCTTGCCGCGAAGGCAGCGTCAGGGATGTGACGCAGGCATTCAAGACAAATTCCGAGGTGTGACAGAGACAGCTTCAACAAACACTAAAGTCTCCGGCCGGAGGGGAAACAGGTCAACAGAACGCGGGTCCTCCTAGGATGTGACAGGGGGAAATGATCAAAAAAAAACAAGCCCCTTCGCGAGAGTCTACTAGGATGGCGACATCTCCCCTCCTTGACCGCAAGGCCGTGTGGGAGACTGTGGAAAAGACCGGAACTTGTGAAAAGATTCAGACTAATTTTCTAGCGGCGGCTACAGAGGTTTTGGAAATGAGGCCTGCGGTCAGGAAGTGTGGGCCAGATCAATCAGTAAATGGAAACAGCAAGTGGGGGCATTTCTGGTGCAATGCGAAAAAAAAAGGGGGACTCGAGGGATGGGGCAACGGGGGGAAAAGGAAAAACGGGCGGAAAGAGGGGTCGGGGAAGCAAAGCTGGGGGCAATTTTTCATGCAAGGGGTAAAAAGTTCAGACGATGTGTGTTTTTCGGCTGGGCCATTGGGGATCGGAGGAACAAGAGGGCTCAGCTGCAGGAAAGATGCACTGACCCGGATGAACATAAAGATAGGGATTTCGTTACCATCCATTATCCCTTGGGAGAGGAATAACCTCTGCAGCTGCTCCTCAGCATCTTGGACTGGGAGGGGGAGGGGAGAACCCGCAATTGGGAACTCAAATTACGGTGGTGTCAGGGCCTGAATCTGGGCCCTGAGGCCTTAAGGGGGGCGCCCCTAACTCCTAGTTTAAGACTGATATCCCGAGGGGGGGGCTAAACGGCACCAAGATAAACAACAAAGTTCAAAGTCTTGCGGCCTCTTAGACATCAACGCATCTTTCCTCATAAAAGCAAGTGAAAGAAGCGGCCGATGAAAACCGGCTTGGGAAAACCAAAAAGAGGATGAACAGGAAAAATTAACCAACTCCCTCTTCATGCCAACCATCCAGGCCAAGAAGAAGAAACAGGGGAATCAAATAGGAAAAAGGAAGAGGACCGCACTTACATTGCTAAACACCTTTCGTTATGAGAAGGAAAAAAATAAATACAGTCTCACTTACTTGTTTTATGTTCCCGGAGGGGGGTGTTGGACCCCAAGGGGGGGAGGGGGGGTGAAAAACGTCTTGGTGTTGGTTTTGTTGTATGGTCGAGGGGGCACGGGTCCCCGTGCCAACGAGAGACCAGGAATAAAGGACGTGAGGGGGAAACGGGAAAAAAAAAAGGGGGGGGGGGGGTGGCGGATCTTGCATGTGTCAGCTCTTTTGCTTTTGTGGGTTCAGGAGAGGGAGGAGGGCGGAAAACGTGTGACACGCGGCGGGGCAAGACAGGGGAAGGTGGAAGGGTGACCGGGGGAACTGGCTCATGCACGTAGCCGCGGGTTTTTGGCGTGACGGGCAGCCAGTCCAAGCCGGGGAAAAACGGAAGCACAAGGGCTTTACCCGGGGTGGGGGGGGGGGGGGAGAAGAAAGAAAAGGGTCAGTCAGGGGGAGTCGGAATGGAACAGTTTTCGTCGTCGGTTCCTATGCATTGTGCTTGGTCGCGGGAAATAGGGTAGAAGGAAGAAGAAGGGAGGATGCTCCATAAGGGGGAAAGTACCGAGGAGGTTGGAGAAAGCCGCGATCACCGGAAGGAAAGACTTTGTGGTAGCTTTCTTTCGAGGTCATCAAGTGACTTTGCCGCTGAAGACGGGAAGGAAAAAAAGCGGAGAGCAAGTCCCCCAAGAACAGTGAGGGGCCGAGAGGAGGGGAATGCAAGTCCTCAGGGAACGCGCACGACAGAACGACCCGTTGGGACATCATCAGGGGGGGTGCGAGTGAAGAAACATGGAGAAAAAAGGGTCAGAAAAAAAGGCACCAATGTCTGACGCATTGCATCACTGCGGCGATGATGCAAGGGAAAAAGGGTCGGGCCCATTGAAGCCAAGGGGGGAATGGCACACCGGAAGAAGCGAAAAATCTTTTCATCTGAATACTGAGGCCGAGCAGGGAGAAAAAAGACAGGAAAAACCTACACAAAAAAAAGGGCAAATAAGAGACCAGCGGGGGGCCGACATGGCTTCAGCGGATGAAAAATCAGGACGAAGGGAAGAAAGGAATCGGACTCGAAACACCTTTCCATCTATCGGTTCTGAAGCGTTGCTGGGGGGGGTCGAAAAAGGATTGAACAATGAAATAACCGCCAATCTGGAAAGAAATGTTCAACCGCATCACTAAGAGAAACAAAGAGGGAAGTTTAGACTGGGGGAGCAGCTGCACAGAAGATGCGCACGACCGGAAGAACCATAACATCGGAGCGGGATATTCGAAGTTCTTGCGCATGCGGGCCAAAAGAAAAAGGAGAACAGAATGGGACGGCCCAAATGGATGAAGCGCCGGCTGGAAGATAATACATAAAGTCCATTGAAATCTGGTTCGGCTGAGCAATGCGAGGAAGAAAAAAAAGATGGGACTTTGAACGGGAGGGGGGGGGGGGGGGCGCGAAAATAGGAGGATTTAAGAAAATCACGATTATCTTAACAGACTTTGCCCAGTTACGGGGCATGACCGGCGGATGGAAAAAGGACAGCAAGGTTACTAACTCGATCAAGGGGAAAAGAATAGGAAGGAGGGGGGGGCAAGTTCGGGGAGTACCTAAACCTCTAACACCCGCAAGGGTGTGGTGTGGGAAAGGCAATGGGTTTTGTAACACATCCTGCCGAAGCACCCGCCGAAGAAGCCTCCCAATTTTGCCTACCAAGAAGACCAGTGATTGGATTACTATCCGAAAAGCATATGTAAGTGCACCCAGCGAAAGAAAAAAGGAAGGGCGCCTCCTGCCACCAAGAATGAAAACCTGGCTGTCAGCCTTGGACTACTAGAATCAAAGGATGAAAATCTTGATCAGGTTCGGTGGGTGGGGAAGAGGAAGAAGGGTGCAGTGGTCAAAAGTAGGAAAGGCCACAGCGGGCGAAAGGGCGGAGAAATGTCCGTCAGCGCTGACCGGGGGGTAGGCGCGATGAAACTAAGGGTGGCGAGAGGGTGTCCGAAGACCCGGAAAAGGGTGCTCAAAAGTTGCCTAAACATACCGGGCCAAAATAACACAGTCAGGCAATCTTGAAATGGGCATGGGGTGAAAAACCCGATGAGACATGCTTCCCAGGGATACATGAATGAATAAAAAAAACGAGGGCAATCTCCCGAACCTGGGGGACGCGGACATGCACACCCGTTCTTAGACCGAATTTAAACAGGGCGGGAAAAGCAAGTGCAGGGGGAAAAATCGACTTCGGCAGAGCAAAATCATTAAGGGTAAATAGTAACAAAACAACTCAATTATGATGGAGAACGGAAGCCTAAGACTTGGGTTCGAGTGAGATAGCACGGATCCGAAAACTTTATGAAAGAAACAGAAAACGTCTTCTCCACCTGGCGCAGGTCACCAGGAAGCATCAATGTCTATTTCGCTGAGACAGGGGGGGGCGCTACAATCGTTAGGGATGAAAAAAATTCAACATGTCAATACGACCTGA
>Ga0179591_1379830_pt1 | contig 10402 bp, 20 predicted proteins | sample CZOMad2_1_08_16f_FD_182891 | JGI IMG/M metagenome (GOLD analysis project Ga0179591, IMG submission 182891) | Vadose zone soil fungal communities from Angelo Coast Range Reserve, California, USA - CZOMad2_1_08_16fungal (PacBio error correction) | ecosystem: Environmental > Terrestrial > Soil >...
CAGAAGCCGGAACTAGGTGGCAGCTCCAGAAAAGGAGGAGGGGGGGGAAAAAAAGCTGTCAGAAAGGAAGGGGTGAAAAAAAAAATAAAAAAAGAAAGAAAACATGAAGGAGAGGAAAACGGCTCTGGGTTGAAAAAAGGGAAAACCAACTACAGGCGAGACAAATCAAAAGGTTGAAGCGAAAGGAACGCAACCAGAGAAAAGGAAAAAAAGAGAACATGTCGAAAGGAATTTGAAGATGGTACTTTTGTTGGGAGAGGGAGGGGGCTGTGGGGGTGCAAAAACCCCATAAAGGTTTACGGGGACAAAGGACAACCAAATAGAAAAAAAGAGAAAAAAAAAAGAAAATAAAAAAAATACACCATTTTAACAGGCCTTACGAAAGAGAACTGACAACAAAAAGAATATACAAGAAACTCGAGGGGACTTGGCCGGGAAACAAAAACCAAAACAATTAACGCTTTTTAACGGGGGAAAACAGTTCGGGGAACCTAACAGTCGGAGAGGAGAAATAACATTGGGGGATGAAGGAAAAGAAAAAGGGCTCCCCCAAAAATCAAAGGAGGAAAGTGGCAAAAAAAAGGGGGGGGCATCACGAAGAAAAAATCTTTGAGAAAGGGATGCGGCGTGTGGAAAAGGGCAAAGGGAAGGAACAGTAAACGGGATAACTCCAGCCCGGGTTCAACCCAAAGAGGAAACAAACACCGGTGTAAGGCAAAGCTTGGCTGGTTGTGAGGACAAAAATGAAACGAACAAGAAAAGGGGTAAGAATACAAGTTACATGAAAACCAGCCATACGTCGCAGCAGAAAAAGGAGTAAGGGCCACTTTTGAAATAAAAAAAAAAAAAAAAGAACAGAAAAACGTAAACTAGCGAAGGGGGCGGCGGGGAACACCTAGAGGAAAAAAGCCCCCTGCATCCTTTGAAACAAATAGGGGGACGCGAAAAAAAGGTGAGGGTTGACAAGAGTCATGTCAGAGACGGAAACCGGCGTGTTTCACGGTAATTACAAAAAACAAAGGGTCTCAAACTACTAATCAGTAACAACCCAGGAGGAATACGTAACTGGATGTAAGAGGGATTGAAAGGGGGGGGGGGGAAACAAAAAAAAACAGGTGTAAAAGTCTCAGGAGAAGGGGGGGAACAAATTTCCGTTACAAAAAGGGAAACCGCCCGCTAACATTCAAAAGAATGCCGAATCCGTAGGCTCCAAATAAAAAAAAGAGAACACACACCGTTTTTGGCAAGGGAGAAAAAAAGGACTGTTCAAGACAATTCCACTGTAGTCGGGGGGCCCGCTCGCACTCGTCTAGGAAGGCCCTTAATCCTTTCCAGACGTAACGTTCACCAAAAGGTGAAACAAGGAAAGAGGGGTAGGGAGAAAGAAACACATGAGTGCCGACCTCAGAAGGGGAAAACGAAAAAATAAAAGTTACGCCCAAAGAGATTTGGAAAGGAGGGAGTGTACACAAGACCCCAGTTAGGGGGAAAGATTAAAAAAGGAGGAAGTGCAAGAGGAGAGGGGGGGGGAAAAAAAAAAAAGGGGGGAAAGGCCGGACGCCGTAAATGCAGGGGCAACATCCAGAAGACAACCGCATTTTAACGTGTCATTCGAGGGGAGAAAAGACAAGTGTGCAGGGGAGACACCAAAGAAAATTCACCATCAATGACACTAGAAAAGGGGTGTGATCCAGACATCTGGTGGATTGGAGCTCGATCCACAGAGGTCAGAAAAAAGAGGAGAAAAGGTGGGATCAGAGATCAGTAACAAGGAGGGGGGCGACTGAAAAAAAAACTCCTAAGGACCGAACTTTGGCCATAAGAAAGAAAGTGACCAGAGGTTGGTTGGCGAGGGGGGGGTAAAAAGGGGGGTAAACCGGTGTTGGGGGGAAAAAAAAAACCCAGAGAAAAGTACAAAACGCGGACAAACGCGCGCCGAAGGGGGAGCAAACCAAAAAGGGCAAGCAAGACACGATCGTTTGCCAAAAGGGGGAGGAGAAGGGAGATTTTTGTGTGAAGGGGCAAGAATAAAAGAAAAAAACCTGAGCTGGGGGGGACTCAAAAAAAAAGAAACGTGGGGGGGGGGACGCCCCTGCTGAGGTTGAATCGCAAATGAAAATAACCCATTCTGAAGAAAAACAAAAACGAAGGGAAGGGGGGAAGAGAATTGAAAAAAGTTTAGGGGACGTGAGGACTCAAAAAGAGATCTTGTTTTGCGCACCAGAAAAAAAGAGGAATTGCAAAAGTCTTGTAACCAACAGAAATCGGACGGGCTTCCGAAGGTCAACGAAAGAAAAGGGGGGGCAAAATGAGAGGAGTTGGGGGACTCAAAGCCGCGGAAGGCGGAAAGTCTTGTCTCAACTGAAATAAAAATTCAAGAAAACCGGGGAAAAAATAGACAACAATAAAGAAATTTTGAAAAAGAGGGTGCCAAGTTCCGTTACAGAAAAATCACGGACGCATGTTAACTTCAAGATCACCCTTAAACTTCAGAAAACGGGAAAAAAAGAGGACAAAAGCGGCGATGGTCTGGAAACCAAAAACTTCTGTTCAAGCAGGGCCATGTTTTGTTCGCACGAGGTCTCAAAAAACAACTTTGGGGGAAGGAATTTGAAAAAAAGGAAATAAGCCGACACATAAAAAAAAAAACTTTGGCCTGAAGATGAAAAATGAAGCCCTGTACGGCGAAAACGGTGCACAGAGGGGGTTGAGTCTTCCTTCCCGAATACCGCAACCGGCTGTGCTCAGAAGGAAAGGAAGCTCGAAGCGGGAGGGACTGGTCACGGCAGAGGGGGGGGGAAAAACGGCGATCTGGCTGTACGAGAAAAAGATGTGAAAAAGGCAAGGGGAGGGGGGGAAATCAGGGTGGTTATCAAAACAGAAAAGCAAATGCCTGGATAAACGGGGGAGGGGGTAGGAACGCCGGGGAAGGAAAAGAACGGCAAAAAAGTCCGAGAAGATTACGAGATGGAAAAGAGAAAAAGAAAAAGAAGTGTCGAAAACATGGGGATCAACAAACCGGGGAGGGGGGGGGGACCAAAAAAAAAAAAAAAAAAAGGGCAAAAACTCCGGGTGTTTGATAACTTTTCCTAAGCAAAACTCGACATGGCTTCGCAGAAATAAAGAGCATAGGGGAATGGATAACATTTCCGGGGGTAAAAGGAAGGAAAAAGACACAAGCCGGAAATCCCAAAAGAAGAAAGGCCGAAATTCACAGAGGCACCGGGGAGAAAGGGGAACTTCTTCTTATGAAATCGTAAGGGAATGAAAGTGAACTCATGAATCAAAAATCGAAAAAAGTGGAAGGAACCTCCCCGTCTGGTACACAGAAACGGGAGTAACAAAATTAGAAGTCAAATCCCTTCAGAGGGAAACAGGGAATCAAGGAAAAGGAAAGAAGAGTGGGGGTGTATGTAGAGTCATCGTGGGTGAAAAATAAAAGGGGGGAGAATACTCCGGAAGGTGGGGGAGAGCGAAGGGGTGTAAAAGTAGACAAACGGAAAAAAATGGGGGAAAAGGGTGCTCCAAGAAGGGTGGACTTAACGAAAAGAAAAACCTCAAGACGCTTGCTGGACAAAAAAAAGGGGGGGGTCGGGGAGCCTGGTGCAGGGGGGAAAAAAAAACGGGAACAGAAGTTGCAGGCCAGGGGAAAGGCCGAGCGCAATAAAACGGAGCACCGAAGCGTTTAGGCAGAGGGACCACGGATGAAAAACTCCTCAGGGGGGGAAAAAAAAGAAGAGGAAACGTGGGAATGCCTTAAAAAAGGGAAAAAAACTGCCCCGGCACCTCCATTGGCGTCCCTCAGAAAGAAAAACCAAGTAGGGAAAAACGACGTTGTGAAGAAAAAATGGGGATCAGGGAAGAAAAAAAAGCGTGAGTAAGAAAAAAGGGAAAGAAAACAACCTCCTAGTGGGTCCGAAAGTACCGATGCGGTAAAAAAAACGACAGGGGAATTATTTTATAGAGAAAAACTGGCCGGAGGCTGGATGAAAAAGGGGCTGCGTTGTTCAAGGGGGGGGAAATGGGACCAACGTGGTGGGGAAAATATTAGAAAACGTACGAGGGGAAAAGATTTCAATTCAAGAAATTGTTCTTAAAAGGGCAAAAAAAAAAGGGAAAAGCAATGTGAGGGACAACAAACAGGGAGCGTTCAGGACATGCCGAATTGACTTATTCGAAATGAAAAGATGAGGAGAACAACAAAGCCTTGGGAGGAAAAAAAGAAAGAAATTCTCAGAAGACAAATGAGAATGGGGGGGGAAAAACAACGGACAACTCTGAGCATCAAAAAAACAATGACTTGAAGGTGCCCTCCCAAAGATGCCCCGGGGTTTCGTGATCTTGTTAAGGGCCCCGTAACACATTTGGCCAAAAAAAAAATGTTGGGGGTCGTTTGGCCAATGGGGAAGAAGGGAACACAACACCAACCTGAGGGAGTCAAGAACAACCAGGAAAAAAAAGCTCACTCGCGAAAGAAGGAGGAAACTGGGCAACTAAGGGAAGGCAGGGGGTACTCAAACGAAAAAAAAATGGGGGGACCCGCCTTGAATGCGGAGACAGGAAAAATTAAAAAAAGGGACGAACAGAATGGTTTCATGAATTACGAAAACCATGTCGAAGGAGGGAAGAAGAAAACATGACGGATGTGCAAAAAAGAAAAGGACGGGAAGGAGAGGCCCCCGACCAAAAAAAGACCAAAACACGGAGGAGGGAAATTGAAAGCACGAAAACCGAAGGGCCCATAAATTTGAGAGGGAGGTGTGCGCGCCCTAGAAAAAAGGGGACCAGACTGAAAGACAAGAAAAAGGAGGGGGGGTTACAACTCGCCACCAAGGCTGGGGGGACAGCGGCTTCGGGGGAGTTTGAGATCATGCCAAAAAACTGAATGGACACCGGAAAAGGCCCTCCTTTCAATCGTGCAAAGGTTGAACTAACGAGAAAAGAAACGGGGAGGCGCTCGTGACCAAAAAGAAGGTACAGGGGACCACCGAGCCCTCAACAGAACCGAAACGAAAGTCAAGCCCGTCTCTTGCCAAATGGGAAGGAACTCCATTGAGAATAGGGGGGGGGGTCCAGGGGGGGCAAAAGGGAACCCAGGTCAATGGCCGGATCTGAGAAGAAGGAAAAATGAAAAATAAAACCGCGTCCTCAAAACTACGTAAAAAAGTAACCCCACCTTAAAAAACGCAATGGAGGAGGCCAGCCAGTTTTGATCAAGTTTTAAAAGGGAAACACTAGGGAAAATCGGAAGCGGGAGAAAAAACGTACCGAAAAGCCTGTTCAAAAACCGCAAAATCATGCAGGAGTAACGCGACAGAGAGGGGGAAGCCCCCGAAGCTCATGAAAGAAATAAATGAAAAAGGTTGGGGGGGATAGCCAAGGAACCCTCGGGAATGAAAGACCGGGGGCGGTTCGTTGAATAATCAAGAGATCCCGTGCCTGCCCGGAAAGACCAAGGGGGAAAAACCACAACGTTTCACCACCAGGCTTTGGGGGACCCAGAGGGGGAAGGGGAGGAAAACGGGAAGGAGAGGGGGGCCACCCTTCAAAAAGATCAAACTTAGTGAAGGACCAGAGACGTGTGACGGCGATGCATCAGGAAAAAAGAAACAGAAAAGGGGGTGCTTTGGGTCGAGGGGAGAGAAAAAAGAAAGAAACAGCGGTGCAGGAGAACGTCAAAAAGGAGTGAGACGTCATGTGCACATCGTCGAGGGGACACAACTGCGGCTTAAGGAAGGCGGGCTGTAAGAAGGGCCAAAGGTAAGTTGGGGGGCGTAACGCACAACGAATGAAAACTGCACAAGACGCATGCAAAAGGGAGATGTGAAAAAAAATCCAAGGGGGGGGGAGAAAAAGCTCGACCGTCAGCTAGGGCCCTTTAACCTAAAAAAGGAACGAATCCGCCCGAAAATGGGCAAAAGGACTTAAGAAAGACAAGGCAACTCAAGCTGGGGGATTGAATGGTTGTTAAACTTGGAAGCCCGGGGAAAAGGGGGTTTGGCAAAGACCAGGTCAGAATCGTAAAAAAGCAAAAAAGGGGGAGGCAAACCAAAGCGAAAAAGAAACGAAAGTGGCCAGATTAAAGTCTGAGCAACGAGCTGGGGGGGGATGGGAGGGCTTGCAATGCGCCCGTGCTTCGGGGGAGCAAAACAAGGGATCGGCCTTGAAGGGGGGAAAAAAAAATTGGAGACCGAGAACTGCAACAATCACATCAGAAATCAAGAAAAAAAAGGAGAGGGGGAGGAAAGAAGGAGATGCCCCTGGGCGGGTAATGGAGAGAACGGAAAAACTTCAGCAGCTTCCCCCAAAAAAAATCTGAAGAAGGGGGGGACAAGAACAAGCAAAACGGGAGAAGGCAATGAAGGGGTGAACATAAAAAACCAGCATCCGTGAGGGGAATCAAAATTCATCCGCACGAATCGGTCCGTTGGAAATTCTCTCAAAAAGTGGAAAAAGGGTTCACAATAGCTGCCCGCCAAACGGCGTTCCGACTGGGAGTTAAAAAAAGGGTCATACAAATGCGGATCCAAGGTGGTAAAAACCATCGAAAAAAAAAATCAATTATTGGGTTTCAACGCCCAAAGGGAAAAAAAAAGGAGGAGGCCAGCGAGTTCGGAAAGGGGGGGCACGATAAGTTCGTGGGTGAGATCTAGGACAAAAAACTGACCAACAAAAGGTCGGGGGAGGAGGGGGGGGGAAGAATCATAAATAAAAAAAAAAAAAAAAAAAAGAGGGGCTCAACCTCGAACGTTGAGGCGATGAAGGGGTTTTGGGGACAAGGAAGCCAGGGCAGCCCGGCGCAGAAAAAATGCTGCAAAAACAAAAAAAAAAAATAAACGTTTTGCCCTGAAAGAAACTAGAAGTGACGTGCACTTAACGTAACCCATGGGGAAAAAACTTCCCCTCCTCCAAAAAACCAGGGGGGGGCAAAAAAAAGGGAGAATCTATGTCAGGAGAGGAAAAGACTTCTTGGGAGGGGGGAGAAAAGCCGGACCAAAACGGCGATGAACAGGAACGAGGGGGGACCTGGAGGGAAGGTCCTGGCAATAACGAATGGGGAAGCTCCCCTCCACTCTGCTGTAATTAAAAGGAAAGGGGGGGGTAGGGTGCGTGAAAAACCAAAAGTAGGGTAAAATTAGAGGTCAAAAAAAAAAAGATAAAGGAGAGACAATACTACCAAGAAAAGGGGCGAAGGCGGGGGGGGGGGTAATTCAAAAAAAACCGTTTTAATGACTTCCTAAAAAACTCGGGGGATGGCCCCTGACTTGAAGGAAAAACAGGAAGGGGTATTCTGCGGAGAAGAAACTAAGGATGTGGGGGAAGTGAGAAAGGAGAAACCTTGCCGGCGGCATTCTAAGTGAAAGGGAACAAAAATAAAGTGAAGGGGGCGGAAAGATGGGAACCGGAGCATGCAGGATGGAACCGGGTTAATGAAGGACGAAGGGATGCCCAAAGCATGAGGGGGGTGAAAAAAAAAAAAAAAGGGGAACTTAAATTAAAGAAGTCAAATGGAAGACGAACGGGCGACGTTTTTAACTATCAGTAAAGGGAAGGACCTTAAGGGTGAGGTTCTGGGGGGTGAGAGGAGGGGGGGGGGGGGAAAGGACACGTGAAGAAACTAGGCGGGGGGGTCAAAACGGCCGACGTGAGTTATGGGGGACGGGGCAACTTTACGAATAGGAAAGGATGAAAAAAAATGAGGGTGTAAGGGGCAATCCAGGGGGATCAAAAGCCACCGCCAAGCACCTCTGCTAAAGCCTTTGGGTGGCGTAATTGGGGAACACGAAGGGATGGAAAAAAACACGGTCGAGAGAGGGCGCGAAAGAAAAAAAGGAAAGAGTTTCTAAAAGCGGGTGGGGGGGAGGGCCAGGGGCCCAAAACCGGGATTACTACGAAGAAGATGAGACTCCCGGGGGGGAAAGCACCGGGAGGGAAAGGGACGGCGCACGGCATTTAGTCAGGGAAAAGAGATAAAGCTTTCGTACGGGAAACGTAAAGGGGGGCCCATGAGTTCACGGAACCTAAAAAGAGGGAAAGTGAAAAAATCAAACTCAACACTAGAGGGGGATACCTAATGCTGATCAACAAGGTGGAGGAGGGAAGCCCCTTATAGCTGTTAAAGGGGCTTGTCTAATGGTTGGAAAAAAAGGTTGTCCTTGAAGTTGCAAAAGAAAAGAATAGAAAAAAGTGTGACTAGGCCCAAGGACCTGGGGGCAAAAAGACTCAAAACTGAAGTAGGAAAGGAAACTTGCAATGGGGAAAGAAAAAGGGGACAAAAAAGGAAAGGGCTGGGACTTGGAAGAAAAGGAGGGGGTGGGAGGAGATTTTCTAGTCATCCTCTCAAAATGATTATGAAGGGGGGAAAAAAAATAAGGATAAAAAATAAGACCTCCCAATCGACTTCAAACATAAACACAAAAAAAAAACGCTACCATGGTGGGCCCGGGGGGAAACAAAGGGGAACCCAGACAATAACCGTGAAAAATGCTTGAAAAAGGAGGACCAAAGAAAGAAAAAAAGGCGTGACTCCAGGTTCGTGGTGCCAAATGACGAACAAACGCAGCCAACCTGAGCAGAAAAGAGGCCAACCATTTACAGGTGGACACACAAAGAGGGGAGACTACTGGACGGAGACTCCAAGAAAAAAAAAACGACAATCGGAATCCAAGACCCCGAGGGGGGGGGAACGCTTGAATATAGAGAACGCCCCTTTGAGGGGAGAACAAGCAAAGGGGACAAACGTTGTTCCGGCGAGCCTGGTAATCTTCGCACCGGCAAATAAGGAAGTAGTGACCGCCTCGGAGGAGAAGGGAATCCACCTGAGGAAACCCAAAAAAAAAAAACCGAGAAGGGTACCACCAGGGGGGAAACCGAGGGTCATACAAGCGGAGCTGGGTCGCTTGCAGCTCGAAACTAGAGAACCGCCTCAAAAGGAAAGGGGGGTCAGGGGTTACCGCACTCATAGGGGGGGGGGGTGCCCCAAAAAAAAAAAGGGGTAAAAATAAAGCTCGGAGGGGGGGATGAGCAAACTGAAAATTTCCGAAAAACAAGGGGTACTGAATCAATCACCTTTCGTACGTGGCTAAAAGAAGAGCTCACGTCACCGGAGGATTCCAAAAAAAAAAAAGTGAACCCCGGGGGGTGGCAAAAAAACGAGGGAGAAAAGATGAACTTTAAGCCGTTCACTCGAAGAAGGAAGGTCGTGCCACACTCGCAAAATGAATTCACCATGATCAATCCGGGGGAACCAAAAAAAAAAAAAAAAACAGGGGGGTAAACCGAAGTCCAAGGCAGAGGAGGAGACAGCCACGGGCATTACACCACTCATTACTAAAGAAGAGTCTCCCCAAAGGAACTTGCGAGGGGGACTGAGGCCTCGAAGTTTTTTAGCTGGGGGGAAAAAAATTGGAACCGGAGCATCGCCGGCAATGCTGCCAAGTACTAAATGCTGCCCTCAAAAACTTAGGAGCCCAACCTAACATATCCGATTACAAGGGAATAGAAAAAGCATTCAAAAGAAATCGGAGAAAGGGAAACATCAAACGTTTGGATCCAGAAAAAAGACAAAGGGACACTTCACGGGCTGGGGTCAAAAGTGAGGGACGCCCTCTCTCAGACCTGAAAAAGGGAAATCCGGCCCTTCTGGGGAAAAAAAACAGGCACCAAAATCGGCCTGTGAAAGGAGGTGAAGGAGATCCAACACATGAAAATTGGGGGAAGACCCAGTCACCCAGATGTCCTCTCGTACATTTAAAATCGCGGGGGAAAAGGATAGCCTCTTTACCAATACAGGAACGTGGGGCAGCCAGAAATATTCAAGTGGCAGCAGTGCGGATACTGAAAAATTGAAAAAAGAGCCGTCAGTCGTGAAAAAAGAGACCCGGCCTGCCTTGGGGACGGGTAAGGGAGAAAGTTCATCCATGAAAAAAAAGGTGGGGAAAGGGGGGGGGGGAGACCGAGCCCCGGTCAAACTGAAACCTGCCCAATCAACGTGCACTAGTTTGAGGGATCCGAAGAGAAAGCGCTTAGAGCTCTGGAACGAAACAGGGAAAAAAAAAGGGGCCGAGAGAAAGTAGGAAGGAAAACGGTGACAATCCGAATCCCGCGTGGGACTAACGGGGGGGTACCAACATCATTGATGGGGGGGCGGTTGTAAGTGGGAAGGCTCGTTGGTGTTGGAAAAAGGGACTCAGGAAAGGTTGAAAGTTGAGGCGCGGATGGTAGCAACGAACAGATTAAAAGCCAGGGCTTGGAAGATTAATTCCGGAGCCGGGACAGAAGGAGGTGGGGGGTTGTATGTTCAAACTTGGGGAGGGGGCTGCTTTTGTCGAAAAACAGAGAAGGGGGGGGGCGTGGGAATGCATGAAGTTTGCCGAAGGCCCTAAAAAAAACCAAAAAAAGA
>Ga0179591_1271865_pt1 | contig 10401 bp, 7 predicted proteins | sample CZOMad2_1_08_16f_FD_182891 | JGI IMG/M metagenome (GOLD analysis project Ga0179591, IMG submission 182891) | Vadose zone soil fungal communities from Angelo Coast Range Reserve, California, USA - CZOMad2_1_08_16fungal (PacBio error correction) | ecosystem: Environmental > Terrestrial > Soil >...
ATTGCAGGGGGATCGCGGAATTCCCATGGGCAGAGGGACAAGGGGAAGGAAGGAGAGAACAGGACAGGTCGGAAGAGACGGCTGCCTTTACTTCCTAACGCCAAAAAAAGGGATAGGTGTGGGACATCCTGCTTCTTAATTCAGCGGAGGAAAATGGAGGGAATTTGAAATTCCTGGAGGGCAACGCGATTCGGAATGGAGGGTTGAAGGAGAATGTCACGAGGGGGGGGTATTTCGAAGCTTTTTCGTGAACGGCACCCATGTTGGGGGAGAAAAAAAGAAAAATCAGCCTTCCAGACAAACCCGAATGTAATCTAAAATCGTAGGGGTGGCCTGGACGAGGGACTATCCAACTTCGTGTGTGGTGGTTTCAGAGAGAATCTATAAGAAGCTAAGGAAGGCCGGGGGGCAAAGCACGTCGGGATTCTTTGCAAAAATCCAAGAACCAGAAAATAAGGAATTCTATACCGACACAGGCGTGATCTAACACTCAATGGGCGAAAGAAAGGGGTGATCAAGGTGTATCATCCGGTTGTGGAACGTAGTAAAGTACCTGCACAGGAGGATTGGAGGGGGGGCGTTACATGACAACGGTCGGTCACTGGGAGGGGAACAGGGGTATCGGACTCGGAAGCGGCGACGTGCATTGGATCGAGTAGCAGAAAAACACCAAGAAAGAAGGACCGGGGGGGATCGCCGACTCGCACGGGGAGACTGCTCATCTGACGTATGGAAGGGCTCCGGCGCAAAGGGGGGTCATTGCGGCTTCTATCCACCAAGCAAAACATATCATGCCGGAACATTCTCTGGTTATCCGAAACCGAAAGGAAAGAAGTGGGAAGGGGAGGAGGCAAAAAACGGAAAACAACCCCCACCCCCCCTAAGTAAAGACAGACCAACCTTTTCACGGCGCCAGGGAAATGCGAAATGTCCTAAGGCGAATTAGTCAAGGGGGAAAGAGTCCAGAGTGCTCTCGGCAAGGGCAATTGGGCTACGGACGGTTCAGTCAGGAAGAAAGAATTTAAGAGTACGCGCCCTTTCCCGAGGGAACCAGGACAATGGGGCAACATAAGTGGGAAGGTGCGTATATCTCGGAAGGAAGGTCAACCGAACTATCAAAAGGAATTACCTGACCGGGGGAAAGGAGTTGTTTACATGTCAAAGAGGCTCAAATTTCCTCTAATGTCTGGCTCGTGGGGAGCCAAGTACCATCGATTGACTGAACAACGGTTTCCGAATTTTAGAGTCATTCTATGTGGGGTATGAGATAAACGGAAATACGAGCACTCTTTTCGAGGGAGTCGGAAAGGTCAGAAAGGGAGTAAAAAACTCAGAAAGGATATTTCTTAATCGACTAAAAACTTCCAAGTCTTCGAAAAACAGCTGAGAGGTTCCAGAACCGAATAGCTTACATCGAAACAGGTCCCTGCTGTGCCTCTTTTTATTCTACAGGAGGGAGTTCGCGGGAGGACCCGAAAGGAACCTGCCGGACCCAACTGCGGGGGGGAAGGTAAGGGTTGTGCCTCCCGGAAGGATTTGCTCGGATGTCGTTCTCTGAGAGATAGTCTGCAATCGAGTGTTTAAAAACTGGAGCTGAGGGGGCCCTCCCGAAGAAGCCCGCTCGTGAGAGGGAAAATCACGAAGGTGCGCTTAAGGTAACCAAAACAAACTAGCCGAGAAAGGTCTGATCCACCTCGGAAGTACACTCCAGGAGGACTTCTGTACGGGCGTCATCTCATCAGATGGAGCTGCATCAACACGGCTGGAGTCTAGCCAAAGTCTACTTCCCATCAGACTTTCAAAATTGGTCCCTCGGATACCGGGAATTGAGGTAAGCGACGGTCAAGTCATGTGGATAGGGGAGAAAAATCACGAAAACGGGATCTTCTTCATATTCTCTGGCAGGCAGAGGGGAAAAAAAAGGCAGTAAAAAAGGGTGGAGCGTTGAGCAGTCAACCATCGGTCTATCTTTCTAAGTTAAGGGGGTCTTTGCCGATAAGAAGTAATCCGATGCGAATGACTAGCGATGGAAAGCTCCTAGGGTCAAAGCTACCGATGTGATGCGAGGTCAAGGTCACGTCACAAAGGTCTGGGGGGGGCTTCACTCTGAATTCTCGCTATGTCTGTGTCACGGGGGGAGTGCTCAACAAAAACACATGGGATGGGAAGGAGTTATCTTAAAAAGGCTCATCATCAGAAGACCATCTCGAAGCTTGTAAAGCGAGGGGATCAAACCAGGGGGCAGCGGGACAGACGCGCATCACTGTCTTGGACTCCTTTCTGGAGAAAGGGATTCAGGTCCTTCTCAGGACGGCTTCCTTCTTGGCGTAACATCAAGAGAAGGAAGGCCATTGAAAAATAAAAAGGGTGGAGAGACGTCTCGATAACCTTATTTGTCAACGGAAAAGTCAAGGGGGGGGGGGGGAAAAGGGTTACTTCTCCCGCTACGAATGTCCTACGAGAAGTGCGGGGGCGGAGGAGCCAGAATCACGGGAAGGCCGGCCGGTGCCGCTCGGGCAACACTGGGATGGGTTCATGTGCCGTCGGCTTCGTGAGGGAGGTCTGGGGGTCGAAGAATGGTCCTACTTTGGGGGAGAAGGTAAAGGCGGGGATTGCCGAGGGGATCTAAAACTTCCGGCAAGAAGAGGGAACGGAGTGGGAGGCGGTGGGTCAAGCGCACGCGGAGGGGAGTGGGGAAAGGGTCAGACCCATGGGCAACAAAGAAAACTTGCCAGGGCAAAAGCGAAACAGGAGGCGAGAGCGTTTTCATCGCGGACCAGATGTTAAAAAGATGCAGAACGTTATATGCCCGCGAAAAGGAAGACGTGCACTTCATCCAAAGGCCACCGTGACTAGATCCTGTGAAGAGGAAGGGGAGGGACCATGCATCAAGCCAGGGCGATCACTGAGTGGGGGACGCGATCGGGAAGACTCGGGCTCGGAGGGGGGAAGACAGACTCCAGCCAACCGTCATCAACTGGCCGGCATAAAAATAACCAACAGCGACTAGAGGGGAACCAAGTGGGGAACGAAACATGCGCTTAAGGGAAGTCTGTCAGCGGAGTCTTGAATGAGAGCTTAAAATTTATATGGGAGGCCTGTGAACCGCCATTCCTCATTTTTTCTCGGCAAAAACAAAAAAAAAAAAAGCTCTTAACGACCGATATCGTACTGCACGGGCCCTCGGAGCCTTGGAGCGTCCGAGAAACTGGCGCTCAGAGGTAGAGCCATTCCCGGACCTCGCCTTAGCCTCTAGGAAGTTAATATCTTGCACGCTGAGGGCATGCCTCAAACGAAAGCCACAAGAGTGATGGCCGGAAAAGTCTTTTCGGCGGACTAAGGCAGAACTCTTCACACGTGATTTAAAAAACATCGTTGGGGGAGAACCCTATTGCAGGGTTAGGTGCTCACGGGATATGATTGTCCACTGGGGTGCGCAGAGCACAAGGCACACTCTTAACCCGCAACCGTTCGGGAAAGGCACGTAGCTGGGAATAATTGATGCTCCGCGAAAGAGGCAGAGGCTCCTCTTAAGACTCAACCTATCCCAATGTCGGGTCCCATCCAGTGAAAAAAGAAAGACCGTTGTCATCTGAAATCGGGGAAGGGGCCAACGGTCACGCAAAGCCGGATTGTACGAGAAAGTGTCAATGGGGGGGACGCCGGGCATTAATAGATACGGGTTTTACAGAGGAAGAGCCACGAAGGGGGTGACAAAAAGATACGTGATGGAGACATCCAGCCGCATCACTCCCTCTAGAAAGGGGGCAACCCCACCGAAAGAAGAGATCGTCCGAGAACCCCGTCCACCATCGGGAACCACGCTTGGAAAAAGGGTATTCATATTGGGGGTCTAAGGAGGCGCTCGCGTCTCCATAATTGTGCCGTGCAGAAATCAAGGTTGAACCATGGCTGGCTGCATTCGAATCCACAGGGGGAAGAAAGTTGGGGGGAAGGACAAAAGAGGCTGTCCAATGGGGGGCTACGCCATCAGCCCGCAGAAGACGAAAAGACAACAATATTGGGTTTTGGCGCACGGATGGTTGATGTAGAAGAGAAACACAAATCCTTACGGGGAGGAATGAGAACAATGTCGTTGCCAAAAATATCGTTATCAGCCGGATCCACGGCCAACCAGGGAAAAGGAGAGATCTGGCAGGGGAAGGCTGATCCATTGCGCGTCCCAAGGAGTGCAAGACCAAAAAGGGAGGGGGGGCTGGGAAAAAGAAGAGGTAAAAAAAAAAAGGGGAGACTCAAAGGGGAGGGTTGAGCGTCCTCCACAAAGAGGGCGCTCCAAAACGGCGAAGGAAGCCTTATGGGTGCTTTATTTCGAAAACCAATTTGGACAAGAAGGGACTCACACAGAAGGAAGTCAGGAAAAAGTTCGGGGGTGCCATGCAGCCGACTCCAAAATCGGGTCTTTTTCGGAGGCAACAATGTTATGGCGACTCGGGAGGGATCCGGGGAAAAAACACAAAAACCATGAAAAAAAAGACTAATAAATCGGGTACTAACAGGTGTAGAGCGGTGAAAGAATCGGGTGTGGGTTTCAATCTACCCGAGGAGTGCATAAAAAAAGGCGGGGACTCACTCATCACGCACAGGCGATTCGGAAAAAAAGGACGTTTCAGGAGCTCTAAACCCAGAGGGATATTCCTAGGTCGGCTCAGTGTGATCACTTGAAAACCCCGGCTTGGGAGGAGCTGATTTAGAACTGGCACAGCTCGAAACTATCCCTGAGTGTAGGGGGTTGCAAGGGTAAAAAGTTCAGGGCCACTAAGGGGGGTCGGATTTGGGCGCGGGGAGGAAGGTGAGGGGCGCATCTGGTCGCTGATCCGCATCATCTTCTGGGGAGAAGAACTACTTAAAGGAGGAATAACTCATGGCTGCGGCGTCAGGATGTGAACGACGCTCCAAAGGAGACAAGTGCCTCTTATACCAAAAGGAGCGGAGTCAGGAAGCAGCAGTGTGGGTATCCCAACACCGTCAAAATGGGTACTAGTTCTGGATGACCGACATGACGACCCGAGGCACACTGCCAGGAAGCGTGCGGTGCGGGGGGACGCGCCAGCGTGGCGCGCGGATGGCAATTGGTGCTGGTCCGCCGGAAAGGGTGGGGAAAAAGACCGTGGAAGGGGAGTTACTCGAACTTCGGAAAGGCTGTACGCTCGCGTTTGGGGGAAAAATTACTCTCGCTCATTGCGTAAACGGGAGGAAAAAGGAAATGGGCTTGAAAAGGTCTCAGAATTTTTGGTCCAAGCAAGGAAGAGATTCAGGGCTACCAAATGGGCGTGACGTTCCTTAAACCTCCTGGCATCAGTGGAAAAGGGAATGGGCACAAAAAAGAACGTTCGTCGAGGTTGTTATCGAAGTCCGGCCCCCCCAAAGTTTCGGAGCATGGAGCGCTCGAGGGTATTTTATTGGGGACGTGAGAAAGAAAATCAGGGGACACTAGTGGAGTGAATCTACTTCTAAGCACGGAGGCAAATTTAGAGCACTTTGAGTAGAGGCCAGGGGCCTACACGGCTCATCTATGGACCTAAAATCGAAGCGGAGAAGGCCGGGGGGGGGGAGGGACTAGATGTAATTTCTCTTTCATTACGGTTCGAAAGAACCTATGACAACAGAGGTGTTCAATCGAAAGGTTCCCAAGAAAGCGATTGCTCAGATGGGGGGAGGAAGTTCTTAGATGCAATCGCTTGTTTTGCCATGCAGGCGGCAATCCCAGCCCGAAGAAAAAATCCCGGAGGTTCAAGAAAAGAGACACGCCGTCGACGCCCGTATTCTGGTTGCCCAAATATCAGACTTTAAATGGGGAAACATACGTCAAGGACAAAGCCATTGGCTAGAGGGTCAGAGAAGGTCAGCGAAAAGCTGGCAGCTAAATCGGACCGAGAAAAATGGAAAACTCATCAAGACTGCACGTTTAAACACTCGATATCCATTGTGGAAAAAAACCCAAAAAGGGAAAAGGGAACTCCGGATCTGGAGAAGAAAGCACGATACGAACGTCAGGAAGAAAATCGGTCGGAACGCAATTCCTAACCGGGACCGACAGTACAATGGCGTTGAAAAAGAAAAAGGGTCTCGCGAAGAAGGGGAAAAAGTAGAAGCGTCGCGTCCGAACTGTTAGAGGGGGAAATCTAATATTATAAGGCTCCTTAACCGGCCGCCCATCTAAATACCCGGCAGAATAAAACGGCGCTGAGGACGGTCCTACACGCACGGCTTTTGGCTCACGCTCGGGAAGGAGGGCGGGGAGGAAATTCTTGTGAAAGTTCTCCATCTAAGAAGACAACAACCAACGTAAGGGGGGGAGGGTGGAAGGTCAAAAGCATCATTATACCATAAGAAGGTCTGGGCCCGAACTTTAGTGTGAACAGTACCTCAGCCCTCCAAGAAATACTTGAGTGATTCAAAAGGGGAAACACCCACCGGCTGGGGAAAAGGTCCTGTCAGGGGGAATCTCATCTTCTTCCTTCGACGAAAATAAGAGATGAAAAGCCATTTTCTGAGCAAGGGGGGGGGAAAGTAGCGTCCCGGCACGAAGAAAATGATTCAAACCTGTTGTACCTTGCACGGTCAGCGAAAGGGGACGACGCACCTACGCTCGTTTCTGCATCGTGCTGTTATATCCAGATCACAAGGAAAGTGTTTCCTTGTCCATCGACGGGGGGGTCTCGGATGCCGTCCGGGAGCGGGCGAGCGGCTATGGGCTTGACCATCCTGGAGGTCATTACCTGAGAGGGAGTGAAAAAGAAAATGCGAAAAGTGGCAAAAATAAAAGGGAGCCTCGTCTCTTGTGACTTCAAGGAATCTTCGTCCCAAGGGGTTGAAAATCTCACTCAATGATTTTCGGCTCTGTGCCTTGCGGGCACTCCATGAAAAGACGAACGAGGCACTAAGGTCACTTCTCGGGATGACTTGGGAACCTCTGATGTTGCATGTAAAAAAAGGAACGAGGATTGCAAAGGAAAAATGACTATCACTTCAACTGCCAAGCCTTGTCCCTCTCCTGTTGGAGGATGTCAAAGGGGGTATTGGAAAATGTTCGCGATTCGCACACTTGAAGGAACTTGGGCGCGCCAGGAAGGAGGAGTTCATAAAAATCTGCTGTCGGGAGGGGATCCAGAAGGAACTCGGGCCCTCTCAAGTTCAAGGAGAATCAAAAACACCTGGGGCAGGGAATTCAGAAACATCCCTGATCAAAACTCCTTTTTTTAAGAAGAAGGCGCTAGGAATGACTTTTGAAAGAACCGCAGCAATGAAAGACGGTTGGAAACAACAGTCACTCAATGTGCAGGGGGGGGCTATTGCGGGAGGAACTTCTTTCGACATTCCGATAGCGGAAGAAGGGCCACCGCAAAGTTGCAAAAAGGAGCGGACGACCGTGCATGGGCTCACGTAAAGTGGGGGACCACTGACGGACCTTCTCCTACCGCAATTGAGAAAAAGACCGGGCTGGCCCTTAAAGTCCCGCAGAGAGAGAAAAAGGGTCCTTCAAAGAGTGGGGGGGAAAGGTAGGGACCAAGGGTCCGGGTAATGCAAGGGGGATGACTACGAGCCCACGGGGGGTCTGATAAAGAGCTTCCTGTGATTTTTTGACCGGGGCATGGGTTTAGAAGGAGGGACACGTTTATCCACGGGGAAGCCGAGGGCTCGTGGAGGTGTGGAGAGGACCGGTGCAGTTCGGCGCGCTCATAGGGGGTAAAAATTTTATATCAACCTCGATCCCCGCTGAAGTCGCCGAAGGGGAGAAGAGCTCAACAGGTCCAAGGTGGAAACGGTACCGCAAAACATCAAGAGAGGTGGGGAGCTTTCAGGTACAACGAAAAACTTTATGAAGGTAAGGACACAATGGTCCCGGAAGCGATAGTGCCGCCGGTCAAATGGAGAATGTTCGGTCGCATCCCTGCTTGTGTATGTGTTTCGTTATGAATGTACGACAGGGAAAAGAAGCAGCGGTAAAATAGAGGGAAACCACATCACGAAGTCTTGCGGAGCTAGTTCGGCCACGCTGGGGGGGGAGTCTTCATGCAGGGGGTGGGGTGGTTGAGGAAGGAAAAGCGCTCTCCTCGGGTTTGGACCGGGTAGAAAAAGAAGGCTACATAAACGATACACCATTCTGGAGGCGCCACCTATAAAATGGGGACCACAGGACAGGAAACGTCCAATTGCTTTCCTCCAAGCTCTCAGGCCGGAAAGATCAGACAAAGATTGCGGTTGGCGACTCGGGTTTGTGAGAAAAGATCCAGCAAAAGCCTCTGAAAAAAATACGTGAAGGATCTGCTGGCAAAAACGAGCGGGTGTATCATAATGATCCCAAAAAGGAACAACGAAGATAGAGATTCTTTCCGGGAGGATGAATCCATTCGCTTAATGGAATTTCCAAAGGTTTCACGCAGAAAAAGACAGTAAGGGGGGGGGGAGGGAGCAGCAACCCGAGTGAGCAAAAGACGAATGCTTTCGGGAATTATAGACAGGTCTTAGTCTTAGTCAATTTGGACCACCGTTTTAAAGAAAAAGGTTCCAGAACGGGGGGGGCTGAAAGATCGGAGGGTTGCTGACAGCCAGCAATGGCAAATCTTTTATTGGGTCGCCGGGGGGGAACTTAGAAGTTATGAAGGAACTAGGCGCGGGTTCCTTCCATACACATAAAACCACCGGGGGGAAGGGTAACTAATAGAGACTGGGGAAGGCTAGAGATCCAGACGTTCTTGTTGGGGGGTCTAAGAGTGCGTACAGAGCAGGCTTTACCTGGAGCATCTCAGATAAGAAACGCACGAAAAGGGGCAACAAACAAGTTCTAGGAATAGAAAAAGTCGTGAGCTTCGTAAAGGATGCGCTCATAGCTCAAAACAGGCATTGGGGAATCACGCCCTCGCGAAAAGAAAGGGCTTGTGAAGGGAAAATGAAAGGGAAAAAAAAGGGCCCGACTGTGTGGCAGGGGGTAAACACAGGACGTTTTGATCTGTCAACAACGAAGGGGGATCAATGTTGAACCGGGCCCCCTGTGGGAAATCGTGCGACCTGGTTGGGCAGAGACAATCAGGGCCACAGCTACAGAAGGGACCCGTATGCGCAGAACGGTTTGAGGCTGTTCAAGACGGTTACTCCTCCGGCCTGCCATTGGGAAGGAATCCTTCTATCAAGAGTCGAAAAGAAGAGGGCAGGCTCTTGGTATAGGGGAATGGACGAGGTCAGGTCCTCGTCACGCAATGCAGGAAAGACCTGGTCAACGGGAAATGTTGAGACAAGGTCCATATTTGGAGGTATGACAGCGGCCAGTATATTTCGCTCGGAAGGCAGGGGGGCTACGTCAAGGTCACGGCAAGGGAGAACTTCATGGTTTGTGAAGGATAGGACGGGGAGGGGGAATGCCGAAAGGTACAATTTGGCAAAAATACTCAGTGGTGCCTTGGGACTGATGGGGAGTGAAGGCCGAACGAGCAACGCCTTACCTGGGTGGTTAAGGCTCACGGGGTGTTTGACCACCCAAGAGAGAATTCACCTGGACAAGGGGGCGGGGAAACCCGGGAGGAAGGGGGGCCTTTCAACACGAAGTTTGAACGATATGTTTTTGAAAATTCCCGGCACCCAAGTTTCGCTCCAGGAATGCTGACGCCGGGGCAAGTGTGAACTCAATAAAGAGACAGTGCTTAATCGACTGCGAAACTTGGGACCAACTTAGAACGCCGCAAGGTCGCCGTGGAATAAGAGGGCTGAGGAACCTAACATGGAGCGGAGGCGAGGTGAGCGGTTTTAATTTTCCGGTCAAAGAGAAGGTTGCGCCTACCGAGCCCAAGAGGGGGGTCAAGCTAGGGTAAACGTTTCCCCAGAACCGAGGGGGAAAAATTTCTTTAAAGGCATCGCCGGTCTTTCAATCTCTTTTGTGTGAGTGGGGAAGTCGGGGGCCCTAGCCCAAATCGTCGGTAACACCATCAAAATTCTACTCCTGGGTAGAAATTGCAAAGGACGAACGTTTCGATAACCGTAAAGAACGCATTCGAAGAGGCGCAGGGGAAGGAAACAATCAATCAGAAGCCTACATCGGCAACCGAACTACCGCACCATTGGGGAAAGCATCGATATGAAACCCGTGTTTGTCCAGGGAAGTCACTTCAGACAAACACGTCCCTTTTATCTGTAGAATAACGAAGAGATCTGAGCGTCATTACTAGGGGAGGGGGAGGGTGTACGTGCAGACTCGTGTAAGAGCGCAAGCAGTTCAAAAAGGGTTCGCGCCCTGGCGTGGATCTTTTTCGCGAAAAGGAAGAAATAAAGGGCTCCATCAAGCCTGAAAACTGTAGGAATCCAATTGGGGGGGAGGGGGGGAGGGGGGCGTCACGCTGCCCTTGAGGGCTCACCTCAAAATGCTTCGTGAATTCGGAAGTCCAGAGA
>Ga0179591_1363820_pt1 | contig 10401 bp, 10 predicted proteins | sample CZOMad2_1_08_16f_FD_182891 | JGI IMG/M metagenome (GOLD analysis project Ga0179591, IMG submission 182891) | Vadose zone soil fungal communities from Angelo Coast Range Reserve, California, USA - CZOMad2_1_08_16fungal (PacBio error correction) | ecosystem: Environmental > Terrestrial > Soil >...
AAATCCTCAGTATGCGTTCGTAAGCCATTCCTGAACGGGAAAAAAAAGAAACCAATCCCCGAGGTGGGGGGGGAAAATGCCGGTTCAAACAAAGCAAGGGGGAAAAGGAAAGGGAATTTAGATGACCAAGATAAAAACCGGGGAAAAATAGGATGAAAAAAGGAGGTAAAAAACTGGCTGGATCGGGCAAAGGAAAAGGGACTTGCTTCGTCACAAAAGACAGAACGGGGTGGGGGTCTAAAAAGCGTGATGGAAATGTCATCTGAACATAAAAAAAAGAAAATGGCCACGGCGAAGGGCTTAGCCGGAAAAAAAAAAGGACACTTGCGGCTAGCCGGGAGAAAATGGGGAGAACCCTTTCGATGTCTTCAGTAAAGTAAAAAAGAGAAAAAAGAAAAGGGCAGATAACGGGGGGGGCGGGGAAGCAAAAAAGCCGCAGTTGCGTATCGGATGCCAGGAAGTTTAAAAGGGAAGGCCTGTTGGGAAGGGGGTCGGGAAGGGTAAGGCTCCCGTAGGCTTGCCACTACGAGGACAGCAAAGAAAAAGGGGAACTCACGAGAAACCACAGGGCCCCAAAGGATCCAACGAAAGGAATAACTTGGCTTGAACCATCAGGGCAAAAAAACCAGGGACTCTGACCGACAATCAAAGAAACGAAAAAGCGGGTTCGGGAAGGGGGCTGAAAAAAGGGACTGGTCAATGACCTGTGAAAGCCTGGAAGCGGGGAGAAATCACGCCAAGTGTATGAGGGAAAAAATCCAAATGGTCGGGAAGGGTCAGTACTCTGTGAGAAAAGCTCGTCCGAGGGAGGAAAAAAAAAAGACGCTTGGGCGAATGAAAAAAAATGTTGGTTTGGAATCACGTCCGGTATCCTGCCCCATTCCCGGGGGTCGCTGAAACGCCAAAAAAAAAACGTAGAAGGAAGAAAGTACGTGAGGACATTCACATCCTGGTGGGGAAGGGTCCCTCCGGACCCTACAAGCGGCTTCTAAAAAAATCAGGGTTGGTCCAAGAGGAGGGGGGACATCAGGGGGGGGGACAACGTAACTCGTGTCCGAAAATAATCCACAGGGTGGAGGCCAGAGGGGTCCGCCAAAAGCCTTCGAAAAGAAAAATATTCCCATTCATCCTGGGGCATAAAAGTGTTCAACGCTCGGGGATCAGGGTGAGAGATCAAGGGGAAGGGGTGTGCAACTAAAAGGGGGGGGTGCTCCGAAACAGAAAAACTGGGGTCCTGAATTCCTTAGGAAGACGGAAGTCGGAGAAAGAGCTTCAACCGGAAAAAAAAAAGGCCAAAAAAAGAAAGGCAGATCAAGTTCCCTGTTCATTAAATAGTTGCCTGAAGGAGAGAGGCACAGGGATCCCCCCTGATCGACGATAGGGGAAGGGAACTCAAGACGAAAAAAAAAAGACCTGCAATAGAAGAGGATACGTAAACAACAACCCCATGCCAGGAAAATGTGGGTCCGTGGATGCCCACACGGCGGGGGAAAAAATAAAGGGGAACCACACAGAAAGGGGTCGATGGAAAGACATGTGCATGTAACGACGGAAAATAAAATCTTTGGAAAAGGACTGCAAGAGGAAGGAAAAACAGAGAGTGCCTCTTGGGGGTCCTTCGGACCGAAAAAAACAGGGGGGGGCCCAGGTCATGTAGGAAGGGCGTGGACAAAAAGGGGTAAGACCTACTACCGCTCACCGTGCTGCATGAAACCATAAGCCGAAAAAAGAACGGAAAAGAGGTGAAGGTCCAAGTTCATATTAAGGAGGACAAAAAAAAAAGAAACATTAGACAAGGGTCGATCAGACATCAAAAAAAAAAGTGACAAAGGTCCTGTCTCTGGAGGGCGGGCCAAAAATTACCCATCAGAAAAGAAGGAATAATTCAGGGAATCGGTAAAAAACAGAAGGGACACGTGACCGTTCTCTTGGGGCCCACGAGGGGAAAAAAAAAAAAAATGCCCAACAGAAAAACCCCAGTCCTCCCTGAAGCTTCCGGCCTGAAAAGGGGAAAAAAGAACAGGGGGGAAGTGATGGGGAAGGCCAAGGAGGGATGGTAAGGAAAAAAAAAAAAAGGGAAAACTGAGGAAGTGCACAGGGCGAACATAAGGGAAAAATGGGGGACCCGAGGCCGTGGGTGGGGACAAGAAAAAGAGGAAAGGAATGAGCTAGACGAAAGGATTTTCCAAAAGGCGCGAAAACCGTGGTTGGCGTGGAGAATCTCAAACGGGCCTGAAATCTCCCGTGCCAAAAAAACGTTTAAATGACGCGGAATTCGAAAAGATTAACGATACCAGGGGGAAGCGAGAAGATCGACCGCTCATGAAAAAACAAAGAAAAATGGAAGGAGGGCGAGGACAAATAACAAAAAAAAAAAAAGGGTCAAGAGAATGAACGCGTTCATGAGATTCCACAAAAAAGGCCATAGAAAGGAAAGGGTGGCACAGGGGTTTGAAACAATTCAAGGGTCGGAAAAAATCTACCCACTGCTCTTGGCACCTTGCAAACGAACAAGCGGGAACTCAGCGGGGGGGAAAACAAAATGAGTCTGTAAGAAAGGGGCGAAGGAAAAAAGTGCCGACCAGTGGGGCGAAGAAAGGGGGGAAAAGGTTTGAAGATAGAGCTATCAAAAAGGAACCGATCTCAAATGACAAAAAGGGGCTGAGGGGGGAGAATGATCCGAGGAACAGGGCTACAAAAGAGAAGAACGGAGTGAATAGATGCCCCGGGGGGTCAAAGGAACTCTGGCGAGATTGCAAATCCCGAAAAGGGGGACCTCAGGGAAAAACAAAAAAAAAAAAGAAAAAGGAAAATTTGAAAAGAAAAAAACCTAACTACCGGCAAGGGAACCAAAGGGGGGGGGGGGAGCCAAAGCGACAGGTCATACAAGGGGTTGTCGAGAAAAAAAAGCGAAACGCATTTTTGGGGGAACAATGCGAACAAGGAGGGAAACGGGGGGGGGGGGGGAGGGAACGTCGATGGGGAACGAAGGGGCGAAGGCCCCCCTTCAGAAAAACTCCTCGCAAGGTCAAACAGGGACGACGTGGGAAAGGCGTTGGGGGCAAGTCGTCATTAGGGGAAAAACAAAAAAAAACGGGAAACACGAAATTAAACATGTGGGGTGGGTGGGAGGTAAAGGGGGTTGAAAAAGAGGCAGACTGACGAACTTCGCAGCAATCAGAAATTAAAAGGAAAAATGGGTCGATGAAACAACATACCAAGAGAAGGGGGAGGGGAAAAACCATTTTCTAAAAAGACGTTGAAAAAAAAGCGAGCAAAAAAAAAAAAAGGGGAGATGGAGGAAAAAATAGATTCCCAGCAGCCAAACAAAGAGGCAGCAGGGGAAGGGGGGGACCCCATGGTTGAACATCTACAACGCCTCTGGGGGAAGAGGAGGGGACTACGAAGTTTCGAACTAAACAAGAAGTGAGAGAAAAGGGAATCACATCTTCTATTGGTCACAAGTTAGGGGAAAAACGTTGAAAAATATAAGTAGCTTTGCAACAACGAGAGGAAGTGGCCCCGCACCCTGACGTCCCTGCGAGATCAGGCAACGCGCAAGGAACAACAGACAGTCCTCAAACCAAAAAGAGTAGGGGAAAAAAAGCAAAAACTTTACAAAAGACAGACTTGAGTGCCGCGTGAGCAGTAAGGGGAAGATTGCCAAAAGAGTGCTGAACAAAAACAAGGGGAGGAGATCTCGGAGTTCCCATTTCATCTTCCACTCAAAGGAGATGGAGACTCTTTGGTGCAGCTCCATCGAAGGTGGGGGAAAAGGAGAGGTCTCTTACTTTCACAGCCCAAAAATGGAACCACCTTACGAAAAGAGCCACTGCCTCAGAAAAAAACTTGGGTCCAGCAAAAATCAAGCAGCATTTTAAAAGCAAGGCAAGATCGTCTAGCAAGGGAGGAAGGGGAAACCAGCACTTGGAAGAGCCAACAAGACAACAGTAAAGGTTCAGGACGTGAAAGGAAGGAATCAAATGAACGTGGCGCGCTTCCTGGGGAGAAATAGCAGGAAGAAAAAAAAACAAACTTTGCCTTGGGGTGACCTCAAGGAGAAAAGATCTTCCGACCCCAGACGGTAACCTTCGCGCGTCAAGAGGCTGGCCCGGGGAGCTGAGAACAAATTGGGGAGAACTGAAATTCGAATAAAAGGAACCTTAGAGCGCGGGGGGGCCAAGAGAGAGAAAGAAGGAAGACAGTCGGAAATCCCACTGGAACGCAGTAAACCAATTGCAACCACTCAGGACAGCACGGGAAGGGCCTGAAGAGGGGCATCAATCTCCCGTCAACGGGGGGGAAACTGAGAAAAAAAAGAGAGGGGATTGCGCATCGGAAGAGGACTGTTGCGAAAAAAAGTGGACCAAATAAAGAGTCTATCAAAAGATTAAACTGGCAAAATCAAAGGTGGGAAAGGGAGGTTGAGATCAATATAAGGAGGGGAATCCCCTCGCCTGCTATCCCGGAAAAAAGAAAAGGGACGGGGGAAAGGTTATTTGGAAAATCAGGGGCCTGTCAGGAGGACCTTGGGACATTCATACCGGCAAAAAAAAAAGGGAGAGGAATCAATACGTTGAACTTGAAAACCCCGCTGTCCACGGGGGAGCCCAGGGGAAGAGAAAAAAGAGACTCTGCAAAAGGTAGGGCTGACAAAAGGATTCAAAGGAAACCGGGACCAGGGGGTTCATGAGGAACGGGCCCCGACCCCCTTCCATGAGATACTAAATGGGCATCAGAAACAAGGAGGAAAAATAGTGCGACACGGGACACAGGGACCATTACCGGTGAGAAGTGGATCAAAAAAACAGAAAGTTCAGAAATCTCAGAGGGGGGAACTCCAAGAGGTCCAAAAGGGGGTTAGCAAAGAAAAGAAGTGCCCGAAACTCGTCCGGACAAGGCCCAGAGCGAAGCAAGGGAAGGGAAACGCGAAAGGACATTTCTCGAAGAACTTATCTTGGGGTGAAGCCAAGGCAAAAGGTAATCCGAAAAAAGGAAGAACCGTAAGAAGAAGGGGGGGGGCGAGGAAGCTCCCTCCCGGATTCGGTGGGGGGGGATTACGGAAGGGAGAGGTAATGTCCCCATCAAAAAAAAAATCCGCGATCCAGAACCTTCGGTCAGAAAAAAACCAAAAAACTACATTGATTGCACCCCGCAACCGGGTCTTCGAAGTGAGGGAGGGAAGAGTCGGACCCTGGGCGATTCCGAAGGCGGCCCCAGAGCCTCATGGAAAGGGAGAAAATCAGGGGTACGAATCAAGACACGAAACTGTAAAAGGACACCAGGGCCTTTTTTGCAAGCTTTCGGGAAAGCTTGGGGGCAAGACCTTCCAGCACGAACAGGGAATGTGGGGGAAAACTCGAAAGTTCTTAAACGTGGTTCCGCCTACGTAACTGGGGTGGGGGGCAACATGAAAGAAAGGGAAAAAGGAAGGGGATGATCTCTCAAAAAACAAGGGAAAAAAACGTAGAAAAGTCAGCTCAGAGCCGTAAAGAAAGGCAGGGGGGGAGGGAAACATTCCCGTGAACTGAAGATGTTTCACCCTGGCGTGTGATCAAAAAAAGAGAACAAAAAGGGGAAACAAGGGATTTACCAGGGAAATTGGAAAAAAAAGGAGGGACTGGGGCGGGAGAGGAAGTGGGGAGGGTCATAGTGAAGCTGGAGGGTTGTGTGCATGTGGTCCTCCAGGGCAGTTTTCAAAACGTAAAACAGCGGGGAGCTGTGGGTCTCCGGTTTGGAGTTCCAGGGTCGTGGATCCGCGACATCAACCACGAAGGCCCGGAAAGGCCGCACTCTCAAAAGAAAGCTTCCTAGAAATCGGGAGCCCATCCGGAATTCAGAGAAAAGGGCCAACGGGGGGAAAAAAAGGAAAAAAGAGCAAAAGGCCTACATGGCAGCGATCAGGGAAAGATCAAGACCGTGAAAAGGGTTTCTCAGAAAACCCAGTGTCCTGAATAACGCAAGCCCTCCAGGGGGGGGGGGAAAAAAGGCGACCGCCAGGAGTAGAGGAAAAGAGAAGGACTGGATGTTGGGAACCCGTGAAGAAGGAAATCGGGGGAAACCAAACAGGTTAACGAGCAAGACAAGGGGGCCGGGGGGATCGGAACGACCCTAGTTTCCCTCGTGACGGCACCTACAAGACGGGGAGGACTGGGGGGGGGGCGCATCCAAACGGGAAAGTAAAGTCGAGAGCCGGTTTTTTCGAGCCGAAGGAATTTAGCGGCCAGGGGGGGGACAGTTGCCGCGGTGGGACCCAAGGTAACTTCCGAAACCTACTTCCGGGTGAAAAGAGTCAGGACCCTTGCGGGGGAGAAAAAGGAAAGAAGAGCGCACCACCCGCCCAGGCCCGAGGAGTCAAACGCGCCAGGAAGCGATCAGGTGTTGGGGAACTCAATACCAAAACAAAACCAGGGGGGCCTAAATCACCGGCTCGCCCCGGAGGGAAGCCTAGGGAAAGAAAAAGGGACTCAAAAATCAAGGGATACATCCTTTGCGGAGGGCCCAAAACGACGACCGCCGCTGGGAGGAGAAAAGGGAAAATGCGGCAGATCGATCTGCTCCCCTGGATCGCAGCGGGCGAAGGAAAAAAAACTCGGGAAAAAAATCTCGTTTCGTCTGAAACAATCGATTAGGAGGTGTGTTTCGAGACAAAACATCAGAATCGTCAAGAGGGGAGGTCCGGGGGGAAAAGCCGCTGCATCGCGATCGTCGTTTGACGAGCGTTTTGCACTCGTGTGCTTGACGAGCCGGAGAAGCAACAAACAAAACACACGAAAAAAAGATATCGCTCAACTACAATACAAACCAGGGGGAAAAAAGAAGGCCGCGGTCAGAAAAAAAAAGGGGAAAAAAGGAGGGTAAAAAAAAACTTTTAATTCAAACGAAAGAAAGACTCCGACGGAGGAGGCCTAGAAAAACCTAAAAAGAAAAAGGAGGGGCCGCCTTCCCCGATATCGGGCGAGTTCTTTTAAGTGCAAAGGACGGCGTCTGGGCAGAACAGGCGCAGAAAATCTGCAAAGGCAATGCATCGCAAAGAGAGTGGACTAGACTGGCGCGCCGGCAGGCCGCGAACGGTCAGGGGGGGAAGGCCGATACCAAACACCGTGAAAGAAAGGGACGCCGATCCGTATTATCCAAAAAAAAAAAAAAAAGTCAAAGAGGGGTTGCCCCGCATGAAAACGCCATCAAGCTGGGTTCCAAAAAGAGCGGGAAGGTTCAGAAACTTGTTTCTCGTGGGGGGGCGGGGCACGCAGCAGCAGGTCAATGGGAATGCAAAAGTACTCCCGCCGCGAAAATGAAGGTAAGACTGGGACCCCGGGGTATTTTGTGGGAAACCAAAAATTGACCCGCCTGGAACCGCGTTTGGGGGGGCAATCACCACAAAAAAGCGGGAAATTTCACTATGAAAATTCGCCTAAAGAAAACTGGGGATGAACGTAGAGGCAACTACCAACGGCTGGGGTCAAAGGGGGAAAATCAAAGACCTTCAGGGACAGAAGTCGATGAACTTCCTGGGTACCAAAATCGGATGACGAGAAAGGAAGGAAAACTCGCGCCATTCGCGAAAATCTCGGCAACGGGGGAGGGAAAGGTCTGGAGAACTGCCGGAAGGAATTTTTGGAAAAAACCCAAACGCGATGGCTTTTCGAGGTCGATCGCATGAAAAAAAGGAGGGGGGGAAAAAGAGGGGTTGAAGAAGAAAAAGCAGTGGCCGCGCCACTGTCAAAGATGGAGTGGGAGGGACAGTTTCTCGAAGGATTATGGTGGGAGAAAAAAGGCACCCAGGGATGGCTTCAAGAGAGGGGGGGGGCGCCACGAAGTTAAGAGCAATCCGACATTGACGCAACGAAACAAAAGACCAGAAAAAAAACGAACTGTTTCACGAAGTAAAAAATGAAATGGGGAAACCCAAGGATAACACACATACCAAAACATCCCTGTCAAAGGACTGGGAAAAAGTCCAAATTTTCTAAAAAAGGGGACTAAAAAAGGGATCCCTTGAAGTGGTGCCCGGCGAGCCGGGGAAATCGCCGCTGAACCATCCAAGGGGAAAAACCGGGGGGAAAAGTAAAAGGTTTTCCCTATCAGCCTAGCAAAGGTCCTGAAAAAAAAGGGGAAAACTACGCCAGTTTTTGGAAGGAAGGGGGAACCAAAATCAGTCAGTTTGAAAAAGCGACCCAGTGACGGTAGAGACTATGGTATTCGCACCGGCCGATAAGAAATGGGCAAGTAAGGGGAAAATAAAAAAAAAGTTTCCGGGAAATGAAAGGTCGACTGCCATTCAGAAAAAACCCTCGACAAAAGCCATGGTGGGCCGCGAGGTGGGTTCGTCAGAGAAGACGACGTCGACATCAACGGCCAGTGAGAGCCACAAAGCGCAAAAACTCAGAATCCGCCCAAAAAACCTAGGGGAAGGGGGAACGCCAGGCACCGGGTGTATCCTCCCAGGGAGTCAAAAGGAGGTGATAGGGGGGAATACTGAAGGGTTTGCTCTGAGATGGGACAAATCTTCTAGAGTCCAGATAGAATCCGCAAAACACGAAGACGTCAGAGAGGGAAGGTCAGCAAGGAAAATTTGGGATGCCAATGCGTGCTTTTGGGTACCGACGTAAAACAAAAGGTTACCAACTATCAATTGAAGGCCCCCGCATGGGGGAGGGAAAACTGTCAAAACTTCGTTGGAGCAAAGGAAAAATCCCTGGACTAGGATAGGGGAGCACATGGGATGAAAGTGGAGAATGGTGTGGAGGGTTGGGAAGAAAAAAAAAAAACGCTGGAGAAACTGCCAAGGTTCCTGATCACAAAAAAGGAAACCGACCTCGGCTCGTGGGGAGAAAATGTGTCCAAACGGGAGAATAGGGGGGGGGAAGGCTAAATCCCGGGGCCCAGCAGGAAATAACTGTGCCGGGGTCCCGCAGAAGTGACTGGGCCCGGGATTTGACGTAAGGAAAATCAAAGTTGACGACGAAGATCTCGAAAAACCCAAAAGACGGAACCAGTTCTAAGATGCGCAGCAAGGAGGGAACATTTAAACTATGAATTAGCCGCTCATCATGCAAATCAAACCAACAAAGGGACCGGGCACACACCATACTAAGGGGGGAAGAAACGCCGGCGTTTGGGCCAAGGGAAGAGGGGGTGCATTGTTCAGGAAAAGTACACGGGAAATGATATAAAAAAAACCAGCAGGGATCACGGAAGCACGTTTTCCCCCGGGAGGGAACTGGCTCCTTGAAACAAGTTGCAAAAGGGGACCTCAAGAGAAGCGGGAAAAAGGGGCCAAAGGGGAGGGGAGGGGAAATTGAGAAAGGAACCGATGAGAAAATTAAAAACAGAAAAGCTCAGGACAGTTGCCAATCGTGGGAAAAGAACCCTGGTAACCTGAGGGAGGGGGGGGATCCAAACCTGTGAGGAGAAAAAGGAAAGGGAAAAAAAAAAAAACCTCTCTCTATTTTTTGTGAAGCTCAAAAGGGTTGTTCGTTTGATTTCATCATCAACGGGCCGGTTCTCAAACAGCCCTCCACGGAAACAAAGTAATGCTCCGGCGCTTCGCATATGAAAAAGGTAAAAGAAAGAATAGGGGCCGCTCATGGGGCTGTCAAAATCAAAGCCGAAACAGAAAAGAAAAACAACAAAAGCCTCTACCGGGGGACATAAAGGGGAAACCAGAACCTCCATGAAGACGAAGAGTGACAGAAGTCGAGGGGGTCACTTGTACTGAGCACTGACTAATAAAATCGAACTTCTAAGGGGGGGAAAAATGAGAAAAGCTCTAAAATTAAATTATTGATGGCTGGAAGGATGGGGTGAACGCAGGTGTGGGTGACGGTCCTTGAAGAATATCAGGTAGCCTGAAAGATGCAAAAAGGGGGGGAAGAAACACGATACCTAAGTCATCGAAAAAAAAAACCCCCTCACTGATTCGGCCGATGCCAATTTGGGGAAAAAGGAGGCACCTACTATTGGAAATCCGACCCGGTGTCCAAAAAGATGTCAGACCAAATCCTACCCGAAAAGAACTGGGAGACACGCGCAGATGTCAAACCTCAAGGTCTTGGGAGGGGGGATGTGTGCGGAACTTTGGGGGAACCAATGGGAAGGGGCCATAGGGGAAGGGTTTGGTGCGGAACTATCAGATTTGGAAGCATGTTGGGGGTTCAGGACTGCCTGCTCCTCAGAAACGTCAGGGACGAGCAGGTCTTTTAAACAGAAAAAAGCCATGATCTGGAAAAAAAAGGGCCCGTTAAAAAAAACCGGAACTCGGAAAGGGGGGGATCCAGGTCGAAAACTAGGAAGATTGCCGGCCGAACGTTCAAAAAGCAAGAAAATTTACGCCGGGTGTCGAGTTCAAAAAACAGCCATGCATAACGGGGGGGAAGGGGGGGGGCAAGCTTGGTGACA
>Ga0179591_1536146_pt1 | contig 10401 bp, 11 predicted proteins | sample CZOMad2_1_08_16f_FD_182891 | JGI IMG/M metagenome (GOLD analysis project Ga0179591, IMG submission 182891) | Vadose zone soil fungal communities from Angelo Coast Range Reserve, California, USA - CZOMad2_1_08_16fungal (PacBio error correction) | ecosystem: Environmental > Terrestrial > Soil >...
TGTGTGCGCGCACTCTGCTCCGTGGGTGTTCGTGCGGGCCCTATCGGCCTCGTCGTGGCGTGGCGTTGGGCTGTTGCTTGTCCTTGTGTTTAGTGCGTGTGGCGGGCATGCAGGCTGTACAAGTCGGATATACATCCCTTCCCGTGGCTATTGACGAGATAAGCTCACGCCCTGCGCAATCATTTGAATCGGGCGAATTCGTTTGTGGTTCACTGTATCTCTTATGCCTATCACCGTCGCGGTTGTGGAGGTCATCGGTGTGTGTCTCATTGGTCCTTGTGATAGGGGCTGGTTCTGACGTCGATATTCTCCATTGTCTTCTGCGGCTATCTAGTCGTACGTTCGTGTCTGCTTCGGGGCTATGTCACGGACAGCACTTGCTTATAGTATCGGTGGGTTTTGTCGTGATTCGGGTGGTGGCGGGTTCGATGATATGGGCTCTGATGTGCATTCATGGTCGCCTCTATGTTCATAAGTTTCCGTCGCGGCATTTTTCATGGCGTTTCGCCGTCTCTCTGGGTCGTCTGGGAATGCCGGTATGTTCTACGATTCCGTGTGTGGTGGTGATGTGCTAAGTGGGTGCTGAGGTCACGCTCGGCCTTTCAGCGTCGCTTTGGTCACCTACGGGTTGCTTGGTGGCGGGCTATCGTGATGTATATCTCTCTGTTGTGCGGCGTATAGTCGATGGTGGCACGCTGACTTTTCGCTGGTGGGTGTCGGTGATCGCGTTCGATTCCATCGGGTTCGTCTTCTGGAAAGATATATCGGGAAGTTGGTGGCTCGGCGCTTTCGTGGGGGCCGTGGGTTTGCTGTTGCTGTTGTTTTGTCGGTCGGTCATATATACAGTGTGTCAGGTTAACCTGTTGGGTCGACCGCTGGTGCGGGCGCATCAGGTGTTTACGTTCACGCTGTGCTGTGCTGATCCTTCACGTTGGGTGGTCTGTCGGGCCGGCGTCTAGTTCATACTATACTTGTGGTGCATGTGTGGGGGTGGGGTGGGGTGTTGTCCGAGTCGTCTGGGTATATTCCCGGATCGCGGATCTGGTGTGGGGGCTGCATTCGGTCGTGTTTAGTCCGATGTCGCAAGTTCGTGATCGGGTGTTCTGGCATTGCGCTCTTCGCTGTACTTTCAGTCTTGCCGGTGGTTGGTGTGGGGTGGCTGTAGCTGGTTTTTGCGGCTGTCTTGTCGTATCGGTTTGGTTGGTTTTGGGTGGTGGGTGGTGTGGCTCTATTCGTTTCGTCGTTCTCGGTCTTTGGTGTGGCTCGTATCAACCAGCATGGTCCTTCTTTGATCTAAGTGTTCGTGGGTGCTCTTTCCTTTTCATTATTGTCTCTGGTTGATGTGAGCGTTGGCGTCGGTGACCGTGGTGTATGTCTGTTGCACGGCCCTCGGCTGTATGCTGGCTTGTGTTTGGTGCTCGCCGTCGGTAGGAGCTTCAGATCGTTGCTGGTGGCTGTTTGTATACGCGTGTGGGCTGTTTCTGGGTTGTTGTGGTCTTGCCGGTAGTAATCTTATGGCGTGCTGGCCGTTCAGGCGGTTGCTCGGGCAGTCACTCATCAGAGCCGTCCCACGTTGGTGGCCTTTTTGGAAAATGGTCGCTTTTGAGTGTTCGCAGTGTATCACTTTTCTGTGGCGAGTGTGCGGGTTTGCGTTGACTAGGATCGTGCGTATGCGCCAGTTTGGTCTCGTATAGCGCTAAGGTACCCGAGTACATGACGGTCCTGTGTTTGGGGCGCGCTGATAACGGTCTGCATTTGGCTGTCCTGTTGCATAGTAGCTTTTGGGTGTGCCTCAGTCGCTTGGGGCTTTCTGTGTTATATAACGGTGACGTGTGGATTCCTTGTTTCTTGGGATCGTCATATATACCGGTTTTTTGTTCCTGATCCGCCTGGGAATCCTTCCTCTGTTTTGGTCGTCAGGTGGGCGGGTTAGCGGGGTCCTGATACTGGTGCGTGCTTGGTATGTTGGTCACCTGTTCCGCGCGTATCTGGGGTGGTCTGCTGGGGTCCGCTGTGTCATCCCATTCTCTTTGGGTTTGGGTGGGCGCTTAATATTCCCTACCGTCTCGTGTACCGGCATCTCTGATTCTTCGGCTATTCTCGTGAGTATGTCACTCTCTGTGATGAGTTTCGCGAGTGTGTGTGCGCTCCTGCTCCTCGTTTCACCTGCTGCGCTACGAGATCTCGCGTGTATCGACCTTACTCCGTATCTATTCGCCTGCTCTCCCACCACGTGGATTCGGCACTGTCTGTCTCGGGATTGCCCTCTGTTTCGGTTCAGCATAGTGCCGATTGCAGATTCATGGGCGTCGTCCTGCGCGGGGTGTGAGCGGTCACGTGGGACGCTGCGCGGTTCATGTGATGGGTGTCCGGTCGAGCGCTGGGGGGTGTTCGCTCCTGCCGAGCGTGGGCCAATCTACACACCTTTTCGGCTAATCGCGTCTTGCGGATATACGATTGGCGCTGGGGATAGTGTTGTGTTCGTCCGCTATCCTCGCCACATATGCGCCGACATGATGCTTGCCGCCATCCTTCCTGTGGCGTTGTGGAGTACCGGTCTCTACTCCGTGCTTGTCTGACGGTATCTAAAAGGCCTCTTGGCTTCGTGATTCATCAACTTGCTGGCGCGTCGATATCATTTTCGCTTCTTGGGGGGGGTGGGGTGTCTGCGTCGGCGCTGGTCGCGTGGCCTGTCTTAAAGAACCGTTCACGAGTTCATCATGTCCTGTGCGGCGACTCGTGTCAGGATCGTGGCGATTCACGTTTGCGGGTTCACTTGTCAACGCTTTTGCCTGGGCCGCCGGGCATGTATCGGGCCCTGCATAGCCTTTCCCCATACGGCCATTTCGTGGCCGAGTGAGTGCCCGTGGGGGCCCGTGATAGCCCTGGGCGCATCGGCCTCGACCAGACTATAGCTGCGCGGTCTGGCGATTTTGACTGGTGGTGTCGCCGTCTGCGATAGTATTTTTGAGTTATTGGTGGCTGCTCGTTGGTCGGGTTTCCTGCGGGTTGAGTGTCTGGTTGGATTTTGTGCGGTCTTTGGGTAGTTTTGTGGTCGGGTGTATACGGTGACCATTCGCCATCCTGGGGGCGTGGCCTGATATCGGCCGCGAAGCCGGATTGTATTCTTGTTAGTGTTTTGGCGTCGGATAATTCTGTCGGTATGCATTCGATCATCAGGGCACGGGTTGGGGTGCCGTTGACCTCGGCCGGTGGTTGGGTGCGGCGGGCCTGTGTGAAGCCGTAGATTGCAAAGCTCGTGCTTGCTGCTTGTGTGATAATCACGCGTTCGAGCGTCTGGTGTTCGAGCGCTATATGGTCCTGTGGTGGGCGGCGTATCGCTATATTTCCTAGGTTGTTCCTACCTGGTGGGTGTAGAGCTTAGTATGCGGCTAGCCGATGTCTCACTGTGTGGTATTTGTTGTGTTGGCCGTTGCTGGGTGCTCGTCGCACTGTGTCGTCTGTGTCCTGTGCGGTTTGGCTGTGAGACGTGTGCTGGGGTGCCTTGGGGGCGGTGCTATTTGCTGTGTGTGCTGTGCCATATGTTTTCGCATCGCTTCGCGTAGCTCGTGCCTTGTCGGCGCCGAGGAGCGCTTGCCTAAAGCAACCCTCGTCGGGGATTCTCCACGCATCTTATGACACTTTGTGTCTGTCCTCTTTGGTGCGAGCTGGTCGACTCTTTCACTGTCTCGTCACGGTATTTCAGCGTCGACGAAATAGTTTTTAGTTGCCTGTGCACGTGGCTGCCCTGCGCGATTGTGCGTCTCGGACTAGTGGTCGCATGCGCCGTGGCTCTCGGCCTCGTTCCTGTGCGGCCGCCGTTGTGGGGTGTGGTTGTGGGGGGGCGCGCTTCTCGCATCGGCGGAAATTACTGCGGCCTTGGGGTGTTGCTTTTGTTACGTCTTGGGGGGGGGGTTGGGTTGGTGTGTTGTGGTTGTGGGGCTTCGGCATCCAGCAGTGCGGACGTCTTTCCGTCTGTCTCGTTGCGCCTGGTGTCGTGTTGGGTTCCTTGGTTGTGTGAGGAGGTTTGGTGGGCGGCGGCGGGGCTGGTGGGGGAATAACTCCTCGTGGGGTCGGTCTGGATATTTGTGATTGTTGTGGTTTTTTGTGGTGTTGCGTTTGGTTGGGGGGTTGTGTTTGGGGTGCGGCTTTTTCTGGCGGCCTGGTGCGTTGGCCTTTCAGTCTTTGGCTGCCGGCCCATGGTCCTGCTGATGATATTGTGGCGGTGGTCTGTGGGTCTTTTGGTGACGTGGTCGCTTGGGGGTGTGTTCTTCTGATGCTGCGTGGGCATGCTTTCTCACTTGCCCTCACGTGGCTTGGTGGGTGTCGCGGGGTTTCGTGTTCTTATCCACCTTTTAGCAGCTCTGTGTTTGGTATTTGTGCTTGTGTCTCATCTGCGTGGTCGAGTCTCGTCGAGTTCGGGTGCTGTGAGGGGTGTTCCTCTTTGCTGTGCCGTACGCGGACTGTGGCGGATATGGGCCATGTGCGTGTGAGATTTTTTGATAGTGTCCATTCGCGCTAGTGCGCGAGTTGTTCTGGATAGCTTGGTGCGTACTCCGCCTTGGCGGCTGTTCCGTGTAGCTACGCTTGGTGTAGAGACATCGGACTCGCAGTTCGGGGTATCTGCGTGGCAATGCCTGGGTGGATTGTGTCGGTTTTGTTTTCGGTGGTCGCGGTGCGTGACTAGGCGTGTCGCGCTTGGGGTTTGTAAACCGTTGCAGCACCTTTGCGGTGCCCTTCTAATGGTCTTTGAGTGGGTTGCGTATATGTCCCGATCGTTGTCGGTCGGTGCGAGCTGGCTTCTGGGTGGGTGGGGAAGCAGGTGGTGCAGGGGATCTACCCGTCTGGCCAGGTTCGTTCTTGGGGCTGTAAATTTTGCCCATGGTCCGCGGGTGTCTCCTGTGGTACTGTCCTGAGGTCACTGATGACGAATGTACTTGAGAGTAGGTATGATCCCGACATGGGTTGTCGTGGAGAACTATTCATATGCTCTCTTCATACGATCAGCACGTGGGGTTGTATGATAGGAGGAAATAAGAGTAGCGGATTTGTATAGTTCTCAGTGTCGGGTCGATCTTCCTCCTTTCTTCAAGTCTGCTTTCGCGATGCGTGTGCCTCATGGTTAGTCATGTATCTACCCGCGGATAGACCTGTGGTGGGTATGGAAGTGCTGTGCCCAATGATCCTTATTGTGAGCGGCGGGGTTCTTGCACCTGCTGATGGGTCCTGTGGCTTCGGCTTTGCTGTCCTATGCAATGCGTTATCATCGGCATTCATAGCATGATGGTACGAGGGTGGGCTTTCCGGTGTCCCCGTCCATATTGACGTCATCTCCGGCGGCTTACAGGGTTACTGCCATATGGTGGGTGTGTTGTCGATGTGCGGTGGATTTGGCGGGTTGCGTGGTTGCTACCAGGTGTCTCGTGACGGCGCCCCAAGGCGGCGTTTAGTCTAATGGTGCTGAATACCTTGCGCTGGGCTGATCCTGGTCAAGGTCGTCAGCGAGTTGTATTCCAAGGTATTCGTGGCCCCGGTGTGTTCGGTCGTTGGGGTGTATTGTGTAGCCGGTTCGAGCGAATTGGTCGCTGTTTGCGAAGCGCGCTATGGTAGATGCAATGGTGCCTCGGTGTGCGTGTCTTCGATATGTTTTGGTTCTGATCCGTCTACGCTGTCTCCCATATTGCCGTGGGGCGGTTTGTGTAGAGTGGCATCGCGGCATATTCGTGAGAGTCAAGGTGATATTGGCCGTGCTAGCGGCCGTTCCTGGCCATATTCGTCATCTCGAGTGCCGGATTTGGGTGCCTGCATTGATGGTATTGTTATGGGTCGGGGAGTTTCGCGGTCTGGATCTAGCGTTCGCCATATTATCTATTTCGTTCGTGAGCGCCGGTTTGTGGTGTGTTTTTCGTTGGCGGGCTAGGGCGGCCTGTAGGTCCTGTCGGTAGGGTCCGAGGGGGGGCTTAGACGTTCAGGCTGGGTCTTGTGGGCGCTGTTGCTGGGCTGGTCCGTAATGTTTAACAAGGATTCGCCGCGTTTTCGCGATGCGTGATGTCGCGCGAACGTGCTTGGTCCGCTAGTGCCGAGGCGCTCGCCACTGCGATGTTGTCGTCTAGGCCCATCTCGCAGCGGCGTGCTTTCATCCACGTTATATGGTTCGTCGCGCTGTGGATAGAATACGGTCGTGTATTGCGGGCGTGTTTAAGGATTTTTCGCCGTCTCGCCCATATCAGAATGGTGTTCGTTGTGGGGTTGGATGTCCGTAGGAGTCCGCGGGTGTTGTTATGTCTTCGGCTCGTTGCGGGATGTCTGCTGTCGATCCGGCTCGCTGGAAGGTTGCTTATGGTGGCTTTCGTCATGCTCTGGTTCAGGGGCATGGCCGTTGTTGTTCTGGCGCCTGCGCGTTTCGGCTGTCCAGGTGTGCTGGCGGGCTCGCTGTGCATGTGGCACGTCTAGTCAAAGTTCGTTGATCTGGGGGGTGCTCTCGGCGCATAGTTTCTCTGTTCTTTGGGTGGCAATTATGGGCTGGTTCTGGCTTGTCGGTGTCGCTGTGGGTGTCGGGCTTGGTCCGCTTCTCTGATATCTGCTTTGTGTTTTCCTTCTGGCGCGGGTTGCCATCGTGGTTGTCGGCGCCGCGGTCCGCGTCGGCATCTGCTGTGCTGGAGGTGTTGTTGTGTTATCGTGTGCTCGATATTGTCCGTGTTGCTCCCTACAGTATACTTTCGTTCTGTCGCTGCGCTCGGGTTGTGGTCGGTCGTGTGCTATGGGTCACTAAGCTCGCTAACGTTTCGCTCTAAGCGGTGGCCTATCCTGCTCGTATAGGTCGCTGTAGTGGTTGCAGTTTCCCTGATACTCGAATTCTTCGTCTGGGCAGCGGTAGTATCTCTCGGTCAGTGTCGAGGCTCGGGGTGCTTGGTCGATGGGGGGCGGATTCGCGCGAGGGTTCGGGGCTATCATGCCACCTCGGTCGCTGTGGTCGTGTTTTTAAGTGGTTGTCGTTGATTCGCCTGATTCTGCCGCGGTGTCCACGCGGTGATAGTGACCGTGTTCCTTGATTGGTACGATGCCTGATCGTTGGTGTGCCGCAGCCTGCTATGCGGTTGATCTCTTTGTCTTGTTTAGTGATCGGGCGCGCCAGCGCCTGGCCGGGAGTTTACCATGGGGCTTTTTCGCGTCAGCAGGTTCGGATGCAGTATAAGCCCAAGGTGGTGATTCTCCGTCCGCGCCGGGTGAGTCCGTTACTCACTTACGGCCATCAGTAGATGCTGGTAGCATTCAGTCTTCTGGCATGCTGGTGTATTTTCCGTGTGCGACAAACTCGTCCGGCATCGTTTCCGATCTCGATTACGCCCGCTAAGGTTGGTGTTTGTTTAGTGCGCGCTTCGTTGGGTCGGTTGGAGGAAAGGCCGCCTCCCGTGTCGATGGCCTATCCTGGGTGTTACCGCTGGATCTCGTGGTCGTTGACCTTGTCACCCCCGGCAGGACTCCATGACTGGCCCTTTTGCGTTGCTGATGATCCGACAGTGCTCCTCTCCGGGCCTTCTGCCGGTCTTGGTTTGGTCGGCAGGTCGTTGTGGCTGACTGGTGTTCGATGTCGGGATAGCTCGTGTTTCGCGCGTTTGGTATCGAGGATTAATGAGCGCACTCATCTGTGCGGATCTATCTGGATATATGTGGTTGGTGAGTTCTCGCAGCTAGCGAAGTATCGTCTCATGTGGGATCCTTTTGATGTGTTTTATTCGTCTCAGTAGTTTGTGTTGTGTTGTCGATCTCTGCTCATTCGCTCCGTGACGGTGATAATCCCTGGCGTTCTATTCATTGCGTGGCGGGATGGTGGATCTGCGCGTGTTTCAGGATAAAATATAAAACGGTTATGCTATCTCCATCGCCGTACGTCTTCCGTCGTTCTGTGTAAGTGCCCAGCGATTGGTACGCCATGTACTTGCATACCTGAGCCCTACTTGCAGTCGTTCGGGCGCGGCAAGTGCAGCGTCTCCTATATTTTGTGCTCGGTGGGTCAGGCGTATGCGGAGACACTGTGTGTCGGCTCTTGTACTTTGGCTGCTGTCATTCCCGCCCTCGTGCCACGAGTTGGGTTATATTTGTGTCGCTCGGGCTCTTTGCCATTTCTAAGGTGGGTGGTGGGTCATATCGCTGTTGGCTGTGGGCTGTGGGATTTTTGTGTGTATGTCGTGGGCCTGTGGTTGTGTGGCGGGGGCTTTCCGTCGGCCGGTCCTTGTGTACTCGGCGCCATAACGGCCCTTTTAACCAGCTACCAGCACGCTGAAGATCTCGAGGTGCGGCCAGCAGTCATTCGGTGCCGGCTCGTGGCAGATTATGTCTGGCGCATTCGTGCTCAAGTCCCGATAGTATTTTTGTGGGATAGTTGACTATACGACCTTTTCCCATTCCCTGACCTTCAGTGGGGTTGGTTGATCGAGCTCAGCCACCGTGCCTGATAGAACGTACGACACGAGATCGAGCCCTGGTGCGCCGGCTAGCAGCTGCATCAACGTGCAGCACCATCCGACGTTGTATGTTAGGGTATCATGACTGATGTAATTGCCATGCATACCGATTACGCGAGGTGGCGGCTCGTGTTACCTGTACTGGTCCCCCATCCGTGATCTGGATCGACCGTGGCTCCTCTTTGTTTAGTGGGGGGGTGTGGTTTGGGTGAAGGTGGTTGTAGGTTGTGGGTTGGGGGGGTTGGGTGTGGGTGTGGGGTGGTGGGGGTTTGGTTGTGGTGGGGTGGTGGTGTGGGGGGGGTGGGGGGGGGGTGTTGGAGGGGTGTTTGTTGTGGTGTGTTGGTTGGGGGGTGGGGGGTGTGTTTGGGGGGTGGTGTGTTGGTGGGTATGTGGTGTGGTTTTGGTTGGGTGGGGTGTGGTGGGTGTGTTGTTGTTTGTGGGGGTTTTGGGTTTTTGTGGGGTTGGGCTTGGGTGTGGGGTTTGGTGTTGTGGGGGGTTTTGGTTGTGGTGGTTTGGTGGGGGGGGTTGTTTTTTGTGGTGGTTTTGTGTTGTGTGGTTGTTGTTTGGGGGGTGGTGGTGGGTGTTGGTTTGGTTTGGTTTTGTTTGGGTGTGGGGTTTTGGGGGTGGGTGTTGGTTGTTGGGGTTTGTTGGGTGTGGTGGGGTTGTTTGTTTGGTTGTTTGGGTGTTTGTTTGGGGTGGGGTGGGGTTTTTTGGGTGGTGTTGGTTTTTGTTGTTTTGTGTGTTGGGTTGGGGTTGGGTTGGTTGGTTGGGGTTGGGTTTGTGTGGTTGTGGTTGTGTTTTGGTTTTGGTGTGGTTTGTTGGTGGTGTTTGTTTGTTTGGTGTTGGGTTTTTTGTGGGTGGTTTTTTGTTTTTTTGGTGTGTTGGGTTTTTGGGTTTTGTGTGTTTGTTTGGGGGTTGTTGTGGTGGGGCCGATTGCTACCGATTGTCATTTTTTTAGGCTCGCGTGTCGCGCGTGCCGTGTTTTCATGCAGTCATCGCGTTTTGGCTACCTTCTTTTAGTGCCGCCGGGCCGTGGTCTGACGTCTTTACTGGCATTGTGACGTCGGACGACAACACTAGTCTATACATGCACCTGCATCGTAAACGCTCGTTGCTCACTGGTGCGTTGCTTAGTCTTCGCGAGATCGTAGTGCTCCTCGTGGTCGACGTCTATCGATACTATCCTACGCGCCCTGTGTGTGTGCGGTGAGCATCATATAAATACTCTAGGTCTGCGTTTGGCGCGCTCGCCTCGCCCGTGGGAATATACTTCTTGAGTATCTCGTGTGCGCCCATCGGCACAAGATCTCGGTTTGTGACGTTTGAGCGGCGGATCGAATAGGGCGCGCTTGTCTGTGGTGTCTCATTAGCCCCCTTGCGCGCTCGCGACTCGGTCGTTGGATATATATTCCGGCTTCAGCTGAGTATGCGTGGTTGCGAATAACGCCTGATTGGGCCCGCTGTCGAATTGTAACCTATTCGTCGTGCGACCTATTTATCTGCGTCTCTGTATAGGCAGCCACTCGGTATCCGTGCCGCCGAATCGGAGGTGGTACTTGTCCCTTGTGTGTCTTGGGCTGTCGTGTGTTGCCTAGCTCTGGGCCGAGTCGAGGTCGTCCGAAAGCATGGCACTATGATTCGCTGTCGAACCTGCTCATCCCTGGCTCTATGTCGTCATACCTGCGGTGGATTGCTCCCGGTCGCGCTGGTGATTGAATGAGATTACTGATACCACGATGCGCCTTCGCCTTGGTTTCTGCGTGATGCGGCTGCTTTGTATGGCTCTCCGTCGCTTTTCACGTGGGCCGTGGTTGTTTGTTTTCCGTGCTGGGTAGCAGCTTCTGCCGCCTCCGCTCTTACCGGGAGGCTCACGGTGCCACCTGCCATTCCGACGATTATGCCATGCCGCTTCTACCCAGTGCACGGTCAGCGCCAC
>Ga0179591_1248088_pt1 | contig 10400 bp, 15 predicted proteins | sample CZOMad2_1_08_16f_FD_182891 | JGI IMG/M metagenome (GOLD analysis project Ga0179591, IMG submission 182891) | Vadose zone soil fungal communities from Angelo Coast Range Reserve, California, USA - CZOMad2_1_08_16fungal (PacBio error correction) | ecosystem: Environmental > Terrestrial > Soil >...
TTAGGCCAAAGGTATGCGAAGGGACGCGATCTGCCGCCTGGGAAAGGCCCGTAGGCCAACGCGACGAGTCCCCGTCTTTCGGGACGCCGTGGGTGATAAACCTCGCCAAACCGCCTCCCTCTGCGCGATACCGCCAAGAAAGCACAAACTTGGACAGGCGGTCCCACAAGTGTGCGAAAACGTTCTTCGGCAGGACCCCCTGAAGGGGGTTAACCTTAGAAAAAGAAGTGAGGGACTCGCGGACAGGGCCCTGTGCTCATGTATGGCAATTTGCCTACTACTAAAAAGTGATTACGTCGCTCAAAATACTCTACTCGCGGAAGTCGGCGTCGACTGACCTCGAGTAAAATCCCTGTAGGGGGGAGGGCCGGTTTGGGACGTCGAAGACGTCACTCATAACCCAGGACTCGAGCACACGAAAGAGGCGGGATATCTCCAGGAACCAGAGGAGGAGTGCGATAGATACCCATTCGGCCTCCCGCTTGAAGACTACGGGGACGGGGGGCATCAAGAAGAAATCCAGGAATAGACATTAAAAATAAGAGTGAGAACGTATAACAATCAGGGACGAAGAAAATACTGGGGCAACGTAAAAACGAAAGAAAGGTGGGGAAACCTGAAAAGGGGGAAAAAGATTGAGAAGATACAAGTCTTAAAATCTTCCCAACATCCTATGCACCGGGACTTCTCTCAAGGGAAAGAAAAAGAAGGCGAAAAAAAAAAAAAAGAGCAGGGAAAAAAAAAACACGACTCACAAAACCATCCAACCTACTTAATGGTAAAAAAATTCACCTCCGGCCAATCCTTCCAAAGCCCTAGGCCCTTTCCACGGAAAAACGGAGGAAAGGGAAGGAAACCGGGCCTACATACCTTCCGTGGAAGAGTCAAATCAAAAGGGCAGAACATGGGCGGAAAAGGGCTCGGCCAAAAAAACCGAGTCTTGACTCTGAGGACGGAAGAGGTCTGTACCAAGAAGAGAGGTGGTAGTGAAAAAAGTCCGGGACAAAGTCGAAAGGGCGGGGGGGGGGGGAAGGGGGGCACGTTCCGGTCTCCAGGGGAGATCGGGAAAGGTAATCGGGCATGTGGAGGGACGTGGGGGGAGAAGGAGCCTTCTTCCACGGCGGAATTCCGGGTTCCCCTGGGGAAAACAAAAACCCACAAAATCGACCAGGTACAAAATTCCCCAAAGATCGAATGTCGAGTAAGCGAAAAGTAGGCGCGAACTATAGAACAAGAACCAGGCCGGCTACGACAAAGCAGGGGCCAACCAAAGGGGGTGGAGGGGGGGAGAAGAAAGCTTTAAAGTTCTCAAGACTAAATAAGCTTCATGGATGCCCTGGAAGAAGGCGTTCTAAGAGACGGGGGGAGGAGCACGCCGCGTAAGAAGAAAATCGCGTGAGAAGTGAACGGAAGTCTAAAGAATTCCGGAGAGAGGACAGTGGATCCCAATAACAATGGGAGTTGTGGAAATCGGAAAAAAATAGAAAAACTGGAAGGGGTTCAAGACCGCGGTCTTCCGGCTTAGAATTGGGACAGGAGATGTAAGTCTGGCTGTAATAGGGAAAATTCCAAGGGGGGAAGAACTATTGTTACAAAAATTTAACTCTAAGGTTTTTGGAAACGGGATACAAAGAGGGGGGGAGAAACAATTACTCTTGAAGAGAAAACGCAAACACTTGAAGTGTGTCCTTAGGTCGTAAAGAGTCTGCGTCAAGGCAAAGGGGGGCCACGAGACAGAAAGCAGGAAACGCACCGAGATCATCGAATAGATGGTGGGAGGTTCCGCCGCATAAGAAATAGCTTGAGAAGACCAATTGAGACCCATGGCACTCAAGAACGGGAGTGGAAATAACGTCTGAAGGAAGAGATTATGCCAAAAAAATAACACAACAGGGAGACGCATGAAGCTGTTTTCTACAGAAAAGATAAAAAAGAGTTCTTCGCGTTCTTCGGTCGACGTCGAAGAAGGAGGGCAAGTAAAACTATTTCCTCGTTGCTGCTCGCTTCACGAGGCAAGGATGTGCTACTACAGATAAGCTTGAGACTCGGGGGGTAAAGAAATCCTAAGAAACAGGAGCAAACCGTCATCTATTTTTCGGTGATCAAGGGAAGTGGCGGAGCTCCGGACGAAAGATCCGGGCATCAACCATGGTAAGGGGGACATACCCGTGATAGGGGTTGTGAGACCGAAAGGTCAGACAAAGGAAATCATGGGAAAAAAGGGCACGCCCGACATGAACAATACAAGCGAAACATGGCCAAAGGGCTGTGACATCTGTGATGGCCGTCATCTATGTAACCACCAAAATGTACGCCTGCTCACAAAACATGAGGCCACAAATGAGACGCCGTTCGGAATCAACACACCAGTGGGCCTGTCCGAGTGAAAAAAAAATGGACTGGCCGAGTATTCTCTAAGAGCTTGGCTGAAAGGTTAGGATACAAGTCTGCTCGGTCCAAAGTGGAATAAAAACTAACGTCCAGGGCATCCCATAACGGAGCTGGAAGGAGACAACAGAGTAGTGCGCCAGCACGGATGCATCTTGGACTACGGAACACTGACTAGAGTGGGGGGATACATTGCCCAGCCGACTTCTTGGGAGGGACTGCCGCTTCCCCATCCAGAGCGTAAACAATGCGAAGATGCAATTTCAACTGCTTTGTGCCGGGACGCGACACTCAGGAACATGTTGTCAGGGGGTTGAGTGCCCGAAGTGCAAAACAGAAAAAAAAACCAAGGCGACAGAAAGAAGGGGGCCGGAAGGGGACCGGCTCACTCGCCAATTGGAGGGTGACCTGCTGAGGAGGAAATCGACAAAGCGCGTGGCGACGTTCAAAGTCCTCCTCTCTTGAGACCGCGCGTATCTCAAAGTTTTGACCAAAAAAAGTTTTGGTGAAAAACAAAAAGAAACTCAGGGAGGGGGGCCGCACTAGAGAGGAAACACGGTTCGCACAACAAAAGAGCACCAAGGCCAGAAAAGAGAGTCAAATCAAGGAAAAGAGGGAAGATCAGGCTCGCAAAGCTGCTCAGGACTGGTGTGGGGGCGGAACGGCCGCTCTTTTGGGGATCCAATGATAGGCACAACGTAGCTTATCCACCAAAAAAAAAAAAAAAAAAAAAAAAAAAAAAAAGGCAAAAAAAACCCACGGGGGATGAAAAGAGAAAGAGAGGAAAAGTCCTGTGGAATAGCGCAGGTGCTGAGGAGAACGTTCTGCAACGCAGAGGATCCCCTGCGCCTGCATGAGACGGAGGGATTTTGACAGAAAGTTGGAGGAAGGGGGGGGGGGGCGGTGAGGAGGCGAACCGTGGTTTGACGATAGCGAAAGTACCCAGCGGGATTGCCACCACGTTTCAAGGGAAAGGACGGTATAGCAAGCGGAGACAGCATGTCGACGGAGGATGTCGTCCAGATTCAAAAAAAGTCAAGAGGGTCGTGACAGGAGGAACGGATGTCATGCTAATGCAGCAGTTTTTGGCCCAGGGAAGATCGCAAAAAAAGGAAAAAAGCACGGGAGGACAACGCTCGACAGGGAAAAACAAAACCGCGAAATGTGGCAGAGGCGAGACGCTCTATTTTCTCAGGGCCACCAAAACTGTCAACAAGGCACGGTCCTAAAAAAGTGAGCAGAGGGGGAAAGGAGGAACCACAAAATCATCCGTAGAGCGGCGCAACTACTGTGGGGGCCTACACGTATAGATGGTTCACGGGACCCCCCGGTGTGTGATGAAAAGATGGGAGAAGAAAAAGTTCAAAGTCGAAGGGGTTAACCTGCAAAGAAATCGACGGACTAGGAGAAAATTGCCTTGGGGGAACACCTATGGGAAAGCGGAACACAAGGGTGGTGTCAAAGAAGATAGTAATTAGTAACCTGCTTAAGCAAGGGGGAAAAAAGTGGGTTTCTCCAAAAAACGAAATGACGGTAAAAGCCACGGGTATAAGAAAGGTATGTGCGCAACAATTTTTTGTTCGCGATATGGGTGCCATAATGGGATGTCTCTTAAAAGCGGTATGACACGGTGCCTCTCGCGGTATTCTCGCATGCAAAGCCTTGATAATCAAAAATCGGGATGGGGTGGGAAGGTGGAAGTGGTTACTAGTCTTACCAGGAGAGATGACAGGAGGAAAAAAAGCCAGTATTGCGGAGCCGCACTCATCATAGGGAAATGGTCACTGAAGGGGTGGGAAACCGCGCATTCCTGTAACAAGCTAGGTTTCCTATCTTTTCGATAAATCGGGAAAAGAGGCTGTAAGGGGGGGGTTCTTGGAAAAATAAGCAGAGGAATAGCAACCCGTTGTCATGTGATCTGATACCCTTCATCTAAGCACGAAATCCTGGCGGACTGCGAAAAAAAAGCTAGGAGGAATTGCGGCAGGGGTGCCCGGGCTTAGGGGGTCCCCCTTAAGTCAGAACCTAGGGGCTCGCAAGGAAAGGGTGGTGAGGGGGGGGTACGCTCAAAAGGGCTGCCAGGAATTGTGTGAGACCCAATTTGGGCTTGAAGAAAAAGAGCCTCAAAACAAAAAAAGGGAATGGGTGTGGGAAAAACTGGGAACCAAGAAGGGGGCAGCGAGACAGGCCTAAAGAAAAAGGTAGCTTTACGCAGACCGCCAAACCGCGGCGTCCGGAGAAAGAAGAACAGGACTAGGAGACGGTCGTTCTTGGGCTAACCCCGGCCGAGAGGATCGGGCGGGGGAGGGGGAGTAAGAAGGAAAATTCCTTCGCACGCGAGGGTTAAAAAATTCTTCGCGCGGGGGGCGCCAGCCGCCAAAGGCCGCGTAAACCAGGAGGGACATAAACGGGACGGCGTGAGAAATTCTTCTTACCCGACAATTGTGGGAAAATGATTTAGATAAGGATGGTTTGGCAAGGTCACTAAAATCTGGATCAACTATCGAATTCTATCATGCGTGAATTGTGTTAAATGGGTTGAGGGGCACAGAGAAGAAATTCAAACCACAATAGTCCAGCTTAAAGAAAAGACGCCCTGACACTAGTGGGAAACCATATCTTAGGAGATGCCTACGCCGAACCACGCGCAATCACGGAAGGGAGTTGATACAAAGAAAACACAGACCTTGGGTTGAGAAAAAACCGTGGCAGAGCAAAAAATGGTTTTCGTGTACCGAGTCACCAAAACGCCACCAGTGGTGACGTGCCCGAAATCAGAGCGACATTCAGGAATGTTCCGTTATCTTAATCAGAGGGAAATGGAATGGAAGTGAGAAATGGAGGGGGAAGGGGGTGGGGGGAGGGAAAAAAAAGGGGGGTAGTGGGTGGCGTCTGTTGGTGATCGGTTTCAAGAGAAGAATCTAATCGAACCGCGTGAAGGCCGAGTGAGAGAGACCGCTTGAGGCTAAAAAGCGGGTTTTAACCCGGAAACTTTTCCACCAGGGTCTTTTCCCAGACAAAGGGACCGCTGGGACGGAGACAAAAAAGGTTAGACGAGAGTTGGGCAAAAAAGAGGAGTCTCGGATGCGGGTTACACGGACTGCCCGACGCTTCGTGAAAGGGGGACACGCAAAGAGAATAGAATCACCCAAACGAGGGGAAAGTACTACAGGATCGTCTCAGGGCCTCGTGTCCCTAGAGAGGAAGGGGGGAGATCTGGTCTAAATACTACCCCACGGAGCGACCTTTCATATCTGGTACTGTCCCGCTCTGTCTTCCAAGATGAAAGGGGGAATGCAGCGAATGATACCCTAGTTACCGGGCGTGCAGGGGGGCTCACTGAACTCCCAAAACTAACCATGAGGTGGGAGGGGCTGCCCGCACCTTGAAGGACCCCTGAAGAGTTCAAAAACTACAGAGCTCAAGTCAGTCAGGAAACCTCAAAAGTAGGTGAGAATGCCGAAAAAAAGCATCCCATTTCGGTATTCTCCCGCAAGGTCCGGTGAGGACTCGTCGGTGTTGATATCGGCCTATTCTCCGATTCTCGGAGTTTTGCGCTGGTGGGGGGGACCACCGGATCGAACTGTCGTTTAAATCTCTACGGGGAGTCGTTTGAAACGTTACAGTGCCGTGAATTCGACGGTAAAAAAGTATCCTCCTCCAGAGACGGACCACTCAACGGAGGAGGGGGGGGGGGAGGGGAGGACTACTGAAGGCGAAGGGGGGGGGAGTTGAAGGGGAGGAGGCAGGGGAGGTGGGGGGGGTGGGGGGGTCGATGGGGAGGGGGGGGGTTGGAGGCTGTGAGGTGGAAGGTTGGAAGAGGAGGGGGGGGAGATAGAAGGGTAGGGGAGAGAGAAGGGAGTTGAGGAGGGAGGAGGTGGAGAGAGAAGAGGGGGGAGGGGGGCGGGGGGACGGGAGGGAGGGAGGAGAGAGGGCGTGAGGGGGCCGAGTTAGTAGGATTGGATGTGCTGTGTGCAGGCGTTAAGGATGGCAGGGGGGGATAAGAGGGGAGAAGGCCGAGGCCACGAGGTGAATGTCTGTGGGGGAGGGAAAGGGGGAGAACGAAAGAAGTGCGGAGGGGGTATGAGGGGGCGTTGGACTAGTGGGTCGGAATTTGGTGGGGAGGGGGGTTCTGGCGGATGTGAAAGCGTTGGGAGATGGGTAAAGGGGAGAGGGTGGAGTGGGGGGGGAGGGGTGAAGGAGAGTGGGTGGGGGGGGGGCGGCGGGCGGGCGATGGGAGGGAGGCAAGGGGAGGGGAAAGGGAGGGTAGAGTATTCGGGCTCCCGTGCAGGCGCTGCCTCGGATGGAATCATCAAGCAGGTCTGTCTCATCTGGAAGATCGTGTAGGAATGATGTAAGCAGTGGTCCCTTTTTAATCGATAGCACAGGCAAGCGCGCTCACACTAAGGACGCCAACGACCCCCGGCCATCTCTCAAAACAATGGACCTGAAAGCGGAGTAGTACTTGGGGGGGAGGTCCTCTTGAACGGATAATCATGTCCTCGAGCTTTGTCCTCAAACCAGGGCCATCACTAAGCGGAAATAAACACCGCCCAACGAGCTTTCGATCTGTCGCCTAAAGGAAACATTCGTGAAGATCAAATTTCGCGGGAAAACGAAGGCGGGGGAATAATGCAAGGGGTTTCATACAGACCTAATAGCCAGTGGCCCGCGGAACCTATTCGTGGATATACAAAACAGAAAAGGCGAGAGGTCGGGAAAAGGCATGAAGGAAAGGAGAACGAAAACTCTGCATCAAAAATGTCGAAGGTCGGAGGGAAGATCTGGGTCACGCGCTGGGGATCTAATGCCAAGGGGAAAGCTCTATCTTCGACTGACTCATACATTTCAAGATCTGGGTAAGACTACGTGCATCATGTTACAAATGAAACTGTGTTCTGCTGTCGGAAACAAGGTCGAGTCCTAAATGGGGGAAAAACAAACCTTTTTGGTGAGAGAGTCTCATCCGTATAGTTGAAAGAGTCGATAGGCTCATACTGTATCGCCGGAATGGTTGTCGGCTCAAGTGGGTATTGTACTGAGAGAGGGTCTCGACGCACGCCAAGGGTGGTAAACGCCCGCATGACAGGACGCCGTGAGGAAGAGTAGGGGGGAGAAGCCGGGGGCAAGGGGACCAGGGAGGAGCTGTCGACTTGCTCACGGCGTCGATCGTGTCTCTAGTCAGGGTTGGCCGCCTTACGGGGGGGGACGCCAAACGTGCTGTTTCACTTGTAGGAAGTCGTGCGTGGTCTGGACAAAGCTCGGCGAGAGGGGGGAAACAGGGGCAAGCCTTCTCGTCGGGAAAAAAGCGATGTAGTCGATCGCCCACTCCGCTCCTCCCGTAGTCCCACTAAGAGGCGATAAGGAGTGGAAGGTAGTGTATAGAGATCAAACAAACGGAGGAAGGGAAAAAGAGATAACGGGAAGAAGACGCAGATCTGACATTGGGCTACCGAGGCGCTCGTGGATAACCTCGCATAAGCCGAGTGACCGCAGGACGAGCACATGTTCCTCAACGAGTCCGCGACAAAAAAAAAAGACTTAAGAGAGGAAACGCCATCGAAGAAGCTATGGGCGAAACCCCAACAACGCTTTCCCAGGGGAAGCGGTAAATGGAGCGACGCAAAGCCGAGAAGAAAAATCGCGAACAAGGACAGTGCGGACCATGGCTCGCTTCAGGAAGAAGCGGGAGGGTCAACAGGGGGGGGGGGGGGTTAGGGTGTAAAGATCTACCTCTCGAGCCACTCTTGTATGCATGACAACTCAGCTCCTCACTGCTAGGAAACGAGTCACGGTACGACCGTCGCCGGAAACGTAACCGAAGTCTCTCTCAAACCGTGCGTTCAAGGAAACTAAAGACAGGGGGTAGAAAAAAAGGTGACTGAATGCCCCCACTGCACGGAGGACAGATTCAGGCTTGCGGCGAAATCGAGAGGACACCGAGGCCAAAAGAAGACGAAAGGACGAAGCACGCGAAAACGAGACAGGGGCAGCAGTCGCGCGCGTGATGAAAGAATCCTGCACGGCTCGACGTCGCGCGACCGCTTCAGTGAGAAACATAAAACCGATTAGAGGGCTGAAAAGTGCAATACCGGCGAAGAGGTAGAGAAAAGAGAGGGAGCGAAATCAAGCGAGACGACGATGACACAAAAGCGAGGCGTAAAGCGTCCGTCGCACGGGCGGTTGCCGGAACGTGGAAAGTGGGACACGAGAGGACAGAGGACATAAGGAAAAACTACTACGCACGACTAGCCTGAAAGCTCGAAGATGAAAAAACTCTGGGAATGGCGTAAAGGGCTAGGCTCGCTCCTATCGCGGAGGTTGGGGAACTGGGACGAGGGGATCACGATGAACTACTTCTCTCCAACTTGAAGAAGATCCCTCGCATGCCCTCGATGGGTTTTCTTTAATACTGCCGTGAGGGGACTTGGGAAAAATGGCAATAAAAATAAACGCCCGCTCCGTTCGTGAGGCCGTCTACCTTGATAAAAAGTCTGGTCTTTCATCTGTGCAAAAGCTTGCCAGGCGTCATTGCTCATGTTCCGACTCTGGCATGATTCCTTTCCCTAGCATATTCCGCAACGCTCTACATTAGGCCTCTGGGTCTAACCCCTTCACAACTCACGCGCCCTCGGCGAAGAGCTTACAACAAAAGGCGAGCAGGGAAAAAAAGGCGTCCTCGTCAAATGTGGCGGGAATGCCCGGTGATGATCAAACGCAGTAGGGGGGGTAACGAAAATTCACTTACGGGCGATGTTACGAGAGTTGACTCAGGGTGGGAACCAGGTTCCAGAGAAATTGAAGGGCCGGCCTACCTGGGGCAGTGGGCTGACGGAGTTATAAGTTTTATACCCTCAACTTAGCTCTGCGCCGGTCCGTACTTGACAATCCTCCGCGAGCGATTGCCTCAACTCGGCAAGTGGGGTCGTCAACCAAGAGATGAACGAAGGGACTCCCCGAAAGCCGAGCACCGAAAACTTCTTCGAGGAAAGACAGATAAAGTTTCTACCCTCGTCTTGCCGTGAAAAGACGTGAAGAGGACCCTCAAATAGTTCCGTTCAGCACAGAAAATAGGAGCGACTCCAGAAAACTTATATTTCCTTACTAAAGCAAAAGGGAGCCCAACAGCGGTTTCAATAAGGGGAAAATAACCAGGTAGAACGGTGACCTTATGAGGCGCTCAAAAGAGTTCTACTCCGCTGCAAGCCGAGGCAAGCGCCGGAAAACTCAAGAGAAGAAAGAAAAAAAAAGGCCCGAGAACACGCGCAAACCACCACTAAAACTCCGACGTTTCATGAGGCCGTCAAAAAACGGCAAGTCCTTTCTTCCGAAAGGCCCGGTGATAACAAAAAGCGGCACCGACCTTGAAGGAGGGGGACGAGAGGAAAAAAATATTCTACTTTCTGGACCCGAAACACGATGGGCGTGGGGGAGGATAGGACTAAAAACAGCGGCTCGATGTGGTCGGGGAATCCGGGGTCGTGCTCTCCGTCTGGGGCGAATTGTCCCGGGCAGGTATAGATATTCTATCTTTAACTCAGCGGTCATGGGGATGACTGAATGAGAACTTCAAAAGGGGTTCACGGGTTACCCTTTTGGCACAAGGTATGCAAAAAAACTAGTCGCGAGAGCCAGGCAAAAGATAAGAAGAACTGAGGGAAAAAATCTTCCTCAAAACTCATGGGCCCCAGTGGATGAAGGGGAAAAACTGGGAAGACTGCTCAAAAGGGACTAAAAGCTGGGGGAAAGGTCCAGTGCGGTTTCGCGCGTTTCGGAAACAAAGCTACCCGAAAGAAAAAGGCAGTGTAGAAAAAAGTAATCCTTCGCGATTCTCTGGCCAGTGGTCCCAAACCATAAGGAACGTGGATCCTGAAAAACTCGCGAAGGGATAAGAACAACCGAGAGGAAGTCTTTACAATTGGACCGAAAGACTCTCAAACAGGAATTCCGGTGTGAAAAACCGCTCATTGAACGGGGAAAAGCGCAAGGGAACGGCGCCAGCCGGTCATCAT
>Ga0179591_1252723_pt1 | contig 10400 bp, 14 predicted proteins | sample CZOMad2_1_08_16f_FD_182891 | JGI IMG/M metagenome (GOLD analysis project Ga0179591, IMG submission 182891) | Vadose zone soil fungal communities from Angelo Coast Range Reserve, California, USA - CZOMad2_1_08_16fungal (PacBio error correction) | ecosystem: Environmental > Terrestrial > Soil >...
AAGAATTTCCTGCATTTTGAAAGGGAACCGAATTGGGTTTTAGTTGTCTCATACTGGACTGCCTCAGGAGAGGATACGGTCCTAACTACCACAGAAAAAATTTTGTGGGGGGTCAGGGATCACACAAAAAGCGCCTGAAGGGAAAGGGAGGGCATGGCATCAGGCAGGCGGAGGCCTCGAGAAGGAAGACCGGATTTAAGTCCGCCCAAAGGACCGAATCAAGGGAAAATACATGGGCGAAAATCATAGAGCGATAACGAGAAGGGGAGTGAAAGAGGCAATTGGGGGGGACTGCTTATTTGGCACAGGGGAGGAGGACGCAGAAGGCGGGGCAGCGAGGCCGCGCAGGCAGAAAGAACTGACTATGCGCCCGTTCGAAGGAAACAGGGCGTCTAGTTTTGTCGCTCCCAAAGAGCGCATCTCCAGTATTAAAAAACGGAAGAAGACCTATGCGAAGCGGAACAAAAGTGACAAAGCCCTATGCAAAACGCCGACGCCGAGCATGAAGAGAAGCCACCTAGGTCTAGTTGATACGTACTGCCACGGGGGGGGAGGGAAGCGCACGGATAAAAAGACAGGAGAAGCCGGTTAGAAGCGGGGATCCGCAGAGCGCGGCTAGTAGAAGAGTTCTTTTATAAGTAGCTCTTCTGATAAAAGGGCAATCATTGACCATGGGCGCACATCAACATTGTCGATGGGAGCTGAAAAGGTTCGCGATGACCTTCCCTTCCGGGAGTACTGAATGAAAACATATCAGGGGGGAGTGCCGGGGACGAAGGGCACTAGAGTGGCTCAAACGTGCCGCTACGAAAAAACGCTCGGATCGAGCCATCCGAGATTCGTAGTAAATCCTAAGAGCCTAAAAGAAAGTCGTCTTCTGTGAGAAAAACCACGCCGGATCGCCCCTTTGCATACGCGAAAGGAGGAAGACTAGCCAGCATCCTCGCCCTCGGAGCATCCAAAAGAGCCGAGTTGGAAGGGGGGTATTGAATAGAGAACGAATAAAAAAAAGCAACGGTTCCCAGGGGGATGTTTTGGGGGGTACAAGCAATACGTCTCATATCGGGGAGACGGAGGGGAAAGGGTGCGCTAAGAAACGGAGGTCACAAGATGTTAACGCTACGGGGGGGGAGCCGAGCCGGGAGAAAAAACTGCTGACTTTTTGAGGGCGCGTCAATTGATTTCGAGGAGGAGGTGCTAGGGGGGGGAGAGAGGAGAAGAGTAGACAATGACAGACGAAACGGAGCAGGTCTTGCAAAAGCACGAAGTACGGAGCTGTAAGGGGGGAGTTGCGAGGCGCTGCACGCTATCCTGCGTTGGTCCGATTACAGGGGGCCTTGACGGTCTAAGGGCGGGGGTGACGCAAACTTGAAGAAGGTCAAAGAGGTTTGGAAACTTACAGCTCTCAACTGCGAAGAGGGAGAGCATGAAAAGGAGAGTGCTCGCGGTTCGCTCGGGCGGTTTATAGGTTGGATAAAAAAGGGGGCTGGCGAGGGACACCTGGGAAGAGAAAGGTTGGACGGAAGCGGTGAATAACGACGGGAACGATAAAACGGGGGGAAACGATGTAAGAGTTATTACCTCAAAGAGGCTGTTTCAATTACCACAGACCTCCAGTCGTGCTGGATGTATGGACGGTGGAGGACAGTCTGTTGGACAGGGGGAAAGGGAGGGGAGCGGCCTGAAGGGAGGGAGGGGGGGATTGAAATGGGAGGGTGAAAGGGGGTGAGGCGAAGGTGTTGTGGGGGCCTGATTTCCACCATTTCCGCAAAAAATGACGAGTGTAGAGGAAAGAATTTCAATGACGTCGCACGAAACCATAAAGACCCAAGCGCCGGAAAACGCAGATGGGAGCAAACGGGCCGTCTTTCCGAGCCGCGTCTGAAGGGCCCGCGGCGAGCATATGGAAAAATGTTCGAAACTCTTGCGCTGTGGCCCTAGATTGGGGGGGGGGATGGGAATGAATCGACGGGGAGGGTCGGGAAGCGGAGCAATAAACAAAAACACGGGGAGGAAAAGAGATATGGGGAAGGTGCCCGCGCAGTCATCGCCACGAAAAAAAACCAGTCTCGAAAAAGTCGCCATTGACTAATAGGGGGAAAAATCTGCTCGACCGAGGGACGGGGGGAGAATCAACAGTGCCGGGTAGAGGCCCGCAAGGGAAAAACACCGTCCGCCTTCGGGGTTTGATGGCCCTAGACGAGTGCTCAACTTAAAAGGGGGGGGATCGAGACAGCGGGGAAGGGGGGGGAGAACAAGGCTGGTGAAGGGGCGAAGATCAACAATCGCGCCTCCCTTTACGCTCCTCCCTAAAGAGAAAAGTTTGCAGAAAATACATTTCTGACACCGAAATGAAGGCTGCAAAGAGAAAAGAAGGAATCGATTGCGGGAGTGTAAAAGTTAAACAGACAGCAGGTACTACCTAAGTACCGAAAAGAGGGAAAGGGTATCGGGCACCGGTCGTGCTTCGACACTTCTTTAAACTGCTATGTGAAAAGAGGGAAGGACGGGACAGCCCCGGTTATCCAACTGATAAAGCTGAGCGCACGACTGGCACGGATTGAATTCACGTTGGCGGTCGAAGGGGGGGGGCCTTTGACGGGGAGGTTTCGATGACAGGAGTAAAAAAACTCAGTGAAAAAAAACCGACATAGAACGTCAAGGACCAAGAAAAGGGGTAATGTGTCAGAGGAAGACCTCTAAGGAGAAGACTTACAGAGAAAGATTCGTTCAGGGAAAAGGGAAGCTCTGGAAAACGCGGGCCTGCTGGCTACCGCTCTATATCCCAGGACAGACGCGCAAGATGGGAAGATGGCCGCCGCGAAAAGGCCAACGCGGTGTCGAAGGCTTCACGAGGAAAAGCGGGAAAAGTGTTGGGAAAGGAAAAGTTTTTGGGGAACAGAAACGACCCTTCGCTCAATACAAAGGGAGCCTTAAAAACTCCCTTGCGGTGCGTGGGGGGGTTTAGGCTTCGTCATTAGGAGATTTCCCCTGCAAATCGTCATTAGGGGGGGGAGAAGGCTAGGGTCTGCAAACTTATGGCCGGGGCGGCGCTGCAAAGAAGGGGGTCGGGATCTCGGAGTTGGGGAGGGACACAATAAGGTGGCGGGGATTCCTCTTCTTAGTTGACGCCGCCACGGAGAGCGTCGATAAGGTATTTGGTCTAAAATTCTCCAAAAAGAGTGCGGCATTGAGAGACTGAAAGAGGCCGGCGAATCGAACTGAGGGTTTTACCGGCGAGAACCCCGGCCAGGAAGGGAGGTTTCAGCAACCAGGGGAAAAGTCCGACCCTCGCCATGCCGCATAGGATGATGATCCAAAAGGGCATCAATCGGCTGGGCAGCGCCTCCGCGATAAGAGAACCGAATCGGTATAACGGCAAGGGGGGCTGATTCGAAGGAACACAACAGAACACTTCTTCCTCTGATGTACCGAGGGGCGTCGGCAGCAGGGTGACCGTTCCTAGAAATAAGAGCGTTGCGGCGGGAGGCTACCGGAGGGGGAGGGAGGGGATAGAGGGGCACCGTAATAGGGAGCTCTGAAGCGACGGCACTTCTAAAGTAGGAATGCGCGATATTGAAAAGGCCTACTCACGGGGGGGGGTAAAGGGAGGCGGAAGAGAAGGGGAGGGCCAGCACTTAAGCGGGTGTGGAAGTAGCGCTCAACGAACGAACTTGCCAAAGGCATCAAAAAGAGTTAAACCTATCGCCCAGATCCTGCGACGAGAAGATTAGATAGAGTTCTCTCATATTCATCTAGATGCCGGGTAACTGGGTACTATCGCGGAGGAAGTCAGGGGTGGCCTGCGTCAGGAGAAGAAACGTCAGATCGGGAAGGAAAAAATGCAGGGGGGGGGGAATGAAGGCGCTTGTTTGAGAGACACAATGTTTTGTAGGGGGGGCAGTGAAGGCTTTAGCAATGGGGGGGGGGACCCGCAGGGATTGACGAAAACGGACTTCGGTGGAAACGGTGGGCATGCAATGAATCGCTCAAAAAAAAAACACAACAGGTTAAAAAAAGAGAGAGAAAAGGCCTTCCTGTCACGGCAACCGAAGTGACGGGTGGTCTTTAAAGAATGCACGGGACTGCCGCCAAATTGGATACAGAAAGCACTAAATAAAAACATTTTTGTCTAGACACAGCGCCGAAAGTCCACAAGGCGGCAAGGCGATCAGTGGCAGGCGACACTAGAGCTATTAAGAAGAGGAAAATTCCCAGGACCGAAACAGAGACCTGGAAGAAGGAAAACTGGAGAAGAAATATCAGAGATACTCTCCTGGGGCGGGAGGACATTGTGGGAAAGAAAATGATGGGTTTTCACAGGGTAGGAGCTAGATGGGCGGACCTAAGGAGAAGATTCTTGCGCCTGGGACTTCTGTGAGAAGGACACGCGTCAGAATTTTACGGAAATAAGAGACTGAACGCCCTATGACCAGCGAATTTCCCTAAATGAGCGAAGCGAATCTAAAACAGATGAACTAGGGAACTTACTATAAAAACCGCCTCCAAGAAAGGGAAGAAGCAGACCTCCAAAAAGACTGCTATGGCTAAAAGTTCAAGGTCCTCACGGGGTATAACCATCAATTCCAGAGAAGCCTTTTTCCATGAAGACCTCATTGGTGGGGAACTACATACTCAGGCGAGGGAACAACGATTGCTGGTGATCGAGATCGGCGAGGGGAAAGATAAGAATTGTACCCTCAATGGACGATCCGTCGGAAGGAGGACTGTCAATGGACGGACAATTGTCAACTTTTACAAAATTAAGAGGGGAACTCTCTGTATGACGCCGGGGAACAAATAATGGAGGACCCACCTCCTTCGTCCTTATTTCGAAGGCCAGCACTTTCCTGCTTCCGAAAGTTCCCCGACTCTTAGAGAAGCCGGCCGGGGGAGGGGGAGGGATCAGACTAGGCAAAGAGACAATAAAGTAGTAGGTGCTACACCCCTCCACCTTCTATTCTCCCAGTAGGAAATACTCAGCCCATTGCAGAGACACATCTGACTCATAAAGAAAGAAGGTTTCATGTTGGATGAATTACTAATTGACGAAAAACCGCCCCGGTGTGCAACAAGCGGTGGGGGGTTACAGACCGGAGGCATAGCGTTTGTGAGAGAGTGGAAAAGGGTGCAAGAAGAAACGCTTCACTCGTTTTAACGAGACTACCTTCGGGGCCTAGCCTTCCGACACCTTCAAGGTGCCTTGCACAAACCAAAGGGTTCAATAGAAGATTGAGGCCCTTCTTTGGCCGCTGCTCATGTCGTAATGGAAGCAGGCCGTTTGAAGGAGAGGAGTTAGGAACCTGGGGGCACTATAGGCGAGTCGGGGATACGGTCGCGCGTGGCCAGCGAAAAATAGACGGGTACATACTCGTACTTGTCTCCGTTCGAAGGGGCGTTTGGGGCTCACTTGAATCTCGAGGTGTTGTCCTTAAGATCGAAAAGTCAATAAAAAGAACCTTACGGGGACCGGGGGGGGTGGGGGGGGGGTGTGGGGGGTGGGGGGGGGGGGGGGGGGGGGTTGGGGGGGTGTGGGGTTGGGGGGGGGGGGGGGGGGGGGGGGGGTGGGGGGGGTGGGGGGGGGGGGGGGGGGGGGGGGGGGGGGGGTTAGGGGGGGGGTGGGGGGGGGAGGGGGGGGGGGTGTTCTGTACTCGGTTCTCGCCGGCTAGATATGGGGGATCCGGGAGGGGCAAGGAAAGGGTAACTGGTCGAGCAGTTTGAAAAATGCGAAGGCGGGGCGAGAAAGTTTTCACATCGTACGCATAGGGGGAAGAAAAGTGAGCGACTGGGGCACTTACCAGAAGCCAAGGGGCAAAAAGGGAGTCAGAGGGGGGGAAATTAGGGGAGGGAAAGAGAGCTGGAGCGGCCTGCACGAGGTTATCTGGGAAGGAAGGGCGTTCAAGGATTAAAGTTTGCCTTGCGTCCCAGAAAGGGCAAAGCCGGTTGTGTTAACACATGAAGTGGGGGAAGGGAAAAAGCCAGGGTGCCGTATTACGTAGTTTCGGGGGGCACAATCAAAACTGCGCTGCGCGCTGTGCGCACTGCGGACGGTGGGGAGGATGCAACGGCGCGGCGAAGCATTTCAAAAAATGATTTCGAAACGGAAACTAGGTGGCTACAATGTGCGGTGGAGTAGGATAAGGAGGCCCTTCAAGGAAATCTCACCACACGGAGGAGGGAAAGAGAATGGAAATCCCTGCAACAGTTCATCTCAACCAAACCTGTCCGCGGAGAGAAAAGTTTCGAAATGGGTTCAAAAAGCAGGCTCGCCGCTGAAAAAAGGGAAGGTGGCCTAAGCAAGGGGGAGGAAAAGAGCAAAGCGAAGGGTCCGAAAAAGGTCTGGGGTGAGGGAAATGGGCCCCTCTACGGTCCGGAAAAGGATGGGACGGGGATCGAGACAGAGAATGGGCTGATACACCCTTAGTTGGGGAAAGCAAGCAAAGGGCCGAAAAAAATGAACCTCCGATGAACCCAGGGTCCTCAATACACCTCAGGGAAGGAAAGCGACAGCGTGGCGTTAAACCAGGGGAAACTGAATGCGCACATGAAAAAAAGAACGATTGGCTGGCGGTAATTGAAATCTCAATGGATGACTACCTTATGAGTACAGAAAGAAAGGGAAAAAACGTTTATCGGGGTCCAGGCCACCTTCGATTCGAACTCTCTTGGGGACAACCTTCTTCTAAAGGTTAAAAGAGGAGGGGGACCGCAAGGAGAACCCCCTATAAAGAGAGACGTGTCGATAACGAGTAAAAAGGGGGGGTTCTGTCTAGCCGGCTTTGGGGGGTGAGCATGAGCTTTCTAAGAGGTCGAAGTAAACAACTCTACTATAGCGAAAAAAAAGTGGAAAGGTCCCTTTACCTCTTCTGCGGCAAAGAAGGAGAACTCGCCTGAAATCCTTCCATCGAGAAAGACTTCGGGGAAGTGAAGAAAAAAAAAAACCCAAGCTCTTGAAACGGCTCTCCATGTGAACCTCGGAAAGAACACTAGTCCACTAAGAAAGAATCGGAAGAAGGAGAAATGCAGAATTTGGTCGACGGCTCGTCGAAATGGGGGGAATCAAAGCTGGGGGTCAGGGGGAGGGCTCTTGAACGAGAACCGGGATCGCTCGAAAATTATCCTTGCAAAAACGAAACGGGAAAACCGGGAGGGTTTTCCTTTTGGGGTTCGTGGGAAGAAGGATGAGGAACATTCGGCGATGATCAAAAAACATTCACCGCGGCATTTTTGCAGGGTGGCAGAAGGCAGGCTGCGAGGAATACTGGAGACGTACGGCAACAAACATATGTGGAGGGAAAACAAGGCTGTTTGGGGGGGTCTGCAAGAAGGGGAACTGTGGCTTCTTTCGTCGATTTGGAAGCCGCCGAGGAGCCAGGATTAGTCAATTGGTCGGGACTTCATTCAGAGGCAAAACATAAAAGGAGAGGTGCGACATAACGAAAAGATGAAGTCGGAAGCGGCAAAAGACAAGGAAGAGGGGGGGGGTTGCTTCATAACCTGCCGTCCGGTCATGTTCAGAGAACACGTGAAAAGTAACGGGCAACACTGACATAACATGCGGATGAAATGCGCAATTGCCGTGCATCATGAGGGGCGGTCCGGAAAATAGCCGCCGCGTTTGATCACCCTCTGAGTAGACCGCAGGGGGGGGGGCGGGGAAAATCCCAGCGGAGAAACCATTCTCGGTGATATGTCAAGGGGGGGCAGCAGTGACGGTCCGTCATATCAGGAGGGTTTCGCGGTGCGGAAGGATCCTAAGTTGAGATTTGAATATTTAGTAAAACCGGGTCATATTGATCCATTGCTGCTAGAGCAATCTGTAAGTTCATGGGGCTCGATGGGGGCCAAAAGAAGGAACTGGGTTGAGAAGGCATCATCACATCCTTCTGAGGAAAAGCCGGCCGTCGCGCTAACGACCAGACCTTCCGCCAAAAAGGAAAAGGTTAACACTCGCTCCCGGAAGAAAAAAAGACCCTGGTATCGTATCTCCCCAATGGAAGGGGGAAAGGGGGGGGGCCCAACAACCCTTATCTAGTGAAGTCGTGGGCCTTGGGAGGGTCGAGGAGTAATCCGGGGCCTGGAGGGATCGAGTCTCCGGCATTTAGGTGAAACAGGCAGCGGGGAATGCAATGAGCGGGTGAAGAGAGTTGGCGTTTAGTACATATCGCTTCATTTGGATGACGGCAAAGAAAAGGGATTTCAACGAACCAGGCAAACTTCGGTAAATGAGAAAAATTCAACGTTAGCTAGCAGAGAAAAAGAGGAAAAAAGGAGAAGGCCTTGCTGTAATTTTCCCGGAAATAATGAAGGGGGGCTTTGCAAGGGTAGTGCCCGGGACGCCTCCAATGGGGGAGAAAGAGAGACTGTCATAATGAAAAAGGACAAAGGGGTTTTGTCAGGAAAAAAAGCGCCTGAAAGTAAGAGGCAAGGGAGAGAAAGGGCGAGAGACCTCGACGAAGGCCCGATTTACGCCGAGAAAAGGAATAAGGACGGAAGGTTATAATCGAGGAATCTTCCGATCATAGCTGGCGGAGGAGACATGGGGGGGGAATTGAGAGGAATTGTGGGGAGGATGCTGGAGGACAGGGAAAGGGAGGGGCGAACGCTCTCATCTAAGGGTTGCCCCTACGATCCTGAAGTTAGCGACACCATGGCGTCGGGGTTTGTGGCTCTCCTAACCTATGGAACGGGAAAAGGCACCTAATGAGAGTCAAAAAGCTAAACTTTCTCGGGAAACCGCCGTCCCCAACGCGAAAAGACTGCCGCACGGAACTAGTCTATGGTGGGAAATCTCGCCGCACTAGGTCGAAAAAATAACGCGAAGCCGGGGGGGATCCCGCTTGGTTCAACCAAAGACGCGCGAGTAGCTACAAGATTTCAGGTGTGAAGAAAGAGGATGCGATTCAATGCGTTTCAGATGGGCGCTCATCGCGAAGTCATTCCGGCCTGAAGAGAAAGACAGTAAAAACTGGAAAAGAGGCATGACTGCCCGCCAAGGATGAAAAGCAAAAAAAAGGGGTTTCCGGCGCCAAAAGGTAGGTGCCGTGGTAGCAATCTGAAACGTGCCTCTAAAATAAACCCAGCGAGGAAGTCGGGGAAGACGGCAGATTCTGAGGAAATTCAAGTCCGCGAAACGCCTCATGCAACGCGTTACATACCACACACGCCGCGGGCAAAACTTCTTTTGGCAGGGGGTCGGTCGTACCGTTCGTAACCAAGCACGACAGGAAAAATGCAGCCACCCGAAGGGGACCAGAAAAAGGGGCAGGATTTAATCGACGAAAGGAAGAATAAAAACGCCCCCGGTTTTCCAAGGGTCTTTGGGCAATACTAAAGAGCTTAGCAGCTTTGTCGAGAAAGAAGGAAGGGGTTTGGGAAAAAACGGTCAACAACTCGAGGTACGCTGCTAAATGGACTGCCAAAGAGGGAAATTGTATGTACAACACTCAGTACAAAAAACACTACAACAAATGAAAGTTTGGTACTCAAACCAGGTGGGCGAAAACTTCCCACGCCAACCACCCTTAACGACATCAAAGCAAACCAGGTCTTTTGGGTGGGTGCACGGCTTGCGATTGTGTGGGGGAAATTCCTTGCAACTTCCCAACACAGAGCGTACGACACCTCGGCTTTTCGGGGAGAGGCACTCGGATATTAGAATTGATGATTGAAGAGGAAGGAAAACGAGAAAGTTTGAGAGACTTGTCTTCACCAGCAGAAGGCGGGGAGGGAGCTGGGGGGAGTTCGAGTCCGTTATTCCGGGCAAGTACCTCGGACTTGGGAAGTGCGGTAGCATGGCTTTGGTACGCCCTTAATTAAGACTGTTTCCGAGACGATCGAGCGAAAAAAGGGAACCTATGAACGAAAAGTATCGGGGCAGGGGGGTCCGGGAAGGGAAGGGGGGGATCCGGCTTCCGTCCTAGGGTCCCGAGTCAGGTGAGAGAAGGGTAGCAGCACGCCGTGGAACGAAAACGTGGGTCAGATCTTAGTGCGGTAGGAACCCATAATTTTAAATGACCAAAATCAGTGCCGGTATTGGAGTAGGGACAGCCTTAAAAAGGGAGGGGTTCAGGAAGTTTTTGGTAGCGGCCCTCAGTGATATGAGGAGGAAATGGCGGGAAATGGGCGGAGCAGGCCGGTGTTGGTGCAATGGATATTTCAATCCAGGGGAAACCTAAACGGGGTTAGCCAATACGAGGGGAGAGAGAAAAGAAAAATACGTCGCTAGGGTAAACGCCTCAAGACCAAGAGAAGGCGCGGAAACGAATTGCCGATGGTCGCCGGGGACGACTTGCAGAAAAGAGGGGCGGCAGGAACTGAAAAGGAAGAGAGTTGAAAAATTTAGAAACACGTGAAGTGCGCGACCGAGGTTTGGGCGATGATCTACTGTCGAGGGCCCT
>Ga0179591_1307035_pt1 | contig 10400 bp, 10 predicted proteins | sample CZOMad2_1_08_16f_FD_182891 | JGI IMG/M metagenome (GOLD analysis project Ga0179591, IMG submission 182891) | Vadose zone soil fungal communities from Angelo Coast Range Reserve, California, USA - CZOMad2_1_08_16fungal (PacBio error correction) | ecosystem: Environmental > Terrestrial > Soil >...
TATCCAGCTCTCCACAGCAAAGCGGCGGGATCGGAAGAGGGGAATCCTGTTAGGGGTCCTTATGGGAGAGGGGGCGCAGGAGAGGTAGGGAAGCAAGAAGCGTAACAACAAAAAAAACACACTGCAAGATTTACTTAAACCATCCGTGCTCTGTGCCGCTACCAGACCGCTCACATTGCACGAATTCCGAGGGGAGGGGATGGTCTTGAAGGAAAAGATAAATGGGGTTCGAGTCATTGCATCTCCACAGGAAAGCTAAAGAAAATCTAACAGTGAGACCAATAGTGAAGTAACGGAGGTCACGACTCCCTCTCGAAAAAAAAAGAAATTTCGACCACAAAGGTTGGAGGAAGATGGCCATCGGCTCCTGAGCAGGAAAACAGTCTCAGGCAATCTCAGGAACGCTACATGCCGTTGATCAGGCCTGGCGGGGGAACGAATTGCGGATCGGAGTCAGATCGTTGAATGGGGGGTGGACGGGGGAATCCGGGGACAAGGGTGGGGGAGGAACGGGACTACGCTTTTCCCGAGGAGCCCCTACGAAATAGAGAAATCGAGGAACGACTGGTTTACACCATCGTCGACCGAATCCACAGCCATATTTTTCTTGTCTAGAAAGACCTCCGTCAGGAAGTTCAATCACCTACCGGGCGAAGGGCAAGGGTTTGGGGTTGGTTGGTTCTGAAGGTTTCCGGAAAAAAAGTGGACTAAACTGGTGAGGGGGTTCAAAAGTATTTTCATGAAGCACAGACAAAAGGAAATGCCTTATAAGGAAAAAACATGCTAAACTCCACCGACCAGAAAAGACGCTTAATCAGACTCGACCTGAACAGAAAATCTTTCTTTATCCCAGATAATAGGGAAGTATATCGTCCTCGACGATGGTTTCTTAGGGGTCAAAGAGGGGGTATTTCGGCAGTAGTAAGGCAAGTCGGGAAGATGCACAAGCCAAAAGGCCGGCGATCCATCAGGGTGTGGGGCAATCGTCCGATGCGAAGGCTAGACCACTTCAAAAGATTCCCGTGAGAATTCCCACGAATGGCCGAAGAGAGAAAGTTACGTGTCAGGGAGCTTTGGAGACCAGGGTTAGAACCTGGGTTAGGCGTCCTCGGAGCTGGGTGAACTGATGAACCACACTGATTCTCAGATCGGCTTCCTTCCTACACCAGTAAACGTCAACCCCAGCCTATCACAAAATTCTAACTATCCTAGAAGGCGATCGGGGGCGAACAGGGTCAACAGGGTAGCGGATGGATACATAAATTGGCCGGGAAAAAAAAAAAGGGTTCTGGAACTCCAAGTCAAAAAGCTTGCGCGGGAAAGAAGTTTTGTCGAGGCAAAATTATCGTCGAGGGACACCGTCCTGAGAAATGGCTTCGACTCCGTGTGCTCTATGGAAGGAGGGGGGCCCAAAATAGAACCGATCCAAACCCGACTAACCCTAACCGTGGGAGCAAGGAACACACTCTTAAGTAATCCACCGAGAAGCAAGAATAAAAAAAAATAGCAGCTCGTACATCTAGGCCCCCTGAACCTGGTAGAAAACATCGGAAGCCGAAGCAGACCCTAAAAATACAGGATTTGTGCCGACCGAAAAGCGACCAATCTGGAAGCAAGACCGGGTAAGAGCTTTTTCATCAAAAGAGAGAGAGTAAGGTTGGGAGAGATGAAGGGTCTAGTGTTATCTACCTGGAGGCTGGACGAATAAAAAAACCCGCCCTCAACGGTACCCGGGCTGTGGAAATCTAAAGGCCGAAAACTCATTCAAGGGGGGTCACTAGAGGAACTCTCGGGAAGGGAGGTGGGGGTGGGTACTGTGGGAAAGAGATAAAAAATCTAGGATGACCCGTGAGTCCGCGATATCGGGAATGCAAGCTCAAAAAAAAACGGAGATTATTAAAAGAGATAGATCAACATCATCGGAGAGGTAGAGGTTGTAGGTCTCTAGGATAGGAGGGGGTCAGGCAGCCAGAACATCACTTCTATTCGAGAGAGACTCTCTTTGGCAGAAAGGGAGGATGAAATTCGAGGGAACCCCACATCCAAGGCAAAAAAAAGGGGGTGATTCGTACAAAGACTCCTGGAGACTAAAAAAGGTCTACAATTGAGCAACCATGCTTATCGGGTCTTCAGCACGGCAGGGGGGGGCAATCTGTTGTACGCGGGGAGGGAATTTGGGGTCGGTCAGGACAATTAAGAGGACGTTACAATTTTTAGGAGGAAATGAAACTGTGAGAGGGGAAGACCGGCCGTGGAAACGGTTCGTCTGGGGTGGGAGTCTTTGCCGGAGGGAAGTTCATCGGGATCTATGGAGAGGGCAAGGAGGAAGGAAGGGTTCGTGGCTCAAGGGGGTGGATCCCAGGTCAGATGAAGTTGAAGTTCGCTCATTCGGGAGGTCGGACCTAGGCAGGACGTAGGGCGGCGAGAAGGGTTGGGTAGCGCCACTTGACGAGACACTTTTATCAATGGATGAAACACCACAAAGGAGTGAGTATGGGAAATCCCTACAATCCGCCCGACAGGGTCTCCTTCAGAGGCTCGGATAGAACATACCGGGTCTCTTCTGGGGCCTTCAGGGGATGAAACAGGGAAGGGGTGAGGAACTCAAGAAGTATCATTGGGGCGGGGGTACATACGTTTAAGCTAGAGGAGAAACGCTTAACAATTTCTCCCCTGCAGGGGACACCGGTTCTGAGAGGCCAGAACAGGGGAACGTGTGGAATATGCCGGCAGTACTGTCTTGTCACCGTTAAAGAGCGGGGCGGGATGTTAAACGTTCGGCAGAAGTATGCCAGATTTCCGCCCCAAAAGGATCAAAATGGCGTCATCTTTTATAAGAAAACGTGTGCCCCTCCGTCGCGGGGGGAGCCGAGGGGGTCGGAAGTCCGTGAAAAGAGGGAGGCCGGGGGTTTTAACTAGTGTCTTGCGCGATGTCCTTGTTCATTGCGTGCCAAGCGGGTGGGACAGAACTAGGGGGGTCGGAAAGTTAGGCGATCCTTCGTCCTTTTGGGGGGGGGAGTTCTGGGATTGAAACAGGGGGAGTGGGACACCTCAGACAAAAACGAAAGTCATTTACCCCTAAAAAAAAAACACCAAACCAAAACGCTTTTTCAGGGAGACCTCGCAGTCGATGAGGTTTGCTGGCGAAACCAGAAACGGTAAGCTTTTGGACGGGCTTATAGGCGTGTAAATCGAAGAGAGCGTGTCTGTTCCTCGTCCGCAACGGTTTCGGGTCTGGAGAATCTAGTCAAAACGGAACGACCCTCGTTGATACCCCTCTTCAACAGAGCCAAACCAGGAAGCAGAGCTCATGACTCCGTAGAAAAAGGGCTTCGAAAAAAAAGCCTTCCAATGTAAAATACGAGCCAAGGGAAAACTCAGTCAAGGATCCGTCTTGAGAGTAAGAGACTGACGAGCCTCTTCCATATGAAGTCACGTGAATAAACGGCACAACGATTTTGGGGAAAAAAAACTGGTAGATTCGTGATCGTTGACCAAGATAGAAAGGAACTTGTGGGTGTAGGAAAAGTTCCTATCAAAAGGGACCGGGGTGGAGATCAACGCGAGGAAACTCCAGGGGGGGGGAAGGGTTTCTGGAATCCCGATCAATTCAATTTAAGGTACCGGGAGTGGGGGAGGGCGTTAGTCTACCTACTGGGGACTTCTTCACAGAACGGGGGGGGGGGTTCGGGGCACTCAATAAAAAAACCTACTAAGGAAACTCAACATCCAGAACAAGAGACCACCCGTAAAAGGAATGGCCCACTAGGTATCCGCCGCTCGGTATGATTTATTACCGGTCAGGAGACGGGTTAAAAACCACCTGGGCTAGAGAAGGTATCAGAAAGGTCTTGGAATAGTTGACGGCACCGCTGACTCCTCAGACAAAACCTAAATAATCCTACATCATAAAATCAGGTAAAAAAGAATCGGGTTCTATTAAAGATCTTTTCCCCGAAGATAAGCGTCGCCGGGAGAGATGCCTAGGGATTCTCCTCGACGTCTCAAAACTTAGGGCTTCAATTCACGGATGGCATCGTAGATCAGTCAATAGGTAAAATACGGTATCGAGTGGTGCAGAAAAAAGGGGTGACAAGGGGAAGATCTTATAAGCTAAAAGGGGGCGGAATAGAAAGCATATTTCAGAGGTCAGCGGAAAAGCGTCAAAGTGAACGGGGTCAGTGCAAGGGGAAGAGTCTTAAAGTACTGGGTCGAGGAAAATGAATTGGCGCAAGTCAGGGTTGGGAGAGGTTACGGGAGTCAGCAAAACAGCAGAGATTTTTTAGAGGCCGAAATGCACTCTGAAGATGCGGGCGAGCAAACCGGGCACAGTGCAGGATTGAAATGAAAAACTAAAGATGAAGATAAGAAAGGGCTCATCAAGAAACGAGGGGAGAGGGGGGGGTAGAGAGCACGTGCCGGGACGTTCCTGACTTCATCTTCGAACGGTCATCAAAAAGACACCGTAATGTTCAACGTAAGGGGAGACCCGCGACAACAGGGGGGAAAAAATGAGTACAAGAACTAAATGTACAAGAGAAGCAACACGAGGTAGAGGACTACTTCCCTAGCTGGGGGAAGGGGCGCAAAGTTTTCACAGGAAGAATCAAAACCCGTGGTCACCAACGGAGGCACTCGGAGGGTCACCAAGAGCTCTCACAACACGAGGAGGAGGTATGGAATCCTTCTGAATACGACGTCTCCTCCCGTTTGAAAAAAAAAACTGGTGGGGGGGGGGGAAAAGTACCAGGGGACCAAATGCGAACTGCAAAATCGAAAGAGGGAGAGACCACGGGGTGGTGCGCGCTGTAGTCCTCGGCAGCCCAGGTCAAATGGTCGCGGGGACCGCTAGGGAGTAAAAAAGTGCGGTGAACCAATTCTGTGTGAGTTGGGAGAAACGGTCGAAAAGAAAGGAAGTCGAACAGCGCAACGTGCAGCAGGTACTTCGAAAATGACAAGTAGCATGAGCGACCTTGGCGGAAAATCGGACGGTAAGGGCAACCAGACTTAAAACAAGGGGGCCAGGCAGATCACGCGCCAGAAGAGGTTAATAACGGGAGGCACCACTTCTCAGAGGGTCCTGACCGTTGTATCCCGCAAAACCGGACATGGAAAATGAGGATGCGCGAAAAGGAACGGAAGAGGATGCCCCCTGCACAGGAGGAAGGGAACCCAATTACGGCTGTGAAAGAACTCACGCATGACCGCGTCACTCGGGAAGCTGGAGGACAGGGTGATCGCTATAAAAAGACTCTGATCAGAGTCAAAGTGGAAACCGCGTTCTAACAAACTAGGGAGAACCGGTTCGCATGCGGGCTACAAATAAACAGAACCATTCAACTGCTCGACGAGAGCTAAGCGCCAGGGAAGATCCGATTAAGAAAGGGGGGGGATCGGAAGGAGACAGGAGACCGAGAAAGAGCAAACCTGTTCGTTGCGGGCGCGTCTCCAATGTGAGCACTTGGGGGCGTGCGAGGGAGAAAACCGTGAAAAACCGAGAGCCAAACGGAGAAAACGGCTGCGAGCCATTCGGACTTTGAAAAACACCGGCAGGGAACAAACTAAACAAAGCAATCGCAACACCTGATGTTCCGGCGTTCACGGGTGGTGTGGGGCGGGCTGGGGGGGGGAGGAGGTCTCGGGTCTATTCGGAGGACTCAACGTAGTCGGGACCAGAAACAAAATTCGGAGGCGACTGATTCCGGCCACCGAAGGGAGGATAGTCTTCTGAAGAACAAACTCCAACCTCAAGGACACGACTTCGGGGAATTGGGGAAGGTCGCATAAAGACTAAAAGGTCTGATCAGATTGACGCTAAAAAACAGCGAGCTCGCTAAAAAACGGCGCCACAGGGCCAGGAGGAGTCGAGTAAAAATCAAGACTAAAAAGGAAAGCCCAACACCATCGTTGTCTAGGGGGGAGGAAGGACTCTTCCATCTTCAGAAAGCTAGAATCGGCAGCTGTCTCGACGGCCGGTATCCGGCCCAGCATGGGACAAAAGGGAGGACTCTGGGACCTGACCGGCGGGGTGTCGGAGGCCGGGGTATATGATCGGGGTCATGGGGGGGGTGGTGTTGCCGGGGCAGGGGGGGACCCAAGGAGTCGTCGAAACGTAGTGGTACCGTTACTACGAAGCCCGACTCAAAACGAAAAAGACTAGTCGATACCTCCAGCGGAATAAAATCGGAACTCCGCAACGGCCCCCCTCACTAAAAAAAGGGGCTGTTGAAAGCCAAGTCCACCTACGAAAAAACGAAAGTCCTCAAAACGACAAACCAGAAGGCAGGGGGTGGTTTTTTGTTTCTGGGATCAGGAGGGTCACTTCTGAATCGGGTGGGGAAGGTAAAAGGGACCCTATTGGAAAAAAGCACGCAGCAAAAACCCAAACCAAAAATGGCTATAAAGACTAACGCGAAAAAATCTCCCTGCTATGAAGGAAACAAACAGAACGGCCAGCTAAACACTGAACAAGAAGAATTAAAAGGAACCCCATAGGCATAAGTTAAAAAAAGCAAAACGGCCGTGGGTGAAGGAATTGAAACGACCATCTTATAAACAAAAAGAAAAGTCGTGGCAAACGTCGCGCATACAAAAAACAAACCGGCACAAATTCCTAACATAAAGAAGGGGTGGTCTGAATCGGAGCAAATCGGGTCGGGACTCGGGAGAACGCTCAGTGCCAGGGACAATATCCTGTTAACGAAGGGTCAAAAACTCTCAACTGGTCACAGGGTCGGGCTCATTCTTGAGACCCTGATAGGGTGTGTAAGCTGGGCTAAAATAATTTTTACCGGGCGGATTTACACGGGCCGCGCTAGAATAGCGGGGGCGTCGATCTACGAAGACCCGGAAGGACAAAAATCTAGGAAAAAACCATCGGTTGATGTGATACGAAAACAAGAACAAGAACGGGGAGGGCACGGGGATCGGATTGCGCACAGGGCCAAATGGGGGGCCGTTGGGCAGTAAATGGTCACCTCTTGCTCGTCAAAGGGGGCTGATGGCAACCTGGAAATCGGCAAGTCCCCGGGGAAGGCTCGGATGGGGGGGGAGGACTAAAGAAAGGGAAAAAAGAGGGCCCGTATTCAGGAAAAAACCGTAAAATGACCACCCCCGGGAACGAGCCGAAAAAAAAAGAAGGTCCAGGCAAGAAACCAAAAAGCTTCAATAGCCAGAAAGAGGGGAGGGCCTGTCCGGCCAAACGAACAACCGAAGAACCAACCGAAAATGTCTCACACAGTGCTTACAGCCTAAATCTTAAGGACAGAGAAAACAGTGAGTCAGCCAAATCGGAAAAATTTGTTGGAAAAAGAAATTAAAACAAAATTGCCGCAACGAAACACCGTTCCCCGCGCCGGGGGGCTGTCCACCTCGATCGACGGAAGGGGGTTGGGGCGGCTAAAGGTGAAAGACCAGGGGAGTCATAACATGGAGAGGGGGGGACTAACGACCAAAGAAAAGCGAAGATGCGTTGGCAAGAGCTTAGGACGGCATCCGACCCTCACTAAGGGGGGGGGTCCAAAGCCAGCCTCGCATGAAAAAAATTGGGGAATGGGGTGTCGTGTATAGGCGGGGAGAAGATGTACTACACCGACGCGACTGACCGAGGACGGGGGGTCCAAAAAAAAGGAGGAAGGGAACGGGAGGAGATCCCATCCGTATCGCGTCGCGAGGGAAAATGGGGAAAAGACTGGAAACTAGAGGATGTCGAAAAACAAACACATACCAGGCGAGGCTTTCTCCTAACAATCTCTTTCATGCGAGGGAGTAGTGCCAGCACGACTGCACCGGGACCCGACGGCCGATGGGGGCGGGGGGATGCTTCCCGCCCCAGTTAGAAAAAAAAAATAACGAAAGTCTCTCCAACCAAGGCCGAAAAGAGGACCTAAGAAGCCCGAAGGGGGGGGGTATCGTGTCTCAGGAGGGGTTAAGGTCAAAAAAGGAAAGCGGTCAGGGGGGGGGGTAGGAAAGAACTTTGCGAGGTCGGCGAAAACTAGCTTGTGCGCGGTAAGTTGTGTAGTCGTTTCCGGAGTGGGAAAAGATTCGGATCGGTCGTGAAGGGGACTGCGACTTGGAGGGGCGGTCACGGGGTGGGAGAAGAGGGGGATGAAGAAGGGAGAAACAGCAGGGGGGAAAGGACGGAAAACGACCAGCACGAAGGACGACGGTGAAAAGGAGACAGGAACGCGCCCCCACTGAAGACGAGCCTCTTGGGAGCATGGGGTGCAAAGCCAACCATGGAAGTGAACAGGTTGACACTCTAAAGAAGGGACAGGGAACATGTGCGAAAGGATCAGCGGGTAAAGCACAAAGGGGGTGTATGAGGGAGTTTGTGGCAAGGAAATTCTTCTTGAGAAGTAGAATGAAACGGCCTCTCGAGAGAAGCGGGACAATCCGCTTTAAAAAAGAGAGGTCTAACACCTTATCCAATTTTATAAGCATGGCCGGTAGAAGGGGGCACGAAAACAAGGGAAAAAACTGGCTAGATGTGCTTGCTGTCCGGGGAAAAGTGATATGTGGACCGTTAACTAGCAGCGGAGATTCATATGCCCGGGAAGGGTGTAAAAGGTGGAAAAAACACATCATTAGTTACACCTGGAAATTCATCTGGGGTGTAGGGGCAACTGGGGTGAAAGATAAGGGGGTTACTTAGGACCCCTTACAAGAAAGGCGATGATCCGTGGATTGGGGACATAGTGCTGGTCTGACGAGAGTTTTTCTTTTGAAGTTAAGGGGGCGGAGGGGGTTAGAATTCTGTAGGTTCGCGTAGCAGCGGAACCTTGAGGGCGGAAAAGGATACAAAGAGGGGACGTACGCAAAAACAAGAAAAGTAATCAGGGAAAAAAAAAAAACAAACCAATTCAATCGCTCGGGGTTAGGTAGAGACTATGCTGCAGTCTGTTCGGTGGATGTGGGGACTCAAACCAAACTGAAAAAAAAAATTGTGGGAAAGGGAGGTATAGGGTGACCAGTCGTTCTAGCTGGAAGGGTCGATACAAAGGTTTATTCGCCCTCTGTCTCAAATGCGGGGGAAAGTGACAACCCTCGTGATAAAAACATCAAGGCTGCAAACTATAGGTCAAAAAAAAAAATGAAAGCGATAAGGCATAAGACATAGACACAAAAATCCGAATGGTGAAAAAAGAATTAACTTCGCTGTAAGGAAGCCATTTTAGGAGAGAAGAGGCATCTTCAGGCGGAAGAGCGGAATCAAAAAAGCACAAAAAATATGTTGTGTTTCTCCCAAAGGGTTTCGCTCTTAGGTGGACAGAAGGAATAGACCGGAAAGTTGGGTCTAACTGTAGAAGGGACCGGCAAAAGTGCGGAACGCGATAACGGGAAATTTTAGAAGGAAAAAAGAATCCATCAAGAAGAGGAACGAGGGTGGAGGGGCGTTAGCGCAGCAGAAGGATGGGGGGCGGTCTTCGAAAAAGAACGTTTTGGTTTCAGTGAATAAAGGACTTTATTACAAACCGGAGCAATATAGGCCCAATAAATACCAGCCAGAAAACGAACCCAACCGAAATGGAAATCTCCGGGGAACGGGGGGGGGGGGGGGGGAGTTAGGTTGGGAGGCGTTTCAACAAGTAATCCTACATGGCTCGGGAGCGCAGAAGAACGCATGGGCTCGTCGTTCGGTAACCCACCTCAGCGAATGGGCGAAAAAAACCATCGGGACCAAGTTTTCTAAGCGACCAGAAGGTAGACTGGGGAGGAGTAACGTTGCTTTTTTATCAGTGAGACCGGCCGTCTAGAAAAGTGAAAACTTCGTAAAGGAGGGACCTGAGCTGCGGCGGAAAACGTCAAGGCTAGGTGTCGTTCATCGGCCATAGAAAAATACTTTGGAGCCACGTACTGGAAGAGGCAGAAGGAAGCGCGATCAAAGTTCTAAAGACAACGGGTCCGCGGTAGATCCCCTCCGTGACCGGTCTCCTTCATCGGGGGAAGAAAGAGTGTTGAGTCGCAAAGAAGGAAAACCAGGGATTTTTTAAAAGGACGTAAACTTGACTCATAAAACGAAGGAGAAAAGTGGGCGAGTCAAGAGAAAAGTGATCGCGGTGTGTTGGAAAAAAAAATTCTTGGAAGAAACGGCAAATTTCAGAGTCTTTCCCGTCCGACTAGGGGCCAAACAAACGGTCAGAGAGGCTACGGGGGAGCTACGGCCCTCGGGGAGAGGGACCTGGTTTCATGAAGTCTAGGAGGACCTTCAGCCCACCAAACATGAAGTGGGGTAGGGTGGGGAACGTAGGAACAAGTCAGCGAAAAACCGGGTGGAAATGGTAAAACTACAACTCGGCACGACGCAACGCTGTCTCGCAAGAAATTCCGCTCTTCTGGCAAGGGGGCGACTCAGGTCAAAGGGGAGGCGATAAACACTTTTGTCACCCTTGGAGAGGAGT
>Ga0179591_1384116_pt1 | contig 10400 bp, 20 predicted proteins | sample CZOMad2_1_08_16f_FD_182891 | JGI IMG/M metagenome (GOLD analysis project Ga0179591, IMG submission 182891) | Vadose zone soil fungal communities from Angelo Coast Range Reserve, California, USA - CZOMad2_1_08_16fungal (PacBio error correction) | ecosystem: Environmental > Terrestrial > Soil >...
TCCCTTCCCCGCCGAGGGGGACTCTTCTCCTCTAAAAGAGGCTCTTGAAACCTTCTCCAAAGAGAGAGAAGTAACCCAAGTCGTCATGCCGCAGGAGAAAGCTGATCTCCAGCATCCGACCGTTCACGTGCCGAACATGCTACACACCGGTAACGGTAAGCTTTTCTCAAAAAGATATTTGGGAAGAAAAGGGGAAGGACGCGTCGTTGGACTTTGACCAATGGTGACCACGCCGAAGAAGAGTGGGTAGTCCGAGTCTAATTCCACCATTCAAAAAGAAAGCACTACATAACCCCTTCCTCTGGAGGGGGCTTTCTGGGGAAAAAAAGAAATCCCTCTTTTTAAGCGGGGAAAGAAAAAAAAGAAGCACGATTCTGGGCTCAGGGCCTCTTCGAAAGGGGGTCTGTGAGAAAAGGGGAGGGCTGACTCTCCGGCACCAATCCAGAGAACCGTATGCAGTTCAAAAAGAGGAAAAACTAGCTCACATTTTGCAAAGGGTTTACCCTCCCCCACGTGGCCCTCCTCCTCCCGCTTACACTCCTGGAGAAAGTCGGCCCTCCCCCCGACGAAGAGGTCAATGCTCTTTTCCCTCCCTCCCTCGGGGAAAAGTCCCCCCTTCTCCGGAAGAGCCCTCTCCCGAAAAGGAGATGAGGCCTCCCCGATTCTAGGAGGAATCCTTTGCACGCGGGGCTGGGAGAACGACAACAAGACCCCTCTCTTTTTTCTCTGTGTCCTCCCTTTAAGGGGGGATCCCCAGGGGGGGACAAAGCCGAGGCTATCCCAATTATGAAAAGGGGGGTTATAACCTCCCGACGGCGCTTCTCCAAAGAGAGGAGAAGTCCCAGAACGCCTCAAAGAAAGGGGGGCTTTCCCAATTGGAATTTAAGGGGGAAAGGAAAAAGCAACCTCGCATCCACTTCGCTTCGCGGAGGAGAATGGCGCACTCCGGAGGGAGAGGAAAAAAAAAGGAAAAGCCGCAAAACTCAATCTCGTAAGGAGTCAACGCGCTCTAGAGGGTACCCAAAGGAAGGGAGAGAACAAGGCTCCCACAGGCCTATCTTCGAACCGGAAGGAAGATAACGAGCTAAGAAGGCAAGCTCGAGAAGGAAAAGCCATTCATTGCTTTGTCCTCCTCTTAGGAAAGAGAGGTCTGCGCTACGCAAAGGAAGGAAAGAAAAGGACCTGCCTCCTAATCCCCTCACTATTGAGGGCCCTCCCGTTCAGCAAAGCGAAACCTTCTTTTAGAAAAAAAGGTCTTCTCCGGGAAGGGGGAACGGAGCCGCCGGATTGCATGCCTCGGAAGTGCTCCTCCCTTGGGAGAATAGCAGGCATTTCCCTTGAAAGAAAAATGAAAAGGAGAAAAAGGGGACGTGCCATCGGGGCTAAACCTCCGACTGGCCCTAAGTATAAGGAAAGAGGGGGGACTTAATCGCCAAGAAAAGGAAAAAGAGCAGAGCCCAATCGCATAACTTCGCTATTCCAGGGGATCAAATTCTAAAAGGCCCGCACACTTCTTGAAAAAGAAAAGAAAAAGAAAGGCCGGGATCATCATTCGCTGGGTTGCATTCAAAGGAGGGGACATGTTTTTGCTCTGCAAAACAAAGGAAGGAATCGCCCGCTGGCTAGAGAGGAAAAAACGGGGGAGGAGGAAAAATATAGATGCAAACGACGCTATTTTTTTGGGGGGGGGGAGCATTAATCTCCGAATGGGGGGAAAGAAAGGGATGAGAAAAGGAATTGGTTACTTCGTTTCGGTGTTGCGTCTATCGGGGAAAAGGGAATTGGAAGGGGGAAAAGGGGGAAAAGGAGAAAAGCGAAGTAGTCTTTCTATGAGGGAGGTGTTTCCAGTAAGGGTGGGAGCTTCCGCCAATAAATAGAAGGGAAGAGGAGAAAAAAAAATTCGAGGCGGAGGTTTCTCGCGGGGAGGGGTCCTTTCGAAAGGCATTGCGCAAGGAAAAGACACGGCGATTTATTCCACAGTTCGGCGCCATCCGATGCCGTCCCGGAGGAGGAGAAAGGCTTCAGTCCAGATTTTCTTGAAGGGAGGAATTCTCGTCCAAAGAGGAAATGAGGAATCTTTCGGAAAAAGGCCTTTAGGTGGAAAAAGGGGGGAGTAGGCTCATTACCGAAAATTATCGAAACGTTTTGTGGAACGCCATGATGAGGGAGACGCTGGTCGGACTGAGGAATTAGCTCTTTCTCGAGAGGGTGTAGGATTAAAGAAGGGAGAAAAGGGGGGAAGCGCGAAAAAAAAAAAAAAAGGGGCTGCTTCGAAGGGGTCCACCGGAAAAGGTGCGAGCTTCTCGTGGGAGGGGCTTGTGGACGATATTTATTGAATTTTTAGGGAAAGAAAGGATGCTCCATGGGCAGGGAAAAGAAGAAGGGAATAATCTTAATATTGTTGTTCGTGATGGGAAACTTAAAGCCGGTGGAGGGGGAGCCGCCTAGTATTTTCTTGAAGATTTTATAGGAGGAAGGGGGGGGAGAGAGCGCTGGGGGGGCGGGACCGCGGGGGTAGCACATCATTTTTCGGTGAAGGGGAGACGCCTCGGAGGGAAGCCGCCTACTCAGGGAGGGGCGGGAGCCACACCGCGCTTGTTTTAAGAGTGAAACTGTCTGAGGAGGAAGGAAAAGGTGATTGACACCCGGGAGGGAGGGGGGGGGGAGGGCTTATCATGTTTTATCAGTGTTGGCGGTACTCCAGGGGAGGAGTTGTCTTTTGGATTGAAGGCCTCCTTCTTTGGGGGAAGCGGCGGATGTTGAGTGGGGGAGGGAGCGACCATTGGATTTGCAAAGTTATTCGGGGAGAAAGGGAATCTTTGGGCGGGGAATCCGGGGCCCGCTGGCGGGGGGAACGTGAGAGGAAAACTCAAAGCCTGAGAGAAGGAAGAAGGGCGAAAGGCAAAGCACACAGAATCGTGTCGGAAGGAGTGTGTAACTAGAAAAAAGTGAATCGGCTTCAATACCGGGAAGTTAATTTTTGGGGGAGTTGGTGGGGGGGGGGGGGGGGTGTTTTAATTCTAAGAATAACACTAGGGCTGCGGTGTGCCGTGAATGGGGCTTTTTCAAAAGAAAACTATTGCGAGAAGTGACGGCTTTTAGGAGAAGGACTTGAGTGCCTTTTTAGGGCGTAAGCTCACGGGAAGGTGGGGAACAGGGATCGGGTGACTTCAACTTTCACTGAAAGGAGGCTTTCTCTCTAGGAACGGGTCGGGAAGGGATCGAGGAAATTCGCCTTGGGTGAAAGATCGATGGGGGAGGGAAATGGGTGTATCGGAGAAGAGGGGGGGGGGCGGAGCAAAGAGGTGGTAGTTATTGGAGAGATCTGTGCTTTGGGGGGGGAAAACGAGGGTGAGGAAAGAAGGGAAGGGGCAAAGGCGAAGGCGCCTATTCGGAGGGTCTAAGGGGAAGGCTGCCGTCCTTGGCGGAGAGGGTGTGATCGAACTTCCTTTGATGATAGAATTCTACGAGGAGGGAAGAGGGTTTGGAGAGGGAGGGAAATTTCTCGCTTGACTCTTCACTCTCAGAGAGATCAGCAACTGCCGAGGGCATGATAACCTCAACACCAAAGGATTATTATGAAAAAGAAAGGGGGCCTCGAGTTGGTTTTTGCTTGCGTAGTTTTCTCTGGCAGGGGAGGGAGAAATCACTCGCCTCCAAGCATTTCGAAAAAGAGGGCATATCTCGCATCTCGTCAGGAATCGCCACCCTCCCCTCCGAAAAGAATTCCTAAAACCGAAACATGAGGGACCGGATCACAATCTTCTCCTTAAAAGAGACACTCGCCAAATAGAAGTTGTGGAAAATCATCAGATAATCATCACTCCCAAAAAGTATGCGGGCACCACAAAAGCTCTCCTATAGGAGTTTCAACCTTTCGGAAGGGGGAGAGGAGGCTCCTAAACAAAAAGAGGGAGAAGCGATAAAAATCAATGCCTCCTTTGAGCGTCGCGCCATCATAAGGAAGAAAAAGTTGAAGGGAGAGGGGAGGAAACACGCTTTAACGTCTCTTCCTAAGGGGTCTCCCCAGGAGGGGGAAGAAGATTTTTGAGAAAAGAGGAATGATCAAGTTTTGACTCCTCAATGTAGAGGACACTCCTTAAATGGGGGTAGTTCCGTCTAATTCCCCCCTAAAACCAACATCAAAAAAAATCACTCCCCTCCAAGGGAGGGGTTTGGGCTTTCTTCTGCCTCCTGCGCCCTCTTTTGAAGCGGAGGAACACGCCCCCCAAGACGCCAAAGGTGAGCTCTGTGTCTTTAGGGGAAAAAAGAGGTTCCTTCTTGCTAAGCGGGGGGGGGCGCTCACTTGCCTTACAAGAAGATGCCAAGGAAGAAGGTCAACGCGCTCAAAAAAGGGAAAAAGGGACGATGAACATCCCCAACTCCCCATAAAAGAGGCCACAACGGAAGGGGGAGGGGGCGATCCACGGAAAAAAAAAGAAAGCAATTCTCATGCCTGTCCCTAAAGAGCTCACGCCCATGATCAGAAAAAAAAGCATCCCGGCTTCAATCACAAAGGAGGGAAGAGTTCATCGCGGGGGATAAAACAATCGCTGGTGGCCCCGGAGGATTCGGCGAAAAAAGCCACCAATTATGAACAAAAAAGGGGATGTGATAAACCTCCCGAGGCTCTCTAGAAGGAAAGGGGGAGGAAATCAAAAGAAAAGAGAGAAGAAGGGAGTCCCGCACAATTTCCTCCACCTGGGTCCATCCTAACACTCGAAGAAAGGGGAGCTTCTCGCGACTTAATAGACATTTCTCACTCCGGCAAAATTCCCTCCATCAGAAGAGAACAGGCCACGCAATCGCATGAAAAAAGGCTCACACCTCATCGTATATCTTTTACCCAAAGAGGGAAAGCGCTCCCTTAGCAGAAAATCTTCGACCTATGAAGAAACGAAGAGAGACGAGGCATCCGAAAGCTCTCCTTCCGCGAGGGCGGCTTTTTCGAAAAGTCGCTCCTTTCGGGAGAGAAAACTGTCCCCTGTCACCGGAAAATACCTAAATTCCCGGAGCGTTCTACCTCCTACGGCCGCTACTGAAGGGGGAGAGCCGCAAATCTGAGGGAACTGTGACCGAATATCGCCTTTAGAAAAGGGCATCACTATGAAAGAGGGCATAATCTCCGGAAGAAATTGCATGCACCACTTCAACCAAGGAAGGAACCCTTGGAAGAGGGAAAAACATCCTCCTTAGAACTAGAAAAAGAAGAATTTGTTATTGGCCTTAATTCCCAGAAAAACTCCATCTCTCCAATAAGAGGCGGGTATTCCCATTACGTTACGTAAAGAAAAAAAGGGGAATAAAGAACCGCTCGCCCTCAACACTCTTGGCAAGACAGGGCCGCAGCATTCTCTTTGAGGAGGGGAAGACCCATGTTTTGGGGGAAAAAAAGCGGGGGGAAACCGAAGGCTCCCCGCTGGCTCGAGAAAACACAACAACTGATGAGGGAGGAAGGAAGATAGCCAGCTTTCGAAGGCGGTTTTAATACGCAGAGTTTTTTTTTTAGAAAAAAAAACCTTTGATCCGTAAGAGAAAGAGGGAATGCACACGGGAAAGAAAAGAAAAAAGAAGTGTGATGCGGTGGCTGTTTTGGCAAGAAAAGAATCTGTCCGCTTAGGGAAAAGGGGGGCAGGGTACTTAAAGGAATGGAAGAAGAGGCGAGTGTGGATGGGATTGTGAAGGAGGGCGCTTCCGGCCAATAAGAGGAAGGGAGAGTTCTAAGGAGGGTAACGAGATGGGGCCTACTTTTCCCCTTGAAAATGGTGTCATTTTTTGCAAGGGGGAAAAAGGCGATTATGCAAGGGAGGAGAGTTGCCACCGATGCCTGAAGATGCTGTCAAAAGACTTCTTATAAAGAGGGGAACAAACTCCTTCCTGCAACTGAGATGATTTCGAAAGAGGTCGGGTTTGTCAGTATGCCTGGGTTATTTTCATTTCCATGAGAAACCGAATTGAGGAACGTGCTTTTTAGACAAACAAAAGAAGAAACTTCGCGAAGTCGAGAGGGGAAGGATCATGAGATCTTTCTGCTTCCCGAGGGAAAGCAGGTTCGAATATCAAGAAGGAGAGCAGGGGCCGATAAAAACATTTGGGGACACCCCGAGATGAGAGCGGCGAGGGGAGGAAGGCGTTGGCTTTGGAAGGGGGGGGAGGTGTATTGGCGGATTTTGGGGAATCGCTACTAAGGGGGGAAACTTCCAAGAAGAATATCACATCTGAATTCTAATTCAGGGGGTGAGACGTTTTCGGAGGTAAGGGGGGAACGGTACCGGTTTCTTACAGGGGGAGATTTTATTTCTAGCGGGGAGTTGAGATACGCAAGCGAGGAAAAAAAGGTTTTTTCTTGAACGGTTAATCACCGGGGGCGGGGAAGAAGGGAAAGGGGTTTGCGCCCCGCCTCCTGTTCCTCCATGATGGACACCCAGAGAGGGGGGACAACGCTATTTAAACGCGGAGGCTCTGAGAAGGGGGAACGCCGGGATTGAGCTGGGTGGGAGCAGCTCCTTGTTTTTACGACAAGAGGGTGCGTGCCTCCGGATGAAAGGGGGAGTGTCTTGCCGAGAAAAGGGGGGGGTCACGCTGGCTTCTGTCATTTTTTCTGGGCAAAGAAAGCTTGTATTTGCACAAAAGGGGGGAGTAATCTTGGAAGGGAAAACCGGGGGGACGAAGGGTGGGCCAGTGAGATGTAAAGCCTTAGAAAAAACTTAACACAACATTTAGAAAGGAAGAGCCCCGCATAGGGCGTATTTGGGAGGGGTGTAACTATTCCAAAAAGGAAACGGCTGACAAAGACCGAATCCCTATTCGGGGGTGGGAGGGAGGGGGGGGGGCGTTGGTTTGATGGTTTAATGAGACCACTGGGGGAGGGGACTGCTTGGGCGGGAATTTTTCTTTCCCCACTATTCGAAGGGTTCGAGAGAGGGTAGTCACAAGGGGGTTCCTTGGGAGAAAAAGAGAGACGTACCTTTGGTAAAAAGGGGAGGATTAGACTTCAACTCCTCTTCTGCGGGAAGGGAGGTTTCGGTAACGGAGGTTCATGGTTTTTTCTCGAGGACTTTGGTTACGGGAAGAAGAAAGAGTGGCGACCTGGGGGGGGGGAAAAGGTGACCTCGGATACGGTTGTCATTATCCGGGGGGGATTGTCTAATGATGGGAGGGGAAACAAGTTGCATGCTTTGAGAGGGGGGCTTTCTAATTCGAAGGAGGGCTCTGGGGGGAAAGTTCTGAGCTTACTTTCTGAATGGGTGCGCTAACGGGGGGAGGGGGGGTTTGGAAAAAGAGGAAAGGTTCTCTATTTTGGATGTCTTCGGAAAGGGCGGTTATTGAGAAGTAGGACCTGATAAAAATCGAAGAAGGGCATCTCTCTAAAAACAACACGGAGGAGGAGAGAACCCCTCGCTTGCCTTCTATGGCTCTGGAAAAGGGCTCCAGAAAAGTCTCTAAAAAAAAAGACCGCCACCATAGAAAAGAGAGGCCGCCTTCTATAAAAAACGCCTTCTGCAAAAAAAGGCCTCCAAGGAAAGAAGTTCGCCTTCGAAGACTCATCTGAGAAGGAGGAGGGAAACTCTCAAGACATCGGGGGGAAAAGAGCATCTATATCCTTCTCCAAGACCTCTTCTCAGAGACCGAAGGAACATCTTTCTCCGAAGAAAAACCGCGTGAAAAGGGGAGAAAACGTATCGAGGATCCTTACGGAAATCCTCTAAAAAAGGAAAGCCGTTCAAAGAAAGGGGAAGAGGGAACGCTTGCACCTTTCAAAAAAAAGGGGCCTTCAATAAAAGGGGGCTGACAAAAAAAAGAAAGTACGCCTAGCTTTTCTCCCCCGGACAAGAGATTTGCGAAAAGCTCGGAGGGGAGAGGTGTGGGACTTTGCACCAGGGTCTACGGGGAAAAAAACCGGAGAAAGGGGGACGTTCGGGAATTCCCCGGGCAGGAAAAAAAACCTCAATCAAAAAGGGGGGGGAGTGAGGCTTTCTGGCCTCCGCTTGAAAGTTTTAATCGTAAAGCAAAAACAATCCGAAAGAGGGGCCGCTGTGCTTTGTCCCTCTGAGGGGGGAAGTCCGGGGCAAGGCTGGGGGGGTCTGACTATTCACGTGTACAATAAAGGGAAACGAGGCATCTTGCAAAGGATTGAACCTAGCTCACACTTTTGTGAAAACCCACAGGGTTCGCTTTAAAAAAAGAAAAAAAAAAAAAAAAAGAAAACATCCGACGGAGGGCCACACTCCCTTCTCGCGATACCAACTCCACTCCATAAAAGAGAAAAATAAATCGATTCGAGAAACGAAAACCCAGAAGCTCAAGCCCTTCGTCAATCACCCGACCGCCAGTTTCCAAGAGAGGAAAGCAGGAGGTGTGATAAAAAAAGACATGGAGAGAAAGGGAGACACTCCAGGCTCTCCAAGGACCCAAATGATGGGGGAAGAAAGCGGAAAATAAAAAAAAGAAGATCCATCGCTGAAGTAATCTCAAATCCCCAAAGGGACTATCGTCCCAAAGGTAAAGGGTTAAGTGCACAGGGGAAACACGCGACCCAATATAAGATTACTGGGAGAAGGGGCTAGTCTTCTAAGAGCCAGAGAAAAAGACGTCGCGCTTACTGCCAAAAGGAAGAAAAGGAAAGCTAGTACCACGCAATCGCTGAGTCAACTCGCGCGAATAGTATGTTGAACCCAATAGTCCGAGGGGAAAAATCGGCTCCCACAGGCCTATATTAGAAACGGAGGGGGAAGAAGGGGAAGATCTAATCGAGGCCCTCCGCAGAGGAAGCATTCATGTCGGGGGGGGGAGAAAGAGAGTCGCTAAGGATGGAGACTACTCATGAAACACCCAGGAGAGGGAATCCGAAAGGCAGAGGTCTACCTCATCCTCTTCCAGGGATGTCAGCCGCACTCTTTCGAAGAAGTCCTGGGGACCGAGAGAAGAAGAGGGAAATCACGTGCGCCTCCCTTTGGAATTTCCCTTCAAGGGAAAAAGAAAAGAGTCCGCAAGTGACCAAGGAGGGAAGAAACTCCTCATTAGAAGAAACTCTTATGTATGGCCGAAGAAAAGGACGACTGGCAACACTCAGAGGAAGATCGCTATTCCATTCCTTTCCAGGAAAAGGAAATTCCTAAGCGGAGGGGGGATCGCCCGCAAAAAAGGAGGGAAAAAAAACCAAAACAGTACGGGCTGTCGCAGCATTCGGGGGGTAGGAGTTACTGCTCCATGGGGGGGAGAGAAAACCCACTAGCTTAGGAAAAAGAAGGAGGAAAAATACTCTCAAACCACCACCACGGGAGGGGGGATATCCAGCTGTCGAAGTAGGGGGAAGAGAGTGTGTTGGAGAAAGAAAAGGAACGCTCTATTTTAATTCAAAAGCGAATGGTAAAATCCTTGTAAGAAGGGAAGGGGCAAGACGTGTGGGCAGGGGAGAGAAGATTAAAAGACTTTTGCTTCAGGGTAACGGAAAGGAGTCTTCCGATTGGAGAAGGGGAGGTGGGTTGTCCAGTCGCGAGTTCGGCCAATACAAGAGTATCTTCTGGAGGGGGGCGGATTTTCGGAGGGGAAAACGGGTCCTGAGGGGGGGGGAGGGCTGCAAGGGGAACATGACAAAGGTCGGGGGCAGAGGATGAAAGAAAGGGGGACTGCTCCCGGGGATTTCTGTCGGAGAAAGAGGGAAGAGACATACGCGTAAGGAGAGGGAAGGGGGGAGGCTGATGTCAGGGGAACTCTTTCTTAATGGGGGGGGGGGGGGGGGGGGGGGGGAGGAAAGGGGCTGAAAGGGAGGATATTGCGGAGCTCGACCACGCGGCGGGAAAACGCCAGGAGGAGGGAAGAAAGGAGTAGAGCTGCGATGGGCCGGATCGTTCTCGGAGTTGAAAGAAATCAGGTTCGGGAGAGAAAAGGAAAGAGGGGAGCGCTCCATTAGGACTCTTTGGGGGGGGGGAAAGGAGGTGCGAGCGCGCGGTGAAAGGGAGGGCGTGGGGGGACGATATTGAGGGGGAGGAGGAAAATTGAGTAATCGAGACTAATGAGTGCGCCAGGGAGAAGGAGAATAGCAACGCTCAGCGAAGTCAAAGAGAGAGGGGGGGGGACTTTTATGATTTTGCATTTTCACTTAAATGGGGAAGTGGTCTTACGCTAGGAGGGGGGGGGGGGCGTTCTGGGAGTGAAAAAGGGGAACTATTTGATAGATCTCTGTTTTTTGAGGGAGGTATCACCATCATTTGGAGGGGATGGGGAAGCCTCTGAGGGGGAAAAAAAGAAGACGGGACTACAGGGGATTTAAAAACCTCACACCGAGCCCCTACTCGAGGGGGGAAGGAGAGGCGATGCGCAGGGGGAGTGACTGTATTTGGGTCTTCTTATCATGGGGAGAATCGATTTATTGGAGGGAGGGGAAGAATGGCGTGAGG
>Ga0179591_1267052_pt1 | contig 10399 bp, 11 predicted proteins | sample CZOMad2_1_08_16f_FD_182891 | JGI IMG/M metagenome (GOLD analysis project Ga0179591, IMG submission 182891) | Vadose zone soil fungal communities from Angelo Coast Range Reserve, California, USA - CZOMad2_1_08_16fungal (PacBio error correction) | ecosystem: Environmental > Terrestrial > Soil >...
AGGAGCCGGCGCCATTGGTGCAGGAATAGGGAGGGAAGGGGGGGCCAAGGGGGTTTGCGTGTCGCGGGCTGTGCGCGATGAGGTCTCCTGTGAGAGGGGGGAGGATGCAATCCTCCCAGAGGAGGGGCGGTAGGCCACTATCTGAAAAGCTTTTTCATGCGTGATTGGGGGCAAGAAAGAAAGGACAGAGTACGGGTCCTTGGGATCAGAAAGACGCTTAGAAAGGAGGGGCGAGGCTATTTCGTCCGGCCCTTTAATACGCATCGAGGGGGGAAATGTCATGAAGACCTAATGAGTGATTCCGGTCTAGAGGGGGGGGAAGGCTCGCCAGGGCTCAGGCCTCTTGGTGGTGTTTCTGCAAGCAAATGAGCGCAGGTTCGAAGTCCAAAAGACGGGGTAAGGGGGACGGGTTCCAAGAACGGAGGAAATCGGGGTTGGGGGGTCGTAGGGTTGGAAGAACCTGGTCTTTTCCATAAAAAAAATGTCTACTACGCCATTCTGAAGGTCGGTCCGGGAGGGCCGGTTAGATGTCGATGCCCCAGCGAGAAGGGAAAAACGTCGAGAGTAACTGGATTCCTGTAAGGCTAAAGTGGGAGGAAAGTCACCCTTCATCCCAGGGAGGCCATGCACAATTGTTGGTGGACCCGATGACTCTCGACATCGGAACCGAAAAGGAGGACTTAGGGTAGGAAACATTCAGAAAGAAAAATACGCTAGGGAATTGAACAGGGGCCTAGGAAAATAATTAGGGGCGGATGAAGAGAAAGGTCTTACCCGGAGGTTTATGCGCCTGCCATAACTGCGCTGGACCTTAGGGCAGTACGCACTCTAAAACCATTGTCGAGCTTTGGACGCTCTCGTCTGACAAATGACGTCCGACAATAGAGTGACGTCAAAAGGGGAAAAAGGCCTACATCCTGTCATGGAAAACGAGGTGATCGTAGGCTGGGTAAGTCAATTTTAACTCCAGGGTCAATCTGTAGTCATGAAGGGAGGGATCTCCTACGTGTTCATGGGAAACTGAGGGGTATAGTCATTTGACTCGGAAAAAAAAGTTGGGGGGTGAAGCTGGCAAAACCCGCGTAAAAATAGGGGGGCAGAACTAGAATGTAGTTTTCCTTTGATCACAGAGGGAAAAGGGAGTGGTCCTATTGAACGTCTGGATGAAGAACCTTCTCGTCGGTGACGCCCGGTATACGGTAACAGGGAGCACAAATTCGCGGGAGGGACCTTACAGCACCTTGTCGTTGTCGTTTTAATCGAAGGGGCAGGATTATCCTAAACAACGGGGGGGCAATGCGACGGGTGGTTCCTCCAGTCACATAGCTCCGGAGGGGGGGAGGCGTGGGGGGCGGAAAGGCCGTTTGGGAGGGAAGTTCTTTCTTTTTCCATAAATCGGGGGGTTGAAAACCGGTTTATTTTGAAAGGTAGAAGGTAGGGGGATGCTGTACAACGTAAATGGTGGGAAGAAAAAAGGCAAAGGCAGAAAGGCATCCAGAGAGGAAAAGGGGGATTTGCAGGAAAGGCCTACTGACGCAGCAGAGGGAAAGTGGACGTTTCGCACCCTGGCGGAAAGAGCTCCGCGAAACATGCCTCACATTGACGGGCAGCGAGGGCGATTTAGGGGAAGGCCACCAAAACTATTGGCAAAGGAACTTGAACAAGGGGAAATAAAATGGACCTCCCCGACAAGGCGTCCATAAAGAAATCTCCTTTCAGTTCGAAAGTGCAAAAGCAGGCCCTGTTCGTTATATTTTGAAAGTCATGGGAGGTGACCGATCGAGGGGGGGGGGGGTCCTTCAGCTCGCCTCACTTTGGATTAAGGCTGGTGAGGGGCTGGGGTTAGCGTCGAGGTTTATCACGAAAGAGGGGATGAGGGGGAGGAGTCCTATCAATTCTGCGGAAGGGGGGGAGACGAATCAGGAAATTGGGGTCTAAAGGGGACGGGAGGATCGAGAGAACCTCTCTAGACAGCTGTCCGCAGCAACGAACAGAATCCATGACAGGGAAGGCGAGGACTCAGGAAGAGGCGGGGGGGGGGAAGCTGGGGCGATTGGAGGTCCGAATTGGCGGAGGGAAAGTGCCTATAGGTAAGGGAGACGTGAAAAAGTACTGTGCTTAACACATCTCAGATGCCGGTATGGGACGAAGTGATTTGTTCAGATCGGCAAAAAAAAATCTATGGTCGTGGGGAAAAGGGGTCGGGAATCGCGGCTAAAAATTTTCAGTTTTCAAAAAAAATAGAAAAAGGCAGAGTACTCAAAAAAAAAGAAAGCATCGTGAGGTCCCACAGACTCTGTTGAAGAAGGCAGTCTGGAAGGACCTGGGAGGAAACGGTCTGCCAAAATTCAAAAAGAAAAGGATATCGGGAAAGAAATAGGACGCCCTCGAGGCGATCACGGACTGCGAAGAAGCGTCCGGAAAGGCCTAAAAACGTCGATACCTCGAGCCTCAAAAAAAGGGGGGCGTCCGGCTGAGAGCAACCATCAGCAAGTGCTTGACAGATTTGCACCGACGCATACCTGGCCGGGTGTTGTACCTTGGGTAAATATCTAGGTCGCCGAAGGGAAGAATTGGGAAGCAAAGAGTAGCAAAAAAAAAGGAGGAGGAGGAAAAGAGATATTTAATTTCAAGAACCTGGTGGTTAAAAGAAAGGTAGGACCTGAGTCTAGTTCAACATTTGAAACACGCAAAGGTGCGTCTTTACCGTCAAACGAAGACAAAGCGGAGACGGCCTCGACAGGACAAAGTCGGATCAAAAGTGTCGGGAGGGGTCGAGTCCTCGGGAAGAAGGGGGGGGGAGGTTAACTCTTGGTCGAGGGGGATAGGCCCGAGGCGGAGTCCACTCAGTCAGGCATTCAAGATAGTACGTTCGAGATGGTCTGCAGATTCTGCACCTGGCAGAGAAAAGGAAAAACAGGGCCAGCTTCATCTAAAGAATGAAACGAAAAGAGGGGGGATTTTTTTTGACTGTCCTGCTGATCAACACGGAAGAAAAGTTGGGGTGACAAGAAAAGACTGTTCTACAAGCTACCCAACAAAATGGGGGGAATCGGTTTATAGTGCTCAGAGCGCAAAGGGGGCGAAACCAGACAACGACTAGCTGAAATCGCGATTTCCCTAGAAAGGACGGTCCCCGTCAGAAGCCAAGACTCACTTCACGATCGGCAAGGGGAGTAGCAATTTCCCTATACGCCGAGATAGAGAGAGAACCTTTCTTGATGAATCCTCGCAGGATTGATGGGGTCTGCGACCCTCTGAAACAGTTTCCTGAAAGCCGGTGGCTCGGGGAGGCAGCCCTCCCATTATTAGCGGAAGGGGAAGCGCGGGCTGACATCTCTTCCTGGAAAAGCATTAACTCTCCCAAATAGAGACAGATTGGACGCTGATCATCGTCGGGTCAATAGCGCTACAGCACGCAACAGTCCTTACGCAAAGAAGATATGGGAGGGGGAAAGGAATCGGCAACAGGACAACTCTAGGGGGCGTGAGGAAGCAGGCCTTGTAACTGGTCGATGATGGGAAGTTAAAAACGTATTGTTTCAGAGAAGAAGGACTGGGGCTTTTTTAAAAAGTTTCTCTTTCGCGCTGAGGAAAAGAAAACCGAGATCCTTAGAAGTCAGGGTCCAAGGGGGCAGAGACGCGCGATTTGCAAGTTATCTTTAAAAAGGACGGGAAAATCAGAGGTAAAAATCAAGGGGGGAAACTCAAAAATGAAAGGATCACATGCTTTAGGCGGGTTGGCAAAAGTTGAATCAATTAAGTTTCGGGGACATCCCTCCCTCGTAAAGAAAAAACTGAAGCTTAAGGGTGAAGCACGGAAGAGGGACAAAACCTACAACCTGAGAACTATACAAACGAATAGACAACCCAGACAAGTCTGCTGATCTGTGGGATGAGAAATAATCGGAAGGACAAGAAAAACATCTATCATTCTGGGCTAGAAAGAGGGGGGAGGGGGGGGGGGTGGGGGGGGGGGGGGGGGTTTTGGTGGGGGTTTTTGGTGGGGGGGGGGGGGTTGGTGTTTTTGGTGTTTGGGGTGTTTCAAAATATAAACCGTCAAAGAAGGCGAGGTCTTTATTAAAATCTTAAGGTGCGAGGCGAGGGAATTTGAATTTCCGGGGCTAAAGGCTCTGTCCTACACAGTTGAGAACTGGGGCGATCTAAAAAAGCATTACGAGGTGATAAACCAGGAACGAAGAAAAGTTCATCGGGAGTCTCTCTACTCCAGTTCAGCGGAAAAGACAACGTCAAGCGGGGCGTACAAAAGATACAAAGTTGAAGAACATTTAGGGGAAGCTCGATCAGAAGGAAAACAATCAGGAAGGGGCGGAAAGTCCAACAACAGCTACAGCGCTCTGGGGTACTGAACCGGACGGTCCGTGATCTCGGTGCCTCGAAAGTTTCTACTGTACTCGAAGGGGGAAAGAGTCTCTCACCATCGACAAGACTAAGGGTGGAGAGCCGGCAAGCAAAAGTCCAATCTGGCAGTATGCAGGGGGAAGGCGCCTAACCAAAAGCTTGACAGAAGGGGAGAGGAACCACATCATACGCCTGAATCAGAAGGGGGGGGGAGGAAGAGGTACAGCCGAGCGTAGGTACAGCGTACTCGAATTCCTAAAGGGTAGGCGATTAAATGAGATCCAATGGTCAATGAGAAAGGAAAATGGGTTATGGCACCTATATCAAGGCTGAGAATTCCAGCCGCGACGGCCTCAAAGTATTAGAAAAAGTATACTACAGTAACGGAAAGCGAAGCAGTTAGCACCGACATCTTCCAGGGGAAAGCCGGCAAGATGAAATCATTTGGAGACTCAGAGAGAAAATGACCAGGAGACAGGATCTTCCTCAACCGAAGGTCAAAAAAAAATCACGACGAGGGAACAGGCGCACACCACGAGGAAAAACTTCCTAGAACTGGGAAGCTACGTGACGGCCTCAAAGGGGACCAGCCGACGCTGAACAGGACCGCGGATAACCAAGCTAAGAACTTTTGAGAAAGGGAGACGGATGTCGTTTTCATCCTCTATCCGGAGTTTCAGGAAAAAAAGAAGGAAACCAACCTCCTGACATGGAGGGAAAGCCTAAGGAAAGTTCGACTAAACTGGTTTCCAATCCACTCATTCCAAATCTGACTCGACTTCACGGGGGGGGGCCGACCGAGCCATTAAAAGCAGAAAAAAACCTCCAAGGAGAGGACATTCGAAACGGGAAAAAAAAACAAACACAAAATCCCAGAAGGAAGATACTAAGGGGAAAAAAAAATTGCGCCCAAGGAGCTCTCTCAAACCAACACTGTAAAGTAACAAGAGTGAGGAGGAGGACAATTTGGGGGGGAGGCGGAGATGTCCTTTCGGGAAAACGAAAAGGTGTGGGGTCGCGGGAGGGGGGCAAGATGTCTTCTCTTGCGGTGGGAGAAGAAGAGGAAGGTCCGGCAACGAATGCGATCAGCATGTTTGTCCTAATGTATTAAGGCAAGACAGGGGGCAAGAAACGGGTCCTTGTGCTTTAAATACGAGGCGCTGAGACGGGGAGGGAAAAAGGCGGATTTCGTAAACCAAAAAAGGATAGAAAGAAAAAAGCATAATGCCAAAGACCCACCAGGACGGACTTCGCTGGTTATCAGAGGCAACGCCCGGAAGGGGGCACTGGCTAAAAGGGTGGTTCCTTGATGACATAGAAAGGAGCGCAGGGCTCATGCAAAGAATCAGGGGTGGCCTTCCTTCGTAATGGAATTGGGGGGTAGGGGCGCCATCCTGTACGTAGGGTCCATGGTCGCCCGGGGCGCCGGGGAAAGGCACTGGGGGCTTGCTTTACCGGCGGGAATGTTAAGATTTGTTATTCACACGGGAGAGAGAAAACTCCGTCTACGGCGAGAGATACAGGAGGCCGTCTCAAGTGGAAGACAGGGCTCCGATAATAGGACCAAAACCAATTTGGGGACTCTAAGCGGTATCTCGAAATCGCCGATTGGCTTCTAGCAAGAGTCATGCGGAAAAAGAAAGAGACAATTGCGCGGGCCTTCTACAAACGAAAAAGAGCAGGATGGAAGCGAAAACCTTGACTTCCCAGCTTCGTCTTTGCGGATCCAACGCAAAAAGGGCTCTGCGGCCGGGAGGGCCACGCGAGCAAACAGAGGGGTCATATTCGAAAGCGGGGACGGTAACTCACCGCGAGACGATCCGACAACGTATCGTCACGAGGGAGGAAATCCTTGATGCACACATGTCTCGTCGTCTGGTATCTAAGTGAAGCCGCTGTCGATTACATCAGGAAGAATCGGAGCCCTGGGGGGTGTTTCTTTACTTCGGGTTCGGATGGAGGGAAGTCGTCCAGGTTGCGGTGACTGGCAAAACCCAGAGGGGCTCGAGCTCGACCATCGAGGAATTGAAAGACTGTAAATTGGTGATCAACCGAAGGAAAGGAGGGGGGGTCGATCTCCCTCTAACATGAAAAGAAAGTCGGGAGGGGCCGATATACATGCCCGGTGAACGCCACCTTCTCGTAGTGCCTTCCAGAACCTCAGGGATGCTTGGCCTTTGGGTCGACGTCTCTTAGAGGGAGGACAAGAGAAGGCAGGAGAGCGAAAGTGCGCGTGGGAGGATAGCAACGCAAACCGAATCCAAGACTACTTTAGTTTTGCTAGGGAGTTTTTCCGGTTCCGTAGGGACTGTTTGGCCAAATGCGGGGACAATGGTCCAGTTGAGGGGGGGAAAGGGGCCGACGGGTATGGAGGGCGAAACTTGAAGCCTTTAAAAGATGCCAAGGGGGCCAGGGCAAGATCAATTCATTCTAGGGGACGGGGACTCATACGCAGGTCAGGGGGATTGCGAGACGAATAACTGGCTAAGATGGAGGCGTCAAAATGAACAAATTGCCAAAGGACTGGGAAGCGTATTCTTTAGGGGGAAGAAAATCTCGCAGAGAACGTGAAAAAAGCAGTGGCCATAGTTACCCCGACGACAAAAAGAAGTGCGAAGGCCAGGCCTGGGCCGAGCAACGAAGATGGTTCTTACCAATTTTCCGATGCGAGGGGACTTAAGAGCTCTGGGGGGTCCTTTGTCGTGGCTGGGTGGAAATCGGGGGAGTGAAGCAAAAAGGGGAATGCTTTGCAAGTAATGGAGGTCAACCCTCGATGGTTAAAAAAAGGAATCAGGGATCGGGTCTACATGGGGATGTCCTACGGTGGGGGGGAGGAAAAAGAGCGCGAAACCTTCCTATCAAATGGGGCCGAGGACCCGAACATCACGTGAAGGACGCCATCAAAATGGGGGACGCGCAACCGAATCTTACAAATCTCGATATTATCCGGAAAAGGAGCAGGAACTCTGGTTTCCTCTCGGGCATAGGGGGGAGGCAATCCGTACTTTTCGATTAATAGTCACAATTCAGAGTCGGAGGATGCTTTGGCAGGGCAGTGCTGTGATGTCGCGAAGGCGGAACATCACCGCTATTTCTTTTGGGGGGGCGTGGAAGGGGCGGAGAAAAAATGCAGTTCCGTTAAGCAACACTTCAAGTCAGGGGTAAGGTCCAAAAAATCGCATAGGGGGGGTTGACAATAGAAGGGAAGGCCGGGGCTCCTTAAGACGTAAAGTCCTCTGGATAGATGAGCCTAACGATCTGGCAACGGGGATGTACGATCTGGAGCACAAGACGGATTCGATCACGCCTTTGACGAAAGCGGGCCGTCCTGCCGGAGGACCGGAAAAGGGGGGGGACGCGTCAACAATTTTTTTACGGCAGACGGAAGGTAGAGGAATGACCTCCCTTGGAATGAGAGAATGGGGCCTACTCCGAACTGCGTTTGGCCCTTGGTGAATGAGACGAGGTAAGGACGCCGTGAAACAAAACCTTGATGGCAATGGGGAAAAATCACGACTCACACAACATGGAGGTTAAAGAGATGGGGGGGGGGGGGGGGGAATGTGGAAAAAAGACACCTTTGTGAAATTCAAAAAAGACCTCGATATTTCACCAATGGTACAAAAAAAAAAGACCAGGAGGAGACGGGGTTGCCATCTAGCACACGGGGAACCAAAGGAAACAGTTCCCCTTACGAACCAAAGTGTTCTAGGAAAATCGGGGATCTCGACGGCGCCGGAAGTCCTCCGTTGAGCGTAAGGGTTTATCTCAATCAGGCTGGGCGAAAAAACGTATCGGTAAAAAACGCACCTATCGGAGGTGGGCGCTGTTCTTAAGCGGACGGCACGTAGTACTTCCTACCTGCACAAGATAGATGAGTAACTATGGCGTGGTGGGAAAGTCCAGGTTTTTCGAAGGAAACAAGCATAAGGGGGGTTTTGTCAAGCCTACTATCTTTCTACAACAAATCACAGACATCGAGTGTGGTCTCCTGAAACAAAAAGAGAAAGGCAATGCGTCCCAAACACGCAACGACTGCCATTTGAATATCTGAAAGCGCAAAAGGAGGCATGTCATACACGGCAGTTCCCCACTTGAACAGAAGGCGGAGAAAAAAGGGTGGACCGGATCGTCTCTATTAGTGACGGGGGTGGGGTCCTAACACAGTTATGATGAAGGAAACTCGTTGCCTGGGATGAAGGTGTCTTTGTCTGCTCGACGGGCAACATGTGAGGGGGGAAAGGGGCCTATCTTGGAAAAGCCCACCAAAGTCGCCCGCGCGCCCAAGCGCCCAGAAGATAAAATAAATTCTCAGCCCGAGGGAGAGAAATCAGAGGGAACGAGCGCAGACCAGAAAGTCCCGGAATCAAGAAGAGGGGGAAAGGAAGGGGCCATAATAAAGGGAAGAAGGGGCGCTGGCCAATCCTGATACAAAGGAGGAGATGCTGTCTTAAGTAAGTGGGAGAGTCAGACTTTCTGGGGGTTGGTGCGCAAGGCGCATCCCGAGATTCAAGCGTCAAGGTTTTGGCAAGGTGGGGGGAAAATCGACGGACGCGCTATTTGTGCCTTAGCGGGGAGAAAAAACACCAAGCCTCTTGCGTAATGAGGGAAAAAATGAAGGAAGGAAAAATTGATGCTTCTTTGGAAACTGTCATCTTTCAACGCGTAAAGGGTGCGCATCAAGAAAAGTCGGGGCCCCACCTAACTTAAAAAGATATGGCACAAAACCGCCGAAATCACGATAATAATACAGCCTACCGTCGTCAGGAGGTTTTTGCGAAGCCGCGCCAGAATAGCAAGCGGACCGTAGGTCGGGGGGGTCCTCCTTCCGCTGGACACGATTACACCGGTGCTGGGAGCCTAGAGCAAGGTGCTCTGCTACCTGGGACCTGGACATTGAAGAATGCAAAGACCGAGAGGGCAGCATCACCTGGTTCCGCAGAGGGAACGAAACAAGACATGGGGGGGAAGGGATCAACCTGAAAACGTAGCGAGGGGGGGGAGGGTATAGACGCGAGGTTGGTTGGGTGGTTGAAAAAAAATCAAGACAAAAGGGGGGGCAGCGGCCCCGGGGAGCTATCTCACCAGAAGTGAAGAAAAAGTTCTCTCTAGAACATCATGAAATGCCGGGGGAGTCTCCCCAAGCTAAGAAGAAAGAAAGTGGGGGGGGGACTGCATAAAGGAAGGGGGGTCGCTACGGTGACGAAAGGAGGCTGGTGGTCGTCAGGGAGTCGTAGAGGGCTATGGGCCAGAACGGACTACAGGGGTTTTTCGAGGCTTCGCCGAGGGCAAGCTGAGGGTGCCTCAATTCTCCGAAAGGGGGACGAAGGGAGCTTAAACCACAGAAGCCGAACTCTGCGGACGGACGTTTTCAGAAAGAGGGATTCCAGAAGACCAACTAGAAAGCCTAAATGTTTAGGCGGTCGATATCCAAGTGGACTGAGGATCCATTGGGTTGTGGACCGGATCCAGCAGTAATTTCACTTCGCCGAGGAACTCAGAAGTAGTAGACGATACATTTGAAAGGAGAGACGAGGGGGCAGCGACATCTTCATTACACCCAAAAAGGGCGCCGCAATGGGACTACTCGGGACGTTGCGCCTACAATCCTCAAGACTATGGCAAAACATTCAAGGAAAGGAAGGACGGCTAAACAGTACGGGCCGGCAGCAATGAGATATGCTCTTCCTGAATGACCAGAGGGAGAAATGGAAACATGCAGTCGGAGGCCCGATCAAAAGCGAAGGAAGTCCATGGTCTCTGAAGGGGGGACGGGAGTCTTAGGTGTAATAGCTAGAAAAAAGGAGTTCCTCCATCATGACACTACACCTCAGAAGGAGGGAGCATCTTCGAGAACACCGCACAGAAACCGTTCTAAAACTTACTTCAGAGACAACTCACGGACCAACAAGCTTCTCGACAGGGAATGCCGACCTGAGACAGTGAGCGAATAAGGAAGAAGGGAAGTAGGACATCTAAAGTCTCATAACGTGAACAAAGAAAAGGAAGACGCCACCAAGGCGCCGAAACGCTAACA
>Ga0179591_1297505_pt1 | contig 10399 bp, 16 predicted proteins | sample CZOMad2_1_08_16f_FD_182891 | JGI IMG/M metagenome (GOLD analysis project Ga0179591, IMG submission 182891) | Vadose zone soil fungal communities from Angelo Coast Range Reserve, California, USA - CZOMad2_1_08_16fungal (PacBio error correction) | ecosystem: Environmental > Terrestrial > Soil >...
GGTCCTTCACGTCGGCGAACTCGAACGCGAGCTCCGGCGAAGAAAACCTCGCCGCTTCCTGAACGCCGGTTAACGGGATTGATCGCCAAGCAGTCTTACAGTGTATATTCGCCATTCAGCGCGCCTCCCTGGAACGCGGCGGGTCTTGAGGAACTCGCTCCCGCGTCTCGCCGCGGAAGGCGGCGACCCATCTCGGGATTCGACAGCCTTCGCGCGCTCCATCTTTTCCAGGCAGAAGAAAGCTCGCTCCGTATGTCATCATCGCGCGCCACTCCCATTTCGAATCATGTTCTTTTCTTCCTCGGTCAGGTCCACATGTCCTTGTTTCCGATCATCTTTGAATAATTCTCTTTTTCCGGAATCGTGAAATCGTGCAGAACCGGTTCAATCGCAAACACCCCGTCCGCTGAGCTCCAGGTCGAAGACGTAGGGCTTCACTCGAACAATGCCACCGCATGGGCGGTGGTCATCGCAGGTAGTAGGCTCTGGTGCAGCTTGCGCGCGTCCTTCGCGAGCGCGCCCGCGCATGATCAGCCACATTATCACCTCCGCGCGGCCCTCGTTGCCGCCAGGCGCATGAACTCCTCGGGCTCATGCGGCGCAAGACCGCTCGGGATCGCTGCCGATGAGGCTCGAGGAACTCATGGTCCCGCCTCGTTTGTTGAAGCCCCGCGTCGGTCGCCGATCATCTTCTGGTGGAGAGGCCCTCTGTGCCTGCCGATCTCCACCTTCATATCCTCGGGATAGAAAAGAATCGCCTTCCTCAGATGCTGGCCCAGCTTGAAGCACCTCGCCGGGGTCGGCAGCGTATTCTTGATCACGTTTCACCTACCACGGAATGAGCCTGCCCGGCCAGTCGGGCTGTTCTAAGGCACAGCATTGTTAGCGGCGATGCAGGCCGTGTCGAGGCGGCTGGTCCTGGAGATTCGTCCAGGTCGGAACTCGTCGGCCACCACCAGCGAGCGCGCGATGTGGCGCGCCACGGGGTGCAATGGCCTTCAGACAGGTATTTTTCTGGCGCCCCAACCCTTCATCGGCATCGGATAGTCCCCCCGCGCCCCGCCGAGCGCGAAGTGGTCGGGGTAGTCGTGGTCGAAAAAGAAAGGTGCTGGCGTGGTCGTTTGAGCAGAAGACGAAACGGCGGCCTTCTTCATCGCGCGAGCACTTCGCCACCGCGTCGTAGCCGTGAAGAGCGTCGCCGCCAGTCGGGGTCGGCCTGCGGCCCTTTCGAACGCCATTCCGAGTGTCGCACAAGCTGCGATGTGCCGATGCCGCCGATGATCCTTCCTTGCCATACTGCGGATGGTACTAAGCGCGGCGGATAGTATTCGAATCGTCCGTCCTATTGGCCGCGGCGGTACTTCCGCGAACCTCCACCCTCATCGTTCCAAGCACGTACGCTCGAGCTACGAGGACGTCGCCCGCTTGATGGGATTGACGCCCGCGGTCGTCCCCGTGAAGAAGACGTCGCCGGGGCGCATCGTGTAGAACCCGCTCGCGAACTCGATCAGCCGCGCGAGATCCCAGAGCATGTCGCAGGTATTGCTCGCCTGGCCTGCTTGCCGTTCTGCGTGATCGAGAATCTGCCGTTCTGCGGATCGCGACCTCGTCGGCCGTGGTGAGTCCAGGGCCCGAGCCCGGGTAGCTGTCGATCGATTTGCGGAAGCTCGGTCCTTCGCTGGCTGCCGCGCACCCGTGATATCCATCCCCGGCAATATCCCTAAAAAAGGACAGGGGGGCATGACAGGCAGCGCCCTTCTCGCGCCAGACACGCCGAGGCTTCCGTGCCGATGACCCGACGAGCTCGACCTCGAATCGGATGTCGCCGCTCGAGAAAGCGCTGCTCGATGCCTCGCCCGCCCACACCGGGAGCTCGCCTGAGGAGAGCCCCGCCGTGCTCGATGTCCCATTTTGTGCCCCTGCGAGACGTTGTGTTCTTCTGCATCTCGGCGATATGCGCCTTGTAGTTCACCGGCGCGCGAGGATCTTCCCCGGCTGCGCGCACCGCAAGCAGCCGCACGCCGTGCACTCGGCTTCGCCGGCAGCCTCGTCAGGCCGGGTGGTGAACCCGAAGGAAAAGCTTGTCCCCCGCATGCTTCTTGATATCGAACACCAGGGTCGCCGCTCACGACGCCCACGGCGTTGTCATCGATCGGCAGAGTTTTCATGGTGCACCTTGAATCGTAATCACTCGATAGGACTCGTTCCGACCCAGCTGGTGAAACGGAACATCAGACTTTGTGCTTGTGCTTCTTTAATTATCCGATATGCGCAACAATGACCAGCCGCTCCAGAACCTCGAACAGCGCCGCCGACGCTATAGCGAATCGCCTTGACGGAATTTTCACGACGCCTTTCCAACCGATGAGAACGCGGAATATCGGGCGATGAGCATGCTCGGTAGTCTCCGCACACCCGGACAAGACTGTCGAATCGGGCGCGATCGGCAACGGTGGCAAGCCTGCGTCTTGGTCCTCCGATCTCAGCCAAAAAACGCGACCAGCGTCAAACTCTCCCCGCGAACACGCCGTATCGGTCTCAATCGGCGCGGCGTCCTTCTCTTCGATCTTGTCGGGATCAGCGCGCCCACGCCGCGATCGCCATGTAAAGAAACGCCGATGACCCAGCGAGCCTTCGTGGGGCGACCTAGGATGAATCCAGTTTCCTCCCCAGAACGCCCGCCAGCCCGCATGGTTCAAACGCGTGGCGGCAAGGAGACCGCGATGAAAATCGGTACGGGGCCGTCGAAAGGCGCGGCCAACACAGCGCCAGCACTGCGTTTGTCGCGATCTCGCCGACCGCACCGACCAGCGTTTGATACGAATACGGGCTTCCATGTCGGGCTCACCTGAGGGATCGGCGGAAGATGACCCTTGACAAAAACGCGCCTCCGCCCGATCCGGTCAAGCAACGGGTCAAAGGTGCTCGCCGAACCGGGCTTGCCGAACCCCATGCCGTAACGCTCCTGCCGAGCCAAGGGTGTTTGACTCGTGCACCTCCTCGAAGGAGCAGGCTACTCCCCTTACGGGCGGAAATTTTAAAGCAGCTGCGCGCGCGGACTCGCAAGAATCGATAGTCCTTGCCGACGCCGCCCTATGTTGCACGCGAGTGCCTTCAGGCACTATCGAGGACGACATGTCAGAAAACAAAATCGTACGGGGGTCGTTAGCTTTGGTAGAACAGGGCGAGATGAGCGGCCCTATGATATTTTGGCCGGCGGCAGAGCGGGTGTTTCCCTGGGACAGCCCTTGGCGCGTTTCCTGCCGCCCGCGATTACGAGTTGGTGGTTCTGATCCGCAATCTCGGCCGGCGAACTCGCGGGGCCGACCGTGCATGGGACGGGCGGCACGCGTGCTCCTGGGGGAACAACTCGAAGGCGCGCACGCCGTAGTGAACCTGGCGGGTCTTTCGGTGATTGTCGCTATACCCCACGGGAATCCGTCGGGAAATCCTTGATTCGCGAGTAAACAACCCACCCGTTGTTTGGTAGAGGCATCGGCGGTGCGGCCCGCCCCGCCGCGCGTCTGGCTCACTCCAGCACTGCGAGACGATTACAGAACAACTCTCGTACGAGCGCGCAATGGACGAGGCTACTGGTGAGATCGCCAGCGACCCCCGAACCAGTACGCGTTCTCCGTCCGAATCGCTCTGGCCTGGAGGATGCGTTGGCGCGGGCGCACACCCGGTCACGCGCAAGTGGGCATGCGCACGGCCTCTCGCGCCAGTCGATATCTTGGTGAGCGAAAGGCAGGACTTCACCACCCAGGCTTACGAAGTGATCGCAGCGGTTTTCGGCGCTCGCAGATTTTGGGTGCAACCCATTGTTATCGTAGACAACCCCAGAACGGTGCCTTCGTTGTTCGACCCGTCGACTAAGATCAGCTCGACGTGTGGGCGGTGGGTCCCCCCGCTACACCTCCTTCCGGACGACGTCAGATCGCACAGCGACGTTTGCTGTAAGAGGTACGGAGAAAGGTATCTATTTCCGTTCCGGTCGACGTATCTAAGATTGTGATTACGGTGAATTCCACGCCTGATGCGATCGCTCGCCTGCTGGCTCCGACGTTGATACGCTGGTGCTACCGCGCATCCGTTATCACAACTGGCCTCTATCAGCGTCAAGTATTTGCGAGGGTGACAACGATTCGAGTCGGGTGGTCAGGCTCTCTCACGCACCAGCGGGGAAGTCGCCTGATTCGCTGCATTAACCAGCTCCGCTCGGTCAATCTATAGACCGAGCGCGTACCCTCGTTTTTATCTTGGTTCGCGAAGTTTGCGGGAGAGCGATTCGTTGTTTCCTGCCTCTTTGTATCGAAACGTCGGTGACCCGCCCGATCGCGTGGCCGCATCCCGACTTTGACGGAAGCGTTCCTTTCCGAATCTCGCATGAATTCAGCGCTCGGGGCTATTTCTGCAACTGGCAGGTGCTCGACCTTAATCGCGCCCTTCGCAATCTGGCGCGGTCACATATTGATAATTCGGCGTGCTCCTCGCACCGGCTTCGCGTGCGGCGATCCAGCCATCAGACCATCTAGACACAAACTACAGGCCGTGCGCTACGGTATTTCTATCTTGGCGATCACATTCGCGTGCTCTTCGCCTGGGCCACGCTGGTTGCGCGAATGGCGGCTGCAACCCGAGCAGTAAATCTTCTCTTCTGGCGGTCTCCGCGTTAGGCACCTTCTATCTACTTCTCTTGGCCCTTTTTCCCGACACGTTGGGCTTCGCCGCAGCTTATGCGGGTCGCCTCCGTCCGCGCTGGTCACGCTGATCACACGTACATCGTGGGCTCTACCACCAATCGCCGAGCCGCCACAGGTATCGGGTGCGGCGCTTGCTGCCACCTCCTATGCGTGTTATATGTGATTCTTCTGTCCGCACGATTACGCGCGCTGTTCGCTCGCTTTTACTGTTCGTGATACTTGCGCCCTGATGTTGGCCACCCGGCTCTCGATTGGGCGACGATCGGTCCGCGAGGAATCGCAACAATGACCAACGAGAAGACCTCCATGATGCCACGCGGCTCGCGGTGCGTTCAAGGCCCCCCTCGGTAGCTCGTTGTACACTTAAGCCGATTTCCAAGCGATTGTAATTTCGCACTAACCGCTGCGGAGTGGCGCTTAAAGACACAAACCGTCAGTAGCGTCCCCCGTTAGGGATCGAATAAATTTCAGCTGGTTAGCCGGGTGATATCACCCGTACTCTCCACGATCGTTGGGTGATGCGGCTTGCATGGCGGGGGCTGCCGTCAATAACTTCGCGGCACTCACCATGTCTGAACGGTGTGAGTACCGCACGGGACGGATGCTGTCCTTGATGCCCGGTAACAGTCCATACGTCAAGTTGTCCGAAAGTGGGTAGCGACAGACGGTGCCGGAAATTCGGCCGATGTCCGCGGTTCAGTAGCCGATTGCCCAAATCAGCTGGGGTTAACAAGTAGGTGGCTTTTCGAGGCCTCTTCGAACGCCCTGATTGATAGGCTTTCCGCGATCCATGCATTCCGGTGAGCGGCAACATCGGGCCCTCAGGCAGCATAGAGTTGCTTCAGAATCCCCCACAAGATCGCTTGGCGACGATAGGGGTAGAAGGATTTGTCAGGATGCCAGATCGATTCCCAAAACCGATAAGTCCTGCGGACGTGATGCCGGCCGACACGAGTCGAAAGTTCGGTGCTGCGGTATTGTAGGGGCGGGGGGTTCATGCCTCGATCATAGCGCCCGTCAACCAAGTACGCAAGCCTTCCCGTGGTACCCCTATTGCGTCGGTGGGTGTTCGGCTTCCACTTTGTAGGCATCGTTTTTGGCACTCGGCATGCCTATCAGGATGAACGGGCCGAGACGAGCGCCCTCGAGCGCAATGCCGACTGAAACGCCGCTGGCGGTTCGTGTGGAGGTCACATGCACGACAGCCGAGATCGAGACGTTCAATCTCAGCGCGGTTCGACGCGATGCACGAACATCGCCATCGTCGAGCAGGATCGCGAGCTTCGTATTGCCGCCGACGCCTCCGTAACGCGGTACTCGTCTCGACAGCCATCGATCAGCTCGCCGACGGACGGTCGCCGCCTCGCGACGTCTCGTTGCCGCCGGTGCCTGCTCACGGTGTCGCAGGAACGCCTTGCGTACTCGGATGCCACGACCGCCGCGAAGGCGGTGACGATGCAGATCAGCCACTGGTGCATCGTCAGCGGCACCGTTCCGAGGATCCGGTTTCAGTATATCGAGCTGCGGCGGATGATGATCGCAACAACCGATGCGCCCGAGTAAGTACAGGAACTTTCCTGTCACGCCGACGTCGAGGCTTGAACACCCGACTGCGCAGCTGGGTCACGCGCGCAGAACGCATAGAGTCAGGTTTCGCAGCCGCGAACGACGTCATGCCATCGTGCGCGCGACGGCCGTGCCGTAGTGGTTCGTCGGCCCCCGCGAATCACTCCGATCGTCGTCGCGCCCATGTACGAGCCCGATTTCAACCGAAGCCAAGAGCATCCAGCCCCTTGGGAGGATGGCCTGGTCCCCGGGGCCGCGTGCTTCCGCTTCATGAGGCCTTCCGCTTGCTCTCGTACCCCGAGTCCCGATTCGCCCTAGGAAGACCCTTCGTGGTGAGTTGAATCCACAACGTCCTGCACGGCACGAACGCGACGCCGCCGACCACGTTGAAGATGGCCGCGCCGAGAAACGGACGACCAGGCCAACAGCACGCCCATCTGAAAGCGGACATTTGCGTCCAGATTGTCGTACAGGCCGCGTCCGATCTCGACGGCCTTCACTGATCGTCGCGAAGTTGTCGTCGGTGCGAATCAATCGCCGCGGCCCTCTTTGCGAGACCCCTCGGTGCCGGTGATCCCATCGCAATGCCGATGTCGGCGCGCTTCAGCGCGGGGGCGTCGTTCACCACCCCGTCGCCGGTCATCGCGACGATGTGACCTTTGGTCTTCAGCGTGTCGACAGACGCACCTTGTGCTCCGGCGTCCCGCGCGATGACACCGATGTCCGTCGATCGTCTCCGCGAGCAGCTCGTCGTCGCGTCATCGCTCCGAACTCCGCACCACGTGATCGCTCGAAACCCTTGATGCCGAGCTTCGCCGCGATCGCCGCTCGGTTGACGGCGTGGTCGCCGTTTGGGGGGGGGGAAAAATTTTCCATCCCGCACCTGGAGCCGGCCGACTGCGCCTTCCGATCTCATCCCTGGCCGTCGGTTCGCGGCGGGTCGACTATTCCCGAGAGCCCGCGGCAGCGTGAAGGCCCGTCGAGTAGCGCGAGCACTGTCGGCGTCGGATCGAACGGTTGCGGCGCGTCGAAATCCTTGCGCGCCGTCGCGAGCTACACGCAGCCCTTGCGCACCCATGCGCTCGTTCTCCTCTCATACCGACGCGCGCAGCGCGTCGGTCGACGGCGATCGGCTGCAGGTCGTCGGGGCTGAGCGTCATCCGAGCGCGGGCGAGCACCTTGTCTGGGGCGCCCTTGACGAAGGCGCCGGACGACGTCCCGGCCGGACTCTCGTTCATCTGGTGGAACGTCGCCATGCGCTTGTACGCCGTGGTCACGCAGCTCGGCGATGCGCGGGGTACTTCTCCCCTGGTCGCCGAGATCCGACCCACCCTCTCGCCCAGGACACGAGCGCTCCCTTCGGTGGGGTGGTGGGTTCGCCGATCATCTCGCCGTCGTGGAACGACGGCGTCGGATCTCGAGGAGTCATCGGCAGCATGAATTGGTCTATGTCGACCCTCGCTCTCGCCCGCGACGCGCTTGATCCCCGGCCTTCCGCGAATAGCCGGTTTGCCGTCGATCGTGTAGCCGCCGGGCGGGAATGGTCAGCTCGACCGCCGTCATCTGGTTGAAGTGGCATCGTCCCCCGTCTGGTCCGAGTTTGAATCGATCGCCGACGTTGTGTTTGGCAGTCCCAACGGCGTCCTCCCCGCTGCGATCATCGCTTCGGCCACCAGCAACACGTAGGCCGGCCCGGAGCCGGACAGCCGGTGACGGCGTCCGAGTTGCCTTTCCGGCCCGTCACGACGATGCGACGGCCGCGAGGAGTCGACTCGGCCCACGGCGATGTCGTCGGCGCCGGCCGCGGCGCCGCCGGCGATCGCTGACGCGGGCCCGCACCAACCAGGCGGCGTGTTGTGGCATGCGCGCACGACCGCGGTCCCCACTGCGAAGCGGCCTCGATGGTCGGCCGGCGCACCCCGGCCGCGATTCGACAAACACCCTGCCGCAACGGCCAGCGCCGAGGGCGGCAGCCGGGCCCCCCCCCCCCCTCGACGACGTAACCCGGCTTCACGGCGAGAGGGCGCCATCGGCGGCGACCGCGCGTTCCGCCAACTGCACACGCTGGATACAACGCGGCGCAGTTCGCCCGTCGATCGTCCCGAACCGTTTCGGACACGGCGATGTCGCGGGCGTCCGCCCCCCACCGGCGCGCAGCAAAAACCCGCGAGCAGCGCCTTCACCCATCTTGCCCCCACCCGCGTATAACCAAAACCAGCTTCACGGGAGGTCCTTTGCGGGGGTTCTGCTCGGTTTTGCCGTTGATCCTAGTCTCGAAGTGCAGTGGTTGCCGGTGGAGTGGCCCTCGAGTCCGACGAAACCGATCACTTGGCCCTGGGCGACGTGTTCCCCGCGTCGAACCGAAGCCGGCTCTGATGCCCGTAGAGCGTAGAAAGGCCTCCGCCGTTGGTCGATTACACGACGTTGCCATAAACCATTCATCTGAACCCGCGAACACGACCGTGCCCGCCTTCGCGGGTGATCGTCGTGCCCTTGGGCGCCGCGAGGTCGATGCCGGCGTGGGAGCTTTGCCCCATCCCGATACCCGAGGGAGACGTGATGCGACCTTTGGAGCGCCAGATGGTCCAGAAGCTCGACGACTTGCCCGACCGGCCCGATCGCCTTGGAGCCCGACGACTGATCAGGTTGCGGATGTTGCGGTCGTCAACCGGCGGTGCCGCGGCCCTCGGCTTGCACGGCGCGGAATTCGGGCGTGAGCGCGGCTTCGAGGCCGGCCTTTTTGGCGGGATCGGTCTTGCAGCATTTGCGCGAGTTGAGCCTCGACGCGCTTCTTTCTGCGTCGGCGACGCCGCGTGCGCCTTTGGCCGCCGCCTGTTTGCGGACGAGGTGTCGTCGCGCGTGGCGCGCACGTGGTCGAGCACGTCGTTCGTCGACGTTTGGTCACTTGGTTACAACGCCTGCCGACGACTGTGGCGACGACGTCGGCGGGCGGACGACGGCGCCGGTATTGACGAACTCGCCTGGGGCGCGTGTACTCCACGCTGACGGCGCGTCGTACGGAAGCGCGCTGCGCAACTTCGTCATCGCCGCCCTGCGCCGCGTTCAGCTGCGCCTCGCCGCATCGGCTGCGGCCCTGCGCCGCCCTTCACCGATTGCCGACCCGACTGCGCCGACGCAGTCGCCGGCGACCCACGTCGTCGTCGAGCGCCTTAATCGCGGCCTCAACTGATCGGCTCTGGCTTGCAGCGACTTCAAGCTTGCGCGCGCCGCGACCTGCTTGCCTTCTTGCTCGTCCGCGCTGGGCCTGGAAACTGCAGGGGCCGAAGCCATCCGCCGCGAGCGCGACTAACCCGCCAACGGAACCACGTCATATGGCGGCGGGCCTGGCGTCATAAAGGCGCTCACTTCCCGCCAAGCGAGTCCCGGAAGCTAGACGAGCGACGGGCCCGTCCAGCGTGCCATTCGCACTTCCCCGAACGACTGACCCCGCCCCCAACCGGCCCGTTGCAGGCCGTGACTTAACCCGTGAGCGTCGCACCACCGACAAGAGGCGTTTTCGGGCGAACTGGTGGACGTGTACCGATTCCGATACTAGTACGCCAGTTGGGGTTTAGCCGTTAAAAAAAACCCGACGCGTACCCAATCCATGCCGGGGGCGGAAGTACCCTCGGTATACGCGTACGCAGAAAACCGAGCATGCGGATCGAGTTCCCGCGCGTTCAGTTGGTGGACCGACTTCGCCCCGGTCATATACAACCGCCTCTTCCTGGCCGAACCCGAATCGCAACCGCGCCAATCCGATGTTCAGCCGCAACAGGTACGTGAAACAGGCTTTTCACGTTTCTCCTCGGGCCCGGGCGATGAAGTACGTCTCGACTCCGAGGCTGCTTGGCGCAGCGAGAACCACAGGCGATGAACTCCTTCCTCTTCGCCGTGGAGGCGGAGCAGCCAAAGACTCACTGCCGTGTCTTCCTCCGCTTCGATTCCGGGACGGATCGTTGTCGGCAGCTGTTTCGTCGGCCATCGCGTCGACGAATCGCGGCGATTCGATCAGCGTCGCTGCGTCGGGCCGGCGTCCCGAAGTCCGCCGTCGACGGTCCATGCGCTACGGCACAGACTACTGGCACGTGGTGAGCGCACAGCGCAGTGAGGTCGGAGTAGAGCCGACG
>Ga0179591_1144212_pt1 | contig 10398 bp, 10 predicted proteins | sample CZOMad2_1_08_16f_FD_182891 | JGI IMG/M metagenome (GOLD analysis project Ga0179591, IMG submission 182891) | Vadose zone soil fungal communities from Angelo Coast Range Reserve, California, USA - CZOMad2_1_08_16fungal (PacBio error correction) | ecosystem: Environmental > Terrestrial > Soil >...
CTAAAGGAAAGAAAAAAATTCATATGGCTGGGTTTGAGATAAGGAAAAATACGACCTCGACTATCTCAAGAGGGTGGCGGTCATTTCGACTCGGAAAAACCGAATCAATCAAAGCTGAAAAAAAGGAGGCGCACAGCCCTCGACAGGCTAGCACGAGAATGGTCGGGGCCCTGAAGGGTGAGGGCAGGCCTGATGACGTGATTTGAATCGGAAAACCGAATGGGTCGTGCAGAGCACGCCGGGGGAAAAGAAGCTGACTTTTGGCTCAGCGACTTCCCCTATCAGGGGGGGGGGACCGGCGTCCGCGAAAACGCCGGAAGAACCTTGGTGCCAGGTAAGAAGGGGGGGATAAACCATGCTAAAGATAAAAAAACAGGGAATTATGACAATTTGGAGAAGGGTGCTGCGGGAGAAGAATGGTGCCAGGGGCGAAAAAGGAGGCCGGATGCGATAGGACGTTGGTCAGGAATTTCCGGATCCGTCTGGCGGATTGGAAAAAGATAGCAAAAAAAATCATCGCGTTTTCAAAGGAGGAGGGGAAGACCAAAGCGAGGGAGCTTCTGAATCACGAACCGGAAGGCTTAAGGACGTAGGTCGCTCACAAGATGTACCGGAACATAAAGGTTCTCGAAGGTCCGATCATACAAATGTAGGAGAAGGATCTGGGGGGATCCAGGTTAAGCAAAGGGGCCTGTTTTCCGTAAGCTCGCAAAGAAAAAGAAGTTAGCGTATGAGAGTCGCGGGTGGTAGCATCAGTGGCAGAGCTTGCACCTGACGACCAGGGAAAATTTATTTAAGCCTTCGAGAAGAACGCAAGGCACGCTCAAAGTGGATGAAAGAAAAAAAACCTATATAGTAAGCCGATATAGGGTAAAGCGTGGGAGGGTCCTCTCGCTCAGGTATAGGCGACCGCCGCCAGCGCGGGGCCCGCACAAAAGGGGGGGAAGAGGGGGACCGCAACGGCTTGGAGTAAGCATCATGTCCAGTGACGAGAAGAAATCGATGGCCGTCGAGCGGGTAAAAACTGAAGCCAACTCATAGGTAGAGTGGGAAGGAATAAAGGGAGAGCTTAACATTTCTGCATCAGCACTCCTCGCTTACATCCTGGACTCTGAGGCATAGGTATACACACTGGCGATCAGGACTCAGATCCGGACCTCTACCGCGCCAGAAACAGGTTGGAGATTTCTCGGACCGTCAGGAGTGTTGCGTCAGGAGGGGAAGGGAATAACAGTTACAGAAGGTTGTCGTGCTCAGAAAGGAAAGAGTGAAATGATAAGGGGTAGGAGGGAAAAGAAGGGGGACTGAAACCGCACGACACATGCCGCAGGCGTGAATGGAGCAAAAGTGGTCTGGGCAATTGAATGAAGGGAGAGGGGGGAGGAAAACTCGTGAAAAATATGCGCTCCTGGCAACGGGACTTCGCCCCTACCTGGCTAGGATACCCAAATGAGCGACATGAACGGACGCGGATGAATTTTCTGGGGGGAGGCAGGAGGGAAGGTCAGCGCGAAGCAGGGGTGATTCACTAAAGAAAAACCTGCCAGGCTCCGCAAAGGAAAAACGATGGGTCAGTGGCCGGCAGAATAGAATCTGTATCAAAAAGAGCCGGGGGGGAATTTCTCTCTGTTTGTTGCGCCGGGGAAGCCGGAAGGGTCACTGCGTAACCGGCAAATAAATTCATTGTGAAATCGGCGTAACAGAGAGAATCAAGGCGATGGCAAACCTATGTCCCAAGGCTATGATATGACAGCAAAAAGTCGATGAATTGATCGCGAGGCCTGCAAACGAAGACTCCGTTAAGGAAGGGCCATGCCCGCCCGGCCAGGAGGGACGCGACCCAAAGGCGGGGGTACTTCTAAAACCAAGAAATCCTTTAAAGGAGTTGAACGTCTGCGAGGGACTCCAGGGGACGGGCATCAACTTGAGAGGCCGGGATCAGGACTCTGGGGCAGTTCTCACGAGGATGCTCGTCGCAATGACTCTAGAAAAAAAGGGGGGCCGCCATCGGTCTAAGGGAACATACGAACGAAAAAGTGGAATAGTCGTAGGAACGTCAACAAAACCCCGCGGGTACGGATAAGAAAGGGAAGCCCTAGAACATATCCTTCATATTCTCGTCACTACAATACAGGGGGGAAAAGTATCTCATAGTTCTGACGACGCGCCCAAGGGGATCATCTAGATATTTCTCTTCGGCCCCCAGATGTGGATCCCGTTCCGAGGAAGTTGGGGACCGGAGAATGGTCGAAGCCGAACGAAGAAAAGGCGAGAATAAGGGGCAATTGGTCAACACTGGTGGCAGTAAGTACGGGTCAGCCCAGTTAGAGACTTCAGGAACAAAAAGAAAGAATGGGGGCGTCGACATAAAACGACGCACAGACAGCGACTGCGGTACAAAACAATAGTCGCTCAGACAGACTGAAACAGGATTGAAAAGAAAAGACCAGATAAAAGGTCTTGTGTTCCAGGGGGAGATAACGCAGAAGCCTACCGAGGGTTTCTCTGCAATGCTGCGAAAAACTCTCACAGGAAAGAAATAACAGCTGGAGAAGAGTCCAGAAAACACCCTAGCGAAAAAAAAGGAAAGCCGTTGTCCAATTATCGAGACTAGAAAAAACAAAAAAAAAAAAAAAGGTGGGGTCAATCCTTCCTCTCAAAATATAAGAAAAAAAAAAAAAAAAAGAAAGAAGAAAACCCGATGAAAAAATGTTCGGTTCCGGAGAGGAAGGAAGATAGGGGAAACCGGTTTCATGCCCAAAGGGACTCAAAGACCATCATGACGGAGAAGGGAAAAATCAGAACATCCCTCCGGAAAGATTTTACGAGAGAAGCCGTAAGATGGTAGGGGTAAAGTTCACGTGCCACCTGCAAACACAACACCAGCATATATGGGGGGGAGAAGCGTGAGGCCATATAAAGAAGGGTAGTGGAGGCGCTAATCCGGTGTTGAGGCGGAAGGAAACAGGAGACGAATGACGGAGTATAATCACACAAATACTGTAGCGGTGGACGAAGGGATAGAAGAGACAAATCTTTAAGGAATGCAGAAAGAAAAAAAGGAGAACAGACCTCGTAAGATCAGGGGGCCCCGAAAGTACAAAAAACAGGGCCCTATTAACAATCGCCAAGTTGAAGAAAGCCAGACCATGCGCCTTCGGGCGTAAAAGATGGGGAAGAAAGGAATTGAAGCGCCGGCCAGACCAAGACGGGTATAAAAGGAAGCAAGGAAAGGAAGGCCTGCTCACTAGAATGAGCAAACAAACAAAAAAAGGGGGTTGCATGTGAGACAGGTCAACCGGCGGCATGGCCGAGAAAGGGTGGAGACAACGCCCTGAAAATAACAGAGGTAGGCGCACAAAACACGACGCTCTCAGTCCCAGGGAGTGAGAGTCACGAAAGGGGACTGACAGAAAGAACCGGGGCAGTTCCGTCGGGGGGTACATTCGAGCAAAAGGACGTGCTTTTCCAACAAGGCGCTGGAAAACCGTTCGTGGCAATTAAGGGGTCTGGACCAGAGGGAGAAAAAAGCGGCATTGGCGAGTCGCACTGAAGGGGCAATTTGAAGGACTTTCCGATCGCGAAAGGATCCAACGATAGGACCGACGAGAATAGATGAGTCCGGCGCCTACCTGGAAGGGACGGGGGTCAGCTGCTGCCTCTCGAAAGGGGGAAACGAACCCAGACGTCCCGTCCGATCTCATAAAAAAAAAAGGGGGAAAGATGAAATAGAAAGGAGTATCGAAGTGAACCGGCGGGGGTTCAGTGCCTGGGGTGAGGATAAAAATACCCGAGACGGAAAATCAAGGGGCGAGAGCGCAGGAATTCCGTCGTACGGATGGGCTGGAATTAATATTTCAGCGGAAAATTACTGGGAAAATCGAAAGGATGAATCTCATTCGAAGGAACTCCATCCGAAAACTCAACCGGAATTTCAGGAAAAGGAGAACGGGTCCCAAGAAAATCACCGGAGATGATTCGAATGTAACCAGACGGCCCTGTTCAAAAAGGGGAGGTCAGCCGGGATTTATCGTTACTAGCTGAGAGCGTACGATGAGTGCACGAGAGTGAAGGAAAGAGGTCCGCAAAAAACGGCGAGGGGGGCCATTGGCCGGGGAACTGTCTACAGCCAGGGGTGGAAGGTTGGAAGTCGGGGGGGATTGATGCTCTTCGAGTGATATAGGGAAAATGGGGGGGGGGGCCTACGGCTGCTCACGCTGTGGCATGGCGGGAGAAAAGGAAAAAAGTGTCTGATCGGAGCGGGGACTAAATGCGAAGGGAAGTGTTAATCGCCTAAACGTGGCTGCTCCTTGAAAAAACGGCGTTGCCTGCTAGGGTCGGGGCCTTGCTCGGGAAAACGATATGGGGTCAGGGGGCGCCGGAGGGTTTCACGCAGCTCAGGCGAGTCTTCCTCTCGTAAATATAAAGGTGTGTGAGACCCTCGATCGCAGGACTAACCGCGGGTGACTTGTGAAAACGCGGCACCCTCAGCTCGGCGAGGCGCAAAGCCGACCTTTAACAGGGGTCACTCGAGAAAAGGCGGGGGGTCCGCAGGTGACGGTGACTTTGAAGCCCTCCGCACTGTCGGAAAGATAGAACGGGAAGGGGGAAAGTGTTAGGGGGACGTCACATAGTCACTACTTCCTCTGATGAAGGTGCTGGGCTACGTTGGGATGGGAAAAGGAGCCGCGGAAGTCCCGAGAAGAAAAACACCAAGGGTAAAGTCGGGTTCTGGACTAAGGAAGATGCGAGAGAATGGAAACTTGGAACTTGTGTTGCTGGCGTCTCAGGAAAAAGGGCTCAGGGGTGGCCGCTCGTGTGGGGCACGGACCATGAGGCAAGAAGGGGAATTCCTTCTGCTGTGCGCCGTGGTTCGAACAACAAGCCCCAGAATCCTCTGGTGGAGAAGGCCGAAATACGCCGCACATGGGAAACCCGCCATACATTACTGGAGGGAAGCGTGTTTTTCGAGGAGGTCTGCTCGAGGGAATTTGTGAGAATTCCGCAGTGCTGTCGGTGCGAGGGAGGGGGGTGTCGACAAGTCGGTGAAGGGAATTGTTTGTTGAAAGGACCAGGTCGCGAATGGCGCGCCGTCGGCGCTGCACAGTTGTTGGACACAGGGGAAGCCGGTCGCGACGGTTGAGCTTCGGATTCAATGATGACTTTCAGAAATGGAAAGTTACTACCCCAAGGGGTGGAAGCCGAGAACTATTTTACCAGTAAAGAGGAGATGGGAGTAGGAAGATCTTCAGGGGAGATGGGGGGAGTTACTGGTCTGGAATCAAAGGAAAAATGTTTCTCTTCGTCCTGAAGGGCCAACGTAAATCGTGTTGACGTTCTCAGAAGGAAGCCACGGCGTGCGTCATGGGCTTCGTCCAGAGTGGCGGGAATAAAAAGGGGAAGTAACAAGGGCATGCCGAGCGCGAGAAGTGAACTCGAAGGAGAGCAGAAACGTGCAGGCCGGAAGGGATTACAATAAGGTTAACATAGGGTCTTACACGTAGTTCTGTGGCGAGTCGCGGGGCGCGGCCGCGCCGTCAAAGGGAGGGAATAAAAAACGTAAGGGGACAGAGTTTAGTTTGCGCCAACTAAGATAGCTAATAACGCATTGAACCTCAACGCCTGGACAAGAGCGCCGACCTTCTCCTTAGAGGGGGAGAGGGACAAGATTGGTCAATGAATTTTAGGGACACTGGTCGCAAAGGACGGACGACGTGAAACGCAAAACCTTAAGCCATTAAAAAAAGTTCTGTGAGACCGTATTCAAGAATAGAGAAAGGGCAACATAAGGCTTTCTTCATTATAGAAGAGGCGTGGGCCCCCCCAACTCGAGGTCAACTCTGGCTCGGGGGTGCAAAGAGAGAAACTGAGGCCTCCCATAACATCATCTCGGAGAAGCATGTCGAAAAAAGGGCGGACGAAGAAGCAGAGAGCGAAGAATGAAACATCGTGTGGCCGACGGGGGGTGCAAGACGTACGAATTCAGGAATTACCTAAAGACAGCAACTTCTAAACATCAGAAGAGGACTGGGTAGGGTCGGAAGAAATCTATTCCTCATGACAGTTATCAAAATCAATGGCGCGCCTGGTCAAACGACAAGTAAGAAAAAGTCACATCCCAGGACGCAACCTCTGGGTTGTGGTTCTGGAGGTCGAGCCAAACATAGAAAGGGGGGGGAAATGTACGGCGACGTAGGAAGCTCGCAGGGAGAAACAAATAGAACTCATCGTACATAAAGATGGACTAGGAAAGGATGATTGACAGGAATCTTCAAAGCTGCCATCCGGAGCATAAGGGGACACCCACAGATCAAGAAGGGCACGAGGGACTTTTGCGCCTCGCAAAAAGAGAGAAAGGAGTTACCCAAAATTGTCAAAGGGAGATGAGAGAACTACAAGTCGGGCCGTTAGATAACGGTTGCAGGTAGGGAAGCGATTGGGGGCGATCCCTATCCAAACCTTGAAAATCGGGAAGGGTCAATAACATGATCTATAAAAGAATCTCGACATAGAGAGGTTTTGGGGGGGCATACGGTAAGCATCCTTGGGGGAAAGGGCCTTGAGCTCGTCTAAGGGAATTATACTGCCTCATGTTCGAGGGGGAAAAAGCGCCTGCTAAACAATGAGGAGACACCGCTGCCGAGGAAAAACCAGCAAATGTCTTGAGGCGGTGCGCAGCTTTCGCGGACAAAGAGCGGGCAAATTTGGGAGTCAATCGACGAGCCGCGATCATTCGGAAGACAGGTGAATACGTCTAGACTGCTCGGGCCAGAGGGGAAGGCTCTTCATAGATGCGGGGAGACGCGAAAAAAAGCGGTCTCAAGAATGCCGGTGATGCGCGTCAGAAGCATCCTCGGCTGGAAAAAGAATACGCCGCCGGTTGCCAACCGGCTATTACAGGAGGGGTCCAATCCGACATTAAATGAGAAAAAAAAGCGAGAGGCAAGGATATGGCCACCGCGCGCGAAATCATCTACTTCAATAGATCTTCCCAAACACACATTCTGAGAGCCCCATGTCAGACATTAATTGTGTCGAATACTCGGACTGCTAACAGGAGGTGCCGGTGCCAAAGTTGCTAGGGGGGGAGATGGAGAGGAAACGGGGGATAGGGCCGTGGTCGAATCGCCAATCAGCGGGGAAAAAGACTTGAAAGTGCTACGTACATTCTGTGTTCGAAAAACGCGCAATCCGCACATTCCTCCCAGACGAGAAGGGGGACGAATTGAGCGGGTCGAGAAATTCAAGATGGGGGCGCATTGCAGGGGAAGCGGGATGAGCGACGGTAGGAAACCGACAAAGCCGACAAAAAAAAAGACTGGTCGCATGGGTACGAGTAGTAGCCGTCAGGCTCAAAAAAATGTTAATCGCGGATAGGAAGAACAACACAACGTAGGAGGGGAGGAAGGAAAGAGAAGTCTCAGCTAAAAATACGATGGCGGGGTGTTGGTACTCAGGGGAAATAAAAAAAGATACGATTGACGAAGATTGGTTCTTCGGCGTCCGGAACCGGAAAGCGGGTCAAGAACTGCTAAAGGCAAGGGAAAAGACTCGACGTTCTCACCAAAAGTCGGAAAGGGTATTGGAAGGGTCGGCGGGGGAAAATTGTCTTGGGACGCGTGACGAACAACCGCCATGTCTGCAGCTAACACAGGGGGGGGTTCAAAAATACGCTGACTTGTTGGCGAGCACGGAACCCAGGCGGGAGGACAGGAAGAAGGAAGAGAAAAACGTTCCCCCGGCCATCGTTTTGCTCAGTCTATCGAAAGGAAGATACATTTGGGAGAAGGTTGGGCTGGACGACGGGGAAATCTAACGGCGAGGATGCGAAGCCGGTGGGGGGCTATCTGGAAATAGCACGGCCGGAGGCGAAGTTTGGGACATTACTCGGCGTTCGAAGAATGCAGCTAGAAAGCAAGATTATTCGAAAGGAGGCCATTGCTTGAACGCTCCTCCCGGGGGTAAGGACTGACGAACCTGATGGATAGGGCCGCTTGAAAGGAAAAGGGTAGTACCGGAGACATGAAAATGGGCGGAGCATTCAAGACTGGGATCACCTTAAGACATTATCGAAACTAGACGCACGTAGGATACAAGGGGCACTGGGGCCGAATTAGAGAACGCCTACAATAAGTTGAAAGATTATAGTCAATTGGTGGTAAGAACGCATGTGATCTAGGAGACGTGCACAACCTGAGGCCTCGAACCGAAGAAGTAGATAGTTCAATCAGATTTCAATTCAATCTGAGAGACAAGGAGAAGGGAAAAACATCTACAAAGTGAGGAACGTATCCAAAACCCTATAGAAAAAACGAGATAGGGGGCTAGCGCTTGGTTGAACAAAAGAGAAGGGGGAGGGAGACCCGAATCGGAGGGGAAAATCCAAAAAAGGCAACCTTAGGCACGCTCCAAGGGTATCGGCAAGGCATGACCAGTAAGAAGCGGGCCTGCGGCGGGCCAATCCGTTTACGGGGTTTGGCCCCAAGTGGATCGTGTTTCAAAGGGGAAGGGGAGGGACGCTGAGGAGAGATACAGGCATCAGAATCCATGGGGTTACTCGATTTCCTCGGAGGGAGATGGATGCCCAAGGGCGGAGAATTTACGAAGGGGGAGGCACGCACTATTGAGGGGAGCGCCAATCGGGGGGGGGGCTGCTCCGCCTGCAGGAGTTGCGGGTCGGGGGGAGCGGTGACTCCGTAATCGGGTGGTCCGTTGCTACTATCTCCCCTAGTGGTGACACGGGGGAGGAGAAGAGTGCGAAAGAAAAAGCCTCCAGGCGGGAAAAGTTCGAAGGGAATGGATTGTGATTGTCACGGCAATAATGGCTGTCGGTGAAAAAAAACGTCGAAAATAGGGAGCTCAAAGTACGGGAACGTAAAAACCACTGCTTCTGGCGACCGCCACAGAGACAGCGGAGCGAGGATGGTAGGGGAGCAGAAGGGAGGGGACTCGCGAAGAGTGATTACTCAGAAAGGAAAAAAACCGAGGGGGCGAGAAAAGCTGCTTCCTGAACGAAACGGGGGGATGTACTGTGCCTCCCAGGAAATCCTTGAGGAAAAAGATGGATGGGGAATGCTTCTTAGGTTTGGGGGGTGGAGACTTGTAAATCGGCGTTCAAAGAATTACCGAATTCCATGTGGGATCTGGTGAACAGTAGATCATTGGAAGGGAGAGAAAGGGGTCCATTAGAGTGAGATTAAAGCGTCGAGGGAAAGATTATAGCGGAAGGAAGGCAAACTAACGCTGTAACGTAATTGAAGTACCGGAAAAGAACGCCAGTCCTGCTGTCGACCTACCCAAACCTCCTTGGGAGTAAGGAAACCAACCGACGGTACAGGAAATGGGCATTCTGACGAGGATGACCATTGACATTCCTAAAAACGGGTAGGCCCTAGACATAAACGAGTGGAACTTCTCTCGAAGAGGGGAAAAAGGAAGATATAATCACGTTCAAAAAGTCAATAGGGGGGATCCGACCAAGAACCGCGTGGAAAATTCAGGGGAGAAAAGAACAACGAGGTACGGATAATCCACATGTAACAACCGACATCCCCTGAAAAGTGAAAAAAAATCCGTCACGAAAAGCCATCGCGAAGATAGTATCCCGACTCCCATGACCAAGAAAAAAGGGGAGAATCAAGGCGGGCCCCGACGCTGGTTTAGAAAAACGGCGGTCCGTCAGGTGGGACCTGACAGACGGGGCGAAAAACGCATCACCGCGCGAATCGAGGGCCATTGTTCAACAACGGGGGAAAGGGGACAAGAGAAACGGGCGACGCCCCATTGCGTCAGCCCGTCCAAAAAAAAAATTCCGGACCAATTGCGCGACAGAAAAGCCTCGCAAAAAACACATACGGCAAGTAAAATCACAAAGACGACAGAGAAGACGAACTGAAACTGCGTACCCCGGAAACGGGGTAAGTATGGTTTCAATTTGCTAAGAAAGCGAGAATCCAACATAGGTAGGGGATAAGACGCAATTTGGAACCCCGTCGAAAGCACATTGAGGTCCCAGGTCTTGAAGAGTCCCTGGAAACACCATAGCGAAACCAGTCTAGAAATGTTTTGCCTTATCGGGGCGTAACAAAAGGCCATTCCGGCGAACGGGCTATAAGAACCGATTAACTTGTGAGGGTCCGGATAGAGGAAAAAATCGAAAAAAGGGGGGAAATCCACAGAGGACGCATAAGAAATTGGGTAGGGGTACATGAAGTGGAGCCAAAAAAAGCCACTTCAGCAAGGATGGTCTCCTGGAAGCCGGGAGGGAGCGGGGCAAATCACTCCGGAAATTCAGACCCCAAATAGGGAAAAAGGCGGGATGGCACGAGAACCGTAGCGGGGAAGGGAGGGGTGCGATCTCAGAGAGGGGGGAAGGCGGTAAAAGGAACACGGGGTTAG
>Ga0179591_1244747_pt1 | contig 10397 bp, 10 predicted proteins | sample CZOMad2_1_08_16f_FD_182891 | JGI IMG/M metagenome (GOLD analysis project Ga0179591, IMG submission 182891) | Vadose zone soil fungal communities from Angelo Coast Range Reserve, California, USA - CZOMad2_1_08_16fungal (PacBio error correction) | ecosystem: Environmental > Terrestrial > Soil >...
TCTTCAGGAGGAGGGTCAACTCCGTAGCGCGAGTAGAGAACGGAGACAGGCCGGCGACTAACCTGATCGTGAGGGGAGGAGAGGTATAAGGCTCGAACGCACTGCTAGAATAGAGCGATTAGCGGACAAACGACAAAACTGCCTGGAGCTCTTCAGCAGAGGCGGAGGCCTGCAGAAATAGGTGGAGCCTGTCCCGAACCTCTGAGTCCGAGCGGAAAGGCGGGAATAAGACTTCTAACAAACGTCTCAGGAAGAGAAATCCGCTCTGTTAGGACTCCGAAGAGGGAAACGGAGAAAAAATAGGGAAACGACAAGGGAAATACGCGCTCGCTCGACTATTCGGGGGACTTCAAAAGGTCCGGGGCACGAGAAGGACGACAAAGAAGTCTCGGGACGCAAGCTCCCCGTTAAAAGGGGATAGAAAAGAAGGAGGCGTGTTCGTCCTAAGGGGACGGCCGAGCAGCGAGGAAGCGTCGGGGGTGGAAAGAGAGCCGTCGAGGAAAATTCTACACAGGGCCAGCGAACGTCACCTAATAACGGCGGAAGAGGCGAGCAGTAAATGTCCCCGTTCATCAACCGAGGCAACCGGCGAATGGAGAAACGGCAGACTGGGCAGCTCAATCCCGCCGGGTCTCAACAAAGACGTCGAAAGAGGCATGTTTGTGGGAAGTTCGGCAGATTGCTGCGCTACGCTTACGGCCTTCAAACCCTCGACAACTTCTCTGAACAAGGAGGGCGGGAGAGCCTTGGCATCGGGACGAGAACTGAATGCGGGACGACGAACTTACTTGGCGCTCAGCTGGAGTGAGGACAGGGGGGGGTTTCGTTATAAGTCAGAAGAAGGGAACGCTAAAAGAGGTCCGGATGTTGAAAAGTCGACGTTACGCGGGGGGTCGAAGGATCTAACTTAAGGGGAAAATTCTTCTTCGTTGTATCTCAAAAAAAGAAAGTATGAAGGATGGAGGTGACCCAACTCTAAAAGGCGATCTTCAGAGGAAGTGGTCTATTAGAGGGAAAGATCGAAAATGGCAAAGCACGCATGGGATTCTAGGAAGCGGGAGTAGTCAGCGACTTCCTACAAAAGAGAAAAAAAGGAGGGCTACACGATCGAGGAGAAAAAAGAACAGTTCCACCTCGGCTGGAAAAAGCCACAAAGTCATCTTGGCCGGTCTACTCTAATGGGGTGCGGAGAGGGGAGGGGTATAAGATGATACGCCTGAGGGATACGACATGGGGACGTTTGCCGGGCCTGGAGCAGGTGCCTCCTACGATCCGTAGGGGCAATGGGAAGGAGGAATTAATAAGGCTTTTCCTCAGTCGGGTCGGGGCTGCCATGCCGGCTGGAAAACAAGTCCTCAAATATCGGGTCCGTTCAAGATGGGCTCGGGAATGGGTGGTGTCTAGCGGTAAGTAAGGGGGGACTCCGGTGCCGTTCCTTAAGTGCCGCTAGAAAGAGCGTGGTGTCGCGGTCGATGGGATCAAAATCGCTACTTCAAAGAGGGAAAGGAGCAAATAATAAGGAGAATGGTGCAGTCTATCCGATCACCCGGCTCTGGCAACGAGGTACCAGGGGGCGATCTACATGGGGTCGTGGTGGCGAAGTGTCGGCCGTGGACTTTAGGATCCTTACCTCAGAAGAGGGGAGGTTGGGAGAGATATGGAGTGCGCTTACGGCATTCGACAAAGAGGGACGGTGATCCGTCGGATATCTACCGTGATTAAAATCTATTTACGACAAGTTCACACGCTGTCGCTCGAGAAGGCGCAGGACAGGCAAAAAGAAAATTGGTTCTCTGCTCGACGGAATATGAAAATGCTGTGGGGAGAGGCGTGGCGCGGGACCGTGGCTAGGTCGGGACTTTTAATTCCTACCAATTATCCGCGATACGATACTCACCAAACAAAAAGGGGAGGCGATAGGGGAAAGGACTGGTCGCGCTCTGCTTCTCGCGCTCAGAAAAGTCTTGCCCTTTTCGCCGCAGAAAATGACGCCGTTTGTGAGAATGAAGCGCTGCAGCGCACGTAACTGGTCTCTGATGATCGTGATGAAGGTGAGGGGGGAAAATTCCGCCATTTATCGCAAGCTCGCTCCCATTCGAACCGGCGCGGTATGTGGAAAAAAGGCAAAATAACATCATATGGCGCGATAGGTAGGGAAGAAAAATGGTGCTAGGACACGCGGGGAAGGAAACGTGGTCGTATTCAAACAGGAAGGGGAGTTTACGAAGCGCCGTTCGAATACCAAAAATTGGAGAAGGTGTTCCGTCTCCCGGGTACCAAGAAAAGCAGGGGAGGGGGAAGAGACGATGAGGGACTGCGACAGAAGCTCGACAGGAAGTCCGAGACGACGTCTAGGCCCGAGGCCAGCCAACATCGAGGGCATCCCCCAATCGGCAAAGAAGGCAAAAGAGAGAAAAGCGACCTCTGGGGGAACGAAGGAAAAGGACTAGCACTCTGCAATGTTCATCTTATCGACAAAGTCAGGCTGGGGGGATGAATTGGGAGGTCCCAGGGAGTCAAGGGGAACTCTCAGGAGAGAGTAAGAAGAGTAGCGAGGGATGTGATCAAAGATCTCTCCCAGGGGACCGAAGATTTGGGAAGAGAGAACAACAGAAAAAGGGAGGGGTCCCGAGATGTGAGCCAGCCCGAGATCAAGACTTTCGATAAAGGCTTGTGCAGGATTATCGAAAAAGCCACCGGAGGAGTCCAGTAAGAAAGAGAGAAAAAGTCTGTCGAAGCCAGATCAGCCTGGAGGAGTCCTGCGGACGAAGACCGGCTAAAAAGGGGCAGCGAGGCAGCGATTCACAGGGTCACATCCTATGGGATAGCATGTCCTAGCGAAAGGGGCTCAGGTAAGGTCCGCAATGAGCGAGGTTGACGAGAAATGCGGGCCTCACGGAAGGCTGCGCAGAGGTACTCTCAAGAAAAAATATGAGAAGGAAGGGGGGAACGATCCATAGCTTGCGCGTAATAGCAAAGGAGGTCTAAAAAATCGCCCGCGAACTCACGGGTACAAAAGGAATTAATATTCCTTGGTTCACTGTATCGCGCTAACGGCCAGAAAGGGCCATGGACGAGGGGAAAGAGAAGTCCGCCATTCGGAGGGATTCGGCTGAAAAGAACGTCTGCTCGCGGTTGTTCTCGGCGAGCAGGGAGCGCGAACAGAGACACGGATTCTCCAAAAAGGGGTGAAAGGAGGGGGGAACGAAAGCGACTAAAAGAGGAGGGGTATCTATCGAAAATCTTCGAAAAAAGTCTTGATGGATATTCAGCCTCCAGCGCCCTCAAGGTTTGGTTGATGTCGCAGCAGATCAAGGGTCTCTAAAAAAAACAAAAGGAGAAGAAAAAGAGAATTCACCGAGGGGGGAGGAGAGAACAGTCAGGGAAACAGGGGGAAGTGTCGGCAAATTCAGAAAAACACTAATGGCTTTCTAGGAGAGGGCGAAAATACCGACGCCTTCCGAAGGTTATGCAAAGCCATGATTATGTGGGCAAGTACAGAAAAAGGTGACGAATCAGGGAGCGAAAAAAAATCAGCCGAGAGGCTAACGACTCACGCCACGAGCTGGCAGGCACGAACAAATCCAGGACGCGCCTTAGTAGTACGGGCGGAGAGAAAAATCGAGCGCAGATCAGTTACGGGGAAGAGCGAGGCGAAGAAGGGAAAAAAATCGTCTTACAAAGAAAACTCGAGTCGGATCACGACAGCCGTCGTTCAGGAGAGCGCGAACTTAATACCGCGCGGTGTGCCACAGTAAAGGGGAGTATCGCTGAAAAGGAAAAGCTACGCCTTAATCTGGACCTGAGGAAGACCGTATAGGGCGATTGCCATCGGAACAGATCACTGGGTCTCCTTCCATTGTGGTATCTCTAAATAGTTCGTAAAAAACAGCAAAGAGGAGGCGAACATGAAAGGGCAAGAAAGTGTGCGGCCAGCAAGAAGGGAGGGAACAAACGTTCTTGCAGTTGCAAAAAGAGTCGAAATTTAAGGTTAAGAAACGAGGAGGTGGTGCGATAACATCAAGTGGTGCATTAATTTATCTACTCTCAATCTATGTGGGGGAGAGTCTTCAAAGAGTCGGGTAAATCATTCAAAAGTAAGAAGGGTCGCGCGCCTCCGGGGGGGACGATACGCTCGGATGGAAAGCACTACTAAAGGTCAGAAAACTGGCCGCAAGGGGTTTCGAGGGAAAAGGGGACAGAATGCAGAACCAAAAAATAATTGTTGGTGCCAAGATGATCCATTGCCGAGGATCGTCCTGTAATAGAGAAAGAATGCGTCGAGAGAGCAGCGACTCGAGGGACAAGTGAGGCGGGCAGAAACAAAAATCGAGGCGGCGTGGGGATGGCCTTGGAACTCGAGCATTCTTAGTGAAGGAGGCGAGCTTAACAATCGCAGTCCCCCAACAGAATCTCCGAAGGTGAGGAAAAAAAAAAAGAAACCCTGAAAGGGGATGAATCAGTGATCTAACGCCGCGTTCTCGTTCGAAACGGAAAGAATATGCGGACGCCGCCGCTGGAGGGAAAAACTCCTTCAGGGCAGCCCCTTAAAAAATGAGTATAAGGAGCCATACTGCACCCAGATTGGGGGCATGTGTAAAATCCAGGAGCGCCGAAGGGGCGGCGGCTTATCGGGCTTATCAAAGTATATCACCTAAAGGACGAGCTAAAAAAGAAAGTGAAAATCGGCCCAAGAATCACGTCTCTCATTAACGGAGATTAACTGGAGGTGGCAAAAGGGAATAGATGGCGACGAAGCAATCGCGAGAGACGATAAAAGTAAGGGGCCCACGCGAGAAAGGGGGGAGGTCGATGGAGATCTTGTCCAAACAGAAGGCCGTCCTTCAGAAGACTAACGGAGGAAAAAACACACCCGCTCCGCATCAGAACGACCAGCATCATCCGTAACTTTCTAAGGAAAACCAAAAAAGTATAAGGTGAGAGGAAAGGAAGCCTCGTCTCACGTATAGTCGGTGACGGGGGATTAGAAAAGAGACAAAAACATTCGTTCAGAGGAATGAAGACAGAGTTGTATAAAGAAGGCAGCAACAACGGGAAGCTGATAAGCCACGCCTCGAAAAGAGCGAATGATGCAGATAACCATAGGACAGTTCGAAAAAAAACTTTTCTAACGTCAGCGACGAAAACCCAGGGCGGAGCGAGAAAAAGAAACAAGGATCGCCTGTGCCGTAGCTCGTCCTCAAGATTCTTTGACTGAGGTCTGGGGAATCGACCGGAACAACCAAAAGACGTCTATCTGGACAAGTACAGCTTGAGGAAAAGGAAAAAAAACTATACCGAAGCAGCAGCAAATCTGAGGGGGGACTGTCGCACTTGTGTTCTCTGGTCTCAAATCTTCATTGACCCACGGGACCGTAAAAGAATCATAAATACACTTGAGCCATTACGAAGACATTTCACCCGGCCGGAATACTGTCCTGCAAAAAAATCTAAAGAACAAGGCCAGTGGAGTTGTGGATGTTATGAGCTCCTCCCGAGAGAAGGATGGGATTCCGACGCTTCGAGAGGAAATCGAAGAACAGCGAGCGGAACGTCCGAAAAGTACGGTAGGAAATAGCAGAACAGAGTAACATACCTTTTGGGTACTAGAAGAAGAATAATCGCCGGAGGGGGAAGAAAGGAAAGTTGCGTCAGGCCGGAAGTGGCGACGAGAGTGGGGACTGTCCGGAAAAGAAAAAGACGACGGAAAGGGATTTGCTCTGCAGAATAGAAAGAGAAAGATGAAAGAGAAAAAAGTGGAGACGCGAATCTAGGAAAAAAGCCATAACAAGAAAAAAGAAAAAAAAAAGGATTGTGTCGCGAGACGGTCCTAACAAAAATACGGGTAAGGGGAGTACAAAAAGAGGAATTTCAAGAGAGTGTCAAAGCACGGCAGCGAATCATTAGGGGTAAAGTCTGACGGTCGTAGGAAAGCCGCATGAAAACCACGTCACAAATAAAGAGAAAAAAAGAAGAGAGGGCAAGAATTCCCGCAGGGCAGGGAGCGCCGGAGACAGGCACGGAGAATGTCCTTCTCCTCACCGGGGGGGGGTATAACCGAACGGGGAAAACGAGAACGGCAGAAAGAGTGGGGCGGCGGGCGAGAGGCAAAAAGGACGATCAAAAATGTCCTCCTCAAAGGTCTTAGCTAGTACAGGGAGTCAAACGACAAGCCGTGAAAGGGGATCCTCCCGAGCGGTCGCCTCGAGGGAACCGTGAAAAGAGAAAACTTAAGAAAGAAACGACCATCATCTGCTGAATATGGCAAGGCAGCCGTTGACTGGGGGAAAAATTTCGCGAACGAACAAAAAAAAAATACATAAGATTCACAAAATCGTTAAGTTCGTTAACTAGTCGTCCCGAGAAAAAATTCAGATAAGGGGACTAAGGCGCCGAAGCAGCGGCTATGGTGGGTCCGTCGCCGGAAGGTAAAAAAAAAGGGAGGCCGGGATAACTAGTACGTGGCGCTGGAGCCGGGACTGGCGGTCGAGAAGAAGTTTGCAGGTACCAAATCTTTTCTCGAACAATAGATAGGAGGGAAGAAATGGCTATGAAAGATGGCTACCGATGACTATAAGCTCGGTGGCGGGTCCGACGGCATCAGAGTGGAGGTTCAGGCCGAGCAGAATCGTAAGCGCTCCTTCCAGGAACGTATGGAGATGGCGGCGGCAGAGAGAGGATTTCGACCGGCCAGAGTTCGAATGCGGAGAACCCTTCACGACCAGGGAAAAGGACCAGCGAACGAGCGCGAGAGATAACGGCCGACGCGATGCGATGTATTTGCGGGAAAGGAGCCGCACTAGCGATAAAGGGGCAGGAGAGATCTCCAAACATACAACGATTTAAGGGCGAAAAGAATAAGACAGTAAGGGCGGCTGCTGACCATCCGCGCTCTATCGCTCGCCGGGCCGGGGAACTCCTAAAGGATAGTTATTAAAAAAATGAAATCTGGACAGTGACGATCCCTGTCGAAGAATAAACTACTAAAAGCAACTCGGGTAGGGAGAGAGATCGTCAGTGAAAACTACATTGAAAAAAAGTGGACAAAAGAAAGAAAGAAGTGGAAATATGCGCGCAATTCGCCGCGGGCAGACACCTGCTCTCAACAATAGCCAGATGTTAGGCGCAACAATTGGGGGGAAAGCTGATGAGGAAGGGATCGCGCGCATACAAGAAGCACCGAATATTCGGGACTGCGACTTTGTTTCCCATGTCCAAAAAGCCGGAAGAAAAATGTTGATCGCTAGAGACGCGATATTCATATACTTTCCAGGATTTTTTCGTGGGGATAAGGAAGTAAAGGCGCGGAGTGGCAGATGTCGCGTGCGGGCTGCGCAAAATAAAGAACAAACAGGACCAAGAGCGAGGCAACTAGGAGATCTAAAGAGGGGAAGTCACGGAGCAGGGAAATAACTGTCATGTCAGAACAGGCACCGGCAGAGACAAAAAACCTGGTAAATGGAAACACAAATCATGCACTACTCAGGTGGCGCTAACAGTAGGGGGCAGAAAAAAAGACGCGGAGAGGGAATTTAGTGAATGGGGCCCTAGAAGCTCATCAAGAAGTACGCGCTCGGAACACCGGAAAGGTCCGTTCGGGGGAACTTGGGCAAAGGGCATCGAAGGGGTATCCCTTCGTACCGCCGTACGGCGAGCGCGTCAAAAGTGGACAGTTAAGGGGGGGTGGATTTCGACGATCCTCGACGCTCAGGGGGCACCGGAAACACAGAGGGAGGAACCGTGAACTTTCTACTATCTTCTAGATAGCACTGAGGATCAAAAAAAGGGGCTATCAGGGGCAGGGAGTCGCCCCCGAAAAACCATCAAGTAGTGCTTGATAGCCTAAGATAGAGAGAGCGAGGCAGACGAAAGAGCGCATCGCCTCTAATCAAGCCGCCAGAGGCGAAAGACTAGCAATTCGTCCAAAGAGAAGCAACACTCGCCACACGCTTGAAAGAGCGTGAGCATAGAACCCCGAATTCCTGACTCGACGAAGGCCATAGACTGCCTGTTTCTCCTCAGGGTACATTATGACTGGCGGAAGGCCAAAATTTTTTTGAAAAGGGTTTCAGAACAGAGACTGATTGAAGAAGAGAGACAAGCGGAGGAGGCGGACCGTTGGCACCAGGGGTGGAAAATCAGGGCCCCGGGAAACACCTGGGAGGCTGGACGTGCAGAAAAGTCCTTCTCACAGGCAGGGATGGGGTAGAAAAGAAGGAGGCAGAAGGAGGGAAAAAAAAGAGGTCAACAAAGCAGCTTTCGTTCCCGCGAAGGGATATAGCGCGCCGTCGGAACGAGGACGTTGCTGATTCGAGAAAAGTAAGAAAAGGGGTCAGGCGGGCGTTGTGCATTTAATCGCGTGCGTTGTCCTTCCACTGCGAACGGAAGGGGAAGGGACCGAGAAGAGGCAAGGACATGTGTGATTGTCGACGCAAAAAACTCGCGCTGTGAGCCGAGGATCGTCACAGCAAAAACTGTTCGTGGGCATAATAATTACGCAGAGTGTTAAGATCGGAATCAAAAAGAAAAATACTTCGAGCGCGGATGCGCCGGAGAAGGTCCGGCATCCGGAGCAATAGGCGTTTCCTTGGGAAAGGATGAATCCTGATGAAGCGGGTAAGCCCAAGAAACGGCTCGCGGCGCGCAAACGCTGAAAACCCCGTCCTATACGGGTGTAGTAAACTGCCTAAAATGATATGATGGGTTTAGGAGGGGCTGCGGAGAGAAAAAGATTGTCCGAGTTCGCTGGGAGGAAAGCAGGCCTGAGCGTCGGAACGCTCTCAACGAGAACCTACTTGAGAGATATTGGAATTACTTTCTCCGCTTCAAAAGGAAGGGAAGGAGGCGACGAGAAAAAGGAAATGTTCACCCGCCGTGTTGGAATGACTTTATGCCGGAGCGGGCGCTTCATGCGATGAAGGGAGGGTCTCAAGGGGCCTGGGATCCGAAATGAGGCGCGCAAAAAAAAGGCCCTTCCGCGCCTCTCTTGATCACAGCAAAGAAGCCTCCATTATTTCCCGAACCGTTAAAATGTTTGGGGCAGAAGGGGAGGGCCCTAGGCTGTTGGCCGGGAGCCGCCGGGCACTCTTACTCTCAGGAACTGACGAAAAAGGCGGAAGGGGCGCTGAAGAAAAGAAATGAAGGAAACGCTAGCCAACGGGCTTTATCATATCGAGAACTCGACGTCTTTAACTGTAAGGGGAATAGAAAAAAGGAAACGCCGAACGAAAAGAAAAAGATTCCCGCACATTCATATGACAGACAACGCCATTCGGGGAAAAATAATCGACGCCCGACGATCGACCTCCTGGGAAATCCTGACCGAATATAAAGGACGCATGACGGGCATCGACAAATGAATGGGGGATGGGGGGGTTACAGGAGGGGTGCTTCCATCTGGAACCTTTGGGTCGGAGCGGGAGGGAAAGATCGAATTGAGGCGTTCAGGGCGAAGGCGGATCGAAAAAGACGAGAGAAACGAGGAACGATAAACCTGCTGGGACAGGAAGTTAAGCAAACAAAGAAAGAAAAAAGAGAAGGAGACGGGAAAGGGAGGCCAATCGCCCAATCCTACAGGAGTTCACGGAACGCGCGGAAGGTCTTTCGCAAGCGTTGTGACAAACACGTTAGATTAGGCATAGATGAACACCACAAACCAGGTCTCCATGGGGAAAGGAGAAGGGAGAGAAAGAGAACGAGGGAATGATAAATGAAAGCAAACGGCGTCAGGATCCGCTGGAGCCTCCAATAGGTCGTTCTGGCCGAAGGGTAAAGGCAGCGGCGTCCGGAGGGGCAAGATACTCACGGGGTGAGACCCGTGAAGCAACACGCCCGGCTTCACTGAGGGCGATCAACGATGGAAGGCAAACCGGAAGGCTTTATCTAGGGACTAGAGTGAGAGGGTAAACGGAAAATGAGAGTGCGGCGTCATCACGGCATCGGATAGTCTTGTCTGGGGGGGAAGTACGGAATAAATAGGAGAAAGGAGGGAGAGTAACTTAGAACGAGACCGCAGCTGCCGTCTTCATGATCTCGCGAGCGGGGAAAATCTCGATTCACTCAATAAGTGGGGGACGCGATCACATTGAAACAATACCGCATTGTTTGGAAGAGTAAAAGAACATGCTGGAGAGGCGGAGAAAAGACCGGGGAGACAGGAGCATCAGGGTTTTCGACGGGAAGAGGAAAAAAAAAGCCATCCAGGGTACTTTTCGATGTATGTCTCATGCTAGGGGAGACTCAACAACAAAGGATGAAATAGAGAAAACTAGAAGCATGGAGGGAGGAAATCTTAAATGATGGATCTGGTGCTGGAAAGAAAAGAAAGAACCGCGAAGGTTACACTGTCTCAATGTTGGGCTCGCGAGGGGCGCGAAATATGAAAGTCTTCCACATTA
>Ga0179591_1252741_pt1 | contig 10396 bp, 10 predicted proteins | sample CZOMad2_1_08_16f_FD_182891 | JGI IMG/M metagenome (GOLD analysis project Ga0179591, IMG submission 182891) | Vadose zone soil fungal communities from Angelo Coast Range Reserve, California, USA - CZOMad2_1_08_16fungal (PacBio error correction) | ecosystem: Environmental > Terrestrial > Soil >...
ACAAAAGAGAGCTCAAGAGGGGACGAAAAACGAGGAAGCGATGGCCTCGGGGCCGCGGGAAAACCGGAGGGCCGGGAAGTAGGAGAGAGACGAAGGGCAGCAACCCTGAGCGAAGCGCAAAATTAAGAAGAACGCTCGAAAGTGGCCGTTGGTTGAGGGCGGAAGAAAAAACAGTGCGTATCGGGGGGAAGGGGCGAAAGAAGGGGGAGACCGGCACTTGCGGCGCCGGGAAGAAGATATGCGCGACGAATCGCTTCTTCCGAAGGAAAGGTTCTGCGATCACGAGGAGCAGGAGATCGCAAGCATAGGAGGAAAACCTGACCCAACTAAAATAGATTATCTCTTCCCGGGCGCTGAACTGCGCGGCGCGCCGATGGCGGCCCGAGACGTGAAGCCTCGCTCAAAAGGGGGGGAACGGCAGTAGAATAAACAGAAAGAAGCGAAAGGGGCAGAAGGTAAACGCCCGCTGGGCAGAGTGATGAGAGAGGGATAGCAAAACAGCGAGGAACGGGAAAATAGGGTGTCAAAGGGCAGGGCCAAGTGGCTTCAGAAGAACTCGCCGGCGCTTGGGGAGAACTATGTTGAAGAGACGCGGAGACTCTGGGGTCGCAAGAAATGAGAACAAGTGGAAGGGCACGGAGAGACAAAAACCGACGGGCTAGCCCTTCTGTGGAATCGAGAATAGGGGGTCCGACGGGGGGAGGGTGGGAATTACACTGGAAGACGCGCGAAGTAACGGGAGGTTAGCTAATCCAACGAAAGGGAAAGAATTGCGAGAAGAGGGGACGCGAGGGTTGAGGGGAAAGTCGGAAGAGGGGGGGGGTTCGCGTCTTCAGCACTAAAAAAAGGATCTGGATTTCAGAAGGGTGATCGACGGGGGTCTAAAAAAAACTAGCGTGCGTTGTAAACAGGATTGATCTGCTGCTTCTGAAGATGCAAACCACTCGAAAGTAAGAAATACAGACGAACGGAGCGAGACGAGCGTCAAAAGCTGCTAACGCTAAAGCAAGACTGCACGAGATGTCTATCAGGATGAAGAAAGTAACCATCGAATAAGAGGTGGGCGCGTTATTTCTCAGGGAGGAACAGAAGAGACGCATGAAAGAAGTGGAGGGCGGAGGGAATATCCCAGCGATCAGAAGAGGACTCAACGTGACGCGAAAAAAGCATGGGATAAGAGCGAGTACCTAGCTACCGCGCGGAAGATGCCCGAGGAGAGCGCTCGGGGGAAGGGGAACGGTGACGTCTCGACCGGAAGAAAACGACCATCTCTCAAGATCCGCCCGAACGAATCCCGCCCACAAAGTAAATGCCTCCAGTTTTAAGCTCTAGTAAGGCGTGCGATCATCGAAACAAAGGAGAAAGTCCGTACAAAAAACTTGAAATCAGGGGAAAACTGACAAGCAATTGACCTTCGGACATTACTTTTTCCTAAGAGGCGTTCAGGGGGGGGAGGGGTCAAAGAAGCAACATAAGGCGGAAAAAGGTTGGCGACAAGTCGCGAAGCTCCCAGAAGGTTCTGTGGTCCCTTCTCATGCGCGGGAGTGGTAAGTGTGGTTTTCGAGGGGGCGGGCAAGGACCAGGGTATCACACCTGCTCGATCTGCCTGAGGGGTTCTTTGCCGAAGAGATGTCTAAGAAGGTATTGGGGAACGGGGGAGGAAAGGAAAACCTCATTCGGAGGTGCATCTCTGGTCTTCAATAAATGGCTGAGCCTTCATGTCTCTGAATTGACTATGTCTCGGGGCTTAAGATAAGAATTCATGGGGGGAAGTCTATCAGGGGGGACGAGAGGTACTTCCGTTCGAAGAAGTAATTTCCGTCGAAATACCACGAGAAGCAGCCGTACCCTTTTAAGGGGGTCGCGTGGCTCGATTCCGTTGTGATGGAGTCTTCAATCTTGCTAATCTTCGTATGGGTTAGACTAAAAGCGGGCCGAAGAGAGAGGGGGGTCCTCATCGGGAGGTCGGGCGGGGGACGGGGGGCTGGTGTGTCTCTCAACAAAAAAAAGACGATCTCCCAACAAAGGGAGGAAGAAGTGGAAAAGAAAGAGGGGCTTGCGGGAAAAAAAGAACCACACGCCTGGAGAAGGCGCGAAACCAGAAGAGAGCTTAAAAGCCAGGGAATATTGTCTGAGGAAGCAAATAAAAGGACCTCACAAAGATTACTCTATAAAAGGGACAGGGGAAAAAAAGTTCAGAAGAGGGGGGAAGAAGGAGTCTCTCGGCGTAAGTGAAGAAGGAGGAGCTGACGGGTCTGTATGTAATCCTCATACTAGGAAAAATAAAGCCAGGAGGTATCTCTTCATCAGGACCACTCTACGAACGGTTCGGAAATCAGTCGTAGAAAGGGGAGTGTGGGAAACTTGAAAGAGGGAAGACCCACCAAAAAGGTGTTAGGGGGAATAGGATCAGAAAGTAAAGATACAGCTAAGAACGAGCCCCTAAAAAGAAGGATAGATACTGTGTTGCGTCCACAGCTCGGCGTGTCGGGGGTATACTCAGAATGACAGAGCCGTGGAACACCGTAACACTTATTCAGGGGGGGGAACGAGGATTCTATTGCGCAAAAAAAAATTCATGAAATCGGAAGGAAGGGGTAAGGCCCTAGAGGGAGACCAGGCCAAAATGCCTGGCAGGGTGGCTCAGGGGGGGTTATTCGTGGGTGCGGCGAATAATTTGTATCAAGTCAGAGAGGGGTATCGTTCAAGTCTCAGTACTAGTACCTGAGCACCATCGGAGAAAGAGAGATCAGTCGTGAGCTAGAGACGCTCATCCATGGTGGTAGGAGGAGTTGGGGAGGGACAACTTTCAGACGTAGAATATGATCTTCGTGCTCCACGAGAAAAGTCCGCGACTTCAGAGAGTAGGAACGGCGGATCCATCCACTTGAGAGAGGGGGGACGATCGAGAAGCAGAAAATAGTTCATTGAGTCTTTGTATCCCGCTGATAAAAGAAGGAGATTCCGCAGAGGGAGTGCAGAAGGGAGGAAAGGTCGAGCGCCGTACTCATTGTGATTAAATCCAAATATGGCGCCAGATGCCCTCTCTCGTTAGGGTCTAACTAACGAGCCTCAGCTGCACAAAAGTAGAAACGTTCGAGACCGCGCGGCATTAAAATACGCAAAGAGCGCCACAATCCCTTAGAACGCAAGGCAGGAACTCCGGGAGTCCCGGGCAATCGAAATAGCAAGGGAGTCGCGGGGGCTGGGAGAAGCAGCGTAAGACATAATGAACTCAGGTCGATCAGAGAACAAAGAATGAATAGGGGAGGGAACAAGGATGTTAAGGAGAAGAATCTCAGCAAGGTGGAGGGGGGCGGGAGGAAGGAGCCTTGGAATCGACAAGAGTAGTCATCGGCCTGAAAGGTATGAGACAGCTTGTACTCCATCAGGGACACCGTAAGGATCGAGGCACCGTGGAAAAACCGGGAGAAGTTTTCCCAAGAAGGACAAAACCAGAGGTTCACCGTCAAAACTCTCAGGGTGACGCTGGCGCTCGCATACAACATAGGGGCCGCCAACGTAAGTTCTAGGTCCGAAAGACAGACTCGCGGTGTAGTCGAAGGAAGGGAAGTTCTCAACCAGAGCCACGAGACGGTCAAACGAGAGGATTCAAGAAGACGGACGGGCTTCATATAGACAAGGAATGACCGAATCATGGCGACTGGGGGATCGGGGAGGTTAACAAGCTCAGGACTGCATGGAACAGACTCCGCAGACCTGGACGGGATTCCTACGAAGCTTCGCTAGGAGAAACAGGGGGAAAAATGCCATCATCAGATAAAAGAAAGGGACTCCTAACATGGGAGAAAAACATGAATCTCGACGGAGATAAACACGGGACCACGGGCGCAGCCCACTAATTCCAACCAAAAAAGACCCAAGTCTTAAAAAAGGGTCGTCCTGAAGAAAAGACGGAGCGAAATAGAAGGCTTGAGGGGAGAGAAAACTTGGACTCCCTCGGGCGCCGTAACGTAAGAAGGGTCAGGAGGGTAAACCTTAAGAGGACTGCGCTGGGGCAGGCTTGGACGTCGTCAAAAAATACTAGCTTAGGTGGGAAATCACCGATCGAAAAAAAAACCAACTTATTTGAAGGAGAAAGAGAGATATTATAGGGCTCAGCGGAGACGGCTAGTGAAAAAAAGGACGAACAGAGAGCCTTCTCCTGGCAGGGATAGCCGGGACGCGACGTGCGCGTTAAGGACTTAAAGGAAGCCCTCCGCCTGAAAAATAGGTAGACCGGTATAAGAAGGACTCCTACGTGCGGGGGATAGGTAGCTGGCAAGGGAAAATTGGGTCGTATAGCCTCTATCCTTGAAAACGGCATTTCAAGGGAGGGTCCAGGCGGACGGAGATGCGCTGCCTCATCTAAGAAGAGTCTGTGATGACGAGCAAGCCAAGCAAGGGAATGAAAGAAATAAAAGACTATTCATGTGAAAACAAAACGAAAACTCCCATCTATCGCAGACTCCACGCTCATGGTTCACTTGGAGCTTCTACTAAGGAGTCGTCCATGCAGAGTGAAGAGCTAGAAGGAGGTTTTTGCTAGAATTTCTCCTGAAGCCCGCTCGCGACAGGAGCGCTTGAACTCCTAAACAGACTGCTTCTGTCTAAAAGTCTTCGAGAATTCTTAAAACAAGAAGAGGCTCTCCATTGACAGGGGGAAAATGAGTTGCCTACTTGGGGGGGGAAGTCTACTGCTGCAAACTTCCTCTAAACAAAAGAAGGGTTCGCTTTGGGAGGACGATTGATACGCGGCGTGAATAAGGTTGAGGGTCATCAAAGGAGCTGTGCCCAACAGCAGAAAGATTCTCAGAAGAGGGGGACGTGTTTCGAGCCCGGATGGTTTATCTCGGGCGAAAAGGAAAGCCGGGAAGAGGGCGAAGGGAGGGGGGGGGACGCTAAAGTCAAGAGATGGCAGAGAAAGAGCCGGGAGCCATCCTCTAGGAACGGCAGAGGGGGATGAAAAGAAGGTCTGGAAATATGGTCGGGAGTATCAGTCAGACTGGGGGAGATCGCAGGTATCGGAAGGTAAGAGGGGAAGACGCAGGGGACGGGGGCAGAAACTGAGTGGAAACAAGAAACTTCTTTAACCACAATCGGAGAAAAGGCAGAACCCATAGCTCTCGATAGGAAAGGGCACTGGCAGACGATCAGTCTAGGACAGAATCGCCTGTAGCTGAATGGAGGCCACCTCCCAAGTCTCGCTGCCAACAGCGGTCGCTCGATGAACAGAGCCAAAGCGAGCAACCCAACAACGCATCGCTGTGGTGAGCTTATGTAGACTTTCACTAATGCACACAGGAGAGAGAAATGGGAGAAACTCGCAAACGCGCTCTCTATATATAATTGAGAGATAAACAGGAATGATGATCTTATCTTCAAGAGAACTAGCGGAGAAACCTGAGGAACTAAAAAGAGTCAGCTCCACAGAGTAGGGAAAAAATCCCCTCGCGGAGCAGACCAAAAGCACGAAATCCAAAGACAGAAGAGGATAATGTCAGGTCATAAAAGTTGGCATCTCGACGGCTGGGACGCGCAATCGCCAAAACGAAACGGTATTAAAAGTCAGGCATTTTCTCCGGAGCGAGAGAGAGACGTTACCGGTCGCACATCCTTTGGGGAAGCGCTACGGGTCAATGTGGAGAATGAAGAATAGGGAACCGGAGAGAGGGGGGGTCTCCCTGAAGCGACCAGAGTGTAACTTGCGAGAAGCTGACAAAGGGGGGGCTAGGCCCTAAAAAAAAAAAGTCGGGTAAGACGCTTCTTGAACATCTTCCTGCGGGTGGGGGGTAGTAGCAAAAGGAGATGTTCTCGAATTGATTTTTTTTCGGGATAAACGATAGTCTGGGAGAGGGGACGATGCAAAGATAGTCGTAGAGTCATGGAGAGGACGGTCGAGGGGGGGGAGTCGAGGTCCTGCGCCGGGGCACTTCATGTATGTGTCGAGCACGCCGGGAGACTGCGATCGCAAGTAAGTACTTCATCAAAAAAAGGATCGCAGGAAGATTGAGGGAAAAGGTGTCGAGGTGAGGACGTCAGGGTTTTGGAACTCATGAGGCCCTCGTCCTTTTCAAAATAATTGACGAGCGGGGGGGCGAACATCATCTTCTACAAAGGTGGGAGAAGACCGCGCCTAGAAGGGTGTAGATCACCAAAAAGCAGGGGGGTCAGACAACACAAAAAAGGAGGAGGAGACGGAAAAGGATATATCTCTTGAGGGGGGTGATCTCACAACCACCGTACGCTAACAAAGAAAACCAAGGCGGCTAGGAAAGAATGCGACGAGGCTCTTAAAACGCACCGAGGTCCGTGGAAAAAGCCGCAGAGGCCCCGCTCACAGAGGGGACGCGCAACAACCCGAGTCCGAGAGCAAACGCTCCGGAGCCCGGGGCCAAAAGGGAAGCGACGGGAAGCCTTTCGCGCGGGGGCACGAAAACGTCGGAAGGATGAGTCTAAAAGCCCATAAAAGGCGGGTCTGGAAGAGAAGCAGGAGACGCCGAGGACATGATCGAAATGAAAAGACGCCCCGAAGTCCACCCTCAAGGGCACGTACTCCTAAGAGGGGAGCATCGCGAAACCAGAAAGGTCTAAAAAGAGGAAGTGTGAGGACGAAAAAAAAAAAGCAGAAATTGTGCGCGAAAAAAAAGTAAGACTACGGCGCCGAGGGAACCAAAAAATCGAATACGCGAAATTACGTCAGGGAGAATGGAGGTACCACGCCGCGAGTTCAGCGACGACTAAATATTGTCACGGGGGAAACGATAGCTTCAAGTATGGGCAGTAGCACAGAGAGTGATCTCAATGGCAGCAGGGAAGAGGAAAGTGTGGAACAAATAAGGATCCTGGGGACCCATCAGTGACAGACATCGAGGAAGGAACCCTTGGATCAGGACTTCAGGGAGTGGGGAAATTCATTGAGGGGGTGGTCTTCGAGCGATGTGTTGGCAAGGGACACGCGCCAGGGATTAGTATCACGAAGAAGGAACGATACAAAGCGACGGAGAGGGCGTCGAGTCATTCTGGGGAATAGAAAAAACAGGGGGCGTCCGTCGTCAAAAAAAACACGGGAGAAGTCGTCCGAGGAGGTGGTGTCGTATGCTATGACTACACTTTGAAACTTTCAGGGGGGGTCTTGAGTGGGGAACTCCCTAAAAAAAAAGACAAAAAAGTTAAAAAGAGGGACTCAGCTCATCAGAGGCGAAAGGACTCTAGGGAAGAGTGGAGCCGAGTTAAGCCCATTAGATAGAGCAGAGATCATTTGAACGTGTCAAATGAGAGAGAAGAAAATCGGAAATCAGACAGAGGGAAGGGATACCTGTGAAAGGATTTGAGTTAAGACTGTCGATTCGAAGACCTTGAATCAAAAACCGGCGAGAGCCCTCTTTCAGGGGAGGAGGGACGAAGACAACGCAGCAGGCGCACCATTTAAGAACGCGAGGACGAACTTTGCACCTGTCGATAAACGTCCGCGCCGACCTCTCCAGACGACGATCGGGCTCCGAGAGTAGATGTGCACACACAAAGAAACAGGCGACTTACAGGGCTACTCTACTACAAGAAAGGGAGAGAACTGAACGAGGGGAGACCATATCGGATAAAACGCTGGAAAGAACCGGAGCTAAAGGAATGCCTCCGAGACGAGGAAAAGAGGACTCCGAAAAAACACGCGAGCAAGGGGATAAACCCTAGAAGGTGCCCACTAACAACACTAAACAGGGGACCCGTTGAGGCTAGACTTGTGGAGCTACGACAAATAAACAAGAAAGAGACCAAGCAAAAGGTTGCAAAAGGCGGAACTACTGGCGGACTTGCGTCGAACCCCGATGAGACAACCTAGGGACTCAGGCTTAACAGAGAGGGATTCAATACCGACTTCGTCGCCGGCGCAGTAAGCGGAATCTGGGGAAAAAATCTCTCCGGACAGGGGGTAGGATAGCGGTGGGAACCGCCTCATATGCTTCCGATCTCACCAAAGGAAAAACTTTAGTGCTGCAGCAAGCACTTCCTCCGACCGAGATGAGGGGGGGGGCCCAAATGGAGGCGCCGCCAAAATTCACGCTCAAGCAGAAGCGGTCTAACCTGAGGCAAGCAGGGATGATCATCACTGAAAGGCATAAGTCAATAAACAGGCCCAGGGAAGGTCTAAAGACGGGATTTCCCGGAGCCGTCGAGGAAGAAGCGAAAGCGGAGTTTCTCAACTGAGTCCGAGAAAAGGAACACGGAAGCGCGAGGAGTAAAGACTACAAAAATAGCCAGAGAGTAAGGGTTAGGTCTTCAGCGTAGCTAGACAAGGAGCTATCTATAGAAACAACAACAACAAGGGTGATGATTAGAAATGAGATGGAAGACAGAAGAGAGCCGTCGCGCTGAGAAAAGAAACCACTAACAGCGCCGGGCGAGCGGGTAAAACCTGACTCGGAGGGACTTGCGTATTGAATGCTTACTCCTTTTCGCTCCGACTTCGCGATCCGACGGTCTCAGCCGAAGAGGAAGGGCCGGGATATCTTCATCAGGGCAGGAAGGGAAGGATACGAAGTAACATTAAAGGGAGCAGGACCTTGTAGGCCTCGAGGATGGCCCTCAAAAGGGAGTTCAGTTAAAAGTGGCTTCATCATAAGGGAAAGAAATGAGGAGTAGCTTAATCAGAATCGAAGGGCGGGGGGACCAAGATCCGACCATGAAGAATCGAGAGACGCAGAGGCCGTTAAAAGTCAAAAAGACAGAAGAACGCGTCGTCTTTCAGAAAAAAAATGAAACGCTCTCAGTGTTGGGGGAGAAATGGTCGGCGACGAACTCCCTCACTCGGGGGGACGCCTTTAAGAGCCTTGCGCGGTGGAGGAGCGGCTGAGAATCTAGGCCCCAAGCGATTCAAGACGGGGAAAAGGGGAGGTGGCGCGGGGGAAGGCTAGGTTGCTTCAAGGCGGAAGCGCCGGGTGCTAGGTGATTTCCTCCAGGTAGAAAAGAAGATAGGGACCGGACAGCTTGAGAAAGCGAGAAAAAGGAAGAAAGAAAATTAAAAAGATTTTTATAGCTTAGCAGAGGGCATCTGGAGGAGAAGGAACCCCGCGAAGGCGGAGAGGTTCTAACACAAAACGGGAAGACCGAGACGAAGTAAAAGTCGGCCGGCGACTGCTAGTCTATGGGGGAGGAGGGTCAAGAGCGAACGCGCGCGACTAGCTTTTACGCCGAAGGCAGGCTAATCTGCTCAGCATCAAACAAAGGCCTCTTATGGAGGGGAAATGAGAACAGGGGACTCTGAAGACTCTCCGCAACTTGGAGTCATGTTCGAAGGGGTCTCAGGCTCTCGGACTAGAGACTGCGGATACGCAAAACTTAAAACAAGCAGACCCGGCAGCTGGGGAAAAAAGGAGGGGAACTACTCCCACTAAGATAAACGGGTGTGGGGATGGGATGGCGCCTTGTCCAAAACCGCACGAAAAAAATCAGGGGGCGAAGAGTTCGAGCAAGTAATGATCAACACGAGCGCTCTAAGCAATTGACTCGCCCGAAAAAGACTGGGAGGAAAAGACCTCTGATAGATGAGATCGCACTTAGGACTGCTGCAAAGAAGTTAGAGAGGAATCAGAATAACGCGAAGTGTAAAAACCATGCCAAGAGGCTATCCTCCAAAAGGAACGAATCCCCAAAATAAAGCATGACATAAAGGTGGATCCCACAACGAGCCGGCAGAAAGGAAGATAGTCACTTCGAAAAGGGGGTACGTCCAAACGTTCATCAGCAGGGGGGGGCGAAAAGGGAGAAGAAGACGCGGAGAAATCCGTGGACCGAGAGGAAGAAAAGGGAGGAGATTATCAGAAAACGAAAATAAGTCACGTGTCACAAAATGTGCCACGGGGCGGTTTGACTGTCTGGGAGAGGGGGGGAGGCTCGGTGGGTGAGAAAGGAGGTATCAAGGAGAAGAGAACAGATTAAAACTGCGGGGGACTTAGGGTCCTAAAACGTAGACTAGACCTGGAATGTCTAGAAAGACTACACCTGATCGTCGGCGTTAAACAAGATAACGCAGGAAAGGAGAGAAGTCTTACTTCTCTAGGAAAGGGAACCGGAAGGAACAGAACAACAAACCCTCAGGGGAGGTGGGGCTCGAGACTCCTTTCGATCCAGGGGAGAGACCTAAAACTTAGGAGTCGGGACAGCAAAAAAAAAAAAAAACTTCGGGGAAAAAGCCGGGGTTTCTCCGGGGGGTTAAAAGGTCTCTTCTCAAGCGGGGATCAAAGAAGTAGTAAACAACAGAGACCAACAAAAAAACAAACAAAAGAAGAATAAAAACAGCAGCGGAAATCGGAGCGTGCCGCTGCTAGAAATAGATCGGGCAAAGCTAGCTTGAAGGAGGCGAGGAGAAGAGTGGGTGTAAGTCCCAACAGCCAAGAGG
>Ga0179591_1295125_pt1 | contig 10396 bp, 9 predicted proteins | sample CZOMad2_1_08_16f_FD_182891 | JGI IMG/M metagenome (GOLD analysis project Ga0179591, IMG submission 182891) | Vadose zone soil fungal communities from Angelo Coast Range Reserve, California, USA - CZOMad2_1_08_16fungal (PacBio error correction) | ecosystem: Environmental > Terrestrial > Soil >...
AGAAGGGATGAGAGAAGGGGAAAAGGGGAAGAAAAGACCAGAGCGGGAGACTAGGGGGAAGGTGGATGAAAAACTGGACTGATGAAGTATCGTCAAAAAAGAGCTTAATCGACCGGGACCTCAAAAAGTGAACGAGCAAAGGGAGGGGATAAGGCCCTCTCTCCTCGTAACGTGAAGAAGTGGACCGTTTTGGCACCACTACACTCGTCGGATTGGTATTGAAAAAGAGGGGAAGACACCTATGGGAGAAAATCAGGACGATGCCAATAGGGGGAAAAGGGGAAGGGTAGAGCGTTTCTAAATACATTAGGTGGGGAAAACAAGGTCACGAATGGGAGATCAAGGGGGGGTTTTGGGGGGGGACCACGGCGGTAACAGAGCTGAGACCCGGTTAGTGAAAATTCTAAGGAAAGTCCGAACGGTGGGAAACCGAGACCACTAAAGGAGAGAAGGTCTTTCTCACGGGAAAACTGTAAGCCAAAGGAGAAAAAGAAAGAAGAAACAGACTCACACTTTAAACAAAATTTACTCGAAAACAAAATAGCGATACGGGAAGGTGAAGGGGTAAAGGGGGGGAAAAGAGTTATCCGTTAGAGAAAGCAAACCTCTAAACCTCCAAAATACATCAGCTTCAAGGTGGACTCCAAAAAAAGGGGGCAGTGGCAAAAAGAGGAGAAGAAAGAGGAGTGGTGGTCGGAGTAGTCCAAACTGGGTTGGGGATGGGGGGACGGAATAACCGAAAATTAAACGTGAGGGGATCAAGGGGCACCTGAAAGAGAAGACGGGACACATCGGATAGACGTTTGGGGGGGAGAAACCCAAACCCACGGGGAGGCACTCAACGGGGAGGGTTCTCAGAGACGAAAAAACCTAAAGGGGAGAAGGGGAGTGGGGGGCAGACTCACTAGGAAAGTCCGTATTGAGAGTTGTAGGTCGGGGAGCGGTTCCTTTAGAACGTTGGATAAGAACTGGGGGGGAGGGCAGAGACAAAGGGGACTCAAAAGAGGGTACCATTGTCAAATTGGGGTTAAGAAAACTTAGGACTCATTGAATAAAGGGCCTAAAACGTCAGGGGGACGGAAAAAAGATTTTCGCGGGGAGTGAAACGATTGGAGGACGGGGAAATCTGAGTCACCTGTAAACACCTCTGCTGGTGCAAAAGGGAAAACTATGGTATGGTCAAGAAAGGAAAAGAGGGGGGGTATAGGGGAAGGACCGAAGCCGAAACGTTTTCAAATGGGGCTGTTAGCCGCCGAGTGGGGAGGAAGGTGAGAGGACGAGACGCGTAAGGTTAGGCGGAGGAAAATGTTGAAGGGGAGAAGAGACTCTACCTGGAGTCGGTTTGACTTCTCATATGATCAAAAGAGCAAGGCGAGGAAGGGGGGGAGAAAAATAGGGAATTCAAGCCTAATGAGGGGGAAAAGACGAAGATAAGGGGAACGGAAAGGAAGAACCTACATTAAGGCTCGGTACGAAAGTAGGTGAAAGAACTGGGAGACAAGAGGAAAACACTAGGAAGGGACTGAATCGCCTCTGCATAGAGAGAGGGACGGCTATCTTCAGCAGCTAGAAGGTGTCCGAATAGCAAGAATAAAGTCGAACTAAACGCAGTCAAAAAGAGCAGAGAACGTAGAAGGGAAGGGGGCTCAGCTTAAATTAAGTGGGACGAGGGGGGGGGGTCAAAAGGCTCTGCGCATTCACCATCAACGTCTCTCGGGCCGAAAAGTCCATCCTCGAAGCCCCACACAAAGAAAAGAAAAGAGAGGGGGGGGGGTATGGGAAGGGGGAGGGTTCAAATGGAGAGGCAAGGAGTGAAAAATCGAGAAATACAAAGGAAGAGGGAACATAAATATTGATTTCGCAGGGTTGGTTCCTCAATTGGAACTAGGAACAAAGCCGTCGAGGAGGAAGAGGAGAAGATGGAAAAACGGGGGGAGTCCGACTGGTGTCTAAAAAACCTCGGCCAAATGTCCTCCGAAGAGTGAGTCAGCGCTTAAAACGAGAGCAGTAGAGGAGAGGACAAAGAAGAGGGGAGAGAGCATTAGGAGGATGGGGGGATGGAGGGAAATCGCTAGACTCTAATTGAGAGGAAGAAAAACACCGATCATCTGCTGGAGAGGAAATCTATTACGGGGAATAGGGTAAAGGGCGGGGGGACTTCGACAAGGGGGAAGGAGGCCCTTGCGTATTCGGGAGGTCTACCTTTCCTGAAAGAACACGCAATTAGAGAACCTCTCAGTCGGTGCTCCTGGGAGAAAAAGAAAAGAGGAAATCAGGGAGGAGGAGGAACCTACAATACGATATGGGAAAGGAAGCTGGACTCCACAATGATAACCCTGGTCCATAGCGTCATCGGAGAAGGGAAGAAAGAAACTGGATATCGTCTCCATAAAAAAGAAGTGCGCCGAAGTGTAGGCATGGAATCTTAAAAAAATACCCTATCTTCTAAAAAATCGGGGTCCATGCGGGGGGGAAAAGAAAAGAAGACCAGAGGAGAGGGGCTCCTTGGCATGAAGAAATCCTTTATAAGGAGGGGGTAAATCAAACCATCTGTCCTTTTCACTAAGGGCACCTAGAGGGAAAAAAGAGAAAGTTGGAAGAGGAAAAAAAGAGAATCTGTGAAGCCGAGGGGGGAAATGGGGAATAGTAACTAACACCCAAGGTTCGGCCAAATGCTTGCCTCGGGAGAGACAGAAAAAAGGAACGACTAACAGAAAAGGGGACAAAAAAAAAAAAAAAGTGAAAGGGGGATACTCGTTCCAAAAGGTCCGTTATCCTTGAGTTCGGGGGGGGAAACCACCGACCTCCAGGGAAAGGAAATAACTGGGGAGAGGACATATATAAGTTTGTGAAACGGGGGTGGAGAAGGGGGAAATGGGAATGGGTTCCGAAACACTGCCCTAGTAAAGTTCTAAACGAAAAAATGAGAGAGATATAGAGAAACCAATCTTCTTAGGGTGAGCGTCTGGGATAAGGGAGGCTTTGAAGTTTCCAAAAAAATCCCGTGGGGTGAGATGGAGTGAAAAAGAAGATGTTTATGGAAGTTGGACAAAGGGGGAGGGATCAGAAGGATAAATTCAAAATCCAATGAATCCTTTACACCGCCCGAGATTCGAGGTGAGGGGAAGGTAGAGGGCAAGTTTGAGAGGAGGCTAGGGCAAGGAGGGAAGATCGAAACGTACGGAGAATCGACCTTCCGCTAACTTGGGTGGGGACTACGCTCAAGACAGAGGGAGGCCAATAGGAAGCCGAGATGGCAAGCCAGGCGGTGGATGGGTCAACCCCAGGGTAGAGTCAAAAGCAATTTTATGACGTAACCCATCTGGGAGGGAGTTTGTACAACTATCTGGGGGTCAAGAGTACCATCTTCGCCATGGTGGAAAAAAATGGTCAAGACAGAATGCAATTCTCAAAGAAAATAAATATGATCTTTGAAAAACTGAAGAAACGACGGGGTAATTTCTGATTCGGGTAGATAAGGGGGAGGAAAAGAGTTTAAAACAATTAGGGAGAAGAAGGAGGGGAAAATTTTGAGGGATATTTTTCAATAGCTTCTAATAAAAAGCTATTGGGGAAGAGGGGAAGAAGACTCCCGGACCTCAATAATTCAAAAACCCTGTGGAAAACTTAAGCAAAAGAAGTAACATTTAAGCCCAGGTAGAAAGGAGCGACCCCGGTCGGCAGAGAAGCAGATAGACACCACAACAAAAGTGTTATAAAAATAGGAGAGGAAGATGTCGCAGCAGGGGGGGGGGCCTAGGTGCACTGAGGAACAAAGGGCTCGTCATTCCTAACTTGAACTATTGTTGGAATGTAGTAGGAAGGAAAACGGAAGAGATCATGCGAACGAAAACTCAGGGAGGAAAAAAGCTAAGATCCCTCGGACATTGAAAGATTAAAGTCTGGGAAAAAGACAGGAGACAGCTTCTTCCTGGGTCAGTGGGCACGCAAAGAGAAGTGGAAGTCTGGAGACCCGATTTATGAGGGGGGTAAGAAAAAGAATGGGGGGGGAATAACAAGGTAAAAGGGAACATTCCAAGAGTAGGAAACTCCTTCTGTAAATAAGAAATAAGGAGGGGGTTGGAAAAGGAAACCGTGTGGGGGAAGATGGTGTGGTGAAACACTCTTCGTTAACGCGCTAGCCAATCGAAGAGCTTAGGAAAAAAGGAAACGACGGGAACTGCAGAAGGTGGACGCAAGAGAGGAGAGGAAGGGGGGGAGGGATGAACGTCCGCGCGGAGGAGTAACAACCTTAACAGAAGCATCAAAAAAACTTAAAAAAAAAGGGAAAGGAAGGAAAAATCATCGCGTGGCAAGGGGGGAAAGGTGGGGGAAGGGAAAAGGGCCTTCTCACAAGTAAACGCTCCAAAAGAATCGCCAGAGGTGGGGGGAAGAACCGCCGAAAAGGGGGGAGGCAGGCAAACGAAAAAAAACAAAAAGTACAGAAAGGAAAAGAATTAAGGCTTGGGTGCGAGTTGATTACTGACCGATCAGTTTGCTTGACGGGAATAAAATACCAAAGGAAAATGGAACGTGAGGGGGTCAAGCAAGGGAGAAATCCGAAATAGGGTAGAGTCTAAAGTGGGGATCAAGATGGCGTCCTGGATTATCTTGTGGTTAGAGGGTAAACAGGCCCATAGGTACCTCAATTAATTGAATTATAATGTCTTAAAATTCCCCGTATAGGAGGGGGGCGCTGGGGTGCTCGGGAGGTGAAATACCTATCACCGGTTTTGGCTCCCACGGGGTGGGGTGGATGAAAGGACATCACAAGAAGAACAGAGTGGGGAAAATAGTTGAACCTCTTGGGTGGTACTATGACACACCGAAGGCGACTCTAGTGTTCGGGGAGAGAGGAAGGGCAAACGAGGGGAGAGGGAAAGGATCACGGAGACTTAAGGTTGAGCAAAAGAAACTGAAACTCGGTCTTCTTTCAGGGGAATCCCTTTCACGGGGTATTCATGAGATCAAACTATTGGTTACCTTGAAATGAAAGAAGGAGGGGGACTCGGGATTTGATCATAAATCGAGAAGGAGAAATTAGCCTTGCTAAAGGAATAGCAGATTATATGGGGGAGAGACGTTTTCATGTGGGCTGGAATCTATAAAGAGATTCTGCCGGTGGGGGAATTTCATCAATCCGATGGAACAAGAGGAGTTAGAGGAAGGATAACCGGGTATGAGGGGGAGAAAGCCTGACTTTCAGTGGTCGGCATTCCCTATCATCAGACTCAAGACTGGACTGGTGCGGGGAAAAAGGAAAGAAAAACAGGACGAAGAGAAATGAACTCTAGCTAAAAGGAGGGGGACATTCTAGAAATCGGGGAACTTCATAGAGCCTCTCTAACCGAAGGTACTTGAGAAACTGAGCTCGGTAAGAGGGAATATTCAAGACGGCCCGTCCTGGGGAGGGGGAAGGGGAAGGCTGATGGTCACCGCGGACCCGGGGAAAATCATTTTACCTAAAGCGAATAAACAGAAAAGGAGAGAAAGGCACCAGGAATCAAGAACCGAGAGGAAGAGAAAAAACCTCTGAGAAACAAGAAAATGAACGAAAAAAAGAAGATAGTCGTTGAAAAGGGTCGCGATCTCAGATAAAAAAAAAACAAGGGGAAGAAGGGCAAGGAAAACAAAGAGGAAAGGAGCAGATCGATCTGGGATTTCAAGGGGGGTGCATCAGAGAGGATTCTGAAAGGACAGAAAGGGAGAATGGGACGTAAGGGAGGGAGAAGATGACCGTGGGGGCGAAGAGAAGGGGGAGAAAAACAAAAGAACCAGTGTCCGATACATAGTGATGAGGCGGAACAGAAAGAGGGAGAGGAAGAGGGGACTAGGGGAAGGGAAGAGCGAAGTCGAATCGAACTTAAGGAGTGACGGAAAATGGGGAGAGAGAGAGAAGGCCGACGAGGTAACGATGCCTGAAGTAGTATGAAGAGAAAAGTAGGGGGGAGGGGAGGGATCTTGCTATCCTGGGCAGAAAAAGGTATACCTTATCTCGAAACGCGGGATGTCCGGTCTTGAGGGAGAACCGGGCAAGTGGATTCGAACTCAGAGCAGTCTGTGAAGGCGTCACATAAAAAGGAGATAACAGGTCTTCTTGATGGGAAGAAAAAAAAACGCAAAAAAAATCCGCTACTCTCGGGATTAACGGAAGACTTAGATTCCTACGGGCCCGCACGGGACCCGCCGAGAGAAAGAAAAAGGAGACGTCCTGAAGAGGATCTAAAGGTCAAGATGGGTAAGGAATAAACTGGGAAAATAATGTGACTTCATCTAATCAAGACTAACCTGAGTAAACAGTGAAAGTATTTACCGAGGAAAAAGGACCAGAGAGTTCGTAAATCCTTGAAAGGAAAAAAAGTTCCACTAGAAGAGACCGGTACGAAGGAAAGTGAGGGGGGACTGGCCGAACGCCGAAAGAGGAGGGGGTAGCTCAAAATCGATCGTTTGGAAGAGTAAACCTCAGGTTGGGCACTGTTAACCCGGGGGGAGACGTTTGCTCTATAACGCCAAAAAAGGTGACTTTATCAAAAAAAGGTTCTAAGGGGAACAAAAAAAATCCGAAGCAAACTAGAAAAGCGTCTACTGTGAAATAGACAGGAGGAGTATAAGGGAAAACCACGCACAGTGAGGAGTGCTGTTAGAAAACCATCGACCTCAACAGGGGAAAACAGTGCCCTGAGTGTAGCGGTCAAAAAAGTGCGGGTTGGGGGTACACAGGATTGATAGGATGTTCCAACAACAAAAACCCAAACAAACAGGGGGAGAAAAGACCCAGGGATTTGGCGAACCGTCCCAAGCACCCAGGGGATCATATACAAGACTCAAAAAAAAAAACAACGGAAAAGTTAGAGGAGGGTGATGCTCTTGGGAGGAGTGGATGCTAATGGGGGGACCATCCGACTTGGGCGGGGTTTCAAACTTAGCTTGTAAGGAGGGAGGTTGACGGGAGGGGGGTTGGGACGTAAGGAAAGAATAGATTAAAAATCAACATTACAAAAGTGACGCAAGGAAAAAAGGGGGGGGATGGGGAGGAATATTCAAGTAAAATAGGAGAGGGAAGGGAAAAAGGGATTCATGCCTACCTCAACGGAATATCACCCATTCAAAAAAACGCGACTGGGGTCGGAAGAACAGGGGGGGGGAGAGGGGACGGGAAGATTGCTACTCAAATCAGAGTTATACACCGAGGCTACGAAACCATGGGAAAGGGGAGGGGGGCAAACGTAAAAAGGGGAGGGGCGTGTCAAAAATGAGGAAGAAAGCGAGGACGGTTTGAAAGCATTGGCTGGTCGGGACAGCCTTGTGAGAAAGGGGTCGGGAATCAAAAAGTGGAGCCAAAACTCATCGGAGCGCTGGAACTGCGTATAGTAAGCGGAAGAGGAGTGAGAGAGAAACAGGGAGACAATGGGGCAAGGGGACGGAGGTGACTTTCTATATTGGGTCCACTGGCTGTTAGACTCTCTAAAGGAGGGAGAGGGGGAAAGTCAGTGGAAAACTCGACTCAATCCTAACAAGCGTGCAAAGCAGGTGAATGGGGGAAAAGGGGACGAACTACCATGACACCATCTCAGAGAGTCTCAAAAAAAAGGAAAGGTAGTAAATATAGAGTGTCACATAAGAATTGAACGGTGAAACAGAAGAGGAGAAGGAAGAACCTTTAATATGGGGGGGAGGGATGTCTTAAAGAAACGGAGAGGCTGAGGAGGGGAAGAAGGAGGCCAACGAAGTCACCTCAAATGAAAAACCATTTGGGAAAGCGGAGGAGATCAAAAGAGATCATAATATGAAATTCACTTTCAGGGACGTTGGGGTCACTCAAACTCACGGATTATACGGGACAAGTGAATTGATGAAGACCGCACAAGATGGATGGGGGAAGACTTAGAACGACCAGCAGAACAGTAAAAAATTCTCACAAAAAAAAGCAAAGGGAGGGGTTGAATAAATAAGGGGGGGGGGGGGGACGAAGAAGGTGGTGGGGGTTCCACCACGCAAAGGTCGAAAACGCGGCGGGAGAAGAGAATACAAAGTTAATTCTGCATCAACCCAGCAGGAAAGAAAAACTAATTCAGGAAATTTGGATTCTAGGACTTAAGAAGGGGGGGTCCGACAAAAACTGACACTGAAAAAGAAAAAGTGAAACTATAAGGGAAAGAAAATAAGGGGGAGGGGAAAGGTTGCACTTGGAGGTCGACGTGACTAAGAGACTCAACTCGAAAACCTAAAGACAAATCATCGCAAGATTCTGTTGGATACCCTCTCAAAATCATTGTGGTGTTGGGGGGGGGGGTGTGGGGGGGGGGGGGGTGGGTAGGTGAAAAATTTAAAAAGAATAACTCGCACTATAATGAATAAACTTAAAGTGGGAGATTCATAGAGAAGAAAGCATGGGGGGTGGGGGTCTTTTGAAGGAAAAGCGAAACCGATGAAAATAGGGGTAGAGGGAAAAGAACCTGTTACCTATCAAGGAACAATAAGGTAGAAAAGATTTTAACGCACTAAAGGAGTACTGAAGAGGGAGGGGGGAGCAGTGGAGTCAGTGAGATGGCAATAACCGTTAACTGTCACGGGACGAGTACTTAAATGTTCATGAAATAGTAGACTTAGGTGAGGCGTTGAGAAAAAGCCGGGGGGGGGGGGGGGACGGGATCAAAGTTTTAGTCCACATGGTTGGGTCGAAGAGATACACAGGAGAAGGGTCAGATGTGCTGGGGGGAGGGGGGGGGTTGAACATTCCACCTAGATTGAATGAAAAAAATAGATGTTCGAGGCTTTAAAAAAATGGCATTAAGCGGGAGTGAAAGGAGGAGGAGGACGGTGTCAATCAAGGAAAAACAAGAACATAGGGAAGGGGGGAGTAGGGGCAGGTCCCATCCCTAACTGGGATGCTAGTATGCTCGGTGGTATCGCCGGGTCCAATATAACGGTGGTCCAAGGTGGCAGGAGGAACAGCGGCGAAAAGGATAAGATCAATAAGACTTAACTGGGAGTAATGAAGAGGAAATCAAACTGGACGTAGGGTCGAATCGCAACTCAAACTCTAGCATGTCCCAGTGAGAAGCACTTACTTGATATAAAAAGGTTTAGGGCGCACATGAAGGAACAGCTGGAAAGAGATGGGGGGGTGAGCTGGACTCAGGGACAGGAGCCCTCCGTACACTTAATCCTGTCCTCACGAGGGCACAGAAAAGGGAGCCAATAGGATCGGGGGGTAGGGGGTATCTCAGCTGCGTGTAAGGGGGCATATTTAAAAGGAAAAGTCTAAGAGAGATCAATGTACAATACTAGATAGAGGATTCTACTCTTCCAACGGGCCAATCGTCCTCTTCTCTAGACTTATCCATTCCGAGAACGATGTAAAAAAGGAAATTGGGGACTCTGTTTTTTGTATAACCATGATTCCAGACAAAGGGAGCATCGAAGAAAGAAGTCTTGGGAAAAACAGGCCAGCCTAATGGACCAATCCTCTAACCACGAAAGAATCAAAAGATCATAGGAAAGGGGAGAAGGTGAGCAGGGTTCAGACGGGGGGGAGAGAGAAAAACAAATGAAAGAGGATCCGAAAAGAGGACACCGCTCCATATCTTAGGAAACTTGCGGGATTTCTTCCTGGGGTGTTGCATCATATGGAGTAGGTGAACAAGGAAGGAGGGGGGAGTAGGGACTTCCGATTAGACGTCGATTCGAAAAGGGGAGGTAGGAAAAAAAAAGTAAAAATGGGTAACAAAAAAGGGAAAAAAAGGGCCTTGGAGAGAGGTGAATGGAAGGGCCAAGGGGGAAGGAATAAACCTATTGGGACTAGGAGATGAAGAGAGTCATGATGCACTTAGGATTCTACCCGTGAGAGAGAGACTAGAAGGTAAATTTAAGATCCGGAGACGAGGAGGATCTAAATCGAATGTAAAGAATAGGGGGCGGGAAAAAACGAGGACACGGGGGAAGGGATAGGCCGAGAGTCGTGCGAAGGGGAATTTGTAAGAGAGAAAACGATCATTAGGACTTAACCTCTCTCGAGAAAAATTAGAGAAAAGGTCTGAAGAGAAAGAGGGCGGTGAGGAGACGAAAAAACCAAGGGAAGAGGCTTAAGTCATACCATTCCCCTGTAACAAGACCTTAGGAATAAGGGAAGAAAAAGGAAAGAGAGGCAACTCGCGACAGGAAGAAACAGCACCCCGCTTGAAAAGAATTTCAGTCATTCAGGGGGGGGGAGAAAAAAAGAGAGAAGAGAGAAGAAAAACCCAGTGAAGGTGGGCCGAGAAAAAAAAGAGGCTGTCTTTGGCTCCTGATTGCCAAATGGCGCAAAAAGATCCAAGCACGATAAGGGAGTGGGCACGGGAGGGAAAAGCAAGAAAAGCGAGGCGAAGCGTCAGGATCGTAAAAACAAAACCCAGCT
>Ga0179591_1330157_pt1 | contig 10396 bp, 9 predicted proteins | sample CZOMad2_1_08_16f_FD_182891 | JGI IMG/M metagenome (GOLD analysis project Ga0179591, IMG submission 182891) | Vadose zone soil fungal communities from Angelo Coast Range Reserve, California, USA - CZOMad2_1_08_16fungal (PacBio error correction) | ecosystem: Environmental > Terrestrial > Soil >...
ATATCGGCCGGACAAAACTCCCACCCGAGTCTTACCGAATCGTGCAGGACAATAGGGCTCAAAAAAAAAGAAATCGGGGTTCAAAAAGCGAACCCCAGGGAAGGGGGGCCGAAGCGGCGCACAAAAACAACTAAACGTCTCTTGGCGTACACAACCCAATAGTCCGGAAGGCCTGGGATGGTAGGTGAAACGTAAGGGAGGACAGGCGAAGGAAACGAGTGGGGTCCTATCACATGGAAAAAGAATCTCTGGATTTCGCGTACTTAGCTCACGGAATGGTCCGGAGTCAGGAGCAGCCCTGCAAATCGCAGGTAGAAGAACTGATGAGGGAATGACGGTCACGGCTAATCGGAGAAGTCTGCGTGTCTGGGCTCGGGACAATGTAAGCTAGAGGGTTAACACCACAAAAGGGGCTTGGGATATGACAGGGGAACCGCCTCTTTCCGAGGCTACTCGGCTCGCGAAGCTACGGTCGGCAAAGAAACGGTAGGAAAACGGCCTCGAGGAGGTATCTGGGGAGTCTGGTAGGCTCGGGCGGAAGAAGGTCGGCGGGCTAGGACAAGGGACGGCTCGAGGCTCGAGGGTCCGGTTCGGAAATAGGGGCTCGGCATCGGCCTCATCTGGGTCCACGGACGGGGGGCAGGAAACGGTATGTTCGTGCTCGGATGGATGCTAGGGGTCGTCGGCTAGGCGAGACCAATGGTAAAAAACGATAATGGATAGTGGAGGGGGGTGGGGCAGAAACGGACCGTACCTCAATAGCTGTGTTCAAAATCCTGGGTTCGATGTAAGACCAGGAGTCGTCGGACAGTAACAGGCAGCTTAACGTTAATCTGTGAAAGGGGCACATTGAGGTTCGGCTGGGGCTGGACGATCAAATTTTGGAATGGGACGCGTAAAAAGAGAACGCAAAAATTCTAATGTAGATTTGAAAAAAGAGAAGGGCGATTGAAAACAAGGCGTGGGCATTGCGGGACTGCCTAGACCAAACGTGCGGCCTCGAAGAGGGCAACATGGCTGGCTGGGTGACTACACTCAGTGGCTCGGATGTAGGGAATCGGGGAAGGTAAAAGGGGGGAAGAGACAGGTCTTCTCAGTAACATCCGCGGGCTCTTGCCCAAAGAAAATATAGGCCAGGCAGCTCAAAGTTAACTTCCTGAACGCGAGAACGAAAGCAAAGGGAAGATTTCCGGGGTTCTCGGCCTGGCTGGCCGCCTGCTGGCTCCGGAGGCTAGGTGCTGACACGCAAAGTGAGGGATAGGAGGCTGTCTCGGCCTGGCTGGACGACTTGGGAGGGACCTGGGATACAAAAGCTCGGAAAAGGAGCGGAGGCTGCTCGCGGAACTGTATGGCTCGATGCGTCCTGGCTGCGACATCTGGCCGGGAGGGCTCGAAGCTCGGAATTTCTGGCTCTGGGAGTCCTGGCCCTGGGGATCAGACTGAAGGGGATAGTTCTTTTCACTGTCCTTGCTTCTGTGATCAGCAAAGCGGGATACGGCCTTGAAAAGCGGGCAGGGCCTGGGGTTGGAAAGGGGAGCAAAGAAAAATGTGACTCAGGACTGGCTCTGCCGGGCGGCTCTGCCTGGCTCGGAGTGTAAATGGATACGGCGGCTGATGGCTCAGCCGGCTGAAGCCGGGTTGAAAATGTCCCGAGAAAATTAGGGGAAAGGGATTGAAAAAAACAGTGTGACAGGGTGCCGGCCTGGTACGCCGAGGGCACTACAGGGAGAGAGGAAACGAGTAACGCGCTGTCGGTCTGTCGTCCCAAAATGGCCAAGGGGAAAGAAGGCAGGCCAGCCAAAGTATAGCGGAAAAAGGTATGGAAGGCCAGAAGGACACGAGGCCGTAAGAGGGGGGGGAAAAAAGGGTGAGGAGGGTTGACAATGTCCCGCGGGGGATCAAAAAAAAGAGGGGGATGAACGGATAACGCGGGACGCGACAAAAAAAAAAAACGTTTATACCAAAAATTGCAGGTCGATGGGAAAGACGGGGGAAATATACATGGGCTATGACTGAAATGCCTAAGCGGTGAAGATCCCTTGTCTGCCTTGCCATAAAGCGGGGCCGAGAGACTGGGGCTGGCCGGAAAGGAGGAACTAACCAGAACCACATGTCAGTAGGAAAAATCTCCTATCTGGGATGCAAACTCTACGAAACAGGGAAACCACTGTCTGCAATCCTGGTCATGAGGAGAGATAGGGGATTGTCAACCAGGCCGCAACAAAGAGACCATCAGAGCAAAAAAAATCCAGGCAGCGACATCCCAACCGAAAACCAGCCCAGGCCGAAGGAGCCCGCAAGTAGTAAAACCAGGGACGAACAGAAGGCCCGAGCAGCAATCACCAGACCATCATATCCAAAAACCAAGACGACCACACCCGGACCAGCCAGGCCTACCAAATCCCAGTTACGGACACACCAACCATCGGAAAAAAAAGTACAGACCATTCCGAAAGAGAAAAAAGAAAGGTCCATGCAGCTGACAAGCCACCATTCTACCAGCCAGGCCTGATCCATGCCGGGACCAGAGCACCCCAGGAGATCACAATCCGAGCACACAGACCAGAAGTCAGCCCGCCGACCAAAAGTACATCAGGGACAAGGCATAGAAACCCGGCCAAAATTCCGCCATCACAGTCCTCATCCATCAGGGTGGGTAAAAAAAAACCTGACGGTCTCAGGTTGTTGGAAACCGGGACTAACCAGCCTGCCACTGGTAAAAGGAAAAAGAAAGCTCTATATATGTGATTAGTCAATAAAACAAATACGTCTTAAAGGGGGACAAATGACAGAAAGCAACAGGAAGAAAAATGACCTATCTACCAGGCATAACCACTTTACCCGTGTAGTCACACACTTCAACCAGCAAATAAACTTGGGCCAGGACAGACAGACCAGGTAGTTTGCAGAATCGAACGTACAGGATGACTAAGGAAAGAAGGTCTGTCTAAATGCTGTGAGCCTTCACATGTATAACAAAGCCAGACCAAGTCAACCAGGGACATGAACTGGAGAACAGATGTGCCCGGTACCGCAGTGAAGGACGTCGTCCTGTACCTTCCTGGACTGCAAGGTACGGACCCGTCGAAAAAAAAAAAAAAAAAAAAAGAAAAAAAAAACGGAAAAAAAAACAAAAAAAACTCTTCCCTGAAGCAGGTGGCGAAAGTGAAACAAATCGGTAGAGCAGACCGAGCATTCAATAGAGGAGCACAGGCCTAGTAAACATAGCCGAGCCGAGGAGCCCGATCCGATGCACACTGGAGACGAGAGAGAAGAGCGTACCGGAAAAAGGGAGACAGAGGGAAAAAGAGCCTAAAAAAAGACCTCCTAGCAAGCCGGACCTAAAATCCGCGGGAAGGAGTCCGACCGTCAACGGAAGCGACCGAGACCTGCAGAAGCCAGAGTAACCGGAGCACTACGGAGACGAGCCGAACTAAAGCGGGGGGAACCTAGCAAAAGTGGACCCGAGCGAACGAACCTAATAAAGAGGGCCGTATAATGACCTAATACCTAGGATCCGATACAGAGACACAACACCGAGAAATCCGAGCCGACAATTGATCCAAACAGAGCAAGAAGTCATTCATAGACTCACTCATGCTTTACTACTTGGGCATGATGGAATCTATGCCGTACCGGGTTTAGGAGAATTGAAGGGAACTAATTGAGTACTCTAAAAAGCATCCTGTGTTGCGGAGTGAGCCAGGTTTTAAAACATTGTAAAGTCTAAAAAAAAAGTCAAGGAGTAAGAAAATAGGTGCACAGCAACATATTCTAAACGGGGACTGGACCGGGACATGACGAAAGACCCATCTTAAGGGGTGTACGGGCAAAACTACCCAAAAAACGGTAAAAAGAACTGCGTGGGCCAAAACGATGCTGGTTAAACTTTCATAGGGAGACACTCCATGAAGGGTAGAGAGAGGGGGATATCGGCAGACTATGATATCCTCACAGACAACAAACAAAAGGGAAAAAGAATAAATGCTCGGCCAAAAGACCTCGCAGAGCTTAACAAACCATGGCCTCCGCTTGAGCAGGGGCAAAAAAACGAATCGGTAAAGTAGAAACCACTTCCGGGCTGGGAGAGGATGGGAGGGGGGGGTGCATGGCAAGTTCACAATCGGCGCCGGTCTATTGGCACAAAAAAAACCCAAGCGTCAGCCGGACGGAACCTAGGTGAGGGGAATAGGGACAGGGGGAGAGAAGCTGTACGCGTATAAGTGGGGCCGACTAAATCAAATTTAATCCGGCGGAGTCGCGGGAGGTATGCATAAGTACCCTTATTCAGCTCAAACTTGAATTCGGACTAGGCGTCTGAACAGCCTTCCCAAGTTCGGGAAAAAGGGCTGAGGATTTGAGCATGACGTTCGGTCCGTCAGTGGCTCAGTTGCAATAGCAGGGTATTAGGCAGGTGCGTCTCGGCTAAGATCGCTCTGCGAGGGTAAAGAGCGGAAACAGGATCATTTTTCGGCTCATCTGGGGCGTCTCAGGAGAGCTCGTGGGAAATCGGGAGAGTAGTCTCTAGAGGGCAGGCAAAAAATCATTGCACTACGACTGCGATTAGGTTAGGCTTCGTCTCTTGCGCTCGGCCGGCCGACGTGTCGAAGGGGAGAGTTCGCCTCGGCAGAAAAGGGGAATAGGAGGGGGTGGGCTCGCTCGGCTCGGACTCGCTCTGTTCAGTCGTCGAATCGATCCATGTAAAAGCTCGGGCAGAAAGGATCGGAGGTAAAGTTACAGCGGAATGCAGTCCAGGATAATAGTGGTTGAGAGGGAAGTGGACGGTGGAGAAACGGGAGACCAGAAGGGTACGAACGGTGTGTTGGTGGAATGGATCAGTGCACCGTCGAGACGGGCAGGCGGACTTGGGCGTGCCTGTAAGGGATTCATGTGCCCGGGTGTGGACGGAGGGGGCTCGCGGCACAAGAAGGGGAGGATGTTACGCGGAACCAGTTCGAAAAGAAAAGTGAATGGCAAAGTCCAGCGTTAATTCAGGAAAAAATAACGGTCAGGCGGGGCTTGCCAAAGACAAAAACGAGGGAAAATAGAAGGCGGAAGTGTTTGAAAAGTTGAAAGGGGCTAGCCGTCCGCAGAAGTCCGCGGCTGTGCCGGAAACGGGCTGGCTCATCGGGAAAAGAAAAAAGAGTGCTCTTGCAGAGAAAGATATAAAGAATCGTCAGACCCCTCACCCGTGGACCGCCTGCAAAATAACGGGTCACGGGGTAGGCCTTGCTGGCTAAAAAAAAAAGGGATGGCTCAGGGAGACGGCCGGGGGGTGATCAAAGCCCAGATCGGATGCTGGCTAGGCTGCTGGTCCCTTGTGCTAGGACTGGGCTGAACTGGAGCAACGGCTGGGGGCAAAGAGGCGGGCTCGGGCCATGGGCTGGCTGAAGGGGATCGGCCGGAGGATCGAAGGACTGAAAGAGGCAAAACTTTGCTTACAGGGATTGCTCGGCAGGGGGCGTGCTGGTCTGGGGCTCCTGTCTAAGGCCTGGCTGTCACAGAACTGTGCTGGCTCTGACACCCCTGGCTCAGATGGGTCAGGGAGGGGGGAATGGATGGCTTCGATGGGCTGGCTCGAATAGAGTGGCCTGCTTTCTCGTCATAAAGCGGCAGGAAGCAGGACGGGCTGATCTGCCTGGAGGGACTCTGCCGGGCAAGGAGAGAGTGGATGAAGAGACTTGCGGAAGGAAACGGTCTTTCCTCGCGGATGGCGAGTCCCTGGGGAGAGGGGGGTTGCAGTCAAGCTATATGGAAAAGGGAGGGGGAAGAGTTGTCACGGTTCCGGACTGGGTCGGAATGGAAGGACTAAAAAAAATACGGATATGTTAACACCGAATATAGAAAGGTCGTCGGTAATGGGGGGCGTCTAACCGGAACCAGCCAGGAGAAGGGACCACGTATGGAAAAGGCCATCCATTATAGAGGGGGACAAGAAATAGGAAAAGAAAGAGCACAGAGGAAGGAGTGCAGAACAGCAAGGAGAAGGGTGTAGAGGTGTCGGGCTCGACCCAGCGAAATGGAGAGCACAACAACCAACGGATGAGGAGAGAGATATCCGAGGGGAACTGCCAAAAGAGACCAACTTTTGTTCGACAAAGAAATTAGAAATGCGAGGCTATCATGCTGGGGGTCCAAAAGGCGACCTAAAGTGGTCAAGCCTGCTGTTCAGGGAAATCTTGGGCAAGAAGCTGGCATTTCCCAGAACGGGAAGCCAAAGACACGAAAAGTCGGAGGGGGGTCACTACCATCTAAATAGGTCCAACTATCAAAAGCACGGTCAAAAAAGAAAACCGGGGGTAGGGAAGCCCTGATTCAAAAGGAGAGAGGAAATTGTCAACCAGATGAAAGCCATGCCAACCTACCGGGGAGAGCCAATCCGGCCGCCGGCAAACGATAACCATCCATCACCGAAAAAGAGCCGAAGACAGAAAAAAAAAAAATCAAAAAGGGCACATCCATGAATGAATCAAAATCTCTAGGCAGAACACAACAGACCGAGAAAAAGAAGAGCCAGCTGCATCTGCCAGACCTGCCGAGAAAGGGAAAGCCAGAAGAAGAGAAACGCAACCGAGCCAAAACGAGCCAAGCCAGTCACCAGCCAGGAGGGGCAAAAGCCCAAAGCCTCCGACAGCAAAGACGAGAAAAAAGGCCTAGAAAAAAGGAACGAGACCATAAAAACACTAGAGAAAAACAGAAGGAAAACCTGCCTACGCCAGACCGGCCAGGACCATTGCGCGAGCAAACATTACTCCACCGCCACCTACGAGAAAAAAATCAGAACCAGACAGGCCGAAACCTCGAGAAAAAAGAGACATCCATAAAGACACAGGGCGGAGAGGCCGGGTTGGGTGGAATATCCAGCCAGTCTACTGAGAAGCAAGGAGTGATAGGAACGGCTAGAGAGAATATATGGGTGAATTCAAGTGAAATAATCCTGGATGGAATGAGATAAAAGCAAAAGTGCCGATCTACGGGGACCTCGGACCAAAGTGAAGCTACACAAGGCAAAAGAACGTGAGGTCACCAAATGAAAAGCGCCGATCGTGCGACGAGTTGGAAATAGGGGATACCCGCCAGAAGGGATGGGTTAATAAAGAAAGTAAGTATGGCCTTACATAGTAGAAGGGAGGTCTAATCAGGCTGGGCGTAAAAAGAAAAAAAAAGGGACGAATAATCGGACTACTAACAGACAACTTAGGAATGTGCCCGGGCGGCCAGATGAAAGTACTAGGAAGTAGGGAAGCCTACGGACTGGGAAGGAAGTTCTACAAAAACCACGGGAAAAAAAGAGATAGAAAGTTTCGAAAAGGCAATCGGTCCTCAAAGCCTAGCTAATTATCTCTGCGACGTCGGGAAACAGTCCCTAGCAAACCAGAAACCGAACCGACCTATACCAATAATGTACATCGGTACCGAACATTCGAGCCTAAAATCCTACAGGGGGAAATGAAGGAAAGGATCCGATGAACCGCCAGACTCAAAATAAAAAACGGGGCAGGAAAGCATGGATCAAAGAACCTACCAGGCGAAATACAACCTAAGAAGGAATTACAGAGATATCCGACAGAAAAGAAGCAGGGAAAAAGAAAAAACTGAATCCGATGGGATCTGCAGGATCGGGAAAATAGACGAAGAGAACCTATACCTAAACTAGCCCGATAGATGCCGATCCAGGTCAGAACGTAGAAAGATCCTATCCAAAAGGGGATCCAACGAGCCGTCACCAACATGAAAAAAATAAGCGCCGCTCAGAAAATCTAGAGCCAGAAAAGGGGGGGCATGCGGAAAGACTACACGGCACCGTAAAGTGGAATATCTGAAGCTAATAACTAGATCATCCGCAGGGATTCATGGGCCTTATTCAAATTGAGGTGGCACGTCGGGTTAAGGGGGGATTCAAAACATACTGAGAACATATTCCCCAAGGAACAGAGGGCCTCCGTGACGGGGGGCCGACGGTCTTGTGGGGGGGGGTTAGGACGCACAAAGGAAAGGGGTCTTAGGTGTCAGTTTAACAGCTATCGACCGAAATCGTGGTTCTGAGGCTTTGCAACAGACTTGCATGGGTGTAAAGGGAGAAAAAGTCAAATGTACCCGCCACTGGGATGCGGTTAAACGACGGGGGAGATAGGTCAGGCCGCATTATCTCAAACCAAAAAAAAAAAAAATAATGGGGGGGAGTAGGAAAAAAGATAGCATCTAACGGGTATATCACGCAAAAAACCCGCCGAAAAGTTTCGGAAGCAATCTAGGAGTCAGTAAAAAGGAAAACCAGCAATCATGAAAAAGCCGATGCCACTTTACCGTGGCTTGGCACGAACGCTGGGAGTGAAATTAAAGCGCGGGGGGGTGGGGCAAAAAGAGGGGAGATAAAACCCATAGTCAGTATGATATTGGGTGCAAGATTGACAGTACGTCTGACCGGAAAAAAGGTGACTTAGGGGAAGAACTGTACAGCACGGGCATCAAGGACCTGATCTGAGCTGATAGCGGACGAAAAAAAGCTGAGCAGGGAAAAGGCTAGAAAAGTGCCTTAACTATTCGGGAGGCAAAGCCTAAAAAAGGAGGCAGAAAAGGGGCGAGGGAATCGTCTTGCGAACCTGACACTGCGGTTGCATCAGGAAAAAGGGCAAAAAAAGAGGACTAGTCTCTTTCCTCGGCTCGAAGAGTCTGCTGAAGAGGCCTCAGGTAGCTAGGGGACGTCTCACGGCGCTTCGGCTCGGCTCGTTAGGCAGTCGCTGCGAGGTCGGGGATCTGGAGGAGGGTCATCGCTCGTCGGCTACGGGGCTACGGTCCGGACAAAAAACCAAAGGGGAGACTCGGCCAAAAAAGGTCGGCTCTTCAAGGCTCTGCTCGGCGAGCGTCAGATGGTAGCGTGAAGGGCCGCAGCAGGCGATCTCTTAGGGGGACGATTCTCGGTCAAGGCTCGGAGAGAAAGGAGGCTTCGAACGGTAGGCTCGGGTATGTCACGGGATCGGTCGCTGGGGAAGCGGTACGGAGAGACGATTCCAGTCCGGTAGGAGAAAAAATAATTGAGGGAGCGGGTTCCTGAGGGGCGCGTGGGGTGACTGCACGGACGCTGCAGCAGAAAGGGCGAAGGGTTTGTTTCGAAGCGTCCACTGAAGAGGGGAGGACTGGGGAAAAGCTTACGTTAATCTTGATGGTCACATGGCAATCTGTCCCGGAACAGGGGGTCCAGGGGCCTTGGAGGCGACGAGAAAAAAAAAAAAAAAAAGGGGACGGGGGTAACATTTCCGCTGAACACGATTACCGCGCATTAGCAAGATCGCCAAGTGTCGAATGGCTGCAAAAAAGACCTGGTAGCGGTGAAACGGGGACGAGGACCACGCGGCCGATACCCAGGGAGGTCTTGGGGGACTACCTTACAGGTGCAATGTCGGAGAGAAGGTCGGAATGTTCGCCCTCAGGACTGATGGGCAAAAAAGCATGGAAAGTTAGAGTTGACAGCAGACATATATAAGCGCGAGTCACACCAGAAAAGGCACTGGGAGACCGGCTGGGAAGGCCCCTACACCTTCCGCGATTAAAAAGGGGTGTGCTAAAAAACTGGGAGGGGATGATTCCTGGGACTTGCCTGAGGAGGCTGCGGCTGCTGATCTGCTGGGAATAGATTTACGACAGGGGGGATTCCTCGTCCCTGTGCGGAGAAACGGCCTTAATGGGGAGAGGGATGGAATGGATCGGAAGTGCTGGCTCGTGAGGCTGGGCTCGCCCTGGCTCGGGAAGGCGAAAAACTGCATCTGGGGGGGACAGGAACGGGCTGGCAGAAGCTGGACTAGGAGGGAGGGCGTACGAACGGGGCATGGGCTGAGAAAAGGCTGGCTAGTCCTTTGCCTGGCTCGAATGGTGGAACTGCGAGAAAAACTGTGGCGCGGGGGGATGGAGGGAGACGTCCTTGCTCACGGCCGGCTGAAGAGAACTGGAGAGAGAAGGGGAGATCGATGGCTGCTCGGCCTGGGACTCGTCCGGGCACTGCAGATGGGAAAAAAAAGTCCTGGAGAGGGGACGAGGAAGTTTCTGCTCGCCTGTGCTGGCTCGGCGGGGGACAATCAAAATGAGAATAAGGAGAAAGGGATTCCGAAGGGGGTGTCAAAGTTTCCTGACTGGAAATGTGTGGCAAGAAAATCGGGAGATGTCGTGAACCGGAGGACTGGGGGCGGTTCACGGGATTCCCCTCTAAATGACTTACCAGCAATTGAAGGACAAGGAGGAAGCCAACACACATGGAGGAGAAAACAGACCACAACTATAAAACAAAACTGACCAGCCAGGAAGTATGCAAGCGGATGGGGGTTCCAGGAAAGTCTGGGCAGCAACTAGGTAGTATTTGGACGACCAAACGGTGGGTTGGTCTTGACGCGTCACCGCGGGA
>Ga0179591_1346102_pt1 | contig 10396 bp, 8 predicted proteins | sample CZOMad2_1_08_16f_FD_182891 | JGI IMG/M metagenome (GOLD analysis project Ga0179591, IMG submission 182891) | Vadose zone soil fungal communities from Angelo Coast Range Reserve, California, USA - CZOMad2_1_08_16fungal (PacBio error correction) | ecosystem: Environmental > Terrestrial > Soil >...
GAAGAAAAAAAGCGATTGGCAATCGATCCATAGAGAAGGTGGAAAACATCGCTTCTCGCAAGATCTATTCCAAAAGAGGAGAAGGAAGATTGGGGCCGGTAAGCTCTAGCAAAAGCGCGTGCGTTTTTAAACTCAGAGCCAATGCATTGCGGCCAGACATAAAAATACTTAGATGATAACTTCTACCATCCGGGCTGCAGATCAGAACGGGGTCGAATCCGCGATGCAAGGGCACGTGGTGAACCCCGAGTGGCAGGCTGGCCGGCGCCGGTCGGTGCGCGTCATAGGGGGGTCACTTCATGACGGGGGAGGGGGCATAAATCATGCCAGAATAGTACGCGATCACTGTGCGGACTGGATTGTCACGCCAAGCCCCCATATTTACAACACTGGAAGGTCAGAGGTAACGCCCTGGCAATCTGGCCGACGAGGAAAAACGCAAGGCAGGCTGGTACTGAAAAGGGGGGGGGCCAGGTCCACTGCTCTGGGCAGGAATCATCATCAGACACTTAGGAGAAATGGAGGGGTGAATGGTGGGAACCAGCTAAACAGGATGAAGCCGCGAAGCCCTCCGAAAGCAGAGCCGCAGGGAACAAGCCCGAGATCGAAACTGATGTTAGAGAAAGAGTCGAAGGTGTTACAAGTCTCTCAGCGGAAATAGACTTCAAGGAAACGGGTTCACAGGGAACCGAAAAGAACGAGCTCTCGAGAAGGTCGTCCGCCGAAAGAAAACAGATTGCATATGAAAACTTTTGCGGCTCCTACCTGAAAGGAGGACAAGAAGAGAAAAAAGAAAAACTGCACGGAAAAACACAGCGAGGGAAGAATATCTGACACAAGGCTGCGAAGAGATGGCCGAACGGCAAGAGGCAGGAATAAATTTCCGACCCTCTTCCAAAAACCGCTCGGCAGCTCTCTGGAAAAGAAGGAGAAAAGGAGGTCAGGTCGTTCTCCAGCGACGTAGCGCTGATGAAGAGTAAAAAAACTATATTTTCAAAAAAAAGCGGCCAAAAGCTGCTGCACTGCGTGCGAATTAGGAAAGAAAAGCCTATCTAGAGGAGAAAAAAAAAACTGAGTTCACCGCTCAGATTTCAAGAAGAGGAGAGACGGTGGGGAGGATCTTCTTTTGTACCTTCGGACACCAAGCGCAGCAGCTTGGGCGCGAGACGTCGACAAGAGGAAAAGAGGGAGGAGGGAAAAGCAGCGTCAAAAGCGCGCATGACTTTTATCTTCTTAGGTGCATCGAGAAAGGGCAGACGGTCTTAGAAAGAAAAAGTTACCAGGGACAGGATATGAAAATTGGCGTTGATACAACAATCTCTCCGAAAGGGGGTCAGGGGGAGGAGGTTGCGTAACGATCGACATGACAAAGAGAAAGGAAGCGGGGCCCGCTTCACCAGTGTGTGACGATCGGGGCAGGTTGAACAGGGGACTTGCAGGGGGGGCGGCGACCGGTCTCGCTGCTCTTTATGAAAGGTGAAGTTCCCGGGGTTTATCAAACATCTCCGAAGGGAAGGAAGAGGGTACAAGTGACGCATCAAGAGACTTTTGGGGAGGTCAGATCGCGGATCCGGTGAACAGGCGGACACGGCACAGGACAAAGCGATCCTTCAAAGGGAGGGTCGTGAAAAGGAAAAAGATCACCAAGAATGAAAGAGATTAAGTCACGATGAACTTGCCCCCATGCCAAAGGCAGGGCTTTTTAAGCATGTCGAAAGAGGGGAAGGACAGTGGCAAACGGGAAAACTGGTGGAATAGTTGAAAAGAAAGTCCCCGTTAAAGAAAACGGGAAGAATGTGATGGAAACGCCGAACGGAAGTGACTGCCGACGCCGGGAAACAATGATGACGTCACCGACCGGGAGAGGTCAACCACGGGCCACTTCAGACGATCTAACTCCTGACACTGAAAGAAAAGAGGGGACTCGGGGAAAGAGTTTTGGGGGGCCCGCAGCCACCTGGGGGCTGCGGACCGAAACGAAGAGGGAGCGGAAAAGCAAAAAAGAACAGCCAACTGGTCGTCTGCCGACCTACTGTAAGAAAAGAAAGGGAACCACGAGGTGTACGATCAGCTTGTGTAATGAGCGTGGCCGAGAGCGCCCACTAGGAAAGGAAGGGGAAAGGAAGAGCACCAGAAAGACATGGGACGTAACCGATAACCAAGGAATAAGCCCTTCAACCGGCATCCAATGAACGCACCACAGCTTGGTTGAAATGGCCGATGTCAAGGGGAGGCTGATGGTGAAAAAGACCACCATGCAGAGTCGGTGGTGACCTGCTGGGGAACTTCTCTAAAGCACAGGGGGGCACGGAAATAAGAACGGCCGGAGGTTTTAATGAGCCTTCTGATGGCGAGGGAAACTATTTATTACACCAGACCACTCGTTGAGTGGGCACTTGAATGCTGGTAGACCAGACCTTGGGAGTATGGCGTCAACACATATAGGGCGCTGGCGCCGAAAGGGGCGAGCATCCCGAGTTCAACTAAAGAGAAGCGGAAGAAGGAAATGATGCCCCATCGTTCGATGCACCATGAACGACGCGTTGTGCTGCGTCGTGGTTGGCACAAATCGGATTTCAAAACAAGGCTGTAGTAAAAAAAAAGGACGTGGGTGCAAACGGTCGGGGGTGATAAAGGAACCGAAACTGCCTTTCGCCGTCTTGAACGCGGGTTGTCGCGCCAGCTGTAATCCCCCTCTACGATTTCTAAGCAGCCTGGTCCGAGCATATAAAAAACCTGAGAATTTCTTCGGGCAAGAGGGTTAAGGGTGTCTTTCAAATCCCCGAATACAGGGCCCAGGAAGTGGGGAAGGAGGAAAAAACCCAAAATCAAACTACGTCTGGAAGCTTCAGGTTGTCCCTGCCAAGGACCGAGCTCTTACGCTTCGCTCCCTTCGGAGAGGGATTTGGAACAATATCGGCTCACCATCCATAGAAAGGCTTATTGATGTACTTTTCTTTGGGAACATAGGTAGAAGGCCTGAGGCTGAATGTATGACATTCGCCGGAATTGAAAGGTTAATCCGGGTTTCCTGACCAGTGAACCATGGACCGAGAACTAAAAGGCTTTTGGACCAGGCCCGGGCGCGGTGAAGAGGGGGCGCTGGAATATGGGATTAGGGGGGCGAAAACGCTAACGAGAAAACGGGGTCTTGTCCGACAGCCAATCGGTCGGGGCTGAGTCGGAACAAAAATCTGCTATCCTCTCGGATAAGAGAACTTAACCGACGATAAGTCAAGGTAATCTCACGGAGCATTGCCGATCAACTCAAGGGAAAAGGTGCAGTCCCGCATTCCTGCTCTGCGCCCTAACGCCCATGCTGTAACAGGGAGCAGCAACCAACCGCCACAGCTAAATCCGTCCATGCTCTCAAATCGACTGCAATCAAAAAGATAGCTTGACGCGATGGGAGAAAGAACTCCAACTATGGCGAATCAGGTTCCATAGCAATACTGATCCTGACGCGCAGAGAAGTCAATGGCGAAAGGACGGACAATCGCGGCAACGGCAAATCACAAGTATTAGTGGAAAATGGAACAGAGGGACCTACTCCCCGTTTTTCGTCGTAAGCAGTCCAAACATAGCGGCTACGGATATGACACGCCGGGGGAATGAAATCCGTGGTGAGAATATGGCCATTCGATGACGGTAAACATAAAACTAGGAGGTAGGGGCTCTATGACGTACAGTCTGACTCGTTAGGCAGGGGGGGTGAGCAAAAAGCATCAAAGCAGAGTTCGATCGCAGTGCGCGGAGCAAAAAGCGTGAGGCAGGCTGGTTCTTGACTTTGTGCCTCGTGGTGGGGGGATTCTTGCGGTAGTTGGGGGGGGGGGACAGTTGTGAGGAGTATCCAAAAACTTTTGCTGGGGGGAAAAAAAGTTGTGGGGGGGGGTCATCGTCCAAGCGTAAATCAAGCAGGCCAAAGCAAAGAGCTCTGGTTGAAAAGCAAGGAAGGTCGAGTGTATACGGGGGAAATGTCAAATACGTTCGCATAATCAAAATAGCTCAACTAGCTCTAGTTGGGGTGTGGAAAAAATCTCGGGGTATGGGAGGGTCTTGGAAACGAACGCTGCAAAATAAATCGCGAAAGGAGAAATGGGGGCGCGGCCCTTAGCCGGGCACTGATGGTCCTTATTTCCGTTTACAATGCGGCGGCCGTACGTTCAAAAATCGTCGCCAAGACTAAATGGCAGGGGGGGTCACGCTTGGGTCACCGGAGAACGTCCGGCTCGCTAAGCGCCTTTCGGAACCAGTTAGAAAGGGGGGAAACGAAGAGGCACGGAAGGCAGTCTGGCACCAGTTTAAATAAAAGTGACAAGGATGAGCAAAAGTCTCTGAATGTGCGGTCGAGGCAACAGGTTGCGCGGCTTGATCAGGGCTCCTGTCGGAAAGGGGTGAAATACAAAGACAGGAACTCGATTCCCTCTAACAGGTGTAGCCAGCGGGGACCTTGGGGACGCCAAAAAAGCCAAAAACTGGTAAAATGCAACTTCAGGTCGATCACGAGAAAGAAAGTCGCAAAACCTCCTTCGGGGGGAAGAGTGACAGAAACTGGAGGAGCAAGAAAGAATCGAACGGCGTCAGGAGCGTAGGGGGCGCGTTCACAGCATCTCAAAAAAGGAAAAAGTGTCAAAACAAGGAGGCCCAAACAGCAGAACCTGAACAATGGAGTCCATGGACTGCGACTAAAAGTCGCCCCGGCGGGGGAATTGGACCCCAGGGCTAGGGAGATCACAAAATCGGAGAAGAGGGCAAAACAAGCAAAGTCACACCAATCTAACGGCAATCCTGAGGAATGGGCTGCTCAAAGATCGAGAAATCACAAATGTGCAGGGAAGTGGCGGGGAAAAAAAAAAACGCAGGAGAGCTCATAAACTAACGGGTCGACGTGATCGACGTAAAAACAATTCAGGACAGGAGGTTGAGCGAGTAAGTGCACGTGGTTGACCCGGCGAAGTGGCGAAGGTCGCGGAATTACTGGTCATTGTGGTCGGGGGAAGAAATCTGATATCGCAGGACGATTAAAAGAGGTCTCCAACTTACAAGGACGGAAACCCACGGGAACTGACGCAAAGCGGCCGGACTGGAATGCAAAAACACATTTTCCTCACGCTGACGCGTCATCATCATCCGGGAGGAGGGTTGATAAAGTTGAATTAACAAGGAAACGCAGGGGGCCTCCCCGCGCCGCCGAACAGCCGGGACGGGAGAAAACAGAGGGAACGCGATCTCAAAAAGTCTTGAAAGGGAGCCGGGATTTTACAAGCTAGAAAGCCATTAAACGGAGGACCACGTTTCAAATAACGAGCGAGGAGAGAAGGAAAAAAAAACGAAAGCCGTTCTAGCATCGAGGACAAAGTGAGCGGAAGAACGGCTAGGCAGTAGAGACGAAAATGAACCTACGCGGGAGAAATAACGGAGGATCTGCGGGGAACTCCAATAGGGGGGGATTACCTCTAGGAGGAACAGGGCTTCAAAAGAGACAAAACCCAAAGAAAACGCTAAAATCAGATCACAAAGACCTTGTCTCGGTCAAGACGGCATGACACTTGACTATTACAGAAAGAGGAAAAAAAGCAGGAATCAGTTGCTTTGGAAGGGACAAGAGCACAACGAAAGCGCGAAGGCTCTCAAACAAAAAAGGGAACAGAAGATAACTCAGCGCTTGGTAGCTTCTGGTTAACGCCAAACAGCGGCGAGAGGGGACATAGAGCGTGAGAATCATCGTCCGCCGGCAGGAGAAAAACCTCCCCATAAGCGGTCTTAGTGGAGAAAACAGCTTGCAGCGGCCGTCTTCTAGGGGAATCGGTTAGCTCCGCTAATAATGGGGGCGGGGGATCACCAGAAACGCCAAAAGGGGTGCCGCAGGGGATCAAGATTTGGGTCTGGAGAGCGCCTGGGTCTGAACGCGAAAAAGCTTCCCACAGGTAAAGAGACGCAAGTTGAACCCGGAAGGGTCACGCGTCGAATACATGGAGTTGATTGGGGGAGACAGAAAAAGTGCCCTTTGTAATATATCTCAGGGAAGTGGGTGGAGAAATCAAGCCGGCAGCGAACGTCCAAGACTGGGTCAAAATCTCGTTTTGCAGTTCTTTCTCGCGGCCGTTCAGACGGCGAGTCTTCAAATCTTAGGGGAGATGTGCAATGAAAACGAGAACACCACGAATAGGCAAGTAGAGGAGGATGGGAGAAAAAGTGAAGGAAAAGGGACCAAGCCATTGCGCCTTTGCCACGTTTTCCGTGAGAAGGGCGTCGGGAAAAGGGGGGGGCAGAGACCAGTCATAGTGGAGAAAAGGTCCCTTGATCGTCATGATGATGTGAATATAAAATCCGCCGAACGCCGCCAATTAGGACGCCGACAGGTCATTTCAAAGTGCCCCTTAAGCGCTGAGACTGGCGAAACAACTCGGTTCGACGTCATCCCAGGGACGAAGGGGCTTATTGAGACATGAGAGAGATGGGGCAACGCCACAGCTTTACTCGGATACACTTCAAATCTTTTCAGTTTTAAAAAATACGGACCAAGACAGGCTAAGGGGAAACGGAATATTGGACTCAGGGGAAGATTTGGTGGTGCCGAAAGGAGGCAGGGAAGAGCGGGGCGAGAGGAGCCCCTCTTAAGGATGGAAAGTCAAGAGCACAGCCGGGGAACTCCTCTACAAAGACATTAGTAGAAAGTGTTCTCCCGGGCCCGAAACAAGAAAAAAGAAAGTTTAACAAGGTAAACCTCAACTTATCGCGGGCGCGTCTTTGACAAAAAAGGCGTTTTCAGTGGAACAAACGCGGGTGAACAAGAGTAGAGTAACCGAACGGGTCCGAATGTTGTGAAAGGCAAGAAAGCGAAGGAAAGTGAGGGGGACAAGCCTTCCTGGATCTGCTTTTGTGTTAGTATGTCAGGAACCCACCTGAGAATAAGAAATCGTTCCTGCGCTCAAAGCGAAGTTCAATGGATGAACGATTGGAGACGGAGGAAACGAAAAAGGCACTCTCCCACTGTGCCGCGTACAACACAGAAAGATTGGACCAGGGGAGGGGCTTGTCCCAAGGGGGAGACCGCACACCAAGTCAGTTGGGTTCCCTCTGCTTTTGCCAAAATTCGAAAAGGGACGGAGTTAGAGCTGTAGCAGTCCTTGAACGGCGAAAGCGGTGAAGAAACCTAATAGGTCTTTGCACTCCATTGATTTTTCTCAACGACTTACGGCCGCTAGGAACCGGAAGAAAAAATGACCATAACATAACGGGTAAAAAAGAGCTAGGACCCGACCAACCGGCGAGGGGGTCGCGAGTGCAGCGTAAGGGGAAGCAAGAAAAAGCCCACGTATTTATTGGTGTCCAATAGTAGCTAGGAGGGAAAGACTTGAGGATGTCGAAAAAGCAGGAAGCCGGCCCCCTATCCCAACCGAAAAGGCTGTGGCCAGCAGGGTGAGGGGGCACAGGCCGGGGGCCTTAGTTTTGAGCGGCCTCCGGGAAAATCCAAAAGGGTCCGGGTTGCCCCCAAAAAAGCAGAAAAAGCCAGCAATGGAAAAAATCCGCCTCATACCGAAAAAACACCCGAAATCGGCAAAAGAACGCAAAAAGCCGCAACCGCGGCGAAACAACCAGTGACCTCGAAGCAGAAACAGCAAAAGCCGGGGGGCCGAAGCGAAACCCCCCCCGGCTACAGGCCCGCAGAAGGCATCGGCGAACAAATCTATACCTAGGTGGCTCGGGCGAACGTAAGAGGAAGGGGGGACGAGAAAAAGCCCGAGAGAGAAAAGCAATTCCCATCCAAAATAGTAGTTGGGATCGGATAATAAAGTAGTGGGGAATGTGCAAGCGACTACAGGCGTCGTCACGTAGCTCGAGAGAAAAAAACAAAGATGATTAAAAGAAAGCTATAGCGATAAAAAAAATACCAGCCCCAAGGTGTCCTCGATGGCGATATGAGAACTCCGCGAGCGGGTCTTCGCAGAAAAGGAATGAAGAAGGGGAAGCGTCGCATCCCGGGCTTGTTCGTGCGCCCGGAAAGGCTATCTTAGTGGGAATGACGTCCAGCAACTGGGGGGAAGGAAGAAGGTGGGGTGAAGAAAGCGAAAAGCCGCAGAAGAGACGTCGAGGCGGAGAGAGAAAGGCGGACGTTTTCGGCTGGGCACTTTGTGGCAACGCACCTAATTGGTTACGGGCGCGTGTGATTCGGAGGGGACAGGCCTCTTGCGCGAGACGGAGGGGGCAAAAGGGGAAAGGTGTTGGAGGGTTGCACAGTCAGCAGACACCAGAACGAGACTCCCAAAGCCAAAGTAGCCGGCTTTCCAAAAACATCCGTAGTAAGGGGGGTGTTGATAACGGGGAAAAATGTTAAAAAAGGGGATTTGTCGAGGGCAAGCAATTCAAGTCCGCCCTAACTATTTGTGAATTGTGGGAAAAAAAGGAGAATGACTCCTGGGTTGCAGGGGGGGCCAGAACAGGAGCACAATCAACAGCGCGAGGTTGGTCAAATGCGCGTCCAAAAAAAAAAAAAGTGTTAGGGAAGATTGACGGGGTGGGGGAAGCATGAAACTTCAGGGGGATTACGTTCTGGGATCACCACCTGACACCTAAAGTCTTTTCTAATGTCACCGGAGGGTGAAATCCGTTCACAAGGAACGGACCAAGGATCAAGGAAAGGAAGATCCAGGGGAATACTCTCCGGTGCACCCACGTACTTGTGCCGGGACTTCACACGGGGAACGCCCGACGTGAAACAACTATGAGAAAAAAAGAGAGTCTTGTGTTGCATCATACTGGCAAGGGGGGGCGCGGAAAAGTACGCGGGGAAAAGGGCGCAAAGGATAACTCAATAAGAAATTTGGGCATCTCGGAGAAACTCCGCCAGGTCGGACCAAAGCGTAGTAGAGACAGAGAAAAACAAGGACCGCCTGGAAGAGGGTAAAAAAACTTCAAGGAGACAGGAAGAGGTATCGTAAGAGAACTAGAAATTCAGTTTCGGTGATCGATTACATTACACCATGCTACTTACGAAGATACAGGGCCGCCGAAAAGAAACTAGACTGGAGGAAAAATTGTGCGAGAGTAATATACAAACAGCAGACAGCCGTGGCAGGATGGAAAAAAAACTTGTGAGAGAAAGAATGCACCACGGCGGGGTAAGTGACGAAACAACTTAAAAGGGCATGGAGTGAGACATAGTTGAACGGTATACAAGCCGAAGCGAAAGCTCAATGTAATCCAAAATAAAGAGGGGAGAGGGAATGGAGGGAGGCGTGCTCACCAAGGGCGCTCAAAAGTGAAACACCACAAACCAAAAAGAGATGACACAGCAAAGCATATAAGAGGGAAATACCAGAAGCGACGGTGGCGCTTAACGTCATGACTGGTCGTCATCAAAGCGAAAAAAAAGTGCCAAGAGTTGGTGAAACTCCAAAAACGAGGAGGGAGGGTTGGCCACACAAGCGGGGCGCGTAACAAAAAGTGAGATCAAAGAGCGTGTGAAAGGAAGGAGAAGGCGTAGAACGAGAACTGTCAAAAAAGGACCACGTGGGGCCGAGTCGAACGTGTGGAAATCGAGACCGCAGAAACACGTTCGGACTAAAGGAGCGTGCGGAGAGGGAGGAAGAGGCAGGAGGGGGGAGGGGGGGGGGATGGGTGTGCCACGCGCAAAGCTCCGCGATCGCCAGGCAAGGCAGAAAAAAACCGATCGAGATGCGGCGAGACAACTGCTGAATGAAGAATTAGGAGAAAAAGTACACTCCCTTTAGATAGGGGCCCCGCCGTGAGAGCTAAAAAAAAAGGGGACAGGGGGGGAGCGTAATGGATTCGGCAATTTCCTCACTCGGAACGCAAGGGAAAAGAGCCAAAGTAAGGAGGGGGGTTTCGTGAACATTAAAAGAGAAACGCATGGGAATCCGCGCCGACGGTGAAAACAGGCTGCGAAAAAGGGAAAAGAGATCTTCTCAAAAGACTTGACGTGCGAGCACCGGGCTGAGTGTAAAAAGAAACAGAAGGAGGGGATAAAAAAAAAGCACTTTGAATATATAAAAAGAAAAGAGCGTCGCAGATTCGACTCGATCAGGCACTATGCAGCGAGGAAGGGGGGGGGGAAAGGGGGTTATACCTCTCGGGAACACCGAGGGCCAGAAGATCGAAACCGGAAAAAACAACGATTAAAAGCCTATGCTGAAAAATGCTTGTAATTCTTTGAGAAACGATATTACATAATATAATGCAGGGGGGGAGAAAAAAAAAGATTCAACCACTCCATCTGCCGAGCAAAAAATGCAAAGAGAAGATCAAAAAAGATGGGTCTCTGGGAAAACGACGACCGTCATGAAGGATGCCCTAGCAACTAACAGACTCTTAACTAAAAAATCTGCATGAGGTGGGTGGGGATTTCACTAAAGCATGCAACGACAAGCGAAGA
>Ga0179591_1267928_pt1 | contig 10395 bp, 9 predicted proteins | sample CZOMad2_1_08_16f_FD_182891 | JGI IMG/M metagenome (GOLD analysis project Ga0179591, IMG submission 182891) | Vadose zone soil fungal communities from Angelo Coast Range Reserve, California, USA - CZOMad2_1_08_16fungal (PacBio error correction) | ecosystem: Environmental > Terrestrial > Soil >...
TCCTGGGGCGTATTTCAGGGAAAAAAGAGGAACTGCGGAACCAATGAAAAAACCTGAAATCGGGGGGGAATGCCCATATCCCATAATCGACGTTCCAAAACCCGCGAAATGGAAAAAAAACGGCGCGTTACAACAGGTCAGCACCGCCGCCGCGCCGGGAGAGAGAACACCTGGGGAGGTAAATTCGTCAACTTCCACAAAAAAGGAAAAGAAAAACATAAAAAAACCAATAGTTGGGGGGACTTACTAAGAAATGACAAAGGTCTCAATGGAGTCATCAAAGGCAAACGAAAATCCTGGCGTCCATGACCTGGGTAAAAAGACTAAGAAATACAATGGGGGAAAAACGGGGGGAAGGTTCTCGTCCTTTTCTAAAAAAAAACTCGACACCTCGGGGGTGCGACCGGCAGGACCTACCAATCGTATCCAACTTCTGAAGGCGGGGAGTCCAGGGGGGGGAGAGCCAAGGGGCGACAGGACGTTTGAAAGTTTCCGTTATCACAACGGGCTCGCGGGGTAGTCCCGCACGCGAGAAAGAAAAGGCAGGAAAGGAAAAAGAGGGAACGGGGCTCAGCGGCCGGAGAAAATTGGGGGGGACTCCCGGCAAGCAGGAATGCCCTCGAGGGGGAACTTCAACGGGGGGGACCACAACAAAAAGACGGGTTGCGCAGCGGCGCAAATGTGGGCCTGGGGGAAAAACCGAACGTCATAGACCATGAGAAAGAAAAAACGACTGCGAGAGGGGGCAAAGGCTTATCAACGAACACACAAACAACAGGTGTCTACGGTAAAAGTGGAAAAAGGGGGAAACCGCCTGGAGGTGGACTTACATGGCGGCGGTCACCAAAAAAAGAAAAAACGACTAATACCATACAGGGCTTCCGGCCAAATGTGCTTGGTGTGGGGATTGGGGGATGTGTGGGGAGAAGAGGTGACCTCGAAAAAAAAGCCGGCATCGTTAAACCTGCTTCCAAAGTTGGCTCAAAAAAAAGTAAAGTTGTAAAAAAATGACTAAAAGAGCTCCGTGCCACAGACTGCAGGGAGGAAAATCAATGGAAGAAAAAAACAAGTAAGGTGAATTTTGTCAGAAAAACTTTCACTATAACGAAAAATTTTAAGTCTGTGGAAAGAGAAGAAGAGGAAGGGGAAAACTCGCAGGGACCTGAGACAGGGTCTCCCAATATAATAAAAAAAAAAAGGAAATAAAAAAAAGGAACAGCATCGGGGGTCCAAAAAATCAATCCAGGAAGAAGTAAAAGGGGAGGGGGGGGAAAAGGTTTGGGGCAAGGAAGTTTGAAAACTATATTAAGGAGGAACTGCATACAAAGCCGAAAAGGGGGCAAGTGACCTACCACAGGCGATCCACCTCACTGAGAAGAAGGGAAGGGAGGGGAGGGGGGTGAGTGAGATCTCCAAGCCCCCCAAAAAAATCAACCAGTGGTGTAGAAGAGCAGAAAGAGGGGGGAAAGGAAGGGGTCCTCCTTCAACATCACGAGGTTTAGAGGAATGTGCCACCGAAAAAGCACGAGGGAAGAGGAACAACATAGAACAGAATAATTGGGAAACAAGGTCAAACGGAACAGAAACAAACAGGGTCGACGGGGGGAACAGCTCAGAATCAATGTAGAGGGGGAAGGAGATGAACACTCTACCCCCTAAATACGAGAGTAAACATCAAATATCGGAACCTCCGCCGAACTAACAGGGCGACACTGAGGGTGGGAACATACCAAAAACAAGGGAGAAGTTAATCCACATACCCGAAAAGGCATAACGGGGGAAAGCAACCGAAGGTAGCGGGAGATCAGGAGGAACACTCAATTAACAAAAGGGTCGGTCCGGATATAGGGTTGGGAACGTCGGGGAGCGCGACGAAAAAACACGGCTGATTCGAAAGGGGCCCTGGGGGTGGAAAGCACTCGCCTAAGGGGGGTTATGGAAAGGGGCATCAGGGGACCTAAAAAAGCACGGGGATAAAACGCCGAGAGCCTGGTGCCGGGACCCCTGAAGGAACGATTCATCTTTTGGCAACAAGTGCGGGGGGGGAAAGGGTCACCTGCCGCGGAAAATACAGCAGGGGATATTACCTGGTGGGAAGCTCAAAGCACCACGTGAGTCTAAAGAGCGGCCGAAACTCAATCCAAGGGGAAAAAAGGAGGCTTGAGAGGAAAGACCGGGAAAAACCCGCCACAGGAAGAATTCACAGGAACCCGGCCGCCAGAAAAAAGAGGGGGCCAAGCCTGGGGTAAGAGTCTAACAAAAAAAAAAGGCGTCGTCCGACACAAGTAAAACGAGAACCAGAAGAAAAGGGACAAAAAGGGGAACCGAAATGAACCGGGGAAATACCAAGCAGCCAAAGTCCGGGGGCGGATTGAGGAAACCGAAGAGGGACAAAACGAGGAAAAGGAAAGAAGGAGGAAAATTAACAAGCAGAGAAACGCACAAACGTACAAACGTATTTATGACGAAAGGGGTACGAAAAGAAGAAAAATGGAACAAACCGAGAAAAAGGGCTAAATTACACCGAGTTGTGAGAAGCCCGCATCACAAAACAAATCGTGATGGCTAAACCAAACTCTCCCGGCATTCTAAAGATGAAGTACAATTTAAAAGTGGGGAACTGCAGGGGAGACAAAACCCAAATTCAAAACAAACTCCCTGTATTTATAGTAAAAGAAGACCTTTAAAGTCATGAACGACGGTTGCCGGGGGGGGTTAGAAACCTTGGCATGCCAAAAGACAAAAACCTTCAACACCTTAAAAAACGGACTATGTAGAAAGAAAGCAGAATCAAAAGGGGGGGGGAGAAGGGAGTGTGTTACGCCATGATAACAAAAACACCCAACAGACATTGTGAAATACCAGATGAGGGTAGAGGGAAAACTCGCACTTCCAGGGAAAGGGAAAAGCAGTCAGGTAACCACTGTACTCAGTCGGGCACTCTGTGAGTGCTCTCCGTCTTGACTGGGGGGGAGGGGGGATGAGGGGGGAATTGCCAAAAAAAGAACGAAGAGAACCATGGGCGAATAGAGAGTAAGGGACCGGCAACGGAACAAGAAAATATAGCTGGGAAAAGGAGGGGCATCAGCCAACGTGGGGGGGAAAAATTCACGGGAGACCAGAGGGGGACCGAAAACAAGCAGCCTGCCGAAAAAGATACCAAAGATTCCAATTGGGCAACTAACAAAGGGGCGTGGGGAAAAAAAGGGAAAATGAGTACATGGACAAAAAGGGGCGAGGGGTGCAGACAGCAAGATCAAGGCCCTCTCACCAGGGGGGGGGGGGGAAAGGGGGGGGTTGGGGGGGGGGGGGGGTAAAATGCACGGTGCAACAAAACGTAACCACAAGCACCCTCACAAGGGGGAGAACACGAAAGGGGTCAAGGGCCGGGAATTCAAAAAGGGGGGGCAGGGGGGGCGGGGGAAGTCAGTGAGGAAAAGTGGGCTATCAGTTCGATCCCCGAACGGCTTCGGAGACGCAGAAAAAAAAAAGAACAGGGAGGGGGAGAGGCCCCAGGTGAATCGCACATTGACCATGAAGGGATTCCTGACGCTCAAGAGATGGGAATTCAGGAGAAGGACTTTGACCCCGGAGAGGGGGATTCCATGTGGGGAGAACTTGTTCACGCGAAAACTTGAAAAGGCCCAATTTAAGGGACAAGGCAGGCCACAACACTGTGGGTTGTAGGGGGGGAAAAACTGGGAGGGAGGGAACGGAGTTTCACCAAGAGGGCGACTAACAGTTTTTCGGGGGTGATAGAAAAGAACTGGGGGAAAAAAAAGCTAAAAGGGGATAGATGACCAAGAAAAAAGGAAATCTGTCCAACGGCAAAGTACGGTTCTAAAAGAACTTCAGGCCATCAAGAAATTGGTAAAAGAAGAATGGAAAAAAAAAAACTTCGAATTACAGATGTCAGTTAGGGTCCATTAAATGACACTCTTTGTGTGCGGGACTCGGAAAAGGTCATAAGACATTAGGACGGGAATCCGGACGGGCTAGGTTGGGGTTATGGATGAAGGACCGGGGGGGGGGTGACAGGGGGAGCGCAGGGAAAAAGGAAAAAGGGAAAAGGTTGACAACCACCAAAAAGAGGCCGCACCGGATCCTGGGGAAGGGACGAAGACGAGGGAAAGGAAAAGGAAAGGAGTTGTGTCAGGGAGGGAGAGGAGAACCAGAACAAAATGGGACTGGGCATGTTATATGACACGCAAAGATGGAAAATCGGGAACTAGTTGGATCAAATTCGGCCCAGGCTTCTCAAAAAATTCAGTATTTCAAGGAAGAAAAAGAGGGCGTTCAAAATCGGAGGGGAGGATTTGCAAAAAAAAAGCCATTGGTCAACCGAAGAAATAAAAGACCAGCGACCCGAAAAACCCGCGCTCACAGACAAAAATAGAGAAAGGGGGGCTTAACTCATTTTGGCCAGGGAATTGCCAGGAGGGTGGCCATCCGATTGAAAGAAAAACAGCCGACCAGATCAGGGGGAGGACAGCTTGGAGTAGAACGCCACGGGATCATCTACGTCTCGGTTATTCTGGTCCGAGGAAGGTGTAAACGTCACCCAGTTATAGGCACCAAGCACCAAAAATTGGAGCGGAAGAGGTTGTCGGGAAACGAGGGGGGGCCCGAGGGCATGGTATGGGGGTTCCTCGGAACCGCCGAGGGAAAAACGGTGAAAAAACAGTGAGAGGGGTCCCGCTGGAGAAAAAGGCTGGGAAGAAAATGGGAACTACCAAATTTTCCCCCTTTTAATGGAAAGGGTCGGGGTATAGGTGGTATTTCGGTGGGTGAAAACAAACCCTAAAAAATTGAGATTAACTCTCATCCCCTCAGGGGGATGAGAGGAGCGAAAGACAAAAAATTGTAATGAAAAACACAAATAATGACGGGGCTACCTGGAATGAGGGGGAATCCGGAAACCTACGTCTAAGTTCGAGAACTCAAAAAATAAAGAGGAGATCATCCTCCTACCCGAGACAGGGAAACGGGAATGATACAAATGCTATGAAAAAAGTCATAAAAATGTGGGTCCTCCAAGTCAGAAAAGAAGAAGCCAACTGCTCGAAAGTTACTGAACTTGGACACACGGGCAAGTAAGGAAGAAGAACTTCAGGTGCATTGTCCTGGGGCAACAGGGGGGACCTGACCCGGCCTTGGTCAAGGGGGCAAAGGGGGGGTGACGCAGAAAAGGGGGGAGAAGTTACAAAAAACACTTGGAGAAATCAGGGCAGGGGGAGAGTGGAGGAGGACGAAAAAAAAAGAAAATTACGAAAAAAATCCTGTCCATGCAGTGAAGAACCGTCGGCAGGGGGGGAAAAAAAGCCACAGGCCCACCGTTGGGTTGAATGAGTCCATCCCCAGGAAGATGGGGGGGGAAGAAAGCGCGATATTTCGTAGAAAAAAAAAGGGGAAAAAAACAAACCGACAAACCTTGTCGAAGGACCCGTTTTGGGGGGAAAGGAAACCAGCTTTGGGAAACCGAGGGAAGAAGCAGACAAAGGCAGCACACACATCACAAAAGGGAAAAAAACGAAGAAAAAAAAGGCGTAGACTCCAAAAACCTTCTTCACCACGTTTCAAAAAAAGGGGTGTCGAGGTTCAAGAAACGCCTGAAAACAGAAGTGTCTGAGGGGGAGTTCCGTTCTAAGGTCAGTGGGGTGGGAAAAGAAACTAGACCAACCCCCGGCTTGCTTCCAAACAGATAAGAGAATGGCCGTGGCCGCGCAAGAATAAGGACCTCAAGGGTCTGCAGTTGTCCCGGGGGAGAAGATTTCATGGACAGTGGGGCGACGATGAGCAAAAAGGGGGGTCAGCAGTCTTGGTCCGAAAGGTGGTTCGCTGGGCTTGACAGACCTCACTTTGGGACGTCCAGGCGGGGGAGGGGGGAAGGGTATCAAAACCCAGGTTCGGCAGCATGACTCAAAAAAGGGACAGAAACCGTTACCACGATGAAGGGGGCCAAGCCGCCCTTTATCCATTGATATAGGGGGAGACTCAAACCTCAGTTGGGGACACACTAGTTCAGGTCAAAGCAAGCGAGAAAAGTCGGCTGTGTCGGGGCGATCGGGAAAGGCATGTTCCTCACGCCGTAGGGGGCGACTTTGGGCGTTGGGGGGGAAGTGGTGTGGGTCCCCCTCAAGACATCATACGAAGCAATATACCCCTAAAAATGGAAACACTTCTGAATACCGAAGTCAAGGGTAAAAGGACCAACTAGACAAAATACCTGTTACGTGGTTGGGCATCCACTTGCCGAAAACCTAACCGAAAAAAGCCTTGGTAGCTAAAACGTCAGTTTGGTAGGTAATTAAAAAGGAAACCTCGAAGGAAGGGGGGGCCGGCGCCCCCAGTAGAGACGAGTGGTCCCTGTTAGTCCTAATACCTGGAAAACGGGGGGGGCCAGGGCGCATGGAAGAGAAATTTTGGGTGGTAAAAAAAAGGCCCGCTCGATGAGGCCTTTAATTGGGGGGAGTATGGGTAAACAGGAAAGCGGGGAAGAGACAAAAGTCATTATTCTCGAGCCTATCGGGGCACAAATGGCATTGTGACAGGGGGGCGTGTTAAGACCTCTGGAAGGAAACGGGGGGGGGAGTTATGAAAACGGGGGGAAAAGGCTCACCTTGGGGAAGAGACTTAAAGATTCAAGCCGTCGGGTTGGCGGGCCAATGAGAAAGAAGTCCCTTACTGGGGGATGAATCTCTGCGTTGGGCAAGGTTTTTGGCTATCTCACCTCGCCAATAGATGAGCGAGGCAAAAAACAAACAAACTTAGAGAGGAAAAGTTCTTTTTAAGTCACAATCTTGACAAACGCAATGGGATAGAAAAAACGGATCAAACTGAAGACAAGGCGCACTACGAAAAAAAACACACAAAAGGCCCCCTCTTATCACTGACCTCAAAAGACAGGAAGTACCCCGCCTACGCAAAAACCCTGCACGCAGGACGCAGCACGCAACAGTTCCAATGGGCTCAGCAGAACGCATCGAAGGCGATGGAATACTTGACCGCATATAAAAAAAAAAGAAACCCAAAGACCAAATGCCCGTCAGGGCAAAGGAGATCGGGGAAGGACACAGACATCCCAAAAAAAATTTTTGGTGCATGACGCGCAAGAAAAGAAAAAAAAAAAAAAAAGCGTCACCGGAGCGTCAAAGGGCTCGGGCTCGACCTGTCCCGGCAGCCACGGGGGAGGAAAAAAACAAATAAAACCTCGGGCGTCAGAGAAAACAAAGGGACTCGGATTCGGGTGTCACTTCAGTCAACTTCATCAAGGAGCAGGGTGAAAGGGGGGGGAAAGGCAGTCGTCTAGAAGCAAGGGGGTAAAAAAGGGTGGGTGCACTTTTAAAGCTGGGGGGGGCCGGATTAGGACGAGGAACACATCCTGGGTGCAACGAAAAGGAAGTGAAAGCCCCGGGCGGAAAGTTCGTTGATTATACGGAATGGGAAAAACCAAAAGGGGGGCCCAGACCGTGGGCTGTAGGGTTAACGGACCCTAAGGAAAACCCAGAACTCGATCGTAAAATAGAAAAAGATGAAAAAGAAAAAAAAGAAAAAAAGAGGGCGGACGCCGGGGGAACAAATGTGAACTCTGTGCGCCATCCACGTTCTAACAAACAAGACATGGCCGACAAAAGAAAGAAAAGCGGGCACGAAATGAAGCGCTATGGGCCTTCAACCAGTCATTGGGACCTGCATCAAAGGGTAGGGAAAGGGAGCATGACGCCAGTTCAATCCCCGGCCCGAAAGAACAAAACGTAAGCATTGAAAACCATTTCCCCAAAAAAAGGGAACCACCAGGAAAGCTGGGAGAGCAAAGCCGGTAGTTGAAGAGGAATTGAGACCCCAAACAATCCTCGGGTCCATTCACGGCGGAAAAAAGATGGAGAGAACTCAGTGGCCGTCCGAGTCGTTACCGACCGAAACATCACCGTCATCCGGGGGGGAGGGGGAAGGGAGGGGACAACGCCATTTTCAGAGGGGTGTGTTTACCTTGGGGGGTCAAACCCGCTGTGTTCTCTATCAACCACCGAAAACCTGGGGAAAATGGGACCAGGGTTGGGGCTTGCGCCGGGCAGCGAGACAAGTTGGGCGACTAAAGATATACCGCGGACAAAAAACAATAACTGGAGTCATCAGGGGCCGAAAAAAAAAAAGCGAACTTTGGAAAAGGAAAAAACAGTAAAGACAATCCGAGACGACCGAAGTTGGGCTCCGGGGGTCCGTCTAGATTCTTGCGGCATAACCCGAAAAAAGGCATCAATAATGCACCGGCTACGAAGCTTTTCCCATTAGGAAAAGAAGCGGCAACCGGGAAAAAAAAGGACTAGTGAAACAGCCATTAAGAAAAACACTTCAAAGGCCCTTTTTTTCTAATAAGAAGGGGCAGGGGGAAAGAAGTAAGGGGAGAGAGTGGTGTGCGGACAAATCATAAGGCTACTGGGAAAAATCACCAAAATAAACTTTTCCTCACCTAACTATAAGTGCCCCAAAGGAAAAAAAGGATGAAAAACAGTGGGAATGGAGTAGTGCGCCCTTCGTACTTCCAACCAAAGAATATCGGAGGCACCCATCGCTAAAAAGTACAAAGAGGGGAGAATGGGGGGTCGCCTCCTTGTTGCAAGCTCCTATCCCCCACTGAGGGAGAGGAATATAATGGTGTGGAATTCCAGGCGAAGTACGGAAGGGGGTAATGGGGTGGAGGGGAGTAAGGTACAGTTTCACCCCAAGTGAGGACTGACCAAATCTCAATGGTTGGCCGGGGCAAAATTTAAAATCTTCTCGATTACCCCTCCAAGAAAACAAACAGAGTTAACGAAGCCGGGACCAGAGAGCGGGAAAATCAAGATCTGAAAACTTCCCCTGGCATCGCACATTCAGAACCATTCACGGGGGGGAGTGGAAAGCACAAGAAAAAAAGGAGCGGGGAGGCGAAGATAAGCTCCGAAAATCTGTCAAGCCAATTTCGTATGGTTTACAGGGAATATCTGTTAAAGGACCAGGAACGGGAAATTCCCAAAAGCCACGGCATGAGGAGGAAACCCCCGGCAAAAAAAAAGATGGGTGACGGGACTTGGTGGGAAAAGAAAAGACAGACGGTTCAGGGAGGGGGGGCGGGGGCCCCTTGGTGCCCACTCAAACGAAGTTTTACGGATCACGAAAATCCCTAAAGAGGAGTAGGTAAAAAGAAAGCACGAGGCCTGGTTTCAAAACCGAACGGTCCAACCGCAAACACATCATCGGTACAAATATGATTGCGGGGGGGGTTACGAAACGGGGGAGGAAGGAAAGGAGAAAGTTCAGGAAAAATGGGAACGGGGCTCGGACCCATGGGGGAAGAAAAAAACATCTTACATTAAGGACTTATTCAGACCATTTTTTGAAAGAAAAAGGGGGGATAAGGAAGGGGGGAAAAGGGAAAGTCGAGCCCAAGGAACGTGTCACCAAGAAGGGGGAAAAAACCCCCGCAAAAAACACAGGAAAAGGAGGGGGGCTAAACTGCAACGGGTCTTTTTCCTGGGGGGTACTTCATGACTACACAACAACTCCCGTTCCTTGGCAAATTCCCATCCTGTACCTCACCCTTCCCCTATAAGAGAGGGACAAGGGGGAGAGGAGAAATAGCTGAGGAAGCAATCCTGCCTTCTCGCGGGCCTCTCGTCTCCAGAAGTAGAAAAATGAAGCTGGGCGAGGAACCCATCAATGAACCAGTGTCATACTACCGTGGTAGGGGAGGAGAAAAAGAACGTGTCGTCCAAAAAGAGCTTTTTTCCGAGAAAGAATAACACCCAGTCGAGGGAAGAAGGTGCAAGGGAATTAATGGGTTCCGATGGAAGTGAAACACACGGGCAATCACGGAGGGAAAGGACCAAAGCTAAGGGGAAAGGGCCGCAATACATAATCGAAGGAGATCGTAAATGGTTTTCACGCAGTTTTGCGAAAGGAACAATTGGAAGGAAGCAGGGCGGAAAAAGTGTGTCATGGTCGAGGTAGAGAAAGCCGGATGAATAAAAACTGCTTTTGGTCCGGTAATTTTATCCCTGGTACAAAGAGGACGGGACCGACCGCCCACACACCATTGCCTTCAAGGACTATGTCATGGGACTCACCAACTCATTTCCCGGTCCGGTTGATAGTAGAGGGGGGGGGAAGGGGGGGGGTTTGGAAAAGCAACCAGGGAAGAATTAAAGGCCACCCCACACCAACATCAGTCCCAAGGGGAAGAATCAAGAAAAAACTTAAAGTATAAAAGAACCATAGGCCAAAAAGGAAGGAAAGGGGGGCGTCAAACAAAGTCGCAAGTCGGGCCTGTGGCAGGTCAATTCGCTGCCGGAAAAACATATTCGGGGTCTTATTAAAACCACGGCGCCCTCACAGGAAAAGGCTGGGGAAAAGGGA
>Ga0179591_1302223_pt1 | contig 10395 bp, 8 predicted proteins | sample CZOMad2_1_08_16f_FD_182891 | JGI IMG/M metagenome (GOLD analysis project Ga0179591, IMG submission 182891) | Vadose zone soil fungal communities from Angelo Coast Range Reserve, California, USA - CZOMad2_1_08_16fungal (PacBio error correction) | ecosystem: Environmental > Terrestrial > Soil >...
CAATCGTCCCATAGAGGGGAATCAAAAATGAGCGGGCACTTTTTGAAGTACGCACAAAAAAAAAAAAAAAAAAAAAAAAACTGGATTCCAGAGGGCAAATGAATCGCTCTTTTCTCTGGTTAAAAAGGGGACGTATGAAGGGGGACACGTAGGGATCTCAGATGATCGTAATTTTTCGACCAAGGTGCGAGTCGCAAGACGTGGCCTCGTCGCATCCTCACAGCTAAATGGCCGGGGTGCGACGAGCTTGAACACTTGGTGTTGGGTAGACAGGTTGGAGTCGCCGACGATTAAAGTGCAGCCGGCGGTAGCTCTCTAGGGAGGATTGAGGCTCGTCGTTGGGGTTTGTGGCTGGCTTAACGGGTCGTCGACGGCAGACTCGAACCTCAAAGTTGGGAAGCGAGTTCTAGGGAGACATCGCCGTAGGTCCAAGTAGCGTAGTCGCAACCCTGTGGAGGGAGTACGGTAAGACGAGATGCCTTCTGCTCAGTAACTTATCGGTTCAAAAGGGGGAACTCAAGGGGTGGGCCGGGCCCCAACAGGTAACCATCGGGAAAATTGGTGGACGGCCGCAGTCTGGGTGGTGGTTTGAACCATTGAGAGGGAATAAAGTGTTTTTAATTCCCATAACTCTCTCAGAAAATCCGAGACTGAGTCGACAAAAAGAATACCTTCGAGTCCGCCCCTCATTGGGGAAGTGGCAACGAAACAGCCAGATGTCGTGACGCAACAGCCGGGGTGTGGTACTAGCGGTGGGCGAACCGACGTCGAAAGCACGCCCTTTCGAAGATTGTGGAGGTACTAACCAAACACACACCTCCGGAAACAGTAGACGCGCCATCCTCGTCCGGAGGAGGAGACGTTCCTTGGAAAAGTGCAACGTGAGCAGAAGACTCAACATCCCGAAAGAACGGAGGATACTGACTAAAAAGGGTAAAACGGGAAAAAAGTCCCTTTTTGAGACCGATCGCAGCAAATGTGATGACGGAGAACTTTCTTGAGACCTTCGAAAAGGGCAATCTGGATGTCTCAGTGGGGCAGAGCTGGAAGCGGCAGCTGAATACAGGCAGGCAGTTGAAGGGGCAACGGCGAGCTAAAGGTTAACCCTTCCTGGGATCACGATCCCGTAGTCTACTTTCAGAGAAAACTTGGGACGCAGGTCTATTGGGGGCAAAAGGCAACGAAAAAACTAAAGGGTGGCGGAAAAAGTCAAAGAAAACTGAGTCGGTGACAAGACTGAGCAGGCGGTAACTCTGGCGCTCTGGCGAGGACCATAAGGGAGACGCGAGTCGGTGGAGTCGCAGTTGAAACGGCCGGCAAACGCTGGAGGGAACATCGTAGCTAAAGTGCAAGGTTGACGTTCGCGACCGAGACGAATTATGATACGGAAGAAGGACAACAGAGTGTCTTTGAAACTCGTCGGGTCAAGTGACAGGGAAAGAGTGTGTTGGGCCAGGAAGCAGGGGAGGCCTAACCGGCATTTGCGGGGGGAACCGGAACGAAGGGGTTTCAAACCGGGCGCTGGAGGGTGGCAACGACTACTGTGTTAAACGGGAAGGAGAAAGGAAGGACCGTCAAAGTGTCGTCGCAAAATCACCGCGGGTGATGGCTGGGGCCGATGGTTATTGGGGTAAACGGCCTCCGTGGCCCAGCGGTGTCGCATTCCCTTGGAGCCCAACTATGGAGGCTTCGGGCCTGGTACTTCACGGTGCCCAGGACGGGAAAGGGAAAGGTAAAAAACAGTGACTGGCCGCAAAAGGGTAAGGGAGCGCCGCTCATTCTTCCTGGGTGGCCTCCCTCTGCAGGGAAACTCAGCGGTCACCTGGGTCAGGAAACAGGACGAAAGTTCCCGGAGGCGCACCACCCAGCCTAACGACGACCCGTGACCTTATAGAGGCTCGCCCCTTCAAAAAAAATGAAGGGAAGCTACCTCTCCACCTAGACCTGGAAAGCGCCCTCGCGGAAAGCTGCGAAAGGGGGGTGCGACGCGGAGGGACCTGCGTTACGATGTTCACCAATGTTGAACCCCATTCCCAGGGGTAAGAATGGATCTTGGGGGGGGAAGAAGCTTTTTGGGCACGGTCCCTTAACTGGGGGGGACGTGAGGGCTTAGCCCGGTGGTAGCCGGTTATAGGACAGTTCCAACCGCTCGAAACATGTCGTCGGGACTGGTTATGTCCTCAATACCCCAGCTGGAGAAGAGAGCGAGCCAAAAGCGGAAAAGCAGGGCTGGATTACTCCGGAAAAGGCCGAACTGGCGTTGCGGACGAAAACCCTGTCCAGAAAAGGACCTTTCATAAGGAAGCGGGTGGGGGGTGGTAGCTAACAGAAGGGAGAAAGTAACAAAGGGTTCCGCCCCTGAAAGAGCGTTGAAGGGGCTGGGTCTAGAAGCGGCGATCTGTCACACAGGACCCGGGAGAGTCGGTTGTTCAAGGTCTAGATGGAAAGAGGGGGGGAAAAAAGATACCAGGAAGTACGTAATCAGGTCAAACCCAGAGGCGAGGGGATTCCAAAGTCTGGCGGGCCGGGTTGCCTTGTTTTTCCCAAGAGCTGGAGAGCAGATGTACGGTTCGGAAGCCATTTCAGATGGAAAAAAGGTGGGACAAATAGTAGGGGGCTTGTCTTTGCGGCATCTAAGCCGGATGGAAAGGAACCCTTCTGACGATGTTGGTGGTTGACTAAGGAAGCGTTGTATCCGTCGTCGTCGGTACGGTTCCGTGGCGAGCTCTAAGGTTGCTAGGAGTCGGCGAGCCCTAGGGGGCGGGTGGACGAAACGTCGCGTCTTAGTTACGACGAGCCGGCGGGAAAAGCGGCTAGTGTCCGTTTTCGCAAGGCGGAACACCAACCACGCCTCACTTTGATCACTGCAGTGAAAAAAGGGAGGGGTAACGGGGGAGCGACGACAGCTGCAGGTCGACTGGGTCTGAATCAAGGGGATCTCCAGACCTACGAGGGGGAAATTCGGGCAGGTTGCGCGGCTCGGTTCGAAGGTACGGTCGTCCTGCTGAAACGACAACTCATAAAGGCAGGCCGTCCTTCTCCACCGGACAAGAGTCAGGGGGAAAATGGAATTTACCCGTCAGGAGCGAGAAGGTCATTCCCGACTGTGAAAAATCCATACTCGTAGGCAGCAACTAGACACCCAGAGGAAGGTGTTCCGAAAAAGGGAAAGACGAGGCACAGGAACAGGGAGGATGAAAAACACTGAAAACCAAAGCCCCAATTTAGTCACTGTTACTAGGCCGCTACAAAGGGCACGGACTGGAAAAAAGACATCTCTACACAAAAACACACGGAAAGAAAGGAATATATGGGACACGCCGTATGGCGGGGAACGTGCCAGGAGGAGATTCACCTGAATTTCGGGAGCCTTGGGGGATGTGCATTTGTCAGAAGAAGGTCGCGCAGTCGGCTTCCGGGTCGGCAGCCACGTGGAGATTGGGGGGGTTCTTCGTTTACCGAACTGGCTGAGGGAAAGACGACGAGGGAAAAAAACCAGGACCGGGCTCCTAGGGGGAAAGACCAAGGGGTTTCACGTCGTTCGCGAACTGCCGTTAAACGGAAGGGTCGTGGACGAAAGTGCACGAGCCGGAGAAGGCCTGCCTCTCCATGCCCGGAACGCCAAGAAAGGGGGTCGGTCTAAAAAAGATGATCAAGGGAACTGACGACCTGATCCTTAGTTTTTCGAGGGGACTAGAGTCGCACTTGAGCAGGGGTTTGGTTGGGGTTAAGCCTGGAGGGGGGAGGGGACCGCAGGGGCCCGCTAATCCCGAAAGATCTGACTTCGATGGTCAAGCGCTAGAAAATACAAGCTACCAGATTTGTCACAGACTCCAGGGGGTCCTCCGCTCCACCTGAGAAGCGGCCATACAGAAACGTGACCATTCTAGAAATAACGACGAAGGCCACGCGGCTGCGGAGCAACAGAGAAACCCGGTAGACCTGACGACTCTGTAGGTCTGAGAAGGAGAATATTAGGCAAAAGTAGAGATGTTCCAGGAAGGAGGGGGAGGGTAATGAGATGGGGGGGGCGAGGTGAGGGGGTTTTCGGGGGTGAGCTGTTTGGAGATGGAGGTCTGATGATGATGTTTGTGGGGGAGGGAGGGTGGGGCAAGGTCGTTAGAATTAAAGACCCGGGGAGCCCTCACGACGATGTCCAAAGGGGGGAAGAACCAACAACCCCAAACCACCAATACAAGGAGGCAAAAGGTAATCAGGAGGCCGACCACCGCGGTCACCCAGAAAAAAATGACCGCAAGACTGGGTGACATCCCATAGCGCAGGGCTTGGGACTCGACAAAAACTCTGAGGTCCTGCAGGAATCAGGCCTCCGTTCAACCAGGAAAAAAAAAAACCGGGGGGGATCGACAACTGCCACAGTCCAAGAGACAGGGAAGTGCCAATGACGACTACGACTGCCCAGAGAACAGAGATCGGGAACTATTATCGGGAACCCGGTTGACTCGACTGGAGCTGATACAACCAAAAACACTTCCTTTAGGGAGAACGGACCGTTCCTGGACGCAGGACGGTCCGCACTAAAGGCCCGCGCTATCTCCGGCAGCTACGCCATCATGCCACGCTGGGAGCGATCACGCTACATCGGTTTGGTCGGTGGAGGAAATCACAGCCCTTACGACTCGTTAGCGTCGGTGGAACGGGAGATAGCTACCCCACTAGAGGGGGGGGGGGAAGCCATCCTACATTGTCATGGGGGAACTTGTCCCGACCACCAGCGGATCACCTATAAGGAAAAATTGGAGGAATAAGAAAACTTTGGGGGGAACATCTGACACGACAGCGTTATCACGTAATCCTCTCCCCCCCTAGCGATGTCACAGAGGGGAGGAATGCTTCCATGTAGATGGCGAGTGGTATTAACTTCATCGGGCCGGTTGTACTAATATCGACGTTATCAGCATGGTAGTGGCGTAAACGGGGTGGCGGGGGTCAGTCAAAGACTATACAACATTTCTACGGCGCTGAGGGGAAAGGGGTAGGAAGGCACCTAAAAAAAAGGCAAAAAAGACGCGGACCGGAATGAGTTGGAAGGGGGGACATTCTTGGTCGAAAGGCTTACCGTCAGGGGGGAAGAAGGGGAAGTCGTCCGAATGAAACCATCTTGGTCAGACCAAAATCGCTCTGGACAACGAGTTCAGTCTTGTGGACCAGGAAGGAAAAAGCGAGGACCCGCGGGTAAAAAAATTTCCGAAGTGCCCTGGTCCGAAGTCTCGGAAAGGTTCACCTTTCAGTCACGGTAGCTTCAAACACCTCCGCGAGGTGGCCAACCTAGGGAGGGGGAAGTATCAAAGCCAAGGGTGGGACGGCAGCTTGGCTCGGGACAAGTTAAGGTAGGGAAAGAAAGGGAACCGGACGCCGATGGAACTGCGCTCCGGAATAATGCTAAGTTCCGGGGAACGCAAACAGGGGGGGGGGAAAAGGGGTCGCTAGCAGAATGGTCAGGACAGAGTGCCTGGCCGGGAACCTGGCGAAAAGGAGGCAAGCGTATAATAGGGCGGGAAGCGAAAGGACGCCTCCGTTCAACATCTCTAAGAAAGAGGGAAAAGGAAAAGGCCGGCTGACGCTGGGACCCACAGGGGGGGCCAAGTGAATCGAGGCATGGTGGAAAACCAACTGCCCATAAAAAGGTCGGTCCGCGCGTCGTGAAGAGAGAAGTCGACGGGGGGACCTGAGCGCTGCCGAGACAGGTCAATCCTTTTTAATGCTGCGAAGCGTCAAGCGCGTCGAGACAAGAGAAAAATGCGAGCAGACAGGTGATAAAAGTAACAGGTCGACGTAATCGGGGGAGACAGACCGGAAGTATTTAGACAACCGGAATCTCCTAGGAGTACGTTGTCGGGAATTACTGGCTGTAGAGGGTCGAAAGGGCACGTTAGGACAGATAAGGAGAAAAACCGCCGTATTTGTGAGCGCTAACTGTTCAAAGTTTTCGTGTCCGTGGGGGGACAAGCCCCCCTGAATTCGAAGGAGATCAGGGGGAACCGCATCCCTGGTCGGTAGCCACCCTGCTGACGCCACCCCGGATTGAGACACATCCGGTTAGTCTGGTCTTGAAACAAGACTTGTGGAGCGGCCTGCGAAGGGCTTCAGGGGTCGAACGCCAGAAAAACTGCGGCTTTCAAAAAAACAGATGGCACTCTCGTCGACGTCTACTGTGAAACGAAACAACACCATGACTAGAAGGGAAAGAACGGGCTCAACAGTGAATTACCGGGGTGGGGCGGCCAAAAAGTGGTTCAACGAAAAACGTGGGGGGGGCCGGCATAATGTAAAGTTAATGTCAAGCCTGTCCATAAGGTCCTGGTCTCCGTCAAGGTGGATGCTACTCCGATCGGGAGGAGGGGGTCGCCGTCTACTTTCGTGAGCAATAAAAGGGTACGAGCACATCTTAGGGGAATTAGTCTCGTAGGTCTGGGACTACACTTTTCGCATCACCAACCGATCACAGAAACAAGAAGCCAATCCTCCACTCGGGATATAGCGGTCAAGGGACCGAGGCCGAGCAAGACAGCTCATGCTCAAGTTAGGGCGGGACATTAGAGGTGGTGGGCTGGCAGGGAGGGAGGTGGGAAGTGTTCATGGGGCTACGGAGAGGGCGGTAGGTTGGAGAAGTTGTTTGTATGGTCACTCCTCCTCTCTGCTCAGCCAGGGGTGACGGGGGGGTTGCGGGAGTATTAGTTCACTTTTATCGTTAGGCGGGCCTACAAAACATTATCTTCTCGCCGCGCTTTCTACTAGAGAGAGCTGCGCCCACGTACCTCGTGCTGCAGTAGGGGTGAGGACCCATCGTGAATGCGCGACTCCAGAGAATCAGAAAAAAGGAGTCACTGCAGGGGGGGATCAAAAGAGAATAATGACATATCATTGGGTCAATCTCTCAATCATCGAGGCCATTGCGGAGGGAAAGTTGAGTACTTCCCAATGCGGCTCTACTTCGTCTGAAAAACTCGCAAGGTTCTGGGAGAGGCTTCTTCCCAAACAAAAAAGGAGGGGTAGCAATATAAGGAATCGAAATAGTAGCAAAGGCTAGGGAGAGAGTCCGCGGTAACTGGGATGACAAAGGATCTAAATCTCAATTGTCAGGCGAAGCCTTGGCTCTGAAATTGACGACTGTCGCGGGGGGAAGGCGTTTGCTTACGCGTCGGATCGCGGATTGGGTTGCTCCAGGGTTAAAGGCCGCGAAAATCAAGAAGTTGGCCACTAGCATCTAAAGAAAGGTGTTTTAGAGAAGGGGGAGCATCGTGGGTGGGTCTCGCACCTGCTCATTTGGAAAGTAGGGGGGGGAAGGGGAATCACTTTCATCCTTAGTAGCGCTATTGAAAAAATTCTAAGGGCTCTCTAGGGTGTGGAGGTATCGGGCTCGACAAGTTCTCGCCTCCGGAAAGAACCAGACCATAGGCTCGAAAGCTGGCTCACAAGGAAACGGCGAGAAGGGTTTGGGGTGGGTTTTTTTTGGTGTGTGTGGTGTGGGTTTGGATCTGCACGAAGGCGAAGCAGACGATCTGCAGTCTGGGACCGTAACTTGATCATAGTCAAGTAGGGTGAACTACGTTATCAAAGACCACCAGGTTCTAGTTTCAGCCAGGTTGGGAGTTGCCGACCTGTGGGTTGTGATTGAAAACAGGTGGAATAAGTCGAACCGAATCGCGAAGACGCCGAGTCAGGGGGCGTCGGGACGCCATTATGAGGATACAGCTCACAACTCCTTTCTTTGCACACATCGCCCTGAGAGAAAATAAGGGGTGGTGGGGAGACCGGTGGGGCGACTTAAGAGTAGATAAGCGAGGGAAAATTTTGCGTTCGGAATAACGGTGTGGAAATACCAAAACGACAACTACAAAAAAAATACAGTGTAGAGCGCCACCTAGTTAACCTGGATATCATTCTCTGTTCCTGAAGTGAAAGGGGACTCACCAGTACTCGTTCTCCAGCAAACTAAGATCAAAGGCGAGAATGACGAAACCGGGGGGGGAACTCCTTTTAGTGGGACTCAGGGGAAGGCCTAATTAATGTTATGACGCTCAGAAATGGGACGGTCACCCCTCTTCTAACCTCAAGGGGGAAGTGTTGCGAAAAGCGAGGTACTTCATCATGAAAAACAGGGAAGGAAAACTTTTTGCCCGAGGTCCGAGCTCATTGACAAAAGAAAAAAATCTGGCCCGGCGACGAGTACCGTAAATATGTCATGGAGGCATGGGGTGGCAAACAGGCCGAAAAAGTGAATTGGCGCCGTCTTAAAAGCGTCGCGCCCTTGCCTGGGTAGGGTGGAAACGCGGAGCTTAATAAACGTCGGGTACTATTTCTCTCCACTAAGTAGTATCAAAATGGGACGCAAGGCCTTGCCGTCAACTCCGATGGTGAACATTCTTAAAAAAAGAAAAGGCAACAAACCAAAAAGAAAAATGACCGAATTTGGCGGGGAAAACCGGTCCTTCACAATATGAATATGCTCTGAAATTACAGCGCAGGGGTTAGGGGAAGAACTCGTCTGTAAACTTCATGACGCGGGACTTGGAACAGGGGATTGAGCTTACCTTCACCACCGGGCTTGGAGGAACCGTACTCCTGTGTTCCAAGCGCTGGAGGTGTTTTGCAGCCGAAAAGGGGCCTTCAAGTAAAGGTACATTCACCGGGAGGCGGCCACTCTGTGGTGGCTTGGGTCAGAGGGAGCACCACACGCAGCCGGGGGGCCCGCGTTGTCGCACGCCGCAGGGTCAATGGTAAGGAAGCACTGGACATGGGGGGGGGGGGACATGTACGAAGGTAGAAAGACCATGACTTCCCCAAAGCAGGAAACCCGGTAAAAATACCTCTCTCAGGAAGGTGACCGTCCTCGGGCCTTTACAAATATAGGAGAAAAATGGGTATTGGAGGGAAGGAAGGACTCTTTGCGAAACAACTCAGCCGCTCGCGTTCCTCACGTAGATCGGCGCAAACAAGGCATGCAATTTATACTCCCCGCGCAAGAGACCGGACCAGTCTAAGAGGATTAAATGCGGTGTTCGAACGTCTGGCTTACAAGAGTCGTTGGGGCGGAGTGTACCCAAGTGATGCCGCCACAAGGGTCAATCCTGGGGGGGGACAGGTTGTGTGTGTTGTTTTTGGTGGGTGGGGAAGGAAAAGGGGTGGGAAGACTTTGTACGGGAAAGGATGTGGGTCACGGAAGGGGGCAGCTCTCCGGCTCCGAGGGGGGGCTTACCGTTAACCACCATCACCAGAGGGAGTCCGGGCTGGTTCATTGGTCCGACTGCACACGCTGTCGGAAAGGAGCGCGGGGGCAAAGACGTGAGCTCTTTAGAGATACCGGAGAAGTAGAAAGCGGGCGTGGGGGGGGGAGGCGGACCGTCCAAGGAAGAGGAAGTTTAGACGAAGGCAATCTGGTTGTGTATCTAAAAAGTCCAAAGGGGAGAAGTAACAGGGTTCCGACACGCCTGAGCGTTGGGGTACAGGGCGAGTCTCGTTTAGGCACTTCCCGGCATCGGCGGCCTGGAAATCGATCCGGTGCGGGAACGCGGTGCAAGACCTGCCGCAGGGGGAGGAAAGGAGTGATGAGCAGTCCAGATGACGCGATGTCTGGGGTACAAGTCTGCAAAATGTGTGTCCGGGGGGGACCCATCGCAAGGATTCCAAAAAAAACTATTTTTTGGGAGCCTGGTAGGGCGAGGGGCCGAGTAACAGTGGACATCGATTGATTGGAGGGGGGGACGCAGAGGAAGCAAGGGGAGGGACCTTGGAGAAGAGGAGGACTAACCTTGGGGGGGGTTGACGAAACACTCCTGCTGTGGAGGCCGGAGGCTTGGGGGGGCGAGCTGTCAAACCGGCTATGGCCGCGGCGGGTGCGAGCGCTTCTATCCGTTTGGGATGAAAGGACCAGGTCGGAGATCTATTAGTGACACGAACCCAAGGTCCGGCGATAGTTGGAAAGAGGGACCGGTTCGTCTACGCGAAAACAAACCACGCCATCAACTTGGGGGCCGGGGCCTTTCGACTCTTGGAAAGGCAGAACGACACCATGGCATGAGGCCGTCGCAGGCAACGAGCGACCGATCTGAGTTGACGGCGGGCAGGGGTGGTGGAAGGGGCAAAAGAAAAAACTTACGGCGTGCCGTCGAAACGCCCTCAGATCGGAATGGCAGGGTGGCCATGCCGGACACGAGTCTGTCCATTTGGAAAAGTTACCACCTGGAGAGACGGCGGGTCCGGGACGGAGCTGGCCGCACGACGGGGTCAGTCCTAAACAAAATCGCCGTGGATGACCGACACCGGGGACTCCTCTGCGCCTAACCATCGGATTAAAAAGGCTTGCAAAAGACCCATCTCCTGGGCAACTGGTCCGGCAAGGAGCAAAGGCCGCAGGGCCAGGCCCTTTTTCAA
>Ga0179591_1176026_pt1 | contig 10394 bp, 12 predicted proteins | sample CZOMad2_1_08_16f_FD_182891 | JGI IMG/M metagenome (GOLD analysis project Ga0179591, IMG submission 182891) | Vadose zone soil fungal communities from Angelo Coast Range Reserve, California, USA - CZOMad2_1_08_16fungal (PacBio error correction) | ecosystem: Environmental > Terrestrial > Soil >...
GTAGTGATATCAGAAAAGGAAACTTCGGGGGAAAAGTTCCCAATTGGGGCTGTTTTTTGATTGCAATGGAAGGGGTCATCTCAACAGCAATACGATTATTGGGGGGGAAGGCAAGAAAAAAAAAGCCTAAAGCCAAGGAGGTTACTCTCCTCGTCTGTCCGTAAAGGAAGATAGGGAGGGAAGAGAAAAAAAGGTTCCATCCTCCGCGCAACGTCAGCGACAGGGTTCATCCGAAATCTCATTCCCGGGGAAGTTTAGAAGGAGGGGAAATTTACACGTCAGGGGGTATTCCGGGGACGAGGGAAGACAATAGTTTCAGGATGCAAACAGGGTGGGCCGTAATTCATAACAAAGAACCACCTAACGCCTCAAGAAAGGTAAATGGAAGGGGGGGCAGGCAGTTGTCTCGAGGGAAGGGGTGCAAGAAGGGTCCTTTTTTCCGATCAAAAAAACCCTTTAAGCAGGAAAGGGAAAAGGCGCAGGTTTTCGAAAGGGAACCATATCACATCAAAGGGGGAGGAGGGTTGGCGCCACCGTTGCCCCATTGGGGTGAAAGTGAGGTGGTTTGCTAATACGACGCTGGCCCAACCCTCAAGGGTGTCGGGGGGAATAAAATCAGCCGGTAAATAGACACGCATATGAAAACAGAAAGACACACAATTGCTTTTGGAAAAGGAATCCATCAACGAGCAGGGGTGGGGCAGCGAAGATTTACCGCATTCGGGCAAAAATGCCACGGTGGGGCTTACCTGACTTGCTTGAATTATGCAAGGGGGAAACGACCCCTGAACTTCTGAAATGAGTCCAACTTCAAGGAGGCAGTAACTGGAAGGTTGGGGGGTTGGCCAAGGGCGTGTTGAGAGCGCGGAAGGAAAAGGTTGGTTTGTTGTGTAAGCTTAATGGTAGAATCAGACCCCCAGTGAGGGCAAAATGGTAGGAGTAGGGTTAAAAGGTTATTAATCATTATAGTGTCCCTCTATATAACGTTAAACCAAGGAGAGATGTTGGGCAATCCCCAAGCAAAAATCAAACGGAAGGAAGTGCTTAGGGTTCCCGATTTAGAATGAGAGCCAACTTGTTTCAATGGAAACCCTTTGAGGGGAAGGAACAACATTGGTAGAAAACAAAAAGGTCCGGCACTGGATAGAATACATCCGACAAAGAGGATAGCTGTTTTCGACCCAATTGGTGATGTTTGTCCAAGCGAAAAGGGGGAGGACAAGCGGCGCAATCAAATGACGTTCAATAGTGTACTCAAGCAAAACAGGCACAGAAGGAACAATGGGGTTTGAGTCTGTTGATGGGAAGAAAAGGGGATGACAAGACACCGAATTTGCACCAGGCAAGCTATGCTCATCTTCATCCACCCTCAACCTGGACGATGCCCACGTCTCAACCGCAACCACAGGTTGAGGACGGACCAGGTCCCACAAACATGCTCATTCAGGCTAGGGGCGGGGGAAAAGCACGGGCAAGAGGGCTTGATGTAATGGAGGAAACCCGACTTCCACAAGTGAAGGAGTCTTAACTTCTTTACTAAAATGTTGAAACGTAGTATAGTCAGACTTGAAGGCGGCCAAATGAGTGGGAGAGGGGGGGTAGATGTTAATCGGGTTATAACGGAATTGTCTGGAAAAAAAACCCTGATGAACGACACGACCTTTGGGTAAAAGGTTTGTTTCCCGTCCGAGAAGTGGAAGAGTGAGCGGGTACTTGCGACAGAAGTAACAACAAAACCTTTTTGAGGTCCGCAGGCGATGGGGAAGGGGAATCTATAAAGTCGCATCTGATTAAAAAAAGAGCTCGCCCCACCATTGCTGCAATGACGGTTGTACCATCAGGCAAGGAATAGGAGACAGCAGTGAGCGTACTTACCAGTCGTGCCGAAAGTCTTATCGGTGGAAAGAAATTTCCTTGGGGGCGGGAACATTGTGACCCAAGGGATGATTTTGGGGTCAGGATGCAACTAAGTAGACTAGAACTTACATATAAGACTATACCGGTCAGAAGGAGTGTGACCGAAAAAAACGTGTGACAATTGAGGGTTTTCCCGCTGTTACTGGGTAAGGGTAGAAGTGTCAGCCACACGGCCCAAGGATCCAAACAGGCGACATATGTCTCGAGAGGGTCCACAAATGCCTGTCCTCCGCAAAAGAAGTCTCTCGGCAAATTTCAAGGGGCTGATTAGATAGGGGGGCACGTAACGCCGGAAGGTAGAAAAGAACGAAAACTTACTTTCTTGAAAGAACTAGCAAACGACAAGATTGGGGTAAAAGAAAAACCCCCACTTCATGCCCAGTCGAAGAGCACTGGCTTACGCTCAAAATGGGAAACAATCAAAAAATAATAAGTCCCTAAATACGCGTCCATGGAAAACAAAAGCTCCGCCCAATACAGGGGTCCCTAAACAGTCCCAGGCATCTTTTGGGGGGGGGTTTGGTCACACATGGGGGACAATCGGTCAACAGTTGGGCGGTTACGTACCCTTCGAAGAAAATAAAAAATACATACCAACGGTGATTTTCGTCAAACAGGGAACGGGGACCAAAATGGTTAACGACGACATCACTCTAAGCAACAGGGAGTGTTTGGGAAGAACCTACCTTTAATAGGCGCTCGAAAAAACCCTCTAACGACCACCAAAAAAGGGAGGGTTAAAAGAGGAGTGTTTTTACAGATTACTGATAACAAGGGTCGGGAACACTCATGGGAAGGGGGGAAGGGCTGGGGGAAGGGAAAACCATTTTGTTTCGCCAAAAGGAATATTTTTGACGACAACCGAAAAATTGGTGTGAGGTAATTTAGTCCTCATTGTACCGCATCAACTTTGAGAATGGACCCTGATGAACTCATCCAGAAGCAATGGGGGGGGGAAAAAAGCTGGAAAAGGTTCGGGGCGAGTTTTGGTTGTATGGAGCGGTAGGGGAATGTCCTAATTGAGACATTTTGGAGGGGGATGCACCGGGAGGGACTCACTTGCGAAGGAACTTATTTTTGTTGCGAAAAAACGCTGCGAGGGTGGGAAGAGGAGAAGCTTCATTGTGTCAGGTGCGAAACATTGGCGTACGTCCTGCTAGAAAAAGAGAAAATTTCCTCCAGGAACAAAAAAGGTTCTTATTCCAGGGGTAGTGGTCGTGACGATAACATAGAACTATTCTATGGAAAATTCAGTTTTGCTTTTATGACATCTCGGACGAGATCAGGTTCCCAATACTGGCGGAAGGGTCAATACCGACGGCTGGTCTAGGTCGGGGAAGGGGAATATCACGTCAAATTACTCATTCAAAACACTAAAAAGGGGAAAATGGTTCCCGAAAAAGAAACTATGTTTCGCGAGAAAAAATTTTTATAAGGTGACATGGCATTTTAAGGGGGGCCAAAAAGGTCGTAGAAGGGGTTCAAGGGAACGATGGTAAAAAAGGCTGCATTTGGGTGAAGACGCTGATTTGCGCAAAGGGGAGTTACAATAACTCAAGACTTTGAAGCAAATCTGAGAGGACCTCAAAAAAAAAAAAAGGGGGGGGGGGGGGTGGGGTACGGAAGCAATACCCGCGGAAGAGTGAAAAATACGAGTCCTTTAAACAAATGGGAAACATGGAGTGCTTAATGAAGTGGGGGGTGTTCATAAAGACACGAGGGAGGCGCTTATCCACTAAGAAAAAACCACCTATCCCATAATTGTGGCAGATGACTGAGAGAATGATAAAAAAAAAAAAAAACAAAACTGTAGCCCGCCCATCGGGGGAAGGGAAAGGGTTCTTCGGGAAATCCAGACTCAAAAAGGGATGGCCAAAGTTTGATGTGAGACAATTGTCGACTAAGTGCGGGAGTTGGTTGGAAAAATACTTTTAAATCGGGGGTTGCTGGGGGAAAGGACTCTCACGTATGGCTTTGTATGAAGAGGCACATCGCTTTGTGGCAAGGAACCATATCCCGTTTTCTTCATACTCGAAAGAAAAATCAGAAACAAATGGGTTAAGGATGCCGGAATTATGGGGTCCAATCTTCCCATCTGAAAGACGTCGGGGGGATGGACCTATTTCTCGGTGGCATTACAGACACACACCAATTTTTGTAGAAGAAAACCGCAGAGTGCCTCTTTGGGAAGTCGGATGGACGTCGCTCGTAGTGTTGGAGGTGAGCAATTGTTCCTTAGCAAAGAAAAACATTTTGATGGAAAGGGTGCAAGACTACTACTAGGGCACCCCCTAAAAAAAGGCGTTATTTTAGCCAACACGCTGGGGGTTGAGGGAAAGTATTCAGAGAAAGAGTCTACGAGGATACCGTTCGGAAAACATCATCAATGTTGCCGAACGATTGGCGAAAGAAATGAATATTAAACACAAAAGATCCATTCATACCTGGTAAGAGTACACCCATCAACGTGTCAAACAATAAAGTTAAAACATTAGCATCCGCGTCAATAAGGGGGGGGATTATTGCAAGAAACAAAAATTTTAGGGTCGTGAAGACGGCCATCAATGAAAGGAGATTTGTGACAAGGGAGCTCTCATTTCCAAATGAGCAGTAGGAGTGGGTTATGGGATAGGATGACACAAGAGGGGGGGAATCGCGATGGTAAAGGAATTTAAAGTGCGGTGTCGGACAGCCAAACGGAATGGGGGGGAAGAATACTAGCCTATCTAACAAAGAAAAGATTACAAACCAATTGGCCAGGGGTGTGGAAAAGCTACTGGGTATGGGGGAACAAAGGTGGAAAAAACAAAACATCAACTACTGGTGGCCGGGGCATGTGGGAAAGGTTTTTATATGTCAGAAAAGAAAGGCTTTCACTGAAGCCTCTCCAATCAGAAAAAGAAGGGCCATTGCTGCTGGGTATGGTTGGTTCTATGTAGGACGTGCGGAATGGTCGGATGCAAGGGGGGTGACTTAAATCTAGGGGCGGACAATGCTCGTAGACACCAAATTTAGCCACTGCCCTACGCCGCAAAGACTAGGTATTTTAGGCAAATGTCGCCGGGATACCCCGTTTCGGTGAAGAAGGGAGAGGTGGAATCCCATGGGAGTGATGATTTAACTGAAAAAAAAGAAAGACGACAAAGAGGGAAAACGGGCTAGAGATTTCGTCGAGTGGCTAGAACTTCCAACTCTCCAATGAAAAGGGAACGATCAAGCGTGATAAATTCAACCTACAATAATGGGGGGGGAAAGTCATCATGTTCTCTCCGATATAAGACAGGGAATAAAAACCAACGGAGAGGAGAACGAGATACGTGGGAGTGAGATCGTATAAGAAATTCTGTACTTGGGAAAACACTGGGCGGGTTTTGACAGTTCTCGAGTGGGGAATAGAACAGGCCGAGATTGGCGATGGGGACCTTCTATCCAAAGGAATCAAGCGAGAAGTTTCCCTCTCGTCGTCTTAATTATGATAGAGCTTTGGAAGTGGAAATCCACCAACGTCCCCACCTCGCCGTCACAGCAGAACAGGTTCTTCCGGCGACAATCGCAGTCAAACTTTCATGCGGAGTTCATTTTTCTGGAAAAGAATTGGGAGAGACAGCAGGTCCCGAACGTTGGTCCCAGGATCAAACCACCGGGAAATGGGAAATTCCCGACAAATACTCGCCTAGCAGACCAGGTAACCTTTCCGTGGGGTGAAAGAGATTTGGGCGCTTCTGTCAAAGGGAAAGAGGGGAAGGTGGCCGTCTCAACCCTTTCCAAAATGAAAACCCCCGTGAAAGGTAAAAAAAACGGGGAGGCTTTTTGGAGGAAAGGGGCCCAGAAAAAGCACATCACCGTAAGGGGGGGAGAAAAAAAGGCCCATTGGGTTGTCATCTGGGCAAGGGGGGGAGGAAAATAGGCAAGCGCTTAAAACCTTAAGGGGGGAAGGGAGCCCACTGCAATACTGTAAATGCAAAACCGACAAGGAAGAGCGCTTGTCCAACATGGCGGGATGCAGCCATAAACAAAGCAAGGTTGTGGGGTCCTAAAGTCGAGAAGAAAAGATGGCACAAATTCCCGGGGCTCAGGAGTGGGCGGGATAACTGCCAACGGAAGGGGGGGGGGGAGTTTGTACACAACTAATCGTCCCACGTCAATGCATCGACTGTAAAGGGGTATGTTTGTGGGGGAAAACGGGGCAGGTGGGAAGGCGCCCATTTCACGCGGGGGCAGTTGGGTGGTGGGAGAGGCCAGGGAACTCCGCACTGATTAATGGATGCTCAGGACGGGGATTGAAATCGGTAGAGCGTTCAAAAGAGGCGGAAATAAGTGCCGCACAAAGAGAGGGGGGTAAGAAACTCCGGCAGTGTATGGGGGGGATGGCGGTTGATCAGAAAGGGGTGGAGGCACAAACCACCGCTTTTTAGGGAAGAAAGGGGGAGCCAAAAACAACTGTTAATAGACAGAATAGAACCCTGGACCCAAAGCTGGCTCGCGGGGGTACGACCAAAAATGGGGATGGTGGATTACCATTGAAAGAATACGAAATGGGGGATCCCCCGCTAGAATCAGCTGTTTGGACTCAACATAACTCTGAGAAAAGATTCAAAACATTTTGGGGCGGGGGATGGGTGTTACTATCCCGGATGGTGAATGAAAAGCCAAACTTATGGGACAAACCGGCAAAAGATGCGCCTCGTCCAAAAAAAGAAGAAATTGCTCTGAAAAAAAAAAAAACCCCTATGGACAAAAAGGTCTGAACCAAAACTAACCAGGAAAGAGTATAAATTCGGAAACTCACGAGAGGAGGTGGTTGAGAAGCTACGCCCAATGTAAAAAGGAATCAGATTTGGGAGGAATACACTTCTGGAAACGTCAAAGGTTTGCTCTTATAAGCTGGGGAGTTCCTGGGAAAGGGAGGGGGATATTTAATAGGTCTCAGATGTAGTAGTGGGGCTGATAACAAACTGTCAATGACTCCAAATGAAACATTAAAAAAAATAATGGTTGGGGACCTTCCGCGGAGGGGGAAATCAGCGGGTATTGAGAAGAACAAAGTGGAGGTAAGCACAGAGAGGGGGTTACGAAATAAAGAGAAGGAGAGATATGGAATAGGGGACGATAAAACGAAAAAGGCGGCGCGACAAAAGGAAGATGGGGACCATCCAGAGTGATGTCCGGCGGGACTCAGGGGGCTGGCAAAGAAAAAAGGAATCTGACGAAAAGCGTAGGGGGGCCCAGCTTTCACGGGGGGGAACTTGCGCGTGCAGGGAGTTCCAGGTCTCCACGAGGTCTGGGGACGAGGAAGACGGATAACTACATAGCAAGAATCGGTAAAGGGGAAAAAAGCCACAGAACAAACTGATTGGTACAACTGGAGGGGGGGGAGGGGTCAATGGGTTCCTTTCGGATTAAGACCGGAAAACGTACGGGGGGAAACTCGCCTAATGCGAGGAAAACGAACAGAAGATTGAACGAAGAAAAAATGCCATGCTCAATCGAGAGGAAAAGTGGGAGGCTTACGGAGGGAGTGTCGCCGTGATGGGGGGACCGCAAAAAGGGAAGCAGTAGGAGCAAACCGGAGCTCGGGGGTACCAACAAAACTTAAGGAATCATCTGAACGCGACAGAAAGGAGAAAAGAAAATATTAAAAGGGACCAAGAAAAATTCCTCTCAAACGGAAGGGAACAAGCACCCCACAGGTTTCCGCTTAAAGCTTAGGAGGGGCATCAAAGGGGGTTCCCACCATCAGAAGGTGGCGTATCGGGCGCGTAGAGAAAACGGACACAAGAAAAAAATGGGCGGGGTCTGAAACCGATTAGCAGCGTTTTGACAGGGGTGTCACCGGGAAAGACCAAATGGGATCTGGGACAGGGAGTGTTTGAGATCCGACTTGATGTTCAGAAACGAGTCGCACCACTCGATCAAAAAAAGAATTATGGAGGGAAAAGTTATTTTGTTTCCGCGCTCGGGAAAGGGATCCCAGTTCTGTGAGAACCCAACCAGGTTCAAGAGAGAGGTGAAATACTTTGCAGCACAAACCATGGGGGGGGGAAAAAGGAGGGGGGGGGTAAAAACCCAGAAAAAACTTTTGTATGGAGGGGGAATTTCTTCCTAAAGTAAACGGGACCGCAAGGGGGAAGATGGGGGGGCCACTGGAGGACAGAACCTACGTCATGGAACGGAAAAAAGTGGGCTTGGCTGAGGTTGCAGACTTGTCTAGGTGAACATATTGACAGGGTTGGGGGATAGCAACATTGAGGTCAGAAAAAAAAGGAATTTGGTTGGAGGAAAGCTGTCTTGTGACAAAGATCTTAACTTTTGCGGATTTCTCACCATGCAGGACGAACAAAGGAGAGACAGCAAATTAAACATGGGAAAGGCAATTTGGCGGAGGGGTCCATGATTGGGGACGGTTAGGGGACCGAGAGGAAAGAAAAAGGCGAGTTCTCTGAAGGGTTGTACGGTGTCTTAACAAGATAAAGAAAGAGAAAAAACTCAATTTGACCCAAGAAGGGAGTGGATGTCCACACAACGGGGGCGGGTAGGGGCCGGAAGGATACGTCGGGGTGAGGGGAAAGACAGAAAATCAAGAAACCCTCTTGTCACAATGTTCCCGAACCCGAGGGAGAAACAGCAGGTCGAAGATGGAAAATGTTCTGCAAGGGACGGAGAAAAGTGTCGGTCGTCCTAGAGAAGGGGAACAGTCGCCTTTTGTAAGGGGCACCGTAGGGGAGAAAGGATACTGCGGATTCATATAAAAATCCGGGGGAGGTTTTCAGGAAATCTCTTCTGACCGAAAAGGGGGGGGGGGGACGGCGGAGGCAAGACCAGACTTGAAAGAAAACGGAAAGGGGAACAAAAATTAAAGGGTGAAAGGGAGGGCGGAATTAATGGGTGGAGACAAAAAAGGATAGACTGACTGGAGACCTACGTTAAAAAAAACAAAAAACAATTCCATCATTTTGGGGGGTGGCATTAAAGAATAGAAGAAAACCTGGACGCATGACAGACTGGAAGCAAAAAAGAGAGGGGGACTTTTGGTGGAGTCTTTAAATCCCGAAGAAGTGGCTTGCCTTGAGTTGGTAACGAATGGAGAATGGCTGGCCATGGGGGCAAGCGGAAGGTCAATCTTGTTTCAGGGGGGAAAATGTAATATCACTGTCTGTGCAGGGGGAAAGGGCTCATCCGGGGGGGGGGAGTTTACCCATCTCCCGGTAGTGGGCATGGACACAGCGTTGATTCAAGACCAACCACAAGGTGGAAGAACTGCAGATGCTAAGGGAATCAAATATTCAATTCATTCGAGGAAAAGGGGGGGGGAAGACAAACCTTTCTCTTGGTGGGCAGGGGAATCACAAAAGCCCACTGGGTCAGCAAAAGGAGGAGAGAAAATTGTGTTTCCGTCGGGATTCGAATTGAAGAGGGGGCAAAGGGTGGCAGAAAAAGGTGGAAAGGAGCCAACGAAATGGGAATGGAAACACTGTGCCTCCGGGAAAAAAAGCTTCCGGGGTTTGGACAAAACGAGCTTGGGGGCTTAACGTAATTCCGCGGGGGAACGCTAGAAGAGTTAAATCCAGGGGGAGGGAAATCGGCATCACAGGTTTACTACGAGGGCGGGGGGAGGGGAGATGAACAGCACCACGGAATAAAAAGGTGCTACGGAAACAAACAAGGGGCACAAAGAAAATTGACATTCCAGAAGATGTGAAGGTCAAAAAGAATTTTCCGTTGGGCTTGGAAGAAAAATGAAAAGGTAAAAAAAGAACCAGGTGAATTGGTCAAAAATCCTGCCATTGACCGGCGCTGCAAAAAATCTTAGGGGGGGGGATTGAAGTTTAACGAAAAAAAGGGGGCCGTAGCGATGACTATAGGACTTTCAGAAAAACAGGGAAAGAGGCGTGGGGTTTATAAAGAAGGGGGAAAGCGCTCTGCAGGGAAAAAGTAAACGGGAAAAAAAAAATGGGGACCCGGTGTTCTAACAAAAATCCTGACAGGTGGGAAATCGGAAAAGTCTCGGGGACAAAGAGAGTCCGGTGGACAGGTTGGAAGGTTGGGGGTGAGCGCAATTAGACATGGGAAAAATGAGCCATCTAGGAAAAACTGAAAGGGACAGGATGGAGATTGATTAGGGGGGGGGGCTTATGAACTGACTTTAATGTGAAGTAGGCAAAAAGAATCAGGATCTCGTTGGGCCAATAAAAAGAGGAACGATGAAAAAAACTGCAAGAAGCGCAAAGACGGTCATTTGAGAGGCTTAGCCTGGGAAAAATTGATGTAAAGCGCGGGGTGGTAAGACCTTTTATTTAATGGAAAGGACCATATCTAAGGAAAGACGAGAGGAACCTCTTCTCGAGGAGAAGAGGATTCGGAAAAAGAAAGGGCTCAAAATGGTTTTGTGTTTGCCTGGGACGACATTACAGCGAGAAAAAGGAAAAAAAGGGGAATCATTGGAAGTTTTGAAAAAGAAAAATTGTTTCGAGAGCAGA
>Ga0179591_1327090_pt1 | contig 10394 bp, 13 predicted proteins | sample CZOMad2_1_08_16f_FD_182891 | JGI IMG/M metagenome (GOLD analysis project Ga0179591, IMG submission 182891) | Vadose zone soil fungal communities from Angelo Coast Range Reserve, California, USA - CZOMad2_1_08_16fungal (PacBio error correction) | ecosystem: Environmental > Terrestrial > Soil >...
TGAAAAGTCACGGTCTACGATTAGATCAAGGAAGGGTGAACACTTCGGATTGGTCCTCCAGAAATGAGAAGAGGGGAACCGAAGTTGTCGTTTCACATAAAATCAACTCGACAGAAACTACGGGGAAAAAAAAGCATGACTGCGGCCGGGAGGGCTGCCATCAAAAGGAGTCCAGAAAAAAATATAGGCGGCCAACAAAAATCACAACTGTGTGGGGCAGGGAACTCGACGATTGTAGAGGGACTTTTGGGAAAAGGGAAAGAGGGTACTGTCAAAGAAAACAGCGGAAAGGTTTCAGGTAAGCGGACATAGTAGGAGCCGCAAGCACATGACGTCCCAGCGGGTTGGGAAAAAATCCGGCAAACAGAGAGGGGGGGGCCTGCCTTCCAAAAGACTTGGCCTTGAAAGTGCATCCGAAACGGGTTTTCGAAATACGGAAAGAATCGAAAAGGAGGGGGGGGTGACTAAGGAACTTTATGAGGGTACCCCAGTGCAACAGCGGGTCTTAGCTGGATACTCCTCATAGTGTGAAAAAAGAATGAGAATTCATAGCCGGAATAGCCAAGGGGGAGGAAAGACAAGGGAAACGGTTCCTCCACCATGAGGTGTGGGGCCGGAGCGCGTAACTTCAATACCTGCATATTTTTGGACACTCCTCGAGGGGGGGGGGAGGGCGCCTGTCTGAAAAGCAAACCGGCGGGGGGGTTCACAACTGGGAAGACGAAACTTAAACTGAAAAGAGAAAAAAGGGAAGGGGGTGGGCGTGAAAGGGAAGCAAGGGCCCCTCCCATTCTTTGAGGCGGGGGGGTCCGCTGGAGGGTTGAACTAATTTTTCGGAGATTGCGAAAAAAGGTCAATCAGAAGAGGAGACGCCGTTGAAAAAAGGACAGGCAAATTTTGGAGGAACGGCGCAAACATAAGGAGGCAAAAAGGGTGTTTTTTTATTTGTGAAAGCCTTGAAGGTGCGAAATGGGAGGAAGGGGGGGAACCCTGCCGGCGCGAGTAAGACCAAAGAGACGCAGAGGAGAACGCAAAGGTAAAAGGTGAAAAAGGGACTCGAAATTTGAGGGATCAAGTGCGGGAATTCTGGTCATACGCGCACCCGCTGATTTTCACCTTTTCAAGATGGGGGAGAGGGAAGAAAGGGTGAGGGTTTGGGGACACTCTTCATTAGGGCGGACGGACCAGCCACGGACCATTCTTTGTTAAGAAGGAGGGAGAGGCGTAACAGGGATACGGCGGCGACCCAAACCCTTGGGGTGACGATGAGGACTTGGGGGCCGCCTCAAGGGGCAAGAGGAGACCGGCGAGGATTTTTTGAACCGTCAAGCGGATGAGATGAACACAGCATGCATGTCGTGGGGGTGAGGGAAAGAAGGAAGGCAAAAAACAAGGTAATCAGGGCCACTCAGGGAGAAGAGGTATCTCGTTGGGGGGGGGCCGGGAGGCTTAGATCGGGGAGGACAAAAAAAAAACAGCAGGTTTGGAGAAGGTGGGGAAATGCAAATCCTCATGCACCGCCGCTTGCGCTACTTGGGAGGCACGCGGCGCGGTCTGGGGGACAAAGGGGGGCCGCCCCAGGGTGGGAAAAAAGATCGACCGGTGTGGAGGGTTCCTCCTCTACTGCTGGGCCAGGAGAGGGTTATCCTTCAAAAACCCGAAAGGGGGGGGGGGGGGGGGGGGGGGGGGAAAAGAACATTAAGGGGAGGGGGTCAAAGAGACATGGCGGTCCGTCAAATCGCGGTATGTTCGCCGCCCTCCCTCGGAGAAATCCCGGGACAGGGTAAAAACCCAAAAGAATTGAGAAAAGCCTGCCGACATGGGGCAATTAACAAAAGGGGGGAGGGCACCAGGGTTGAATTAGGAAGAAGGGAGGGGGGGGTCGACTCGGCTGTCCGACATCCGAGAACGGGGGCACACATTTCTCCCGTCGAGGTCCCGGCCATTCAGTGGAGGATTTCGTTCTAAATCCTGAAAAAAAAGGGAGAAAGGGGGGGGGAAGTTCCACACAAAAACGCCCGGGGATCAAATTGGGAAAAGTCATCTAGGCGGACCGTAATGTTCGATTAAAGAAAGGGGAAAAAGAGGAGGTGAAGGGGATCCATTGACGAGGGGCAAGGCAATTCAGGACAGCAAGGGTGTCTTTGGTTGTTTAACGCAAAAACGGGGGAAGGGAGGTGGAAACGACCTCCTTTGATGGAGTGGGAAACCCGACGAACGGGGGCAGTGGGGCTGCGGCTCGCCACCGGGAGGGACACTCCCTCGATGAAAGGGAAAAGAAGAAAATCTCAACAGGCAAAAACCTTTGACAAGCTGAAAGGGGGGGGACAATTGGGCAGTACGATGTTAGTTAGCAAAAGGGGGGGGTGGTGGGGGGGAAGGGGGGGGTGCGGGGAAGTCACAAAAAAAAACGAGGAGTGGACCAAACCATGCAGTGGCGGGTCCTCCTCCCTCGGCTTTTGGGGTGTTCCTCAAAAAAAAAACTCGGTGGTGAGAAAAGGGGGGCAGAGGGGGGGGGGGTGACCAGTGGCCCTCCAGGCGAAGGGGGGGGACGGAGGAAAAATACGGAGGGGGAAGGACGGTGGGTAGTGAAAGGGCCGGAAAGGCAACGGCCGAGTTCCTGAACCCAAGGGGAATTAGGGCGGGATGAAAATCAATGGTAAAAAGAGGGACGCCCGAGTTCGGGGAGAAACTGGGGGAAGCGGGAAAGTCGAAGAAAATACATTATCCTCCCCGGAGGTTTTTCAGATGGAGAAAGAAAAGGGGGGTATACTCTGGGGGGACGTTGAAAAAAAACTGCGCACTTCCCATCAGATGGGGTAGACAATTACTCATCTAAGGGGGGGAAAGTCCTTATTGGGGGGAAAGGGGGCGTGCGCGGTAACCAAAGACTCGAGGGGCCCATTAAACAGAAAAAGGAAAAAAAATTTACGAGACCTGTATATTCGACAAGAGAGGGGGGGGTACAAACCCATAAAAACAGGGGGCCAAGAGGCGGATATATTAGCCGGGCTACAACCAAACTGAGGGAGACGGCTGAAAACGATCCTGAGGAGGGACATTGTTCCTTGTTGGGGAGTTTAGAAGAAATATCGGAATGGTTGAAAAAAAAAACAAAAATTGCCGCAGTCGTCGACCTAGGAAGGGACAAAGAAAGCGGAGAGTTGCTGGCGTTTGTTTATGTTGGATGGATGTTATACCGACAGAAAAAGATCTTAAAAAAAAAAAAAAAAAGTCCTGAAGAACCAAAACTCGTCCAAGCGATGCCGCTGAAGGCCACTTTCAAACAACTGAACAGGTCTGGGGGCGACTCGGGGTTCAAGTTGACCAAAAAAAAGACTAAATCCTATGCAGGCTCGTGAAAAGGGACAGTAAGGCACCAAGGGAGACAACCCCGCCTTGGGTGCAAGCGGGGAAGACATCTCTTCCATTAAATACTGGCAAGAACGAAAGGGGAGTCCAAAGTCCGAGGAAGGGCCAAAATGCAAGTGGTTGATTTTCACCCAAAGTGGAGGGACACAGGATTCAGCCGGAAAAAAAAGGGAACCCCGAGGACCGGCGGAATGAAAGACCCAGGAAGGACCCCCGGAAAAGATATATTCGGCCCAAAAACGGGCTTTCGGCATCCACTCTCGCAACGTTTGGAATAGACGTATACACCCATGGACCGCCAAAAAAAAGGGGTCCGGGCTTTGTGTCCCCAAAGAAAAGAAGGGCCTCGGGGGGTCAAAGGAGAAGGATTTGAAAAACGTCGACCTCAGAACGGTCATAATGGAAGGAAGACCAGAAATTAAAAGAGAGAACCCGCGTCAGCCTCCATTCACTCTTCTCCAGCGAAAAAACCCTCACCAGAGGGGTAAAATAAAAAATCGCGCCTTAGGGGAAAAGGATTGCGAAACAAACCCGGGCCCCGGGTTAAGGGGGTTGGGGGTAAAGAATAATTAAAAAAATCGCGCCTCAAGAACAACAACAAAAGTAACTTGGAGGGGGGAGGAAGCTAGTCTCTATCACGGAAAGTCGGAAACGGGCGGCGAAAGGAAAGCAAGAAAAAGAAAAGAAGCTGGGGGGGGGTTTCTGAGGTCCTGCGTGAAGAGCACCGGTCTCGGTATTTGGAGCAGGCGGGAGATTGAGTAGGGCGGGGGGAGGTACCCTGTCTTCTTCGTCAAAAAGTACAAATCTAAGGGATTGGGGAAGCTATTCATTGCCGTGGTCAGTCTGGAAAAGAAACCTGAATGCGCGGGGGATCGGCCTTTGACTTCAAGAAGATAAAACAACTAAAGGGTTTGGGGGGTAGTCCTAGGGGGAGAGCGGCCGGGGGGAGGCAGGGTCGTCCTTCGAGGTTGGTCACTGCAATTCGTTCAGGAGGAAAGCGGCCAGCGGAAATCAACCACAACTGGCGTGGGTGCCATGTAAGGGGAGGGGCACTCGAGCTTAAACGAGGTCCTACGCCAAGGACTCCGCGCCAAGCGCTCTAGGAAAAGGGGGGGTGCCTTTGTCGCGGCCAAGAGAGTCAGGAAGCGCTGGGTATGACTTGTCATTTGTCCAAAAGATAAAGGGAAAAAAAAACGTGGGGAAGAAGGAAGGTGTCCGCGTTGAAATTGGGGGGAGGGTGGTTCACGTGTGGGGACCGGAGGAGACGGGAGGGAAGGAGAGCGCGCGTTGGGCTTCCTGGGGGGGGTATGTGGGCAGGATGGAGGTGTGGGGGAGGGTAGGGGGGGTGTGGTGAGGGTGGGATGGGGGGGGGGTGAAGGATAGGGCTAGGGAAGAGCTGAAGAGGTGGTTGGTATAGTAGCGGGGGCTGAGTGAAATGGGGGGGTTAAGGCGCGGGATAGCTGGGGGTTTTGGGCGCTGGGGGGAGGTCTATCCTTGGAAAGATGGTGGGGGGGGACGCGTGGTCGGTGGGTTGGGGGGGGGTGTGTGGGAGTGGGGTAGGGGGAGTTGGAGGGGGGGGTATACCTACGGTGTGTGCGCCGGTCTTGGGGGTTTCGGGTAAGAAGGACAATCGGAGCCGTGACCCCAAACGGGAGGCATAGCTGTGAGTGGGGGAGGAGGTGAGAGGGTGGGAGGTTCCCTCGGGCGCGGACAAAGGAGATTGGGGGGGAGAGGAGAGGGGGGGTGAACGGGAGGGCGGCGCTTGGAAGAATGGGGGGGTGTTGATGTGGTGATCGACGGTTGGAGGGGGGGGTAAGGGGAGAGTGGGACAGTGGAGAAGAAGATAGGGGTCTGTGTTGGTAGTCTAGGCCGTGAGGAGACGGGTGTGGGGGAGGATGGGGTTGGAAAGTAGGGAAGGAGGGGTGTGAGGGGCGTGGGGCGGGAGTGGGCGAGAGAGAGGCGGGAGGGCGTGGGCGGGGAGGGAGGTGGGTACGGGATGTGTATGAGAGAAGGGGGTGTGGGGAGGGGGGTGGGTTGTGGATTTGAAGGGGTGGTAGGATGTAGGCAAGTAGTGGGGGTTGGTGTGGTTGGCGGGTAAGGGTGTGGGGGGGGGGGTGCGTAGGGGGACGGTAGGTGGGGGGGTTAGGGTGGAGGAGCAAGTAAACAGGCGGGGGGTGTGGTGGGGAGAAGAGCGGTAGCGGGACGCGGAAGGGTCCTTCGTCACGGGAAGAAACCAGAGTCATCGCTGGGTGGGAAGGACTGAGGTCGACCGCCGTCGGCAAGCCACCGTCCGAACACTTCAGAGTAAAAAAGGCAAAAGGAGATCAAAAAGGTCAGAAAAAAAACGTCAGTAAAGAAGCGCGCATCTTTCTTGGGTCATTGATATGGCCGTCACTATCAACTCAAGTGAGCAAATCTGGGGAAAGGGAACAGGCGCAAAAAGCGTCGGGCCCATGTGATCTCCTACCATCAGGCGCATGGGACCCTTTGGTGCCTAAGAAAAAGAAGAAAAGAGAGTAAAACACAGGGGGGACTGACGGGCTAAACAAAAGACTGCTTAAGTAAGTGGCGCCGGTTTCAAACCTGAAAAAGGAAACTTGTCGCGTGGAAAAGAAAGAAAGAACGTTTACCGCGGGACAATGGGCTATTTTGGACTTACAAAAAAGAAGAAGGGGTGGGCTACGAAAAAATGGAAAAGGAAAGAAAAAGTTGGAGTCGTAAAAACAAAAGGCGAAATGGAGTGGGACGCAACGCCAATGTACCTACCCCTCCGACCAGATCACGGAGGCGGACTTCCGAAAGGGGGAGGGGAAGGGGGAAAAGACGGTTATGTCCCACACAAAGATGACCAAGCATACCGATTTGGGGAATCAAAAAAAGACACCACCGGAATCAGGGAGGGAAAAAAAAAATTACGTGACAGACCAGGGAACTAAAAACGCTGGAGCGGCGTGATATGAAAAATCCCTAGAAACGGAGGACCTTGGTAAATTTGCAAAGGGAAGGGACCCCTCAAAAGCAACAAAGGCTGGAAAAAGGGGAAAAAGAAACAAGAATTACCTAGGACACCTTCAGGAGGGGGGGGGGTGGGGTTTTTCGCGAGATGCAGGGATTGCACAAAAAAAAGAACTTTTTTCTCGTTAAAAAAAAGGGGCAGCCAATGGTGCCCTGAAGCCAGGGGCCAAATTAAACTCAGTAAAAGGGCGGCAAACTCTTCTTTGGGAAACCTCGGAAGGAAGGGGGGGGTGCCGGAAGGGCAAGAGCTGCGTACGAAGAAACGGGGGGGGGGAAAAAACGTTTTTTTCCAAAAACAACATTGAAAAACAGGAAAGGACCAAAGAGAAAAAACAGAAGGCCGCTGGAAAGAAAACAAAAAAAAAATCCCTTGGGAAAATTCGGGAGACACACAGGTCCGGGGGAAAAAAAAAAAAGAAACGTTCGACTCTAAGGGCAAAAAAAAACAAAACTCGAACAAAGAGTGCTGTCTTTTCGATGGGCTCAGACCATTATTACGGGCAGTAGGGGGAAGAAAATCAAAATAAAAAAGAGAGGTCAAGAAAAATTTCGGACGGTTGAAAATGCTGGGGGGAAGAGATAGACGGGGGGAAAAACGGCCAGAATGAAGTGAACTCCACCATCGTATACGGGAAAGGAACGAGAGGGTGCTCGGCGCGGATCGACCGGTTTTCGTGGAAAAAAAGAATTGAGTGGTATAAAGGTCCGAGGCTTAGAAACCCTGGGGGGAAGGGGGGTGCTGGCGACAGCCCACCGTCCTACAAACGAACACAATCGTGTTTACAAAAAAGGGTTCCAACTCAAGTGTAGGGTGTCCGGCAGAGGCGGAAGGGGATGAGATCGAGAAAAATCAAGTTCGTAGGTTGCCAAAGGTCCTCCCCCAGGGGGATACAAAGGCAAAAGGCTGGGAGGGGATCCGTTGAAACAAAGAATCAGGGACCCCCCCTCGCGAGCAAGATCTTAACGGTCAAACAAGGGTCTGTGCCAGGGGAAAAGAAAACACCGCCAAGAGGCCCTCGAAAACTGCTTTGGCGGTGAACCAGAGAACTGCGTCAAAGAAAAAGTCATTACAAGGAAACTACTGAAGATGGGACGGGCGGTTGGCTCTGAAAGGGGGGGCATGGAAAAGTCCCATAACCCGTTTTCATCTTCAACGGGGGGGTTTTAAAGCATCAACTGACGGAGCGAAAGTTGACGCTCTGGGGCCATAGCTTAACAAAGGGGCAGAGAGAGTGAAAAAAACCACGTCTCTTAACCTTTCGCTCGTTATCTGAGGCGAAAGCATCCTAGGCCAGGACCCCTGGGTCCACGAGGGCCAAGGAGTGCCGAAAAAAAAAGAACCCGGGAAACTTTGTGAGGAATACTGATTCACAAGAGTTTTGACAAAAGGCGCTTACTCCAAGAAAAAAGAAAGAATTAGTGCTGACGCGGAAGCCTGCTGGCCTACTGGTTGAAATCCCGGGTAGGGCGAAAAGGGGAACCTGGATACCAAGGGCGGCTTAGAAAAGTGGGGGGACGGATTAGGGGCATCCTTCACTGTGAGAAAAGGAAAATGCAAGGCGGGGAAAAGTAGGGGAAAAACTTAACTTAAAAAAAAAGTGAGGAGTCAGGGGGGTCGCATAAAAGGCGGAGGGCACCCCCGAAAAAAAGCGGGGGGTTGCATACGGGGCCTGCATAAATCCGAAAATTCTCGTCAATGAAGAACATCAGGACGCCAAATCTGGTGGTGCAGGTCGAACCCCACTTTATAAGAGAGGGGAGGAAGGGTACAGAGATTGGCAGGTGTCGGGAAGGCGACAGCAACAAGAAAGATCAGTGTGGTTAACTAAAAAAACTGGGGAGGAAGGAGAAGGTGGGAGAAACAAAACCGAAGCTGGGGGGAGGTGGTCTTCAGTGGAGTGCCTGAAAAGAAAGGGGGTTCGCCACTCAATCTGAAAGGGGATCACCGACTTAATGTCGAGGATATGGCTCCCTCTTCAGGGAAAACCTAAGCCGGTCCCCATGAAAAAAAAAGAACTTCTGGGGGAGAGGGAAAAAAAGGGTCTGAGCATGAATAGAGTTTTCTTCTCAGGAAAGAAAACAGAAAACCCTGCTAAGAGAGAAGGAGGAAGAACGACTTTTGGCGGATAAAAGAGAGGGGATAAAGAGCGAATCGCGTACGCCGAATTCCGGTTATTTAAAAAATTCAATTCCCCGGAGGCCCCAAAATCACACTATACTACTCAAAAAATAGGAGGACAAAAGTTCAAAAACACATCAGTGGGGGGGGGGGGGGGGGCTTGGGCCGCCCTAGACGCTTTTTAGGATATCTCCGCCGGAAGAATCGGCCGAACGGTCCATTAAATGCGGGTCGGGGAGGGGGGGGACCCAGCAGTAAAAAGACGGGCAAGTCAGATTATGGGGGGGAAAAAACATTGGGTTAATGCAACCCTTACTTTGGGAGATTGATCCTGGAAGACATCTAGGAAGGGGGGAAACAGACTGTACAAGACGTGATATCGTCACCGTCCGCCAGTTTAAAGAAAAAAAGCTCTCGAGAAACCACACAATATTAAAAGATCAAGAGGAGTTAAAAGGGCGAGGGTAAAAGGTCTCAAGGGTTTAACATGGTTAGTTAGTGATGGCCCGCAAAAGGGAAGTTCCTACCGAGGAAAAGAGAAAAAAGTGTTGTTTCAGGCCAAAAAAAAAAAAAAAAATTGGCCCGACGATAAGGTCAACGCACCTTTTTTTAAAGGGAGGAATCGGATGGAACTCCCGGTAAGTAGAAGGGTCAAGGGAGGAAATGGGGGCATGGAACACGAAGATGTCCAAACAAAAAGAATATGCCGGCACACGCCCTCGCCAAAAAGTGTGCTTGGGAAACTTGGGTTGGAATAAGGTAACGCAACGAGGAGGGCCTCGGGGAAGGCCAACGCCGGGAACTGAAATGTTTCATCAAAAAGCTGAAAATTTTTTGACAGAAACGAGAGATCCGCTCGTCATCCTCGCCTTTTGAGTTCACCTCCAAAGTCCCCATCGTTAAAGAAAAATTTAAGTGACGCTGCCAACGAGAAAAAAAAAGAAGTTGCATTGTCATACATAACCCCTACAGGGTTTTCCTACACATCAAGACGCTCGAAAGGGTGAAACGAATTTCCTAGGGGCGGTCCCGTGGGGAAAGAAACTTGAAAAGCACCGTAGTCGGTGCATCCTCGCATCGCGGGAGGAACGCCAAAAGTGAAAAAGCAGGACCCCCCAGGTATACTCCGACGTCGTGGGGACCGATCGGGGGAAAGGGGAGAGCGAGGTTAGGTGGAAAACGAAGGATTTTGCGCAGACAGGGAGAAGAACCTACTGGAGGGGGGTCTTGCCCTCTGGGCCCATCCTAAAAAGGGGGCCGAAGAAAAAAAAACAAGGAACAAAAAACATGATTTCTTCCTATGGAATTGACTCGGGTTATTTGCTGGGAGTAGGGTTTGCATTAAAGGAATGAAAGGAGGACCCGCTATCCTTTGCGGTGACATACTGGAAAAAGGGTGTGTGGCTAGGAGCCCTTTAACCTCGAAGGTTTTGTGGTGGTACTAAAGAAACAGGAAAGAAGGCTACAGTCCTGGAAATTCCCAAGGAAAAGCCAGCGAACGTTCCGACCAATCCCACAAAAAAGACTGAGCGGGAAGCACCAAAAGAAAACCTCAAAAGGACAAGATCGAGTCGTCGCACCTCCTCAGGTCACCCGAGTGCGGCGGACGGGGGGTCTGAAAAAAGCCGAAGGGGAGAAAAAGCTGACAGGTAGGAGGAGGGTAACAGCGGCCATCTGAGGTATTCCGGCGGCCACGCGCTCAAAGTAAGAAAAAGGCAAAACCCTTTGGGGGGAGTAATGAACGTCGTGCCATCTCGGCAAAGAGCACCTTTTAAAAAAAAAGAGTAAATTGGGGGGGTTGGGAAAGGTCTCTGTATGCCCCTTCGATGAACAAAGAAGGGAGGAATGGGGGTTTGGAAGTCCTGCCCATGGGGGAAGGTCTGAGACA
>Ga0179591_1360187_pt1 | contig 10394 bp, 9 predicted proteins | sample CZOMad2_1_08_16f_FD_182891 | JGI IMG/M metagenome (GOLD analysis project Ga0179591, IMG submission 182891) | Vadose zone soil fungal communities from Angelo Coast Range Reserve, California, USA - CZOMad2_1_08_16fungal (PacBio error correction) | ecosystem: Environmental > Terrestrial > Soil >...
CTTAGACAAGAGCAGAAACAAGAAAGAAGGGAGCCCCCTCTCTGCATCGAGAGAGGGAAGGGGGAAAACCACTTTACTTATCTCTCTTGGAGAGCTGCAGGGTTCCTCCGAGAAGTACAACTTAGGCCTAAGAGAAGGGAAGGTACGGGGAGCCGGTCGTCTTTTTCCGGATTGTGGGAAATCTATCCTCTATAATACCTCGGAAACTGGGGCGTCTAAAGGGGGAACTGCATGTACTCTTAAAGGGAGGGGAGGGGGGGGACTTTTCCAGAAGTTCGCAGGAGAAGGAATCGACCTTCCTCTCCTTGATTGCAAAGCTTCTCCCTCCTCTCGAAAAAAGAGGGGGGAAGGGGGGGAGACAGTCGACCCTATCCGGCAACGTCATCGAGAAAAAAAAAGGAACTGATCTCTTCGCACCTTTCCTCTATCGGAGGCCAACGGATATCAGTGAAAGGAAAGCCTACGCTCATAAAAGGGGGGAAGGAAGAGGCCAGATATTCGCGGCAAAGGAGAAAAAAAGTATTGATCTTGGCAAGCGAAAAACTCAGGGTGAGTTCTAAGGAAAAAAGGGGGGGGGAGGGGAAAGGAAATCTCATGACTGAAGAAGAAAAAACCTTCCTTATTTTGGAAGGACATCGGAGGGCGACGCCCTTTTGTAGGGGGTGACGAAGAAAGAAACCCTCTTCCATGGCAGAAGGATCCCCCTGAGCCGCGAGGAGGCGAGAGGTTCCGGGAAAAAAGGTGGTCTGACACGTCTCCTTTATGCGAATTGTAGGGAAGGGGGGGGAGAGGTCATTTTGATCTTTGAAGGGAGAGGGGAACAAACTGGACAAGAGAAAGAAGGAGGTGGAAGGTCTTCTCTCCCACTAATGAAAAAGGGGGGAGGGATCATTATTTTTGCAGTAAGTCAAGAATAAAGGGGGGGAGGAGCAGTTATTTCTCCGCGAAGGGGGATAGAGGGGGAAAGGGGAATCTCTCATCGAAGAAAAGCTTCTCTTTCTGAAGGAAGAAACCCTGATGGGAGAAAAGTGTGGGTTCTATCTTGGGAGGGAGGGGGGAGAGGTAAATCTCTACCGGAAAAGGAGGAAAAGACCAGCAAATATTATGGGGGGGAGAAAGGAAGCAATCCCCGTATTCACGCCCAGGCCCCTGGGGGAAGGGGGAAGATAGGGCCCCTCCGATAGAAAGAAGGGTCTCTACCAGCTTTCCTCTTCCCAAGGTCCTTGAGGAGGAGAAAGGAGAACTGTCTTTCCCTCGCCGGTGGGGAGGGGAGGAAGAAAATCATGACTATGTTCCTTTTCTCGAGCCGAGGGGAGGAAAAAAGCGCTTTTCCTCTCCTCATCGCCCTGCCGATGGGCTAACTTAGTCAAAAAAAAGGAGACCGAAGCTCTTCCCTTATCGGGAGAGGAAGAATCTCTCTTCCTGCTCTCGCGGAGAGGAAAGGCCGCCCTTTATATCCTATCTCTATGGAGAGGATATGATCTTCTAAAGGGAAACAAGACTTTTTCTACCAAGACGGGGAGGAAGGAAGTCGAGGCTGCTTTCAAGAAAGAAAAAAAACCCTTTCCTGTTACGCAGCAGAATCAAATGTGGAGCTTGCCCGCGCCACTTCGCGAAAGGGGAGGAGATAAACTGCCTCGAATGGGGAAAAAGACATCTCTTTCATTTCTCCAGAGGGGAACAAAGGGAGGGAGAAGTCTCATCGCGCCCCTCCTCCACACAATCCCCAGGAGGCTTCCCCCACCCCAGAGGGGGAGGAAAAACTCAGCCTCGGGACTAAACATTGATGGAAAACACGAGGCTGTTGGAAATCGCGAGGACGAGGGAGGAGGACGATGATTATCCTTCTCCCCGAAGGAGGATGAGTCCAGAGACGCGATCCTCTGTAGCCGGTGGGAAGGAACAAAAGAGATGTCGATCAGCAAAAAAGGGGTCTATTCCCACTTTCCACCGGAGCTATCAGGAAAAGGAGGGACACGTTCGCGAAGAGGGGGAAGAGAGGGACACTATCTCCGCGAGGCCTCCTCACTGGACGACCAAAAAGGGGGAGAGGAAGCTTTGTTGAGACCAGGAGAAAAAAGGGTTACCTTTCAGCAAAATCGAGTGGGGATTGAATGCCCTACTCAGGAAAGGGAGGGGATATTTCTCCGGGGGGGGGGGGTCTCTTTTAAAAAACAAATTGAACCTTTGGGGGGAGCAGTTTTGGTTCCCTATGAGCAGAAAGGAAAGGGCTTCTACCGGGCTCTTTTACTTAAACAGGGTCGTCCCGCTGAGGGAAGGGGGGTCAAGACTCTAGTCCCCTTCTTAGGGGAAGAAGGGGGGACTTTCTTCATTAACTATATAAAGGGCTAAACATGGAACTCCCGGCCGCGAAGCAAGGGGGAGAGACCTTGATCTCGGAGAATCGGAGGAAAAAAAGGCTTGCCTCCACCGGAACCGCTCTCAAAAAAAAAGAAAACTGCGGAGGAGGAAAGAAAAAAGAAAAAAGGGAGGGGGGGAGGCACTTTGGCCGGAGGGGCTCGTTTCGTTCTCAAAATGAACAACTCGGGAGAAGGACGGGCCGGTTTTGGGGGGGGGGATCCTTTTGTAGAGAAAAAGGACCTTTTCCTCCTCTTGAAAAGGCTGGGAGGCAGGCTGCGACTCCGCCAGGGAATAGAAAAAGGGGCTTTGAAATCCGCGGGCGTCTTTCTTCACCCGAAGAAAGGAGAGCCCGCGAAGAAGGCATCGGGAACGGTCAATACCACCTGGGATCCGGGAAGAGCGAAGGCGCATCGCCTGAGGAAAAAAAAAAAAAGGGGTAGGGTCAGTCCCCACGCTAGAAGGGACTTTTCCTCGCTCAGAAAAAAGGGCGTCAGAAGAAAAACGCTCTAGCACGTGAGGGGGGAAGGAGAGGGACTACTTTCGTCGGCCCGTACGTTACTTCTTCTTTCTCGTACAAAACCAGACCAGAACCGAAAAGAGAAGAAAGCATCTCCTGGAGGTGGACCCTAGACCACCTGCCCCCGGCCGGTTTCTTTCTCACTCAGAAAAAAAGACTGTCATCGGGGAGAAGGACATCGAGCGCGGGTTTAGCCCTGGAAGAGAAGGATTCTCTCTCCTCGCGCGGAAAAGGAAAAGACATCACTTTTATAATATCTCCTACGGGAAAAAGAAAAAACGCTACCCGGGGAAGGGAGGATGGGCGGTGAGTTTCTTCTATGACAGGAGAAAAAAAAAGGGAGTTTACTTGGCCTAGAGGCTCTCTTCTAGGACATTAAGGAAGAGAAGGGGGTTCTTCGCGAAGGGGGGAGAGAAAAATCACATGAGCTCTCTAAGAATCGAAATCTGCTTCCTCAAAAGGGGGGAGGAGGAGGCACTCTCCTCGACGAGAAACGCGTTCTTGGGGGGAACTGAATGTCCAAGAAAAAGGGAAAGAATCAACGTGCGAGGAGAACCTCGAGCGGGCCTCCTAAAAACTGCACCTGGAGAAGTAGGTTAAAAGCGGACACAACTCTCCCGAGAGGGGGAAGGGGGAAGGAAATGCCCTCCTGGACCATGTCCGCGGGAGGAAGGGGCCATCTGTCAACAAAGAAGGTATGCGAAAAAGATGCAGAAACGAGCCGTCGCTCAGGGAGAGGGAGAAGGGAAGGGATCTTCGCCATCGTGGCATAGAAAAAAACCTTGCTCTTAAAAAAACGAGGGACGGTCCTTCCCGCGGAGAGAAAAAGGGGTTTTGCTCGAGAGCGATAAGCGAAAAGGCAGACCTGGGGATTTGATCATGGGACACAGGAAAAAAAAAAAAGAGAAGTCTTGCCTGTGCGAAGCAGTCGCGGTCGATCTGACAGAGACCAGAAGCATCGAAAAAAGGAGACGCTTTCACTCACCGAAAGCTGGCCGCGCGCGGGGAGGGAGGGTACCAAGGGAGGGCCGCTCCACGCGTCCACGAGAGGGAGATCTTCCTGATAGGGGAAAGAACCCTTCTGGACAAAGAAGTGGGAGCAATCCCTGAAACAAAAAGGGTAAAAAAGTGGAGGCCTTCTCTATCCTCTAGAAAGAGAAGGGTTTCCCTTCTTCTACAGGAGGAATATACTTGCAGAAAAAGGAGGAGCAGCGGATCTTGAGGGGAAAGTGAAATCTTTTTCTCGGTGGCCGGAAGGAAGGGTTCTCTCTTCACCGGAGGTAGATCTAGAGGAAAGAGGCGTGGCTGCTTTTTATTGGGGCTCAAGGGAGGGAGGAAGGGTGAGCCTCTCTGGGGGGCTTTTTCCTACTACCACGGAAAAACAACACGGACTCTACAGGGGGGATGGGTTTTTATCGCAGGAAAACTCGATGCCCCTCAGGCCGGACTATCTTCCTCGCTTCGGGGCGAAACGGGGTCTTAAGTGCGCGGGAAGGGGGGGAAGCGGCGTCTCTACCGCGAATAGAGGGGAAAGGATAGGGATCTTTTGCTCGCCGTCGAGCAGAAAGCCGATCTTCTCCTCTTTCATCAAAAAGTAGGGGAAAGAGGGGGCACTCTCGGTTCCTCCTAATGGGGGGGGGGGGGGGGGAGGGGAAAGATTCCTGTCGAGCGGGTTCTCTACCTTCTGGGACGCCTTGAAGGAGGGAAAGGCAGGGCCACTTCTGCGAGCCTACTTGAAAAAGAAAAGGAGAGGTAGCTCTACTCTTTCTTCATCGAGGGGGAGCCACCATCCCTTAACCGCTCCGGAGAAAAACTGGCTGAGCCCGCATTTTCTCTCTCAGAGGTAAGTAGGAAGGGAGGAGGGAGGAAAAAGATCTCCTTCCCCTGTGAAAAAAAACGACTTTCTCCCGCGCCGGGGCAAGGACTAGGAAAGAGGCGTTCTCCGCCTACTAGCTCGAAAAAAAGGGGGAAAAAGGAAGAAGAAAGGACTTCACAACAACAAGAGTCGGAGGAAAAAAGTCGTTCGTTGCACTGTTTTCTGCGCTCGGAGGGAGAAAGTCTGAGTCGAAAAGGAAAAAAGAGAGAGGATCACATCGAGAAAAAAGAGGGAAAAAAGGACTTATATTATCTCTTTACGAAGCGGCCTCTTTAATCACTCGAGGAGAACTGGTAACTTCGAAGGGCAATGGCGTCGGCGATCGCAGGAGAGGGTTCCGGGGGGGAGGAAAAAGCACTTCGATCCGCGAGAAAGTCTTTTTACCATCCGTTCTCGAGGCTAGGCGGAGCACTTTGAAAAAGGTAGAGCCCCGCCGGCTGCACGCAGAAGAAGGGAGGGTTCTCTATTGCACCGCGGAGAAGGGGTTTCCTTCACAGGGAGCCGTATAAAAAAGAAGAAATCGGTAGACTTCTGAGAAAACAAGAGAGGTTTTTCCACCTCTTCCCAAGAGAAACCTCCTCTTCCAATTCCTCCGGAATGCGCAGGAAAGAGAGAGAGGCCAAGAAAGATTCCCGGCAAAAAAAGAGTTTCATCGATGGGGAAGAGGGCCACCCCCTCAGAAAACGTTTGGGAAAAAGTGGTCGTAGGACCCTACAGCTGCAATGACGAAAGGAAACAGAAGTATTTTCCTTAGCCCCACTACCACCGCATCACTCCGGAAAGGGGGAATTGCTTTGAAGCAACCGCTTCAAGGGGGAAAGGGGAAAGAAAAAAGCCTCTCTCTATCGAAAAAAAAAGACTTTCCTATCCGCAAGGTCCTTATTCTCAGGGAAAAGGACCCAAGAGGGTCTCTCTCGAAAAAGAAGTTTTCTGAGCGTGAGAAGAATCCATCTATCCTCGCAAAAGTAGTCCCAGGAGGAGGTGTCTTTTACCAGGAGGGGAAGTCCCGCGATCAGAGAGAATCTTTACGCCAGGGGCGGCAGTCTAAAAAAGAGGGGGGCGCCTATATCTCCCCGAGGAGGATCCTTTAGAGGGGGAAGCTCTCCTTTTTTTTTCGGAAAAGTGGTTCGGGAAGGGTCATCTCGACTCTTCGAATCAGCCGGAGAGAATCTCCCATCTCGGGGGAGGTTCTTCCATTAAAAAGAAAAAAAATCCTCCGAAAGGGATCTTTGTCCGAGGAAGGAAAAGCACCACCCGGCCGTTCGAATCAGCGGAAGACCGGGCGGGAGGGGTTCTGCTCGACCGAGAAAGGGAAAAAAAAGGCGTTTATCTCGGCCCACGGAAACTATCCTTGGCGCGAGCCAAGCAGGTATCCAGAAAAAAAAGAAAAGCAGCCCCGGAAGTGGAAATAAAAGTCCCGCCGGACAGGGGACGCCCGCTCTGCATTATCGGAAGACGGGCTCCAGGGGGGTGCCAGTCTCGCGAAAGGGGAAAAAGGAATATTTCTCGAAGATTCTTCGGAGAGCTGTAAAGCCCTTGCAGACACGAAAAGAAAAAGGTCGGCGCGTGCCCTCAAAGAAGAAGGGACATCATCCTCTGATATCTCTCGCAAGACTTGCAAAGGGAGCGAAGCCCACGATAGGAATCTCCCCGGACTCGAGGGTGAGAAGGGAAGGCACTCTCATCGCGTGAGAAAGAGCACTCCCTTTATCTTGAAGAAGAACCACCGAAGAGAAGGGATGACCACCCCTCGTTCGCAGAGGGGAAGCAGAGGGAAGGACTTCTCCCCTTATTCCTGACCACTATTCTGGGTGGAGCGAGACTACACTTGGAAGTGAGAGCTCACCCCTCTCTAGTGAATGGGGGAAATATTCTCCTCCTCGATCGCGGACCCCTCCTGAGGACTAATAGGGGCCTTTGGAGAAGTGGGAAAAAAAGATCCATGAGAAACTCTAGAGGGTTACTAAACGCGGGGTCACACGATCTCCTCTGACCGAAGGAGGAAAAGGGGGCCACCATCAGAGAATGACTCAAAAAAGAGCTGGAACGTTTCGCGAGAGAAAGGGAGCGTTTTTTCTTGAGCCGACCAGGAAAGAGCCTTCTCCGTCTCGTGGAAAAAAGGGACCTTTTGAAGGGCGGCCTTTTGGCCAGATGAGCCCGAAGGAGAGAACCTTTATATCGAAAACTTCATCCCTCTAATCACAACGCGGAGGTCAAAAACTCGATTCCCCGGAGGGAACATCCCATTAGCCCGTTCTGGAGGAGGGAGCAATCATAAAAATGATATCTTCGGAAAAGGGGAAAAAGTCCGCTCATCACCGGGGGGGAGAGGATCTTCTTTATCCAGTAAGAGAAAAAAAAAGGGGTGAACGCCCTCCCACGATCCTAAAAAAAAAAAACACCTTATTAGTATGAATAGGGAGGGGGTTCTTTCAAGGGGGGGGGGGGAGCGGAGTACTTGATCAACTGCCGATATAGGATAGAAGGGGAGGAGGCCCTGTCGGGGGTCATTTGGGAATAAAAAGGATTCGGGACTTCCTAACTGGCTAAGGGGAAGAGAAGACCTCCTTACTCGCGTCGTGACAAGTCTCTTCTCATCAAGCAGACGGCTGGGCCTTCAACCAGGGGGGAAAGGTAGATCCCTTCGATATCGTCTGGGAGGGGTTCCCAACTTCTCCTACGGTGACACAGCATCGCCTTTTTCCACGCGCCGAGAGAAAAGTAGGAATACTCTTCCCTGGTCGGAAAACTCTATCTTTCCTCCTTGGGGAAACTTCCAGGGAGAAGGGATCCACCACGCTCTATAACGGGTGGTGGAAGGGGAAAAAAACAACCCTGGCGAGCGAAGGCCTCTATATCTTTTACTGAAAGGAGGGCAGGACCAGCAAACCTGAACGAGAGGAAATGGATTTTTCCCGTGGAACCTTCCCCTTCGGGGTCAGAAGCTAGGGGGAGGGAGAAAGAGAAGTCGATATCTTTCTATAATAGGGAGGAAAGTAACTATCTCTGTTTGATCCCTGCTAGGGAATCCTCTCTCTTTCCCCGCTATCTTTGAGGGAGGGAAGATTCGCCCGACGTCTCCCCGCGGCGGTACAAGAGGTTTCATGCCTACCTGGGAGATGGGGGGATCCTTCTCACTCTCCAGGGAACAATACCCGCGAAAAGGGAAGGAGAAAAAATCGAGTCTTTTATATCCTCTCAAGTGGTCGAGGAGGGGAGGGAAGAAGAACCACTTCTTCTCGCGATCTCGGGGGGAGGAATATCCTTCTCTAGGAAGATGAAGGACCAAGCGGAAGGGGGAGGGGGGGCAAGTCCCTAATGCCGAAGAGAGGGGTTCTCGATAACCTCCGACCCTTTCGGGGACAGGAGGGAGAGCGTGCTCGGCCTCTTCCGAGACTGGAAGAGTCTCCAGTTCCTCCGTGGACCATGGGAAAAAGATATTCTTTCAAGAAGGGAGGCCCCGGGAAATGGGGGATCGACCGATCCTTCGCTCACGGGAAGGGAAAGGTCTTGCATTATATCTTAGCCAGAGGAGGTCACTACCTTTCGAAGGGGACAAGGCCTTTCGAGGGTAGGAATAAAAAGGTGATTATAACTTCCTGGTGTGACGAGAGCGAGTAGACTTACAACGAGCACGTGCAGCGTGGAAAAGAATTTGTACTAACAGAGTCCAGAGGAGCTTCTTTGGCGAAAGAAAGACTATTCTGACCCGCGGGAAAAAGCTCATCTCCAATCTCGAAAAAAGGTTAAGGGGACGTTCTACTGCGAGAGAAGGAAAAAGAGAGCTCGAGCGAAAGAAGGAGGCCTCTCCACTTCGTCAACACCGCGCTGCGGAAGCCTGCGAAGGGGAGTTACCCTCAAATTCGGCTAAGACAAAGCTTTTGAGAGGAAAGGGAGAAGTCTATATAAAGCGAAGATCTCTGTCTATTTTTCCCTGAACTGAACTTGCAGCGGCTCTTCCACGTAGAGAGGGGGAAGAAAGCGTCTCTTGGGGGTTTTGTGCCCGAAAATACGGGGTCGCTCATGTGAACAGGGAATTCGGCTCGATAACGCTTTGTATTGGGGGTAAGCGAAAAAAAGAGGGGAGGGAAGACGCTGTCGGGGGAGAAAGGGGGTCCTCTCTCCCCGCACCAAAAGGAGGGTGATTCTTTTTTGTGGAGCAAATCCGAACCGAGAAAGCCTGCCGGGAGGGGGAACAGAGATCCCTTTCGCGCCCGGGGGGAGGAAAAGGGCTTCTTCTACGTATAGCATCGCTAGCTCGGGAAAAAGGGAAGAAGGAAGCTGGGAGACGCCTTCTAGCGAGGACTGTGCAGGAAAAAGGGAGGCTCCTCGTCATCAACCCGATGGGAAAGGTTCACTCGCTCTCCTCAAGGAAGCATGGAGGTAGGCTGGAAACCTTCTCACCGTGAGCGCCGGGGCCCACTTCTTTCGCGCCAGGGGGGGAAGACGACTCTTCTTTCTCTTATCTACGGGCCCAACCGGATCACGCCGACTCCAGAACGAGAGGAGGGAGGAAATTTTCTCTCTCGCGCTCACGCAGGAGACGTCCCCGCTCTCTCTCTTCCCAGGGGAGAGCGATCTCGAGAGAAGTGAGAAAAGACTTGCTGCGTCTTTCTCCCATAAGAGAGAGGGGAAAAAAGGGTCTTTCCTTATATAATCAGAGGAAAAGATATATTACGACGGCATCGACCACGTGTGAAAAGGAGGCCCAGCCGCAGAGCGTCGCCTCCCGAAGGGGCGCCAAAAGAGGGGGGGAGAAAAGGACTCTTTGGCCCAACTTTTCGACGCGTGAACTGTCCGCGTGAGAAGGGAGAAATGCCGTCTTCCGAAGAGAAGGAAGAGGGGGAGGAAGGAGAGGGTTTCCTTTATTGTGGTCGGGAAAGAACACGAGTACGCGGTGGACCTTTCGCAGGAAGGAAGGGGGGAAATGAGTTACTCCAAAAAAAACTGGAAGAAATTTTTCCATCCTTTCGAGGGCGACTCCTCCCGGGGGAGAGAGTTCACCTCTTCTCCCTCCGCTACGAAAAAGAGGAAAACTCTTCTCACGATCTTAAGAAAAGCTTTCTCTACTTCTTCGGAAGAGAAGACACCGAGGGGAGGGAGAGAACTGTCCTCTTCCAGAATCTATAAGGGAGGACCATCCTACTCTCATCAGGGGAGGGGAATTCTATCTCTTCAAGAGGAATACATTCTAGAAGGGGAATCGTTGGCCATTGAGAAAACCCCTCATCAACTCCGCGTCGGGGGGGCTTTTCTATCTTAAGTGGACAGGGAAAGGAAGATCCTCTCGGCTCAACCAAGAGATTTTCCGGCCCCACTACCAACACCCTCTCCCTAGAGGAGTCTAGAAAGAAAAGGGTAGGTGTCCTGATCGGGGACAGGATATTTCCTCTTGACAGGACTCTTCTCCGAAGAAAAAGAGCAAGCCACGTTTTCTTGGGAGGGAGAAAAAGTGAAGTCTCATTGTCGAAGGGAACATCTCTATCAGAGGGGAAAGCGGGCGGGCGAGCCTCCACTAGAAGGAGAAAAAGGGGGAAGGGATTCTCTCCCACTAAAGGGGGGGGTACCTCAATTAGTTTTTCAGATCGTAAGGGGGGCGATGTGTAAGAAGTGGAGAGAAAGGATCCCCCCCTCTTGGGG